>Ga0163144_10021361_pt1 | contig 12869 bp, 8 predicted proteins | sample OliLak19BULKMAT1_FD_123175 | JGI IMG/M metagenome (GOLD analysis project Ga0163144, IMG submission 123175) | Freshwater microbial mat bacterial communities from Lake Vanda, McMurdo Dry Valleys, Antarctica - Oligotrophic Lake LV.19.BULKMAT1 | ecosystem: Environmental > Aquatic > Freshwater > Lake...
CTTGGATCAGCATCCGGTGCGTCAGGGCGCGTCGTCGGAGGGGCGGCGGTCCCGCCCCATCGACGATCAATCTGTTCGCGTGACGCGGCACGATCTGCGTCGCTCATCCGGACGTCACTGGGAGCAATCTCGAACTTTGTCGTGCGGCCACTGGCTGGGTCGGTCGCAACGACGTCGACGATTCCATTGAGGTTGCATGAGATGCTCACCTCCAGTCGCGCACCTTTCGGTGCGGGCGTGATCTCGTGGTGAAAATCACCGACGGACACATTGTCATCGCACATGTTGGCCTCGCCCTGGAAGACCTGAACATGCACGGTCTTCTGAAAATCGTGGGCGGTGTAGTAGGTGCGGCTGACGGTCCGGGGAATCGTCGACTGTCGCACGATCATCGGATCGAAAACACCATGCATCATACGCCCATTGATCACGCTCGAAATGGCGATCCCAAGCGTGAACGGTGCCACATCCGTAATGACGACACCGGCGTCGCCGAGGCTCCCCTCCTCAACACCACCAAGGACGGCTGCGCCAAGACTGACGGCTTCGTCCGGACTCAGATCTGTCCGCAATGCCTTGCCGCCGAAATACCGTGACACGAAGTCGCGCACGAGCGGTATGCGCGTCGACCCTCCTATCATCAGGACCGAGACAATCGCGCTGCGAGGCACGCCTTTCGCCGCCAGCGCAGCGTCCATCTGCGCTGCGGTGGACTCGACGAGATCACGGATGAGCGAGTTAAAATACTCCCGGGTGAGCTCGTACTCGAAATCGATCGGCATCCCCGCCATGTCGATACCAAGGTTGTCAAGAATGACCATCGTCGCTTCTGAGTCCGACAGCGTCTCCTTTGCCCGCCGTGCGCAGTCCTTGAGGCGACTCCGGTGCCGCGGCTCGACCATGGGATCGATGCCAACCTGTTCCAAGCATGTGGCGGCGAGGTGCTGCATCAACCGTTCGTCAAAGTCCTTACCGCCGAGTTGTGGGTTCCCGACGCTGGCAAGTACATCGAGAATTCCTTCGGAGAGTTCTAGCACCGTGACATCGAGCGTCCCACCACCAAGGTCATAGACGAGCACCTGCTCCTCGATCCCCTGACGCTCGATGCCGTACGCGAGCGCCGCCGCGGTCGGCTCGTTGATGAGACGTCGTACCTTCATGCCGGCGAGCTCGCCGGCATCGTGTGTGGCCGACCGCGCCGCATCGGTCCAGAATGCAGGCACCGTGATGATGGCCTCCGTCACCGGTTCGCCGAGAAACCGCTCCGCCTCTTCTTTCAGGTGCCTGAGAATGAATGCGGAGATCTCCTGTGGCCGGTACTGCTCGCCTCCGATGGTGACGATGGCGTCCGTGCCCATCTTTCGCTTCACCTCGGCGACCGCCTGGTCCGGCTTGGGGATCAGCAGGCTGGCGGCGGCGTGGCCCACACACACGGTGCCGTGCCGGTCCACCCCGACGACTGACGGCAGCAGCCCGCCGGTGGAATGGCGCACCTCACGGATCACGAACGGCTTGCCGTTGCGAAGTGCGGCGACGACCGATGTTGACGTCCCGAGATCAATTCCGATTATCATGAATGTGTGCTCAAAAATTAGTAATGACCTGTGCGCGGCGGAGCACGCGTCCATCATCGCGGTAACCGCGTCGAACGACGGCGCAGACGACGCCTGATTCGGCCGCGGTCGGGCTTGGCATCGTATCGACGACTTCGTGGAGCTCGGTGTCGAAGGGGTGACCGACCGTTGGAAGCTCTGTCACGCCAACCGCTGCCAGCGCGGCCGTGAAGCGGCCCCCAGCGCGTTGGAGTCGGTCGGTCCAAAACGGATCGTTCCGTTGCGTGGCGACAATGAGTAAATCATCCAGGGCATCAATCGCCTCCACGATGCGCAACCGCGTGTCGCGTGCATCATCACGCAGACGCACTGCCTCACGGCGGTGGTGGTCTGCCGACTCTGCGACGCGCGCGCACTGTGCTTCGAGAAGGCTGAGGGCATGTTCCGACTGCTGATTCGCCCGGAATTGCTGACGCGCGAGCTTTCCCACGGCGGCCCCCATCGTCGGTTGGCCGGCGTCGCTTGCGCTGCGGTCCGGCGTCGAACGGTCCACGTCGAGCGGCGCAAGTGCGGCCAGCTCAGCCTCGATGTCGATGATCATGGGGCGGGGGTAGAGAGTTGGTCAGCGAGGCGACGCATCGTGGTGTTGGCCAGCGCCGACGCTGGGTGCTCGCGAAGCAGCCTGCTGGCGACGCGGCGCGCCGAATCCAGGTTCCCGGCAGTGCCAAGTCGCGTCGCAAGCAGGTAAAGCGCATCGTCACGGAAGTAGACGCGTGGCGATGCCTCGGATGCCTCGCTCAGGAGCGAAATCACGCCCGGAATCGCACCACGCCGATCGGCCTGCAACGCGCGGCGATAGGCCGCATGGGCTGCCGTGTCGAGGCGCGCCTGCAGGAGACGCAGCGTGGTCGTATCCAGCGAAATCGACTGTGTCGCGATCACATCACGGAGTTCCATCAATCGTGGTACAGTTGCACCGAGCGCCAGCGTGGTGACGCGTCCGATGATGTCAGGCGCGGGAGTCGGCGGTGCGGCGATAGCGCGCGCGGACGGTGCCGAGCCGGGTTCCGTGCGCATCATGGCGCTGCCAAGCGCGAGACCACAGGCGAGGCAGGCCGCAGCCACGACGAGGAGCCGGCGCACGGTCTGGACCGGCGGCGCGGCCGGCGTTGCGACCGGCGATCGCACCGCGTCCGCCAGGCGGACAACGTCAGGATCATCCGGGAACTGCGACGACAGCTCGAGAATGGTATGGGCGTTGGACAGGCTCCGCTGCCGCACCACCATCTCCAGCCTCAGCGTGGGCAGGAAGGGTGACAGCAACTTCCGACTGCCCTCGATGGTCCTCAGCGCGTCGGCATCCATGCCGTTGCGCGCATGGCTCAGCGCTGTGTTGTAGGCATCGATCACCACCGACAACTTGGCAGACTCCAGTGCAGCGAGCGTCGCGCGCGCGCGCGACGAGAAGTCGTCATCGTCGCGGTCTGCAATGTCACGCCAAGCGGCGGCGGCACCACGCAGATCTCCGAGCGCAAGGCAGCACAGTCCGAGACCGAACGCGCTGCGCCCATCGAGTGGGACGATCGATTCCGACAGAGCGAATGTCCGCCGCGCTTCGTGATACTTCCGTGCTCGCGCGCACGCCAGTGCCTGATCTGCGTACACTGCAGCCAGCCCACGAAGATCGCTTGTGACCGCGTCGCACGGACAGTCGCCATCTGTGCCGCATATGACACAGGGCTGGCTGCGGGCAACCGTCAGCACGCGTTCGCCGGAACGGGGAGCCGTGGAGCCAAAGCCTGTGCCGCCGGAGGGATGCTGCATATCAGCTCGGGCGGTCGAGACCGTCCCTGCGCCGTGACACACGTGCCACGGCAAATGCCGGCTGGTCGTGCATCGGGCCACGTGCCTTCCACGCGAAGCATCGCGGACCCATTCGTCCGGCTTTTATCTGGCGCCACCAGCAGCAGGTGCATGTCCGCATTGATTGTTGCTAATGATTCACATTACGTGGCGTTTCAATGAAGTTGTCACGTTCGATGATTTCTCGAAAGTGCCCATGCGGCTCGCGGCGCTTCGGCATTCGGTCGCGCCGGAAGCACGAGGAATCGGGGATGCCCTTGGCTCCGCGATCATTGGGTGGGACTGCTCGCGCTTGCTGGCTCGCCATCCGGACAGCGGCGTCGAGGTTACCGGCCCCCGTTTGGCAAGGCCTGGACTGCCGACGCTACGGCCTCAGCTATCGTTCCTTCGACGCAACAGGGTGATCCTGAGAGGGAGGTCCCCCCGGACGACTGAATGGCGAGTCTCGATCGATGCGGCTGTCAGTGCCCCTAAAGACCGGCGCCGCCCGTGCTGTCTTCCGAGGGTGTACGAGCCGGCGTAAACGCCCGATTCCTGCGGCTTGGCCGGCAGCACGTGAGCGGGTCGCCGGGATGGTATGCTGGAGTGCGGTGAGGCCGCCCGTGCCCAACCCTGCGGTAGCGCGTCTGTCGCATACTAGCGGATAGGGCAGGGTGGTCGCAACCACACCGCGCGCCCAAGGGACGGTCGCAGGTCATGCGCGCCGAAACGCGATGGGTATTCCTATATTGTGTCCCATTATACAAGATAGTCGATGATCTCTTGCCCTCCATCCTCGGCTGATCGTGCCAACCGCCGCTGGCCGCAGTGTTCCGGCGGGCGCACACGTCGCCGTGCCATGGCGGCAGCACCGCAGCATGGCGTACTATTCGTCTTCAGCGCTTAAACGAGTCCATACGCTGCGGCCTTACACCGCAACGTGGACTTATTGGTCTTTCTCGCTCGCAATCGACCGATGCTCCGTACCCTCCGCCGTGCTGCTGTCTCCTTCGTCGTGCTGTGCGTCGGTGCTCCGCACCTCGACGCGCAACGCGTCGCGAGGCTGGTCGTGATCCCGCCGACGCTTCGACTCGAGGTGGGCGAGACCCAGGAAGTGATCACGCAGGCGTCTTCTGAGTCCGGTGCCCCCATCCCTCTCGATCGTGCGGGTGTCACGTACGCGACGTCCGACAGCACCATCGTGACGATCAACGCCGCTGGCAGCGTGTTGGCACGGCGCGCAGGTCGTGCGGAGATCATCGTGCGTGCCGGCACGCTGACGCGCCGGGCGACGGTCATCGTCACGCGTGTGACCACCGGCGGAGCAGGCCCAGTCGCTGCCGCAGCCACCAACGGGGCCGTCAGCGCGTCATCCCCGCCGGTCACGAGCGCCACCGGTGCCGTCGCGGTGGAAGGCATCATCCAGCCGCGCGTCGTGACCCTGCTGCCATCCGAACGGATGCGCCCGAGCTTCACGCTGAAGTTTTCCGATGGCACCGAGGCGGAAGCCAAGGACGTCGTCTGGAAGGCGTTTGGCGTCGCCGCGAGCGTGAACGATGCGACGAGCGAAGTCATCGGCGTCACCGAAGGGAGCGCGTCGCTCGGGGCCACGTACGGCTCGAACATCTCCGCGTCTGTCCCGATCCAGGTGGTCGCGCCAAACCTCGTCGCGGATCGCGACTCGGTGCTGCTGGTTATAGGCACGGTGGATACGCTGCACCTCAAGGTGCCGGCGCAGAACAATCGCGTGATCTCGCAAGGCCTTGCGTGGAAGTCCACCGACCCATCCGTGATCCGCGTGCTCAACAGCACAGAAGGTATCGTGCAGGCTCGCGGCGTGGGGACCGCGGTTATCACCGTGGATGGGTTTACGATCACCCGGACGCTGCCGGTGCGTGTGTCTGCCCGCGTGGCGCGGATCGAGGCATCGATCCCCCCGACGACCCCGCTCACGCTCGGCGTGGGAAGCACGCTGTCAGTCACCGCGCGCGCGGTGGATTCGATTGGTGCCACGGTCGATGGCGCGACGATGCAGTGGATGATGCGCGACGCCGCGATTGCCACCGTGACTGTAGCCGGTACCATTCTGGGGCATCAGACGGGCACCACCGTGTTGTCGATCGCAGTGGACGGGCTTCCGCCGCGCACATGGCCCGTGACGGTCGTGGCAACACGCGTTGCGCTTGGCGTGCCGCGCGCGGGCATGATGACCGGCGTTTCGCGGCAACTGTCCGCCACACTCCGCGGTGAGGGCGAGCGCGAGTTCGGCCCGCCGCGGAACGCCATGTGGTCGTCGAGTGCGCCGGACATCGCGTCCGTCGATTCGGCAGGGACCGTCACGGCCAAGGCGCCGGGCGTCGCGACTATCACGGTGCAGCAGCATGGCGCCGGGACGGACTCGGCGTCGGTCTACGTCACAGGTCGCGTGCTCGTCTCCGGAATCATCGGCACGCGTCGTGGACTGTGGCAGCTGATGCGCGCGACCGACACCGTTGCGACGTTGATCGCGGCTGTGGACAGTGCCAACATCACGCAAGCGGTCTGGTCTCCCGATCGCACAATGATCGCCGCCACCCTTGAACCAGCGGAGAAGAGCGGCGGGCCTCGCGTGGTCGTCATGACCGCAGCCGGTGCCGGCATGCGCGTGATCTCCGGTGGGGCCGACGTCGCCTCCGACCCGGCCTGGACGACGGACGGTCGTGCCGTACTCGCGTCGGTTCGCCGTGGTACCGAGTGGCTGGTTGCTCGGCTGCCGATCGACGGCACTGAGATAACGACCCTGGCGAGCGGTGGGCAGGCACGTCTGCGGTACCCGCAGGCCACTCGCGATCCCGAGGTGGTACTGGCTCGGGGCGAGAACAACTCGCGGGCCGACATCGTTCGCATCAGGGGGGGCGTAATAATCCAGTCACTCACCACGCCCAAGCCACGCGAGGAGCTGTTCACGCTGCTGCAGGACGGTCGGCTGCTGATCGCCATCGACTCGAGCGGCAAGACGCGGCCCACCACGCTGGCGATCGCGACCAGTGGTGACGACGCGTATCTGAATCCCGTCGCCGTGCCCCTGCCCGCTGGCTTCGTCATCAGCGACGTATCGGCTGGCGATGCCGACAATGTCGTCATCGTCACCGGCAGAACGCGCCGCTACGACCGGACCGGCGCGCCCGCGCTGATCGTGTTTCGCGTCCAGCTCGACGACGGGCAGGCCCGACCGCTGCTGGTGCTGACTGAACGGGATGCGGTCACGGCGCGAGCGCGGTGATGTCGCGATGACGTCCGAGTTGATCGCCGGCCGTTTCCGTAAGACGGCATTGCTCGGGAGTGGTGGGATGGGCGAGGTATGGCTCGCCTTCGACGAGCGTTTGCGCCGTTCCGTCGCGGTCAAGCTGTTCATACCCGACGGACTTGATACCGAGGCAGCCGAGCGCCTCGCGCGCGAGGCGCGTGCCGCCGCCGTCATCCAGCATGCGAATGTCGTGCGGGTGTTCGACTTCGTCGAGGAAGACGGTCGCCTGCTGATCGTGATGGAGTACGTGGAGGGCGAGACGGTTCGCGCACGTCTCGCCGCCGGCCCGCTGCCGCAACAGGTTGCCGTCGAGCTCGCAGCACAGGTGTGCGACGGACTGACGGCGGCCCATCGAGCCGATCTGATCCACCGCGATCTGAAGCCTGAGAACGTCATCATCAGCATGGACGGCATTGCGAAGGTGGTGGACTTCGGCCTCGCAAAGCGCATGAGCGATGAGGCGGCCAAGTTGACGCAGGCTGGCATCGTCATTGGGACGCCGCAGTACATGGCACCGGAGCAGCTCGCCGGATCGGACCTCGACGCTCGCACGGATGTGCATGGCGCCGGCCTGCTGCTGTTCGAGTTGCTGACAGGTACTCCGCCGTATGCCGGCGAGACGCTCGCGCAACTGATGTATGGTATCGTCAGCTCGCCGCCACCGGTGGAACGGTTGCAGGCCAAGGGCGTGTCGCCAGGGGTGATCCACGTAATCACCACCGCGCTTGCCAAGAAGCCGGCCGACCGATGGCAGACGGCTGATGCGATGGCCGAAGCGCTGCGCTCCGCACTGCTCGATAGCACTGCCGGAGCAACTTCGATCCGCCGTGCGACGCCGATCCCGCTCTCGAAAGTGAGTGGTACCCCGGTGCCTGAATCGCGCACGCCGATCGTACCATCGACAGGTCAGACGTCCCGTGATGCGAGCGGTCATGACGCGTTCACCGATCCGTCACGATCCGGGCCGTTCGCGGCCTTCCGTCCGATGTCGATCCGCATGACGCGCGTCATGGCCTTGGTCGCCGCTCTGGGTACGCTGGTGCTCATCTCGGTGCGCAAGTACAGCGGTGGTGACGTGCCTCCCGCAAATGCCACTGGCGAATCGACGAAAAAAGACTCCACCAAGAAAGACTCCACCAAGAAAGACTCCACCAAGAAAGACTCCACCAAGAAAGACTCCACGACAGGAACGGACTCCGTGGTGGTTCGAGGTAAGACAGAATCGCCTCCGGTTCGGAGTGAACGTGATATCGAACGCCAGGCACGAGCGCTCGTGCGAACTGCCCTCGCGACTCAGGTGCGGAAGAGTTGGGGCTTCTATGCCTCATCCGTGACCACCACCAGCGACGCTGGCAAACCGCTTCTCGCGAAGTTCAGTGTCACGATCGATCCCGACGGCAACCTGACAGATGTCAGCAGCCCGGAACAGGTGTCCGGCAGTGCCGTCTTTGACAACATGGCATCGCAGGCGGTGCAGAATGTCCAACGCGTCGTTCGCGGCACGGCCCGATCTCCAACGGGGTGGCGGTTCACAGTCGTCATTGCTGGTAAAGCGGTGCGTATCGAACCCTGATTATCTGACAATGGTTTCGGCAGGTGAGGGCGTCGATGTATCGTCTGTGTCCAGCGGTGTGGTGACTCGTCCCGCCGGGTTTTAATTCCAGTGATCGAAGAATGTGGGATTCCGAGAAGGCCGTGAAATACCTGAACGAGCACGCCTGTCCGAAGTACGGGATCGGGAAGTGCGCCGCGTTCACGAGGCGCGCCATCCGGGCCGGCGGCGTGGAGGTGGTCCCGCCGCCGAAGGCGAGCGCATGTGACTTTGGTACCAGTCTGATCGGCGCAGGGTTCTCGCGGCTCGCCGGAGACGGTGCACTTAAGTCGGGTGACGTGGTCGTCATCGAGGCGTGTAAAGGGGCACCCAACGGACACATGGCGATGTTCAATGGCACGCACTGGGTTTCCGATCACGAACAAGACGCCCTGTATCCGGGTCCGTCGTACCGCGCCGGACAGCCGAAGTACATCGTGTATCGTTTTCCTGCGTTCGATAAGCCCTGATGTGCACGGCGCCATGCACCGCAATGTCATGCGCCAATGGCTGAGGTGAGCCAATGACTGAGCTTGCCCAACCCAGCCTCAGCACGGTAGCACCGCTCTCGCCCTCGACGTTCGTGCTCGATGCGTCGCCGTTCGTCGTCGGTCGCGGGCGCGATGCCGACGCCAGGGTGGACCATCCGAGCGTCGCGGCTGAACATCTGGTGTTGCTGCGGCGCGCCGATGGGTGGTGGATCGCGTCGCACGCTGCAGCGGTGCAGATCAATGGCACGCCGCTGCAGGGCGGCACACACAAGCTGTTGCGCGGTAATCGGATCACGCTGGGCGCCGGCGCGGTGCTCACATTCGATGACGGCGTACCGGTCGCGGTCGAGCGCCCCCCGATGGCGCGGCCGATCGAGCCGGTCGCGCGCCGGCGTCGGTGGCGCCTGCCGGAGTGGACTATCGCACCGCGCGCTCTGCTGCTGCCTGGGAGCATCGCGCTGGCGCTCGTGCTCATCGGCGGATTCGGCTGGAATGCGTGGCGCGAGGTGACGAACCGCCCAGCGCAGTCACCCGAGCTGATGTCGGAGTCCGATGGGATCGCGTTCGACTCCCTGTTCGCCGTCACACTCGATCACATCGAGCGTGGGAACGTGCTCCTGGAAAACGGAGCGCATGATGCCGCCCTGCGTGAGTTCGCCACCGGCCTGTCCACGCTCTCCACCAGTCGCCTGAGGAAGAATGCGTATGTGCTCGAACGGCTCGATGAGCTGCGGGCCTCGATCGGTGAGGTGTATCGATCACGCCGCGTTGCGGTTCCACCATCGCTCGCCGCACGCGCGGGCGCACGGCAGCTGAGGGGCCAGGGACTGTCATCGAAGCTCAGTCCGGATGACTTCTCCGTCGCTCTCAGTACGGTCATGCAACAGTTTTCGGCAATGTTCGCGAAGTCGATCGTCATCACCGGTCGCGACCATCCCGAACATCTCTCCCTGTATGGGGCCGGCGGTGCGGTGGATGTACGTGCGCGCGACCTAGCGCCTGATCAGGTGGCGTTCCTGATCAAGTCCGCCCGGGAGCAGGGCATTCGCGTCAAGGACTTTTCTCGTGACGACGTGCTGCGCGCGCAGATCGCCGCCGCCATGAAGGCGGGCCTCGCCGATCGCGCGGGCACTGGACTGCACCTGCACATGGATCGATTTGCCGACCGGCTCGACCGGTGGACTGTGCGCTAGGCCGGTGTCAGTGCGGCCTGCACCTCCATCGCCGTCGGACGTGCGGCCGGCTCCGGGTCGAGCATCGCGGCAAGAAGTCTGACATCGGCTGACGACTCTGCCGCTCCGAGCCTGCGCCAGACGCAGGCCAGCGAGTAGATGTCGTTTGTCGGTCCGGTAATGCACTCGGTACCCGCAAGCTCCGGTGCCACCCAGCCGGGCGTGCCGATCTCCTCCTCCCGCCACGGCTCGGGAAGGCTCCGCCAGCGTCCGGCAACATCAAGATGTGCGGCGAGTCCGAAATCGGCAAGCCAGATCGTATCACCATGCAGCAGGATGTTCGACGGCTTGATGTCGCGATGCACCAGCCCGCGCGCATGCAACGCGGCACACGCAGCTGCGAGCGCGGCGACGAGCTGCCGGCAACGCGTCGCCTCCGGCGCGACCCCGCTTTCGAGCACCTGGTCGAGGCTCCCGCGCTGTGCCCACCGAAGGCAGAGCACCCGGTCGTCATCATGGATGGCGCCGTGCAGCGGCACCACGTTCACGCATCCCGCCGCCTTCGCGTGGTGAACTCGCTCCGCTGCGAAGCGTGCCGCGGTCAGTGGCGTGGGCGGCAGCGCCGGGTCGAGCACCTTCACGGCGCACGGTATTCCACCGGGGTCAATCGCGGTGAAGACCATCGCACGTCCTGGGACGCCGCTGACGCACGGCCCGAACGAGAAGCCCGCAGCGGCCAGCAGGGCCAGCGCCGGGGGACGCTCACCGGTCATCACATCGCGACGAACGTCATTCGCGACACACCGGCGATCGTGATGGCATCACCGTCGCGTAGCGACACGGGCTCGCCCAGTTGCAGTCGCTCCTGGTTCACCCAGGTGCCGTTCACGCTCGAATCGACGATCGTCCAACGCTTCTTGCGCCGCAGCAGCGAGCAGTGGAATCGTGACACGGTGCCGTCGGCGTCGCTGACGATCAGGTCGTTGCGTTCCTCGGCCCGGGTCGACTCCGCGGCGCCAATACGAAAGACCTCGGTGTCGATGGTATACATCCGACCTCGGCCGATGCCGTCGATCACCCGCAGTGCAACACGACCACCGGCCGCGGGGACCGTGGCGGACGGTGCAGTCGTCGCTGTATCGCCCTTGTCGCCCTTCAGGGCTGACAGCTTCTTGGCGATCGCGATGAGGCCGACGGCCAGAACCAGGACCACGGCGCCAACAGCCATGAGGAGCTGCTTCCTCGACTGCCACACGCGCGCGGTGCTTATTTTGCCGGACAGCTCGCGCCCCTGCCGATTGTTCGGATCCTTCTCGAGCGCATAGGCGACGTTCATGTCGGCGCCGTCGAAGTTACCGCGCACGAGGTCTTCCTGTGCACGCTGCAGGAAGAGCTTCACCGAGTCGCGCTGCGCCTTTCCCTGCACCTGCGTCTGCGTGGACTTTTCAGCCTCGTCGAGCGCGCGCGTGGCATTGTCACTGCCGTCCAGGACCATCGGGTTTGATGGCGCCACCAGGCGCACCTGCTCCCAGCAGCGGACCCGATCCTTTGGTGGATCGGAAGCATCACGCATCTGGCAGCGCTGAATCAACATCTTCACGTCCGTCTGCCCGGTGGTGTCAAAGGTCTGGTATGCCAGCCCGGCGGGGGCGGGCGCCTGCGCCACTACCGGCCCTGCACCGAACAACAACACTCCCACCATCCCCACTGCGGCAACGACGAGCCTTTCCGTTTGACGTGAGCGTCGCATCACATCATTCCTCAGCGCTGACCGACGAGGCGTCCGCTGCCAGGGACGGCGCTTCGGCACCAGGCACCTCTACCACTTCTTGCAACCCAGTGCGGAGCTCCTCGAGTGCCGTCGTCACCTCGTCTCCCATGCCGGCGAGCAACCCGAGCCCCTCGGCTGCGCGGTGGATCCGGACCACCCCGCCGGCCGGCACGTGGCCACCGATCACGAGCCGCGCCATGTCGGCCAGCAGCAGCCGGTCGATCGTGCGTTCGACCGGGCGCGCACCATAAGACGGATCGTACGCCGTCTCCGCCAGATAGGCGACCACGTCGTCGTCGTACTCGAGGGTCGCGTTGTGCGCCTCGCGCAATTGCGCCGAGACCCCGCTCAGTCCCTTGCGAACGATCGCACCAAGCGTGTCGAGTCCAAGCGCATCGAATGCCACCACCTGTCCAAGCCGGTTGTACAGCTCGGGACGCAGTGTGCCCTGCACGACCTTCAGTATGATCTCCTTCCGCAGGGCAAGGTCGTCGGTGGCGGTGTTCGCCTCCTTCACGCCGAGGTTCGACGTCAGGATGATGATGGTGTTCGTGAAGTTGCAGAAGCGTCCTTTCGCGTCTGTCAGGCGTCCTTCGTCGAGGACGCCGAGCAGTATGTCGATCACCTCGGGGTGCGCCTTTTCGATCTCGTCAAAGAGCACGATCGAGTGCGGGTTCCGGCGCACCTGTTCGGTCAGGAATCCTCCCTGTTCCGATCCCACGAGACCCGGCCGCGACCCGATCAGCCCCGAGACCGAGCCGGCGTCCTTGTACTCGGCCATGTCGATGCGGATCATGGCCGAGTCGTCGTCAAACAAGGCCTCGGCCAAGGCCTTCGCCAGCTCCGTCTTCCCAACCCCAGTCGGGCCGACGAACAGGAAGGACGCCGGCTTCCGCGTGCGTTTGAGATCCGCGCGCATGCGCCGCGCCGCATCGGCGAGTGCATCCACCGCGTCGGGCTGCCCGACCACGCGTGCGCCGAGACGGGCTTCCAGCTGCAGCAATTTCTCTCGTTCCGACTCGAGCATCCGCGACACGGGAACGCGCGCACGCCGCGCCACCACCACCGCGATGTGCGAGGGGAGCACCGTGTCGTCCACCAGCCGGCCCGCTGCCTGGAGCGTTGCCATCTTCCCCTCGAGGAACTCCTGCGTGCCTTGCAAC
>Ga0163144_10021362_pt1 | contig 12869 bp, 9 predicted proteins | sample OliLak19BULKMAT1_FD_123175 | JGI IMG/M metagenome (GOLD analysis project Ga0163144, IMG submission 123175) | Freshwater microbial mat bacterial communities from Lake Vanda, McMurdo Dry Valleys, Antarctica - Oligotrophic Lake LV.19.BULKMAT1 | ecosystem: Environmental > Aquatic > Freshwater > Lake...
CTCGATCTCGAGGCCCGCAAGCGCGGCAACAGTGTGTACCTGCCGCGTCTGGTCATTCCGATGCTGCCGGAAGTCCTGAGCAACGGCATCTGCTCGCTGTCGGAGGGCGTCACGCGGTACTGCAAGAGCGCGTTCATGCGCTATGCGCCGAGCGGCAAGCTGCTCAAGAGCGGCGTCGCGGCCACAGCAATCAAGAGCGTGAAGCGTCTGACGTACCTCGAAGCCCAGGCGCTCATCGATGGCGACCTCAAGGAAGCCGTCAAGCACGCCAAGACCGAGGCGAAGTACACCGATCAGCTCATCAAGACGCTGCGCGAAATGGACGCGTGCGCCAAGGCGATCCGCGGCCGTCGCCGCGAGAACGGCATGATCCACCTCGAACTCCCCGAGGTAAACCTGATCTTCGACGACACCGGGCACGTCATCGATGCCGAGCCCGAAGATAACGCATTCACCCACACGCTTATCGAGATGTTCATGGTCGAGGCCAACGAGGTCCTCGCGCGGCTCTTTGAGGGTGTGAAGGTCCCGCTGCTGCGGCGAGTTCACCCCGAGCCCACTCCCGGCGATGTCGGTGAGCTGCGCACAATGGCCAAGGTCGCGGGGTTCGCGATCCCCAAGAATCCGACCCGCAAGGAACTGCAGACACTGCTTGATGCCACCGCCGGCACCGGCGCGGCCCGCGCGGTGCACTTCGCCGTGCTCCGCACGCTGACCAAGGCCGAGTATTCCCCCGCGCTCATCGGCCACTTCGCCCTTGCCAGCGAGGCCTACGCGCACTTCACCAGCCCGATCCGCCGCTACCCGGACCTTACCGTCCACCGCGCGCTCGCGGCCTACCTTCGGCTCACAAAGAATGGCGAAGACCCGCCGCGATCCGACAAAGACCGCGAGATCATGGGCGAGCGCATGCGGAAGATGGGCCCCGAAGGCGGCGTAGTGGAGCAGGATGAGCTGGTTGAGATCGGGCGTAACTGCACGCGGATGGAAGAGAACGCCGCCGCGGCCGAGTGGAGCCTGCGCCAGTTCCTCGTGTTGCAGTTGCTTTCGAACCATGTCGGCGACAGCTTCCCGGGTACGGTCACGGGTGTGTCGCCGCGCGGCGCGTTTGTGCAGCTCGATAAGTTCCTCTGCGACGGCATGGTCCCCACCGAGCAGTTGCCTGTTGGCGATAAGGGCAAGGGTGGTGGTGGTGGTGGGGGGGGGGGCTGGGGTGGTCGGTGGACCATCGATTCTCGTACTGGCGCGCTCGTTCATCCGTCGGGCCGGTCGTTCAACATCGGCGACAAGGTCGAGGTGACGATCGCGCAGGTCGATCTCGCCCTCCGCAAGCTGGATCTGGTGATCACCGATGCCAAGTCGCGTGCCGCGGGCAAGGACAAGAAGGTGCTCATCGGCTCGGGCGGGGGCGGCCTGCTGAGTCAGGGCGATGGCGGCGGATTGTCGCCCGCCAAGCCGCGCACCGAGAAGGAGTGGCAGGACTTCAAGTACGGCCGCGATGGGGCCAAGGGCCGCTCGCAGAAGAGCAAGAGCCGCGACAAGGGCAAGACCGACTTCAGGCAGGACCGGAAGAAGAAGGGGAAGTAGAAAATGCGGAATGTGGAGTGCGGATGGCGAAGTGGGAGTCGCCTGCAACTGCCTGGACGCAACACCGGCTCGGATTTGAGACTACGTACACATACTCCTTGTTCCGCAGATGGCTCACCTTCCCCACCTTGCTCCCCTGCGGGTTATAGATCCCGATCTGCGCGCCGACATACCGCTTGAAGTCGGTCTCGATCGTCGCCACGCTGGCGTGCCCGTCCCACAGTTCGCCGAGCATCGTCTCCATCTCCCCGCGCGACAGGTACCCCTCGTTGCTGAACGAGACGATGATCGTGCTCGCGCGAACCGCATTCAGCACGCCGCGCAGCGCTTCGGCGAACTTCGGCCGTGAGTTGAACACGCTCTGCCGCTGCTTCACATCCACACGCTTGCACGCAACGCCGTACACCTCGGGCTTGTCCCATCGCACCAGAGACTCCCACACGTGGTAGTTGCCCAGGTACGAGTGCTGGTTGTACGGCGGGTCGATGTAGGCGATGTCCGCTTCCGTGTTCGCCGCGGCATCGACTGCATCCATACACAACGCGCTCCCCTTCCCGCTCGCCGCCCGCGGCAGAACATCCGGCACGCGCAACTCGAGGTCGTTGTGTGATCGCGGCGCCCAGCTCTTCAAGAACGCCATCTGCAGACCCGTCGTCGAATCCACCCGGTCCGCGGCCTCCATCAATGAAACCAGCATCACCGCTTCAAGCTCGGGCTGGAGGCTCTTTGCGGCAATCGCCTCACGGATCGCATCGACGCGTGCGCCGTTCTTCGGCTGCAAGAACCGCGACTTCTCGCAGAAGGTCTGTGTGAAATACCCCGGAGATCCCCGCAGTGAGTTGAACTCGCTCACCAGTTTCGCGGCATTCTCAAGCACATCCTGAGCATCCGCCTGCACATAACACCGCGCAAGTGTCGCGGCGTACGTGTTGTGGTCGTTGGCGATGACGCGGTAGCCCGCGCGCTTCAGCGCATGCCCGACACGCGAAGTGCCCGAGAAGAGATCGAGCACGGTGCAGGGCGCATCGCCCGCCGCGCTGCGCATCGCCTCCAGAATCACCGGCACCAGCGTTCGCTTCGATCCAATGTACTTGATCACGAGCGTGTGCTCCCGGCGCAAAGCGTACTGGCGATCACGATCGCGGGGAATCGATCTGTCGCCACGGGAACCCCTCCGGCATCACCTCCGGCCGATCATTCAGCCACCCCACCAGCCACTCAAACGCATCCACCAGCCGCGGCCCGGGACGGTTGAACATCTGATTGCCATCGACAACCGCCACCCGCCCCGCCCGCACCGCCGGCAACTCGCGCCACCACGGCTTCTCCGCCAATAGCCGCGTTTCGCGCCATGCATCCTCAAGCGACAGTCCACACGGGCACACGACCACAAACTCCGGGCGGATCGCCGCGACCACTTCCGCCGGCACGCGGATCGAGGGCCCCGCCGCCCGCAGCGTCTGTCCGATCGGGCCCGCCGCAGCGCCGGCACTCTGCGGTGCGGCCGTCGGGTTCAGCGGGTGCAGCCCGCCCGCCCGCTCGATGAGTTGCGGCGTCCAGTGCCCGCCCGCGAAAATCGGGTCCGTCCATTCCAGAAACGCCACCGTGGGTGCCGCCGCAAACGGCGTGACGAACTCCTCCGCGCGGTACATCCGCTCCCGCAGCCCTCCAACCACCGCCGCGGCCTGGGGCTCCATGCCGATCGCCCGCCCGATCGCAAGCATGTCGTCGAACACCGCTTCGATGGTGGTGGGATTCAGGGAAACCACCAAGGGCCGCCGCGACATCTTCGCGACGACGCCGCGAACGGTGTTCAGATCGATCGAGCACACCTTGCACATGTCCTGCGTGATGATCACATCCGGCCGCAACTCCGCCAACCGCTCGACATCGAGCGTGTAAAGCGACTCCCCGGTTGCAAGTTGAGCCGAAACCGCCTGATTGATCTGCGCGGACGACTCAAACTTCGTCTTGGCCGCGGTCAGAATCGGGACGGCTTCGAGTCCCGGGCTGCCGGGATAGTCGCACTCGTGTGATCGCCCGACCAGTTGGGCGCGCGGGTTCGCCGGCGACCCTGTGATCGTCAAAAGGCATTCCGTCGCCGACGGCAAAAGACTGACAACCCGCATGGTGCGGAGCGTAGCGGCTTGCGCATTGAGTTCTTGTCCGCAGTTTTCGCGGCGGGATCGTACCGACCAACCGATAAAGCTGCGGTATAAGCCGCCGCGCGGCAGCGATTCCGTGCGCTCAGGCCGTTTCTGCATCCTCCACCCCAGCCGGGTGGTAAAGTGCAGCGGCTTAGGGCGTCTCGGCGTGAGCCGGGCGGTACAGTAGCGGATAGCCACCCCATTACCGGGTGGCTGTTCAGCGATGGAGTTCCCTGATGCCAGCCACTTTTCGCCACCCGTTTTCGACCAACCACCCGAAGTCATCGGGCTTGCGCCCTGCTGCATTCGTCGCGGCGTTGACAATCGCCTGCGGTGCGACCTCGGGCCTCGCTCAGGAGAGCAAGCCCATCGTTCCGCCCGCTCGCGCGGCCGCGCCGCGAATCCAGCCCCCAACCCCCACACCCACCCGTCCAGGGCAGCCTGGCGCGCAACCTGCGGCCCAACCCGCCTCCGGCCGCGGAGCAGAAATGCTCGATGCCATGAAGCTGCAGGGCGGCCTGCGCGATGACGGCACGTTCGTCTTCTCCGCATTTGCTGAGCCGGTCGACATCGCCAATCTGGTCGAACTCGTTCGCGATGAGCTGGGTCTGCAGTTGCTGTACACCGACGGAGGGCTCGCGACGCAGTCGGTGGTGATCAACACCCCGATCGTGCTGCAACGCGATCAGGTGCTCCCGTTCCTGCTCACACTCATGGAGCAGAAGGACTACACGATCATCCAGGACGCCTCTGGCGTCCACATGGTCATGCCCAAAGGGTCCATCCAATCAAACTTCAGCACCGGGATCTTCGCGCCCACCAAGGTCATCCGCACGCCTGGCATCAAGCCCAGCGCGATGACCGGGCTGGTGCAGAGCCTCGTCGGCGCAAAGGCGGCGGGGGGTGGTGCCAGCATTCAGTATCTCGATGAGCTGGGCGTCATCGTCATCACCGACACTCCACGCAACACACGTCTGGTCGAAGAAGCAGTGCAGACGGTGCTCACCGAGCGCATGGAGCAGAAGTTCCAGCGCTTTGAGATTCAGAATGTCGCCGCCACCTCCGCGCGCGACCGCATCATTGAGCTCATGGGCGCAACCGCGCCCCGTGCCGCGGGCGCGCAGCAGAACCCAGGCCAGGGCAATCAGCCCATCGCCGCCCCCACCGGCGGTTCGTTCTCCAACCTGCCCGAACGCCTCAGCGTCGAGCCAGGCGGAAACGCGCTCTTCTTCCGAGGCCGCGAAGATGAGGCCCGCCTCCTCGCCGATCTCCTGGCCATCGTCGATGTCCCCATCACCCTCGTCTCCAGGTTCTACCCCGTGGGGATCGACACCGCGGAAACGGTCGCGACCGAAGGCTCTCGCCAGCAACTCGGCGAGGTCACCACGTTTGAATCCAGCGCGTCAACCAGTGGCGCGAGCGCCGGCCTGGGTCGTGCACAGCAGCTTGGGCGCGCCGGCCAGGCAAATCAGCTCGGCGGCTCGCAGCAAGTCAGCAGCTCCGGCAGCGGGTTTGTCATCTATCCCGCCGCGGGAGGGTTCATCTATCGCGGCACCGAGGCCCAGCACGCCCGTGTCGATTCCCTCGTCAGAGAACTCGGCGACCTCATCGACCGAGACTCGGTGACGACCGAGTTCTACAAACTCAAATACGCAAAGGCCGAGGACGTCGCAGAAACCATTAACGGGCTGATCTCCGGGCAGGCGCCGACGGGTGGCAGCAGTTCTCCCCTGCTCGGCCGAGACCTGGGCTCGCGCGATGCCGCCGGTCGGCAACGCAGGGTGACCAACCCGCTGCAGAATCAGCCCGCCGAGGCGGCCGCCGGCGCAGCGGGCTCCGCAACCGGCGAAACCGCGCTCGGGGAACTCGAAGGCGCAAACGTCTTCGTGCTCGCGGATGTGAGCAACAACCAGGTGCTCATCAAGGCCCCCAAGAAGCTCCAGCCGCAGATGAAGACGCTGATCTCGCGCCTCGATCTCCTGCGCCCGCAGGTGTACATCGAAGCCAAGATCGTGACCGTCACCATCGGTGACGACTTCCGCTTCGCCGGCGAAGTTCAGGCGATCATCGGCCAGTTCGCGCTCAACACCAACTTCGGGCTTGGCAGCTTCGCCGATGGTGGCGGCCTCACAAGCCCCAAAGTTCCCGCATCCAACCTCGCGGGCCTGACCAGCGCGCTGATCCGTTCCAAGGATGTGCCCTTCATCATCAACACCATCGCGCGCGACAACAACGCCCGCGTCGTCGCCTCGCCCCAGTTGCTCGTCGACGACAACGAGGAAGCCGAAGTCTCCAGCCTCGACCAGCAGCCCACGCTCACAACCAGCATCGGCACCGATGGGGGCAATGACACGCAGAGCTTCGGCGGGTTCGAGCCCGCAGGTCCCAAGCTCCGCGTCATCCCGCAAATCTCTGACGGCGGAAGCATCAAGCTCGAATACGAAATCGAACTCTCCGCCTTCTCGGGCGAATCCACCATCCCCGGCGTTCCCCCGCCCAAGCGCGAGGACAGGGTCCGTGCCGATTCGGTCACGGTCCCCAGCGACACCACCATTGTCGTCGGCGGCCTGGTGTTTGATTCTGCCACCGAGACCCGCTCGGGCATCCCCCTCCTCATGGACATCCCGATCATCGGGTACATGTTCAGCGATACCCGCAAGAACACCCGCAAGACCCTGCTCTACGTCTTCATGACGCCACGCGTCATGCGCGACACCAGCTTCAACGATCTCCGGCTTCTCACCAAGGGCGCAATGGCCGACGGCAAGCTCGATCCTGAGATCCCCGATGCCGAGCCGCTCCGCATGGAGCTCGTCGATCAGAACATCCGGCGGCCCCTGCCGCCAGATGAGGGCAGCCTCCGCCGCCCGCCGCCCCCACAGCGCAACGAATGGCCGTCCGACTGATCACCGTTCGCTGTGATGCCCCAACCGCTCCGTGCACGCCGCTCCAGGACCTCACGTACATGAACCTTGGCAAAGGTCTCGGCAAACTGAGTAAGAAGGATGCGGCCGCTGCCGCCGCGGAGCGGCGCGAAGCCCCTGCGCTCAACTGGTCCGTGGTTGCGCGCAACTTCGGCCAGCTCGAGCTCAAGCCCGAGCAGATCCGCACCTTCCCCCAGCTTCCCGGTAGCGATGATGAGCCGTGGGATGTCCTGCTCTCGATGCTCGCCATCGATGAGCACACCGCCCTCGGCAAGCTCGCCGCACGCACCGGCCTCGCGATGGATTCCGAACCCCGGTTCCACGAGTCTGCGGCCCGCTTCTACGAAACCGTCCCCGCTTCCGTCGCGCGCGAGCGTCTCGTTGCGGGCATCGAAAGCGATGGTTCCGTCATGGTCTGTGCGACCGCGCAGCCCATGCAGCCCGCAGTGTTCAGCCTGCTGGAAGAACGCCTCGGCATGCCGGTGCGGCTCGTGCTCTCTCCCCGCGCGGCGGTTGTCAACCTCATCAACCGCGGCTACGAGCAGAAGACCGACCTCGTCACCGAAATCGTGGAAGAGATGCCGCTCGATGAGCGGGCGATCGAATCCGCCGCGGGCAGCATCCGCAACGCGACGGACCTCCTGCAGCTTGCGCGGCAGACGCCGGTCATCCGCCTGGTGAACATGATCCTGTTCGAGGCGCTCCGCCGCCGCGCCAGCGATATCCACGTCCACCCGATGGAGAGCAAGCTCGTCATCCGCTACCGCATCGACGGCATGTTGATTGATGCGTTCAGCCCGCCGCTCTCCCTCGCCCCCGCCATCAGCTCGCGTCTGAAGGTCATGACCGAGCTCGACATCGCCAACCGACACTCCCCGCAGGACGGTCACTCCACCGTGCGCGTCGGCAACCGAAAGATCGACATCCGTCTCTCGGTGATCCCCACAGTCTACGGCGAGCGCGTGGTGCTGCGTCTGCTCGACCAGGCTCAGACCCAGCTCTCCCTCGACGACATCGGCATGACCAAGGGAATGCAGCAGGACATGCTCCAGCTCCTGCGGAAGAACACCGGCATCATCCTCGTGACCGGCCCCACCGGCTCAGGCAAGACGACGACGCTCTACGGCGGGCTGGGCATGGTCGATCGTTCCAGCCGCAATGTGATGACGATCGAGGACCCGGTTGAGTATCACCTCGAGGGCATTAGCCAGACGCAGGTGAACGTGAAGCGCGGCGTGACCTTCGCGGCGGGCCTTCGAGCCCTGCTGCGTCAGGATCCGGACGTCATCCTCGTCGGCGAAATCCGCGACCAGGAAACCGCGCAGCTCGCCGTGCAGGCCTCGCTCACGGGCCACCTCGTGCTCGCGACCCTGCACACCAACGACGCGCCCGGCGCAATCGCGCGACTCATTGACATCGGCATCGAGCCGTACCTCATCACCTCGACGCTGCTGGCCAGCATGGCCCAGCGCCTGCTCCGCCGCACCTGCAAGGTCTGCCACGGCACGGGCAAGGGCGCTACGTTCGTCGCCGGTGCCGGCGGCGGCGCTGGAAGGTGCGACAAGTGCTTCGGCAGCGGCTACTTCGGCCGGATCGCGGTGTACGAGATCATGCGGATGACCGACCGCCTGCGAGAGCTGACGGTTCAGGGTGCCGATGCGGTTACCCTGGCCAAGGTTGCACGCGAAGGCGGAATGAGGACCATGATCGATGATGCACGCGACAAAATCGCCGCGGGCCTGACGGATGAAAACGAGATCCAGCGGGTGCTGGATTGATGCTTGCCGTCAACGGTTGACCATCCGTTGCCGATCGAGCTACACATGTCGGTTAGACGCGCAGGGCTTGACGCGCGATGTCTGGCTCAGGCGCTCTTACGCCGCGCCTCGATCTCGCGGATGATCTCATCCAAGGTCAAGTCCTTGAAGAGGTCGCGGCGATCCTTGGTAAAGTCGCCATGTCCGGTGTCGAACTGCTGAATGAACCTGATGGCATCAGTAGGGCCAAGTCGCTCGATCAGCGCGCGAAACCCCTCGCGACGCAGTTCAGGAATGCTCAACGGATTTGCGGTCATTTCATGAACTCCGTCGCTGCGAAAACAGCGGGATTCTCGACCCGCACGGCACTTGGCGGCGTCAAGCGCTGGCATCGCCTCAGCAACACATCATCCGTCGTGAGAAGGATATCACATCCTGCCCGCTCGGCCAGAGCCAAGTGCAGTGCATCCAGAGGGTCAAGGCCTTGAAGGCCAAGTTCCCGGGCCCGAGACTGGACCGCCGAGTCCAATGCCGTTCTCTCGTGGAGTCCGTTGAGGATCTCCATCGCGGCCACCCGCCGCTCCGGATCGGTCCCACGTTCGATCTCAAACTCCACCGCCTCGCTGCAAACCAGAGTATGACTGTGGTTCCGAATGCCGTGGACTATCGAGAGAACCGCCTCGCTTTCGAGGCGCACCCGGTCCTGAGACTGATCGTCGAACGGTCGAAGCAGGCAGCATGCGTCGAGATAAATCCGCATCGCTTCAGCATATCAAAGCCGCCGAATGTCTGTTGAGGCGCCTCTTCCGACCGACGCTTACCACAACAGCCGCACCCGGATCGTCTCCGGAATCGCCTTGAGCCGATCGACAATCTCCGCGGCGTTAGTCGGATCGACATCCAGCACCACGTACCCCACCTCCGGGTTCGTCTGCAAGTACTCTGCCGCGATGTTCGCGCCGACTTCCGCGATGATCGCGTGCATCTTGCTCAGCACGCCGGGCACGTTGCGGTGAAAGTGCAAGATGCGGTGACGGCGCGCCCCGCCGTCGGCCACATCTTCCGTCCCTTGATCCCCCGCTCCCTCGATCCCTTCCTGGCCCGGCAGTTCCACCTGCGGCGAGTTCACGCTCCCGCTCGTCGACCCGTTGTTGATGAAGCGGATGAGCTTGGTGGCGACATCGACCGCGATCGACTCCTGCGCCTCCTCGGTCGAGCCCGCCACATGCGGCGTCAGAATGACATTTCCCAGCCCCCGCAGCTCGCTCTCAAACGGCTCGCTGTTGCTGCTCGGCTCCTTCGGGAACACATCGAGCGCAGCGCCCGCGATCTTCTTCTCCCGCAGCGCGGCCGCCAGTGCGGCGATATCCACCACGCCCCCGCGCGCGTTGTTGATCAGATAGCTCCCCGGCTTCATCGCCGCGATCTGCTTCGCCCCGATCAATCGATCCGTCGCCTTTGTCGCGGGCACATGCAGCGACACGACATCGGACTGCGCCAGAAGCTCATCGAGCGAGCGCACCGGCCGCGCATTGCCCAGCGGCAGCACCGCCGCTGTGTCAAAGAACACCACCCGCATGCCCATCGCCTCGGCCATCACCGAGACCTGCGAACCGATCCGCCCATACCCCACCAGCCCGAGGGTCCGGCCACGCACCTCGTGTGCTCCCGCGGCGGATTTATCCCACACGCCCGCGTGCATCTGCGACGTCTTATCAGTCAGCCGGCGGTACAGCGAAACGATCTCCGCGATTGTCAGTTCGGCGACGCTGCGTGTGTTGGAGAAAGGCGAGTTGAACACCGGCACACCGGCGAGGTTCGCCGCGCGAAGGTCTACCTGGTTCGTCCCGATGCAGAAGCAACCGACCGTCAGCAGCCGCGGGCACTGCTCCAGAACCGGCGAGCGCAACTGCGAAGCAGAGCGCAGACCCAGCACATGCGCTTCCCGGGCTGCCTGAGCCAGAGCCGTGCCATCGAACGCACCGTTCTGCTGATCAATCTGGAACCCCTCCGCCGCGAAGAGTTCCTCCGCGCGCGGGTGAATCCGTTCCAGCAGCAGTACACGGATCTTGTCTTTGGGGAAAGAGGTTCGCACGGGTGAAGGTAGGCGGATCGTCTTGGTTGCCGGAGACATGGTTATCGACCCCTGGGCCGTGGGATTGGGCCTCGTGCCCTGCCGCGGCCAGCAATCATCGGCTCGGCGAGGCCGCCGCGAAAGTGATGGCAGGGGCAGCGAAGGGCGAGATCGATCCCGCCGCCGTTTCCGCTTCGGGTGCAATCCGCACAATCCCGCCGACGATCAGCCCCAGAAGCCCCAGGGCAAGCAGCAGCCTGTACCACCCAAACGGCGCCAGGCCGCGACGGTTCAGGAAGCCCACCAGCCACTTGATCGCAAGCACCGCCGAGAGCGTTGCCACCGCGATCCCGATCAGGATCGGCATCGCCCCGATCGACTTGAACATGCTCACATGCCCGTCGTGCCCGTCCCGCATCAGGTCCTTGGCGAGCTTGTAAACACACGCCCCGCCGAGCGTGGGCAGGCCGAGCAGGAACGAGAACTCTGCCGCCGCGGCCGGCCGCAGGCGCACCAGATACCCCGCCGTGATCGTCATCATCGAGCGGCTCGTACCCGGCCACATCGCCACGCACTGCATCAGTCCGATCACCAGAGCCCGCAGCGGGGTCAGTTCCTCAAGCCCGATCTCCGCGTGCGATGAGCGAACCTGTGAGTACTTCCCGCTCCGCCAGGCCTCCAGCGCCAGCATGTAGATTCCACCCACCGCCAGCGCGGCGATCACCGGGCCCGGCCAAAACAGCATCGCCTCGATGTAGTCATCCAGCAGTACGCCCAGCACCGCCGCCGGGAGGAACGCGATTCCGATGTTCATGACCAGCCGGAATCCGACCGGGTCTTTGCCCATCAGCCCGCGGATCATCTGCCAAACTCGGGCCCGGTAAAGCCCCAGCACGGCCAGAATCGCCCCGCCCTGAATCACCACCACAAACGCGTCGACAGCCGACTTCGTCTCCGGCGGCTCATCTAGCCCCAGCAGTGCCGCGGCGATAATGAGGTGCCCGGTCGATGAGACCGGCAGATACTCCGTCACCCCTTCGACGATGCCGAGAATGATTGCTTGCCACCAATTCAGGGTGTTTCCCTTCGGATTTGAGTAGTGGGTTCAGTTTGACTTTGGTGGCACCGGTCTTTGGTGGCACCGGTCGCCAGACCGGTGAACGTGCCCCACCAAGAACCAGCCAATCCGGCCATTTACCTGATCTCGTCAGCCAAGTTGATACCGCGGGTTGCGGACAGTTCATCGGCTAATTGGGCCTCGGCCGTGCCGACAGTTACGGTGCCGATTGAAGGTGAAAGGGGGCTGGCCTAGCATCTCGGCCCCACGGAACAGCCCTCTCGGCGTACCGGAAGGGGCTGAGTTTGCGACCTTTAGCCGCGGGATAGATGCCATGGGCAACGCTGTCGACATCATCAAGGGCCTCACCGTAGGCCAGATCAAGACCGATCTCCCCAAGATCGAGATCGGCGACACGCTCAACGTGCACTGCCGCATCGTCGAAGGCTCCAAGGAACGCATCCAGGTGTTTCAGGGCGTCCTGATTGCCCGGGCCGGTGGCGGTGTCACCGAGATGATCACCGTCCGCCGCATTGTGGACAACATGGGCGTCGAGCGCGTGTTTCCCATCAACTCCCCCAAAATCGCCAAGATTGACGTCATCCGCAAGGCCGACGCCCGTCGCGCCAAGCTCTACTTCCTCCGCGATCGCGCCGGCAAGTCCCGCCGCCTCCGCGACAAGCGTCGCGGCCTCGAGGTCGTCTCCAAGACCGACGCCGCCGCAAGCTGACCGCACGTATCGCCGAATCCACTACAATGCATCGCCGATTCAACTGCCCGCTCCGGCTCCGGATGCGGGCAGTTTTCTTATCCGCATCACCGATTCGAAAGGCTGTCGACATGCGCGCCATCACCGTAAAGCAGCCAATCCCAGGATCTCCCATCCAGCAGCAGGTCGCGCTGGTTTCCAACTGGCCCGATGTTGCTCCCCCCGGTCCGGGAGAGGCCGTGGTGAAGACCCTCGCCACCGCCCTCAACCATCTCGACCTCTGGGTAGTCAGGGGCGTGCCCGGGCTCGACCTCGACTATCCCCGCGTCGGCGGTTGCGATGGCTGCGGCATCATCGAACAGGTCGGATCAGGCGTTGACGGCGCATGGCTCGGCCGCAAAGTCATCATGAACGGAGCCATCCCCCGCTTGCAATCCCCCAGGCCCGATGACGGTCCGTCATCGACGCTCGCTCCAGAATATGAAGTGCTCGGCGAGCATCGTCACGGCACCAACCGCGAGCGCTTCATCGCGCCCATCACCGCGCTCCAGCCGATCCCGGATCACTTCGACCACATCGAAGCCGCGGCCTTCGGCCTCGCATTCCTCACCGCC
>Ga0163144_10021363_pt1 | contig 12869 bp, 13 predicted proteins | sample OliLak19BULKMAT1_FD_123175 | JGI IMG/M metagenome (GOLD analysis project Ga0163144, IMG submission 123175) | Freshwater microbial mat bacterial communities from Lake Vanda, McMurdo Dry Valleys, Antarctica - Oligotrophic Lake LV.19.BULKMAT1 | ecosystem: Environmental > Aquatic > Freshwater >...
CAAAAAACTCCGCAAGCATGCTTGCGGAGTTTTTTGTTTTAGAAGGCTATTGACGCATGAGTTTTTTCAAGTCAGGTATAAACATCTGTATCAATTTCTACCCACAATTTCCCAGCACAGATTTGAAAATTCGTATTTATTGAAATTTATTAGGCGGGCATGTTATATTTTGAAAGTCAAGAAGTTATGTTTTCTCTTTTATATTTCTCACGATTGAAATTTTATTTTTTTGACTTTTTATGGAAAATGACACAGGAGGATTAAAATCATAATTTGGGGATTGTGTCAATTTCCAAAGTTTAAATAAACCCTCAAAATTATGTTGAAAATTAGCAACTTTAGGGGTATTTTCGATAAATAGGTTTTTTAAAAGTGGGTGGGAAATGACGGAATGTTTATCATAATTTTTGCATAATTAAAATATATTCTGTTGGATATGCCAATGTTAAATATTTTAGAAGGAATTTCTCTCTTTACCACATCAAAAATTTGGAAGCCGATGCTTTGCATTTGTTCTACAAATACTTCCGCATTTAGAATTTCTACGCCTTTAAAATGAGTGTTTCCTATTACTATACAAATTTTCCCTTTAGGTTTTAGAACTCGGTACATTTCTATGAAGCCTTTGTACATGTCTGCAAAATAATTCCTTACCTCGCGCCCTTTTTTATTATTACCTAATTTTACAAGAATTTCGTTTGCCAAATCGCTGTGCAACATAATTTCTTCTCTTTGTGTGGCAGAAGAGCCAATAAATTTTTTACGAAATTGCGCCAATTCCTCTAAATGTCCCAATCAATACAAAGGGAGTTGATGCAAATTTGCATATTCATAACTTGTTACATAAGGTGAACTTGTTACAATTAAACTTGCTTTTCCGTTTTCGCAAGGCAAATGACGTGCATCTTGACAAGCGATATTTTTAAAATTTTTAATATTTTCAACTACATTTTTGGATAAAATTTTGCAAAAAGCATCATTTTTTTTGAGCATTTTTTTCACTTGTTGCAAAAATGTACTCAAAACATCATAATCTTTTTTATTTAAATCTCGTGTAGGTTTAATACTTTTTTGTAACCAAACGGAGCAGGTTTTTCAAAATTTGGGCAAATGCTACTAAGAAAAAATTTTTAATATTTTCATTTTCTGCTTCCAAAATTCTACAAAGTAAGATGGCTAAATTTTCTTTCTGAACAGGTTTGTACCAATAGTCTATCCTTTCATGAAAATGCAATTTTTCAAATGCTTTTTCTAAATAAAAATCTTTTTTTTCGTTGGTATGATTTTTTAAATCTGTTTCCAAATTCAAAAATTCTTGCACCAATTTGCTGGACTTGATAGGGGTTGTTTTTGCCTTTGCTACTAAATATGCTATTTCGTTAATATCCGTACCTATTCCTATTCGCTCATTGACAATGCTTTCTAAAATAGTTGTCCCGCTACCCATAAAAGGATCTATGATTATATCTCCTTTTTGGCTATGTTCTATGATAAGTCTTTTTGCCAACTGTGGAATAAACTTAGCAGGATATGTGTAGTAATTGTGTGTGATATAGGAAGTGTCTTTTACCGAACAATCTGTAAAACTTCAAGATTTATCTATAGTTATGTTATCAATCATTTGCTGTATTTTCTTGCAAAGTTCCGTGTTTTTATTAGACTTCTGCAAAATCACTTTCGGAGAGAAACGGGTTTATACTCACATAACTGAAGCCTGTAGGCGAATCAACCCTGCTAAAACTGCTATAAGACGAATACTATTTCCCCACAAAAGCACTTGCCTGCCCAAAACATAAAAGTATGTTTTCCCTTTGTTTAATGTCCTTGCCTACCAGAACTACATAAAAAGCGTGTTTTTTGCCTTTTGTGTAGGTTTTAGCGCGGCAACTTGTACCATTGATGCTGACATATTTTCTATGAGTATTTATTATTTTATGCAATCATTTGCAAAAACACTTAAAACATTGACTTTCAGTAAATTAAATTCTTACTTAAAAATAAAATAAAAGGACACTTATTACTTTGTTTGCTAAAATAAGAGTAGTTTTGTGAGAAAGTAATCCAAACAAAACCTTTTCATTCATTCATTCATGAATAACATACATAAACGTACCAAAATAATAGCAACACTCGGACCCGCTTGTGATTCGGAAGAAACCATGCTCGAACTTATTCATGCAGGTGTGAATGTATTTCGCCTCAATTTTTCACACGGCACGCATGAAGACCACTTGATGCGTATCGAGAAGATTCGCAAAATTAACAGGGAGCATAATACGACCATCAGCATATTGCAAGACTTGCAAGGTCCCAAAATCCGTGTGGGTATGGTGGAAGGGGGCGAAGTGATGCTTGTTGAAGGGCAACGGGTAGAAATAAGCACTCGTGACCAAGAGTCAACGGCTAATCACATCACAACCGTTTACAAGCCCTTGCCTAAAGATGTAAAACCGGGTGATGCTATTTTGCTTGATGACGGAAAGTTGGAACTGCGCGTTATCAGTACTGATGGCGAAGTAGTGCAGACTGAAGTAGTGTATGGCGGTTTGCTCAAAAATAAAAAAGGCATTAACTTGCCTAACACCATACTTTCTACGCCTTCGCTTACCGAGAAAGATACGGCGGATTTGATGTTTGGACTTGAGCATGATGTGGACTGGATAGCCCTTTCGTTTGTACGCTCTGCGATTGATATGCTTTTGCTAAAGCACATCATTAAGCAGAAAGGAAAAAGCATACGCGTGATATCCAAAATAGAAAAACCCGAAGCCATTTCAGAAGAAAACCTAAATGCCATCATTGAGGCTTCTGATGCTGTCATGGTAGCAAGGGGCGACCTTGGCGTGGAGATTGGCATTGAGAATGTGCCTATGATTCAAAAAAGAATTGTGCATAAGTGCATACGCCTCGCTAAACCTGTTATCATTGCTACCCAAATCATGGAAAGCATGATGGACAATCCGCGCCCAAGCCGCGCTGAAGCAAGTGACGTTGCCAATGCAGTACTCGACGGTGCTGATGCTGTTATGTTGAGTGGTGAAACTGCAGCAGGCAAGTACCCTGTGAAAGTAGTCCAAACCATCGTTAATATCATCAGAAATGCAGAAAAGGAAGATGTCATCTATGAGCGTAACCACGACTTGAAAAAAGAAAAAGGTGAAGATGACAAAATTTATGATTATGAAAACGACCGTGATTTTGCCAATAATGCTGTGATTTTATCGGGAGCGCGCCTTGCGACTTATATCGGCGCGAAAGTTATCATAGGCATGACTTCTTCAGGCTATACGGCTTTTCGCGTCGCATCGCACCGTCCAAAAACAGATATTATTATTTTTACGTCCAGCAAAGGACTGCTCACACAACTCAATTTGCTTTGGGGAGTACGTGCTTTTTACTATAATAAATTTGTATCGACTGACCAAACATTTCAAGATATACAAGACATTCTTATAGAAAAGGGCATTGTTGTTAAAAATGACCAGGTTATTCAGCTTGCCTCTATGCCTATAGAGCAAAAACTTCGAACCAATGTTGTTAAATTAACAAGGATATAGTCTTGTAATTATTTGGCTACCCCTTTGGAGCAGTAGTGTTAAGTTCTCCAAAAACCTCCTTCCTATATGGTTTTCGTCCTTTTTAAAAGGAGAGGAGGCAAGGCAATAGGTTAAATGTTTGGTAACTTGCCTGCTCAAAAAGAGAACTTAACAGTTCTGCCTTTGGGAGTAAGTGCCAAATAGTTATATTCTTGGGTGTAATACTCTTAAAAGGTTCGTTTTTCACGAGCCTTTTTTGTTTTTTTTCATGAATCAAAGAATTTTAAGACAAAAACATTGATTTATACGTTATAGAAAGATTAAGATACGAACACAATGAAAAATATTATACTTGACACTTCAATAAACTACATGGACAGTAATAGTGAAATGCTTTGGAATTTGCTCCAGCAACTCGATAAGGAAGAAAAAGCCCAAGTTTGGCAATTCATAAAAGCAATTCAATCCAACCGCCAACCAATACAAGTCCAAAAAACAGCCTACAAAGACCAATTGACGAACTCTACACACGTGCGAAAAACATATACTGTAGATGACTTAAAAGAAATTGCAAACGCATGTGCAGGTGATTTCGAATGGAATTATGAGCGGATTCGTCAAGCCTTTCCGCCCGAACCGCGTGTCAAGATAGAACTTATTGATGGGCAATTGTGTATTTATCCCAACGAACTTGCTACCGAACCCGAAATAGTAGGCAATATCGGCTTCTTGATGCTCCAAGCCTCTGAAAATAAAAGCAAAGGCGATTTGTTGTTTGCGCCTATAGATTTAGTGTTGGACGAAAAGAACATATTTCAGCCCACTATTTGCTTTATTGCGCAACCACAGAACCTGAAAGTAGATGGCAACACGCTGTACGGAGTACCCGAAGTAGTATTAGAAATAGTTTCTTCCACTGAGGCAGTCCAAGAGCGAGAAATGAAGCGCGATATTTATGAATCCTTTGGCGTAAAAGAATATTGGGAAGTACGTCCCGATAAAAAGCGCATAGAAGTCGAGGTATTGCAAGGCGGAGAATTTATCCCTTATTGCAAGGCACGCAGGCAAGGAAAGGTCTTTTCTTATATCCTCAAAGGCTTTTCGCTATCGGTTGAGGACGTTTTTGATAGAGATTAACCCAAAAAGTAAAACAAAGGTTGTCAAATAATTAGCCAAGAATCAAAATAATGCCTATTTTTGTGCTTACATTATAGCGATACGACCTTATGCTATCTCAAATCAATCCTACTACTACTGCTGCATGGCAACGCTTGCAGGCGCACTATAGCACCATGCAACACACACATTTGCGCGAACTTTTTGCCAAAGATGCGAAGCGTTTTGATACATTCTCACTACAATTTGAGGATATTTTATTAGATTATTCGAAGAATCACCTGACTGCTGAAACATGTGCCTTGCTTGTAGAGCTTGCTCAAGAAACGAACTTGCCTGCCGCTATACAAGCTATGTTTCAAGGTGAAAAAATAAACGAAACAGAAAATCGTGCCGTTTTACATACAGCATTGCGCCATCAAACGTTCTCGCCAGTATATACAGAAGGCAAGGACGTAATGCCTGAAATACGGGCAGTATTGGCCCGTATGGAAGCATTTTCTGAACAAATTATTTCAGGAAAGTGGAAAGGGTATACAGGCAAGGCGATTACAGCCATCGTCAATATCGGCATTGGCGGTTCAGATTTGGGTCCGCTTATGGTTTATGAAGCCTTACAGCCCTACCGAAAGGCGCATATACAAGCGCATTTTGTGTCCAATATAGACAGCACGCATTTGGTAGAAACATTGAAAAAAGTAAACCCTGAAACTACCCTTTTTATCATCGCTTCTAAAACCTTTACCACGCAAGAAACTATGACCAATGCCAACTCCGCCAAACAATGGTTTTTGGAAAGCGCAAAGGAGGCAAGTTTCGTAGCCAAACATTTTGTGGCACTTTCTACCAACCAAGCATCTGTAGAGGCATTTGGTATCGCACCCGAAAACATGTTCGGCTTTTGGGATTGGGTAGGCGGGCGTTATTCGGTTTGGTCGGCTATTGGACTTTCATTGGCTTGCACATTGGGTTTTGATACCTTTGCCGAATTTCTTGCAGGCGCGAACAGCATGGATACACACTTTCAAACCGCGCCTTTCGAGCAGAACTTGCCTGTCTTGTTGGCACTGATTGGTATTTGGTACGTGGATTTTTTTGGAACAACCAGTGAGGCGTTATTGCCTTATGACCAATATTTGCACCGCTTTCCTGCCTACTTCCAACAAGGAAATATGGAAAGCAACGGCAAAACCGTTATGCGTAATGGCGAAATGGTCAATTTTGCAACAGGTCCAATAATCTGGGGAGAACCTGGCACAAACGGGCAACATGCTTTTTACCAACTTATTCATCAAGGCACACACATAATTCCTTGCGATTTTCTTGCGCCTGCGCAAAGCCAAAACCCTTTGGCTGACCACCACCAAAAATTATTGGCAAACTTTTTTGCACAAACAGAAGCCCTCATGATGGGCAAAAATAAAGAAGAGGTGATAGCCGAACTTACTAAAGAAGGAAAATCGGTAGAAAGCATAGCCCAACTTGCGCCTTTCAAAGTCTTTGCAGGTAATAAACCTACGAATGCTATCCTTTATAAAAAGCTCACGCCTTATACTTTGGGTGCATTGGTAGCTATGTATGAGCATAAAATATTCGCACAAGGTGTTATTTGGAATATTTATAGCTTTGACCAATGGGGCGTAGAGCTTGGCAAACAGTTGGCGAACCGTATCTTACCCGAATTGCAAAATGCCGAACCCGTTATGTCTCACGACAGCTCAACAAACGGTTTGATAAATGCCTATAAAAAGATGGGGGGTATTGGAAATTAGAAACACATCATTCTTGAAAAAACAGCCGTTTTTATCAACACACAAAAACACCTTCCATTTGCTGAAGAATGAAAATTAAATAAGTTGATAGTTTTAGGACTTACGCAATGTACCACACGCGAGCCGCGTATGGTACATTGCGCATTTTATTTGTCAATGTCGAAGACTTGACAATCTGAAAAAAGACACTAAAATACCCTGTTATTTAATTTTCATTTGCTAAGGCAACATGGATTAACAGGTCATTAGCAGTTAAAGGCGAAGCACTTTCAAAAAAAGCGCGTATTTTTGTTGAAAAATCCATGCGATAATGAAAATATTAAAACAATTCACACTCTTAACCATATTGGGTTGTTGCGCCCAATTTTTTCCTTCTTGTGTCAGCCCAAGAGCTATTATCAGGATTACACCTAACGAAAGCTCCACACAAGAAATTCCGCAACGGACTCATTGGTACATGGGAACAGGCTATGCACAAGTTACACAAGATAGCATAGGCATGGTTGTAGGCTTTGACCGCGAAGTTGATGGCATGCTTTTATTTGATGTAGAAATAAATAACCTATCCAGCAAAACCATCCTCATGAGTCCAGAAACATTTGCTTTCAAGATAGAAGGGACACCTATCCAAAATGGCGTGGACAACAAAGTATATGCTATAAATCCAGAAGTTCAGTTGTTAGAAATAGACAAGGCACTGGCAAGGCAAGATGCACGTATGCAAAATGCCGCAACTGCGTCTGTAGTCTTTGGTTTATTGGCTACTGCGGCTACAGTAGTGAGTGAGTGTAGTGAATGATGCAATAGCGACAGAAAAAGCCGTCAATAATGCAGATGCATTTCAGAGCCTTGCGATTATGAATAATAATGCGGGACAAATAGCCGCAGATGCTTATCAACGTAATGCGTGGAAGTCAGGCAATTTACATGTTTTGCGTGAAACATGGGAGCGAACAGTGCTTCGCCGCACACATATATATCCGAACGAAAACTTGCGAGGGCTTGTAGCATTCAAACCTATCAGGGGCAACTATCAAATACGGCTCATTTTGCCAATTGAACTCATGGTATTTCAGCTATTATTCAAGCAGACTATTCATTTATCTCAACGAAAGTAGGATAAAAATAAGATAGCGTTCTTCTAAAACACACTCTTTTGTAAAACACACTTTAAAAGCCTTGCCTGCACACTGTAGGCAAGGCTTGCGCCATTGTTGGTGTTTTATAAAAATTGAGTGTGATTTTGTTCTTTAGCTACTACTGTGCTACCCAATTTTTCGACACCAACAGCCACGTGCAAAAGCTGTCCGTTGTTGGTGTCAAAAAGTGCAGTAGAGAAATGTGTGGGAAATAAAAATCTTGCCTGCACCTATGCAAACATAAACAACGGTAGAAAAAATTAGCGTATATTTTGGTGGATATGCCTTTTCGGTGTATATTTGCAGGCAAGGTACTAAATTTATGCTATAATTATGATTGCTTCAAGTGAACTTGTCTTGACTTCCACAGGTGCTATTTATCACCTCGCTTTGCGTCCCGAACAGCTGGCAGATACTATTATCGCAGTAGGTGACCAAGACCGCGTGGCAGAAGTTTCTAAACATTTTGATATTATAGAACACCGCGTACAACACCGCGAATTTGTAACCCATACGGGTTATGTAGGCAAGGTGCGTATTTCGGCTGTTTCGTCAGGCATTGGCACGGATAATATAGACATTATGCTGAATGAATTAGATGCTTTAGTAAACATTGACTTGCAGACGCGCGAACCCAAAAGCGACCTTACCTCCCTGCGCATAGTGCGCGTAGGCACTTCGGGCGCATTGCAAGAAGATATACCTATAGATAGTGTATTGGTTTCGAAAGAGGCGATAGGCTTAGATAACCTGATGGCTTTTTATGATTTGCCACAAACAGCAAAAGAGCTTGAGTTTTGCACTGAAGCGAGAAGATTTATAGGCTTGCCTTTCCTGCCCTATCAAGTAAGTGCCTCGCCTACCTTGCAAGCACAATTTGCTGATTTGCAACAAGGTTTTACCCTTACCTGCCCCGGTTTTTACGCGCCACAAGGCAGGCGATTGCGCCTTGCTACCCAGCCAGAAGATATTTTAGGACGCTATCGTGCATTTCGTTATGAAGATAAGCGTTTTACTAACTTTGAAATGGAAACTTCCGCCTATTATGCTTTTGGGCGATTGCTTCAGCATGAAGTACTTTCTTTGAACCTCATTCTTGCCAATCGCGCCACAGGCGAGTTCACAAAAAACGCCTCCAAACCGATGGAGGCATTGATTCAGCTGGCGATTCAACGCTTGACAAGTTGAAAATCATACACAAAGCATTGGTTATTTTGGCAACTGTTCAAAGAAAACCAATCGACACGAGCATTCATGGCTTTGAATGGGTGCGGGAAACTTAGTTGTAAGCTCATAGCGATAGTCAATATCTCCACCAAAATAAGCAGGTGGTAGTATTCGGTTTGTAATTGCATCTTTTATAAATTAAAAATATTTTTTTGAGAACAAAATAGCATAACAAAATGCTGTTATTTCGTTATACTGTTATGTTAAAAATACTATTTTTATTACTCGTTTTTCCGCTAAACCTTGCCTGCCTGTCGCAAGCACTTACATTGGATACACTTTTGAGCGAGGCAGAACTTGGGCGAAAGCCTACATTTACCAACATTGCACAAGCCTATAGGCAGCCTGACAAAGTATATAGATTACAACTAAAAACTTCAGGGAGTTTGTACGGAAAGGTTACGGAAGTGCATTATCGAATAGACTCTTTGATAAATTTGCAGTATTTCCAATGCTCGAATGAAGCTTTGCAAGCCTTGCCGGCCTCGTTTGGCTCACTTCGAAATATGCAACAAGTATATTTGAGCGGCAACAAATTTGAAACCTTGCCTGATACACTGTACCAATTGAAAAATTTGAAGCGATTAGACCTTGCAGGCAATCAACTGCTGAAAATAAGCGACAAAATAAGCAATTTTGCCCAATTAGAATTGTTGTATTTGCATAATAACAAAATGCTCAAAGACTTGCCTATAATCCAAATAAGTAAGCTTCAAAACCTGCGCTTTCTGAATATACGCGGTACAAAAATCCCGCGCGAACAAGCCTTAAAACTACAAAAGCTACTGCCAAGATGCAAAGTAGAGTTTGATTAACTTTTATTTGAGTATCTTTGCACCTGAAGAACGACTAAATGTTTTCATAAAAGCAAAATGGGCTACAGTAATTACAAAAATCTTAAGCTGACCTTAAAAAAATTAGCGTTGGAGGAAGCAGATGAAATGATGTTTCCTACTATTGACCTTGTCCAGCCATCCGATTGGCTATTAGAAACACTTGCTATTGCAGAAAAACTCCCTCTTACAAATGAAAAATCCAAGTCAGAACGAATAATATCGCCTATACTTACAGAAGTTGCTTTGTATTATGAAAAAGACATTACTATGTTCTCAGGTGAGGATTTAACTGTAGATGTCATAAGAGATTTGTCGGGCGAGTGCGATTTTTTCTTTGCCAAACATCCACGTAAAAGTGTTATGCAAGCCCCTATTATTACGTTGGTAGAAGCAAAAGATGAAGATTTTGAATATGGGCAAGCGCAATGTATTGCTCAAATGTACGCTTCTTTGCTCTACAATGAACAAGAAGGAAGACCCGTTCCTTTTGTATATGGCTGTGCCGTAACAGGCGACGTATGGAAGTTTTTGAAAATCGAAAAAAATAAAATAACATTAGATACTAAAAACTATTATTTAGTGGAAATACCCAAAATATTAGGCATTTTCCACCATATCATTCAAAAATTTTTGTAAACACCTCTTACCCAAATGAGGCTTTATTTTGGGGCTACTTTTCATGATAAATTTTTCCGATTTTAAACTTAACCGCCAACTGCTTGATGCTGTGGCAGATGCAGGCTATACCACGCCAACGCCTATCCAAGCCAAAGCGATTCCTGCAGTATTGGGAGGGCAAGACATCATGGGCGTGGCGCAAACAGGTACGGGCAAAACCGCCGCTTATTTGCTGCCACTTTTGATGAAGATAAAATATGCACAAGGCAAAAATCTACGCGCCCTTATTCTTGCGCCAACACGCGAACTTGCTATGCAAATAGACCAAGCCATCGAGCAACTTGCAAAATATACGGACATTCGCCACGCTGTCGGGTATGGCGGTGTAGGTATGAAGGCGCAACTTGCCAAGGTGAAAGAGGGCATAGATATTCTTACAGCCACGCCTGGTCGTTTTATGGATTTGTACCGCACCAATGAAATGCCTTTGAAAGAACTCAAAACGCTCGTGCTTGACGAGGCAGATAAGATGATGGACATGGGTTTTATGCCTCAAATACGCCAAATATTGGAGATTATCCCCAATAAACGTCAAAATTTACTTTTCTCGGCTACTATGCCCGAAAAAGTACTTGTCCTTTCTGAAGAGTTTTTGGAATATCCAACAATGATTGAAGTAGCACGCTCAGCTACTACTGCCGATACTATTCAGCAAGTAATGTATGAAGTGCCAAATCTAAAAACCAAAATTAACCTGCTCATGTATCTTTTGCAAGAAGATAAGAGCCTCAAACGTGTCTTGGTTTTTACACGCACACGCACCATAGCAAACAATGTTTTCAAGTACATTACCCGAAAATTCCCTGAAGAAACTATCCGCGTTATACACGCTAACAAAGCCCAAAATGCCCGTATCAATGCGATGGAGGCATTCAAGCAAGGCAATGTACGGATAATGATAGCGACTGATGTGGCATCACGCGGGATCGATGTAAGTATGGTTTCGCACGTGATAAACTTTGATGTGCCGCTTATTTATGAGGATTATGTGCATAGAATAGGGCGCACAGGCAGAGCCGAAAACACAGGCGAGGCGATAACTTTTGTTACCATGCAAGAAAAATACCACGTAGGCAAGATTGAGGAAATCATCAGGCAAACCATACCCCAGAAAGACTTGCCTGCGGGCTTAGAAATAACCGAAACGCCTTTTGACGAAAGCCAAACAATGCTACGCGCTATAGATGACCAACGCAAAAAAGAAGACCCGACTTTCAAAGGCGCGTTCCACGAAAAGAAACGCGACATTGTAAAAATAAAAAGAAAGAAAAAGACAAAACGAAATAGTTTGGTCAAAAAATGGAGGCGATAAGCAATAGTCCTCTTGCAAAAGCCCTTTCTCCTATTCTACAAAATAAAGTGTAGGAGAAGTGCTTTTGCAGGAAGGCTAAAATTAAAGACTATATAGTTCTTTTTTGTTTTTCGAGTTCATGCCATGCCAACGCGCATGCACCTAAAACGGCTGCATTTTTGTCTTGCAAAGCGGAGAATATAAGTTTTATTTTGCCATGGAAAGCGGGGAACATGTTTGCCTCCATATATTTTAAGGTAGGCTGAAGCAAAAGGTCTTTGGCACGTGCCAATCCGCCAAATAAAATAAAAGCTTCTGGACTTGTGAACACACTAAATTCCGCGAGTTTCATACCAAAAATACGCCCTGTATATTCGAAAGCTTCCAATGCTATTTTGTCGCCTTGCAAAGCGGCATCGGTTATCATCTCGCCTGTGAGGTCATTTTGGCTTATATCGCGCAGTTCGCTATACACAAGACTATCCGCCAAAAGTTTTGAAACAGTACGGCGTATGCCTGTTACAGACACGTAAGTTTCCAAACAACCTCGCCTACCACAGCCGCAAAGTCGTCCATTATAGTTCACAGTGCTATGCCCAAGCTCGCCTGCGAATCCAGTATGCCCATAAACGAGTTCGCCATCGACTACTATTCCGCTTCCTAACCCTGTGCCTAAAGTAAGCAAAATAAAGTCTTTCATACCCTTTGCTGCTCCAAATTTCATCTCGCCTATGGCGGCGGCATTGGCATCATTGGTGAGAAATGTGGGGACTTTGTATTGCTTTTCAAACAGGTCGCAAAGCGGAATAACGCCGCCCCATTGCAGATTGGGCGGGTTTTCGACAGTGCCTTTAAAATAGTTGCCGTTTGGTGCGCCTATGCCTGTGGCTACCCAAACATTATGCGCTCGTAAAGGCGTGTACAGAGCATCTACTGCCTCATACAAGCGTGGCAGGTAAGCTGTTATATGCTGCTCAGCACGGGTGGGTCTTACTGTTTCAAGAAGCATATTGCCCTCGTAGTCTGTAAAACCGATGGTAGTTGTTGTCCCACCAATATCTATTCCGAGTATAATTTCTTTTTTGTTCATAGCAACAAAAATAGCTTTAAAATTTCAAAACAAAATGTTCTTTACTCAATTTCTTACTTACAAAAGCAATTCCAAATGAAAAAAGGTCAAGACTTATCGTAATTTCGGGGTGTCGTACAATTTCAGTCCATGCTTGGTGCATGCCTTTTGACCAGTGAATGTCATCAAAAATCAACAAAGCTTC
>Ga0163144_10021364_pt1 | contig 12868 bp, 6 predicted proteins | sample OliLak19BULKMAT1_FD_123175 | JGI IMG/M metagenome (GOLD analysis project Ga0163144, IMG submission 123175) | Freshwater microbial mat bacterial communities from Lake Vanda, McMurdo Dry Valleys, Antarctica - Oligotrophic Lake LV.19.BULKMAT1 | ecosystem: Environmental > Aquatic > Freshwater > Lake...
AGGCTCGATAGCAGCGGCACGCTCTTCTGGATATGTTGCACGGCTTCCGCAACGGTGGTGATCTTGACGTTTTTGAATTTGGCGCGCAGTACTGGTTCATCAGCTGGCTCGACGTCATTACCGAGGATGTACTCGATCGCCTCGTATCCCTGATTCATGGCCTGCTTGATGAGCGGATAGCCACCCAGTGCGCCGACAACATAGATGCCCGGGACGTTTGATTCGTAGTGCGATGTCAGTGCCGGCACTGCATCCATATTGGCGTTGGGGAAGGTGATGCCGAAGCTCTCCACCAATTTGCGCGGCGGGATCGCACCCAGGCGCGCAATGATACGGTGGCAGGGTATCGATTCCTGACCGGTCTTGGTGTTGGCGATGAACATCATCGGAAATTTGTTTGTTTCAGTCACCGGTGTGTCATCGACACGCTCCACCGTGGTGCTGTAGCGGATGGCGACCTTGTCTTCCTTGTCGGCCGCGAGAATGAGCGCGATATTGCCGTCTTTAACCCGAAAGAACTCATCGATACGATTGATGAGGATGACGCGGTTTTGTTTCGATAATGCCAACGCGTTCTCGATTCCAGCGTCGCCCGCGCCGACCACGATGATGGTCTCATCTTCGTACGCCGCTGGATCATCCAACTGGTATTGAACCGTGGGCAGATTTTCACCCGGCACACCGAGTTTGCGCAGGTTGCCTTGCAAACCGATCGACAAAACGATGTTTTTGGCGCGCACCTCAGCGCCGTCGGTCATGACGATGCTGAAATCGCCTTTTGCGCCTTTGATTGCAGCAACCTCAGAGCCGTAGCGAATGTTCACCGCGTGCTTTTTGAGTTGTGTATCCCAGATGCCCAGAATGTTCTCGCGGGTACCCTCCGCGAAATCCAGAGGGCTGCGCAGCGGCAGAATGGCCGGCTCGGCCATCACGTGTTTGCCCTTCTGGTATTTGTAGATCGTGTCTGCGAAGTGGTCCTTCTGGGCTTCAAGCAGGACATGCGACAGCTTTAGTTCTGCGGCGTGTCCGGCAGCAGAAATACCGGCCGGACCGGAACCGATGATCGCGATGTCGAATTGGTTACTCATAGCTTTGCTCCTGCTGGCACTGTCGGTGCGACTGCGGCAGCCGCCTTGCTCGTCGCCGCGACAGTTCCGGTTTGACTACGTAATTCCTTGAGCAGCACTTCAAATTCCCGCGGCTTGTATTGCTCGTCCATTGCCAGAGACGCTGTCAATTTCTTGAGCGTCGCATTGAATTTCTGCGGAGCGGTCATCGCTCCCTGTTTGGCCAGGAAGGCACCCACGCTGCCTATGGCCAACGTGGCCTGCTCCGCAGCCGCGTAATCGCTATAGATACCGTCAATACCATCATCTATCAGGCGCATAAGTACGGCTGACATGGTTTGAATGGAGAAGCTTGCGGCCGAGATCACCGGGACGGTTTCCTCGGCAAGCTTTTTCAATGCAGCGGCCTCGGCGAATGCATCACCTTCGCCGGCGATGGCCCGGTGAAGTTTCTGCGTTTGCAGAACAACCCGGTCGCCCAATTTGGGGTCGATCGTGCGCGTAATTGCACGCAGCATCAACATGCCGGAATCATTGAGGCGAACCAAGCCTGGGGAAATGCTGGGGCCGAATGCGGTCTTCGGTTTCCAGCGGTTCTCGCCCATGGGGTGATGACAGGCGTGGCAGTCAAACAGCACCAACTCCGGAAACACGCCGTCGCGCCCACGTTTCGGATCGGCGAGGATACTCATGGTTTCGGAGACGGCAAGCGCCTGCCCGATGGCCCACGTTTTGGCACCATCCCACACTTTCTTGCGCTCGCTGTAATCTTTGTCGACCACAAAGTGCTTCGGTGCGATCTCGGTAAAGGTATCGAGTTCAAAGCTCATGCGCGGATGTCCCGCCCCCATGATGCGGTGGGTGACGAGCTTGTCCTTATTGCCGTAATGGCACGACATGCAGAGTTTGGCGCGCGCCACCGGGTCGGAGGTGGGATACATGCCGTCAGCCACATTCTTGGCATGCTGCGCGGCAGCGGCGCCCTCTGGTTCGACGTGCGTCCTGATCCACGCTTCTGCCGGTCCGTGACAGCTTTCACAAGTCACACCGTCGGAGATCTTGAAGCGCTCGCCCTTGTTCTTGTCAGCAACTACGTGCGCGTGGCAGTCCAGACAGATCTTGGCTTCGTGCGCCGGCTGCGAAAGGCCGAGATTCTTCGCAATTCGTTGCGAGCGCTCGTTCAACAAAACGTTATAGGCACGGGCGTGCTTGTCGGTTCGCGACCACGTCAGGTACTCGTTCTGCAGTACGTTTGAATCTTTCCAGACCTTTACGGAGCCGTGGCACAGACTGGAAGCACAGGTGACCGTGCCCAGCGTCTGATGCTGTGATTGGTACGGCAAAGGTTGGGCATGAGTCTGCATCGCCGCGAACGGCGCTGCCAGCAGCAACACCCACGCAGCCGATTTTGACGCAGCTCGCAGCGTTGAACACCACATCATCCATCGCTTCATTTTTTTGCTCCTGAGGGTCTGGTGTCAACAAAGCTGGCCCGGTCGATCGCGTCCTTCACGGTCCACAACGTACCGTTGGGATTTCGATAGAACCGCGCCATTTCGTCGCCGCTGAATGGTCTGGAACCGATGCGGCCAAACACCGCAATTTGCCCGCCGGTTTCGTCAACGGCCCGGTCTCGATCCAATCCCTTGGCCAAACCCAAAGCGGCCGAAACAGTTTTCCGCCACGCGATCAGTTGCGGCTTGGGTTCGGGTGAAAACCCATAGAATTTCGGCTGCGAGTCGGGTGAGGTCAACTGAATAACTTTCAGGCCATTTACCCCGTCTGCGACATACGCGAACAGGGAAGCATTGGTCGAGCCAACGATCACATCTTGCGCGTCGTTGAGCTTGCCATCTGCGGTGAAACGCGTCAACTCCTTCGGCGCGTGCGGCGTCTCTATATCGACGATGACCAGGCCGTCCTTGCCGGCAGCAACATAGGCGTAGGTGCGGGCGACGTAGATGCCACGCGCATCGGTGAGCGGCACACTGGCCGTGCCGACCAGCGCTGGTTTTTCCGGCGATGTCACGTCGATCACCTGCATGCCTTCGGCTGAAGTCGCGAACAGATAACGGAACTGCAATGCGGATGCGCGCATGTTCCTGAGCGGAAGCTTGGCGGCGACCGTAGGCTTGAGTGGGTCGTTGATATTCAGGATAACGAGGCCGGCGTCGGTTGCGATGTAGGCATAGTGACCACCCAACGTGATGTGTCTTGCACCCTTTAATACATTGCCTTCATTCCAGGTAATCGCGCGAGTGAGGAAATTGTTGCGCGGTTCACCGTCGCCAAACGTGTCTACGTTGGTAACGATCAGACCTTCCTCGGCGTCAACCACGAAGGCGTAGCTGTAGATCGGATGGAATGCCTGCTCCTCGTTCGTCACCCGCATCAGGTCGCCCACGTTACGCGTCGGTGCAATGGGCTGGTTCGTGGGCAGCGCCATGCAAGTTGCGTTCTTGCTGGGGATGTGCGCGTCGTGGCCGAGTGGCGAAAACGGTGCGGTGATAATGCGCTGCGATATGCCTTTGTTGGCAATATTGGCTACGTCGTAAACACGGAATCCGCCCGCACCTTCAGCGACGAACAGGTATTCGCCGCGCAGCGTCAGACATCGAACCGCACCGGCAGTCCTGTGATTGTGCGCCTCCGGCAATTCCATGCCGCGTTTTTGGTGGTCGGCGAACCAATCCGGATAGGCATATTTTTGCAGATAGCTGCCGATCACTGACTGCGGTTCATCCCATTCGGTGACTTGAACCGCTTCGACGTTCCTGGCGGAGCCTACCCACGCGTTGAAACCGACGAAATTGACGAAATTCGTTCCCTGCAACAGCAACTGGGCCATGATCGCATTGTTGTCGTTGGCCTGACTCAGGTGGCAGTCGGTGCATGTTTTTGTTTCGGTCTTGCGTTCGGTATGCGGGTAATGCGGCGCGAATGCCTGAGACGAAAAGCCGCTTGATGCAATCGGTGGCTGCTGGATGTAGATTCTTTCGCGGTTTGAGTTCATCGAACTGAGTATCAGCGCCGAGCTTGAACGAATCGGCGCGATGCGCGCGCCCTTGACCGGGCCGTGCTTGCCAAGCTGGAACATATCGTCGCGCGCGACTTGCGGATTGTAGGATGCGTAATTGCGCGTCTCACCACCTTCGTAATGCTGGCGCTCGGTTTTCCAGTTCGCCTGGATCGGCAAGTGGCAACCGGCGCAGGAAGTTGTCCAGGAGAGATGACAGGTGTAACAGGTCATTTTCTCGTTTGAGTGTGCATAATCCGTCTTGCTATTGGGATCTGGCGGACCCCATTTCCCATCACGGCCATCCTGGCCTGAATGCATCAGCTTGGAGCGCGCCGCTTTCTCGTTGTAATTCGTATGCCCCGGAGTGACGCTGTCTTTCACAAGACTCATTTCCCATTCAAGTTTCGGATCAAGCGCTGAACGCTGATACAGCTTGCCCTCTTTCCATTCGAATCTTTTACGCCCGTCCTGCGTGCGAAGCGTCAACAGATCGCGACCGCCTGGCTGCGCTGCAGGCCCGCTGGTTTGCAGCGTCGGGTACTTGTTGGCGGTACCATGACAATCGGCGCAATCGATTTCGACCGCTGCCGCAACTTCACCGTAAATGTGGCCGTTACCGTGTGCGTCCTGCACGAAATGGCAATCCACGCAGTGCATGCCGAGATCCAGATGTATCGATGTCAGGTGCACGGCTTTTTGGAATTTCTTGGGATCCGTGTCGTCTACCGGTTTGTTGTCCTTGTCGAGCAAGGTACCTTTGCGATCGCGCTTGAAAATGTAACGGAAATTCCAACCGTGGCCGTGGTAGTCGGCGAACTGGGTGTCCTTAAGCGTCGGGTTGAGCTCTGAAACTTTCTTTAAAAACTCGGGGTCGCCCCATAGTCCGCGGATTGCGGCCTCTTCCGGATTTCGATTCTGGATCTCGCGTATCTCGTCGGAGGTCGGATATTTTTGCTTCTTCGGCCACATTGATGGCGCGTCGGACTCGTAGTCCCACATGGTCGCGCCATAGAAACTGTTCACAAAGATATTGGGCTGGTGCATGTGGCAGACCATGCATTGGGACGACGGAATGGCCCGCGTAAATTCGTGCTTGATCGGATGGCCCGATTTGTCTTTTGGAATCGTTGGATCGACGGTTTGGGATTTGCCTTCGTGGCCGAATTTCGCGTACACGCCGGACCGCGACGGGTCACGGTCATTGGCATACACCGTGTGACACGCCGTGCAACCCGAGGACCGATAGTCTCCCGCTTGTTCATTGGTTCCGAGGAACCACAGGTGCGGGTCGTTCAGGCGGGTTTTGGTGATGTTAATAAGGGGCACCGCGATGCGCTGACCTGTGGCAGGCCCGCGATTGGACTGCTTGATATCGGGCCTGCCGGGCTCGTCCAGCCTCTGCAGGACTCCGCTGCTGTTGGGGACACCAACCTCCGGGAAGCCGCTGATGATCACACGACCGCCGCGTTCAAACACGCGGAAGACATCTCCGGGCGGGACGGTTTCCCAGGCGGGTAATGGAGCAACTGAAGGCAAAATGCCCATCTGGATCATGTGCTCATTGACCGGCACCGGATTCATCAGCGTCGCACCTACGCCATCGGCGGTGTAGGCCTCGCCGAGAATATATCGCTTGAACGGCAGTATGCCGTTGTTGTATGCAGCACCGCCCCAAAGCATGGCACTGGTGGACATCAGACTGCGTTCCACGCGCTGAACGGCTTCCAGATGACAGGCACCACAAGCGTCGCGCGCTGCCCGCAGGTCGCCAGGATTAATGAACCGAACGAACTCTTTTGACTCCTGATTCAGCTTCGCGTAAGAACCTTTAGGATTGGCAGAGTCTGGCGTGTTCCAGACTTTCGGGAAGCGCGGGCTGACATGCGCGCGAGTCATCGCCTTGCTGTAGAGCGCATCGTCCTTGCCTTTGTATTCGGCGCCCTTCGGCTTTACGACTGAAACGTCGCCGCCATGGCAGTCGGTGCAGCCCAGCACAACGCCTGGATTGGCATGCATGGTGTGACGGTCGGTGCCGGTATGACAGGACATGCAGCCAAGCGATTTTTTGTCCGCGTCCTTTGCCGTCTGGCGTTCTGGCGCCGGCGGATGGCTCGTGTATTTGATGTCCAGTGCTTTTGCCTGATCCGCCGCCGAGGCAGCTCCCGTCACCCCAAACAACAAGCATGCGAAGGCGGAAGTCAAGAACAGGCGCGCTGCTCCGAGCAAAATGCCGCTGGAAGCCGCGATGGTGCTTGAGTTTTTGGTATTTGTGTATGGGGTCATTTTAATAAGTCAACAACAAATTCATGAGTATCGAATACTGCGGGCCGCGCTTGTTTTCCTCGTAAAGCTGCTTCAAGCCCTTGCCCGGAAGCAACGCGGCGACAGATGCATTGAACACGACGTTCTGTGACATGAAAGGTCGGTATTGAATTCCCATGGACACATCGATACCAAGGTCTTTCGATGGCGGCGCTTGATTGCGCAGTACACCCAGAACCGACGTATTCACGAAATTCAGTTTTGAAATATTGCCCAGCACCCTCACTTCGGGAAGGAGATCTACATCGGCACCGAACCCAAAAAGGGTAAGTCCGGGGTTGACGAAATTGGATTGGCCTTGATCTTTCGACGAACGCAACGAAGGCAGGATGCCATTGCGGCCCGACAGTGCAACGCCGCCACCGCCAATGAGCGGCACGGCCTGGCGAATGAAAAAGCTGCTGTCAGCGCCCGCGAATTGCGGGTTCTCCAGGATCGCATCAAAGCCAGTGGCTTTGCCGTCAAATGGATTTTTGTCGCCGCTTGCGACTAGCGCATTGGCACGTACCCTCAGCCACGAAAAATCACGTGACAACTCCGCCGCAGCAAATCCGGCGCGGATCTTTTGCCGTTGCTGCGCGATTGGGTTGCGATCATCGACACCGAGCGCCAAGTAGAAGGAAGATGTCAGATTCCAGACGCCGAAATGCCCGTCGCCGTTTATGCCGAGATAAGTGACACGGTAGTTATGTGGACGTACATCGCCGACCACTGCCGGACGAATCAGGAAACGATTGTTATCGTAGTAATCGGGCCCGGATTCGAGGTTGATATTGTGAATGATGGTGGCCTGGGTGGTGTGACCAAGAACCGGGAAGTCCTGTTTGTAAATATTTGCCACTAAAAGGTGATCGCGTCGCGGCACCTGGTTAATATCATTCAGACCGCTGTTGGTGTCCTTTTCCAACCGACGGAAATAGGCCAGGTTGTATTGAATCTGATTGTTGTCGCGGATGCCAAACAGACGAATTCCGATGGGCACGTCCTGAAAAATGAATCCTCGAAAATCAGAAATGAATGGCTGGATGCCCACTCGCAACGAATCAAAATCGTAGCGAACCGAAACGTTGCGCAAATGCACATCGCCGAACAATTCCTGAACGGCCAAATGCTTATCAGTGCGCTTCTTGCCTTCGCGCGGATCGACACGCAGGCCGCGCACCTCGCTGATCAGCGCCTGGTTTACCTGGAAGACAGGCACAAAGCGGAATTCATAATCTGGCGGCTTGAACGTGGTGTTGCCCTTGAGCACACCGATGGACAGAATCAGCGTCTCGACCAGAACAGTTTGTCGTGGGCGTCCGAATTGATCGTTTGCGCCCGGCCGCAATGACGATTGCGCACCTGGCGGCGTGGGCAAACGGCGCGTCTCGACCAGTGTGTCCGAGATTCCAGAAAGCGACAAGAACCAGTCTGGCCCCCACTTTGCAAAAGGCTCGAACGGCTTATCACCCTTGAGTACGTTGTGGTTGTAGGGGTCGTACCACGGTTTCAAAGGGACGATTGCATCGACGATGCGCCAGCGATCCGGCACCGACACCGATTCACGCGGCATCAGGGGCGTCGGTGGCGGAACCTGCTTCGGATCGATCGGCGGCAACTCATACTTGAGCGGCGTACCCTGCGGGCGCATCCGCTCAATCATTGATGGGTTGTCGTCAGGCGCCTTGCCCGGCTCTGCTGGTGGCTGTGTCTGTGCAAAAGTGTTAACCGCCGCTGCCCACATCAAGGCAACGACAATCAGCTTAGGCATCGGACAATTTCGCGTTAGCTCTGCGGGAGTTACTTTCATAGCCCCTCGCAAACGTTCTGCTCGGTCGAGTCATTGAATGGCGCCTGCGGGCAATTCACGTAGCGCAGACGGGTGCCCTCTCCGCGGGGCGCGAGGTTGTCGGCACGCATGGATTTTGGCGCATTGCCGATGCCGTTGCCGATGATTTTGCCCGCGTTGGCCAGCCCCAGGAAGGACACCATATCATCCTGATCGATACCGTCACCGGAGATGCCGATTGCGCCTACAAGCTGCGAATTTCTATAGATCGGGAACGACCCCGGGAAAATCTGTATGCCATTCTTTGCGCGGGAGAGACCGGTACAGCCGACCGCGGTCGAACCTGTCGCAGAGCCGATGATGGCGTTGTAATTCAGGTCCAGTTGCAAGCCCAGATGAAACGGGCTCCAGTTGCTGTGCGGCGTGCTAAATGGGCCAGGTTCGGTGCCACTGATGCCATCAGGAAAGAACGGTCGCGCAAGGTTGCCGACGGCTCGATTGGAAAATGCGATCCCGTTGGAAAACATGGTCTGGTCATTGAAAAACAGGCGGGTAGTCGTCATGTAGCCAGCAAACGACCGGAACGTGGGTACCGACTTGCCGCCTGCACCGAGGTAGCTCGCTGATGGCAGCGCCGATATTTCTGCTGCGGCACTGGGGTGCGAAAAAAGCAGCGCACTACGCGCTTTTTGCAGCGACACATCAGTACCGAAGACGGGCCCGTCAGGCGTACGCGCCAGCGCCAGCACTTCGCCCTGCGTATCTACGACAGAGATGGTCACCTGCATCGCCGAGCCCAGCGGGCGACGGATCTGCGCCCGCGCGCGATTGGCGACCTTCAGTGCCTCCTGGAGGATGGTTGTAACTTCGGTCGACTTCAGTTGCCCGTCGGTGCCGTCTCGCACGGGGTAACGATTCTGGTTGTTGCTGTCAACGAGAATGAATCCACCCTGGCCCGCAAACGGCCCGGTATCGGCGCGAAATCCGGACGCTGCGTTGCCAAATGAGACTCCCTGCCGCGCCTGCAGCGGTGCATCGAAATAACCGGCAACAGCCACCATGGCACCAGACACACTGGCAAAGGCTGGCGCCTGCGCCGGATTGGCCTGCAACGACTCTGAGTCGACGAACCGGAACGTGCGGCCGTCGGCCGTAATTCGATTGCCGCGAATGTCATCCGGTGCTGCGTAGCCGGTCGCGCCTGCAACGGCGATCAACTCGTCGGCATCCTGGTCGATATCGGTAATATTTGGATCAAGCCCATAGACGCCGTCGCTGATGACGCCAATGCCACCAACGAGACGGTTGTTCTTGTATAGCGGCAGCCCGCCTGGGTCTGCAGCCAGTCCGAGCGGGGACCGCTTCGGCCCCACCGTGCCGTGTTCGGTTCTGCGCATCAGATCCGAGCAAGACAATTGGGAGAACTGCACGCCGTAAAGTGGTCCACCGGGGGTGTTGAATTCACGCGGATTAAAGTTTTCCTGAACGATCTGACTTGCCGTGCGTGTCGAAAATGCATTGCCATTGGACGACAGGTAAGCCCCGGTAATGGCTTTAGTCAGCGCCGCAAAGGTATCGGGAAGAATATCGATGCCTTCGAGGCCGCCGACCACACCTCTATCGGTACCAATGCGGAACGTCATTTTGGCACCGGTCATGCGAAAAACACCGAGCACGTTGCCGACGCGATCAACGACAGCAATAGTCGCGGGCTGTTTTCGCGCGGTCGCCTCATTTGCAGCTTGGGCGATGATGCGTTGAACATCGTCTGCTGTCAAAAAATCCGTAATCGTTGCGGGCGGCGTGCAACTGCCAGTACATACGGCCGTGCCGACATCGCCGCTGCCGCCGCCACAGGAACCCAGCAGTGCGATCAAGCTGACCGTACTGAGTGTTAACAGGCGTCGCATCATTGCGACGCTCCGCCAGTCCCGTTTGATCTGGCCGTTGGCGAGTGTGCGACGTGCGTTGCGTTTGCAGCAGTTTTCAGCATCAGCTTGGGCTGGTTGCTGCCGGGCAGGATTGGTGGGACGCCCGATTTGGGGCTACCAGTATGGAAGCCGTGACATGTCTCGCAGGTACCAGGTGCTTTGTCCTTGACCGGCACATTGCCGCCGTGGCATTCACGACAATTTTTGATGTCCGGAATGGCAATATCCGAGCTCAACTTTGAGGTTGCGACGGCATGGCAGGAGTCGCACTTGTTGGTGTCGTGCTGACTATGCGGAAAGCGCGATTTAGGTAGCCAGTGCTGAGTGATCGCGATGGGCGCAATTTGCCAACGGGCAGCTGGCTCGGCGTTTGCCTCGCCCCGCTTGATCTGGTGGCACTCGAAACAAACCCGGACTTCGAATAGCTCCTGCGAAATCTTGTCCGCCTTGGCGTTGGCCCAGGACAGCCCTGCCAGCCGCTTGGTTTCGCCAGCTCGCGCCCCAGGCCGTTTGATACCGTCCTCAAGCACCACGTCAATTGGCGCGTCAGTGAGCGCAGCCTGCGCGTAGTATTCTTGCAGCGTCGCGATTACGTCGGCGACTTTGCCATGTGGCACCTGGCGCTTGGTCGCCTTCGGTTCGAATTCAAGTGAATGGCACGACTGGCAATGCTCACCCATCGTCGTTGGCTTGAATCTGGTTCCGGTTTCATCGGGCGTATGGCAATTCTTGCATTCCATCTTTACCTTGCCATCGGGACCGCGCAAGCCTTTGGGGCTCATATGTACATCGTGCGGAAATTTTAGCCCCGATGATTCGACATAGCGCGCCTTGTCATCCTGCTGAATACGAACAAGTGCTTCCGGCCCCGTCTTGCCGGGCAACAGCATCGTCACCTTGAAAGGCGGATGATCCTTGCTGAAATCCGCCACATCTGCAACGCCGGTCTTTGGGTGTTTGGATTTGAGATTTTGGTGACAGTCGGTACAAAGTGTCGCGTCCGTTCTGACCAGGCCATCAGGGCCTTTGTGATCTCGGTGGCAGGACGAACACTGGGTATCGCCAAAAATGCCAGTGTGAACTGCCTTGGCCTCCTTGGTATCCAGCGCAAAATGCCAGCCGATTTTCTTGTGGCAGTCTTCGCAGGCGCCGTTAGTCACCTGCACAAATGGCTCCTGATGACACGCACCACAGTTGCTCCCAAAACTGGCGTGCGCGCTCGACAGCGGCCCTACATCCCACGAAGCATCGGCCGTCAACCCGGCGATTTTCATGGACTCTTTTCCGTGACCGCGTTCCATCGCATTCATGACTGGCCAAATGAGAAACACAAGCAAGACAGCCGCAAACGCGACCCAGCTAAACAAGCGCTTGGACAGCCATGTGCTCTTGATGCCCGCCTTGACCTGGCTCTTGACCTGTTCGAGGTCATCTTTGAGTGGATCGACAAGTTCCACGCTCAACGCAAGATCGGCGTCCGACTGCGGCGGCAAGACAATGACCTCAAACGGTCCGATCATCAATCGCTGGCCGGCCTTCAGCTTTGCGGCGGTTTCAAACCTTCCATCAACGCTGATGGCGCCACCACGCGCCTCGATAAATGAGACACCATCCACACCGCACATGATTTCAGCATGAAACAGCGCAATACGTGGATCGGACAAGTGCAGTTTGCAATCGGCGCCGCGTCCGATGCGAAGTGTTTCCGCGACAACCGTCTGCTCGGTACTTGCTGGTTGACCTTTCTTGTTGCGGGTAATGGTTGCCAGTTTGGTTTTCATCGCCGCTTACCAATAGAAGAAAACGGCGACAATATGTGCCACCAATGCCGCGAGCAGCGCGACGGACAAGGGAACATGAAAGTACAACCAAATGTCCATGATCGCTTTGTAGCGGATGTCGGTACGCGCACGCCCAACAAGGCGCTGCTTGCGCAGCATCAAGCCATAGAGATCCTGTTGCTTGCGTGCCTCTTCTCCCTTCGCGGTACCCGCGCTCGCCTTGATCAACTGGACGGCGATCGTCGTCGGGCAATTGGGCACACTCTCGCGCAATTGGGCGTAGACACCACCGCCAATACGGGTTTCCTTTATGGAAGTCAGCACGGCCTTATTCATTTCGTCGGACATACCTAAAGCCAGGCGGCGCGCTTCGCGGTCGATGTCAGCGATTTTGAGCGTAAGGCTCTCCAGGGTATCTTCGGCGAGGTTCTCGGTCATGAGACTTGGAAACCTGAGATAGGTATATACGCCGTAGAAACCCGACAGGATCACGATCATCATCAGCGCGTAAGCCAGCGTATGCACATTCCAGCCAATCTGGAAGGCAGCGTGCAGCGTCGCAACGACGATCAACGAGGTGCCCAGATAGATGTGCGCCGACAACCAGCCTTTGATGTCGCCAGTGGTCCGGTAGCGGCGCTTTTGCACGCCCAGCCACATCAGCCACACGATAAGCAATGCGCCGATCGTACCGAGCGTATATCCGAGCGGGGTGCCGCCGTAATGCCCAACCGGATATTTGTACCAGCCATAAGCAAAAATGACCGCCACAACGATGAGCGCTGCCAACTTTAAATATCGGTAATCACGATATTCGAGAATAGTGCGATGACGCATGATGACTGTGGCCCCCTGAGGCTATTTTCCTGCAGGCCGCCCCTGCGACCTGTCGACCTTGCGGTTTAAACAGTGGCTGGCGTCAGCTTGACGGCTGATCGATATCGCTTTCCACTTTCCACTTTCCACTTTCCACTTTC
>Ga0163144_10021365_pt1 | contig 12868 bp, 12 predicted proteins | sample OliLak19BULKMAT1_FD_123175 | JGI IMG/M metagenome (GOLD analysis project Ga0163144, IMG submission 123175) | Freshwater microbial mat bacterial communities from Lake Vanda, McMurdo Dry Valleys, Antarctica - Oligotrophic Lake LV.19.BULKMAT1 | ecosystem: Environmental > Aquatic > Freshwater >...
GCGGGATGTCGTGGTGGCGCATCAGGGCGGCGAGGCGGCGCTGCATCTCCTCCAGCGGGTCTTCCAGGTTGAACACCCAGGCGGGCACGGTGTGGTGCACGCGCTCGCCGAGGAAAGGGCGGCCGGTGGCCAGCGACAGCGCCTGGGCCAAAGCGAGGGCGGACTTGCCGACGCCGCCCGGGGCCGCGAGCACGGAGACGAAGCGGCGGATCAGCCGTGTGCCGAACAGCCACTCGCGCGGCGGGATCGTCTCCGGCGCCGGGAAGGTGGCGGGTTCGGCGACCAGCGGCGGCGGGCCGGGGGGCGGGGCGACATGGTGCGCCCAGGCAGCCCACGGATCGGGCGTTGCAATCATCGGCGGGCCGCGCGCAGCCGGCGCAGGATGGCGTCCTCGGCGATGTGGCGGCGTTCGAGCGGGGTGAGCACCGCGTGCGGGTCGGCGGCGTCGGCGGCTTCCAGCAGGGCGGGGCCGGGGGCGCGGCGGTCGAGCAGCGGGGCCAAGGCGGCGCCCACGTGGCGGCGGGTGGCCTCGCGCGCCTCCAGGGTGGCGAGATGGGCGTCGGCGTAGCGGTGGGCCAGGCGCATGGCCAGGCCGGCGGGGTCGCAGCGCGGGGCGGCGGCGCGGGCGGCGTGCTGGATGGCGCGCAGCAAGGGCGGGCCGTCGACCAGGCCGCGGGCGACGAGCGCGCCAGCGCTGGCGGCGGCACGGTGCTGGGCCGGGGGGTCGAACGGGTGGAGGTGGCTCATGCCGCCCACTCCAGCACCGCATCGCGCAGCCGCGGCGCGCGGGCGGAGTCGGCGGCGGGGGCGATGGGGGGGTAGGGGTAGGCGGCGCCATCGAGCAGGGTGCCGGCAACGAGGGCGCCCCAGGTGAGCGGATGGCCGGCAGGCAGGGGCTCGCGACCCAGGTCGGGCGCGCGGGGGGCGCGCGGGGGGGCGGGGAGGGGGAGATGGGCGCCGAGCAGCTTGGCGCGCTCGATGGCGGTCCAGCGGCTGGTGCCCAGGGCGGTGGCGATGGCATCCCAGCTGTGGCCGCGGTCGCGCAGGTCGCGGATCAGGGTGTCGCTTTGTTCGGTCCAGCGGATGGCGGGCGGCATGGGGGGCTCCGGGTTGGTGTGGCCCCATGTTAGTTAAACAAACTAACCGATGTCAAGAGACGTTAGCTTGATCGGTTAGCCGAATTGTCGTATGGTGTCGCCATGAGCGAACGAAACGACGTATCGGCTGAAATGATTGTGGCTGCGGCGGGCGCGACGGCCGGGGCGGGCGCGCGAATACGTGCCGCGCGTCAGGTGGCGGGGTTGACGCAGGCCGAGCTGGCCGCGGCGGTGGGGGTCAGCCGCAGCGCGGTGGCGCAGTGGGAGACCGAGCGCGCGGGACAGGTGGGTGTGAACCTGGCCAAGGTGGCGGCGGTTCTGCGCGTTTCGTCGGAGCACCTGCTGCGCGGCAGCTTCCCGTCGGAGGGGGGCGCCTCGGCGGAGGATGCCTCGGAGCTGGCGCTTTTGCGGCTGTTTCGCGTTTGCCACGCCGAGGATCGGCAGATCCTGTTGCGGATGGCCTCGCGGTTCGCCCGCCATGCGGACCGGGTGCTGGCGGCGAGCGTGCGGGGCGTGGATTCGCCGCGGGGGCCTGGCTAGGCCCCCTCTGCCGGGCGGCGGCGCAAGCCGCGCTCGCGGGATTGTGAAGTGCCATGAAGCGATTGGGGCGGCGGTGGTGGTAACCACCGCCTCTTTTCGATTCATGAGCAATTGCAAGGATGTAAGCTGATCGTATGATGCTGCGGTGCGGCATCGGGCTGCGGCCGGGGCGGCGGCAACAGGGGTGCGGCGGGGGGCGCGTCCAAAAAATAGTATCCGGGAAGGCGTGTTGTTACTTGCCATGTAAGACTTCCTTCCGTTAGAACCTGGGTCACACCTCATTAACACCCCCAAAGGGCCGATAAACACATGGTTGATGTAACAGTTCTTGGCGCCGGTGGCGCAACAGTCACCATCGCGCTCACCTCGGCACAGAATGCCCTGGCAGCCCAAACCGCACTGATCGGGGTTACCAAGCTTGTCCAGGCCGACATCCTGGAGCAGCAGATCTGGTCGGGCAGCGGCACGCTGCCGGCGCCGCAGAACCTGCTGGGTGGCGCGATCATCTCCACCCCGGGCAATGTCGGGGCGCTGAGCGCCCAGTACGTGTCCGTGGCGGTGAACGCCCTGGGTAACACGACCGTGGTCGGCCCGCAGAACTTCAACTCGACCGTGGTGGCCGGCGACGGTTCCAACCTCACCTACGGCAACCTTTCCTCCAAGGGCACGGTGTTCCTGGGCGACAGCACCAGCACGGTGATCAACTTCGCGGGCACCGCCAACGTCACGGCTGGCACGGGCACCTACGTTGCCGTGTCGGGCGCCGGCGCCACCACGAACATGACGGTCGGGACCAAGTCGCTCGTTCTGGCCTCCGACATCGCCGGCCAGGCGGGCGGGTCCACGGTGATCAACACCGGTTCGGGCGACGTGGCGGTCCTGGCCACGGGCTCCAGCACGGTGCCGGTGACGGTGAATGCGACCGGCGGCAACCTGAACGTCACCTTCTTCACTGGCTCCGCGGTGATCAACCCGGGCGCGGCGAACGTGACCGTCGCGGGCACCGTCGGCGACCTGGGTGGCCGCGCCACGCTGTTTGCCGGCTCGGGCTCGGCCTTGGTCGCCGATGGCCGCGGCAGCTTCACCGGCGGCTCGGCTGGTGGCAACATCATGTTCGCCAGCACGGTGGCCGGTTCGGCCACGCTGCAGGGCGGTGGTTTCGCGGCCTCCGGCACGGTTCCGGGCAGCCCGGGCGACCTGCTGATCGGCCGTGGCCAGCAGCAGCTGCTGATCGCCGGTGCCGGCAACGCGACGCTCTTTGCTCGCGACGCGCTCTCCACCGGTGCCTCGACCTTCCTCGCTGGCGCCGGCTTCTCGACCGTGTTCGGCCATGGCCAGGGTGGCAACACCTACCTCTTCTCCGGTGCCGGCTCGGCCCTGGTGGAAGGCCGCGACGAGGCGGCGGCCGGTCCGGCCTTCGCGAACACCTACCAGGACTTCGCGCAGCCGGGCGGCACCCACTTCGTCACCGACTTCGTCACCGGGACCGACAAGTTCCTGGCTTCCAGCGACTTCACCCTGACATTCTTCGGGGCCGGGGACGCCGCCAACCCGTTTGGTGTCAACGCGACCGAGGCGGTGACGAAGCTGTCGCTGGTCAACGGCACCACCTACTTCTTCTTCGACACCAACAAGGACGGCATGCAGGACATCAACACGGGCGACATCACCAAGCTCGGTTGATCCTGGCCTCCACGACACGACGGCGAGCCGCCCCTTGGGGCGGCTCGTTTCGTTTTGGGGGGGGGTCGCTCTGCCGTGCGCCTTCCCGGTGGGCGCGAAACGGCCCGTGCGGCGGGGCGCTGCGAATGGCCGCGCGTGCGGGGCGCGCACAGGACCGGGTGTTGCCTGGAGGATTTTCGGGCGCGCAAAAGCCGGCGGCTGGGCGGCTCGGCCATCGTATCATTTGGTGGTCGGGCTATTCCGGTTGCAGCAGGCGGTGCCAGTCGGTGATCTGGACCGTCAGGCGCCGGGCGGCCGGGGCGGGCGGCAGGTGCAGCGTGGCCTCGCCGGCGGTCCAGCGCCAGGACTCGCTGCCGGCTGATTCCAGGGCGTGGAACCCGTCACCGATGGCGGGACCGTCAAGCGGCAGGGTCTGCTCCTCCACCAGGATGGCGCGGATTGCCACGCCGTAGCGGCGCGCCGCCGCGCGCTGTTCCGCAGGGGTGGTGGCGGGCAGGCCGCGCGGTGAGATCAGGCGCACCAGGGCGGCGCCCCCCGGCAACAGGAAGCTCCATTGCAACTCGGTGCTGCCATCGAGCAGCGTCGCGACGGCACCATCGACCACCGCGCGCAGCATCGGCGCGGCCGAGCCGGCGGGGGGAGATTCGGGCGCGGGTGTGGCTGGCGGTTCGGGTGCGGCGGCTGCCGAGGCCGCGACGGCCGGTGCTGCGACGGTTGGTGCTGGAGGTTCGAGTTCCGATTCCGGCTCGGGGTGCGGTTCCGGTGCTGGCGCGGCGGGGCGAGCGAGGCGTTGGCGGAGTCCGAGCGTGGCGGGGCCGGCGGGCAGGAAGGGGGCTGGGGGTGCTGCGGCGGGGTCGATCCGCGCGGCGACCAGCAGGCCGCTGGCGATCACCACGCCGGGCTTCTCCAGCTCCAGCCGGACCCAGGTGGTAGCGATGCCCGGCGGTTCGCGGCGGATTGTGGTGCCGTTGACCAGCGCGCCGAGCGGCACCAGCGCACCCTGCGGCAGGGTGGAATCGAGCATGTGCACCAGCGCTTCCGGCGGCAGCAGCAGATCCGCGACTGGCTGGCCCTCGCCAAAGGCACCGGCGGCGACGCGCACCGGGACGACCCGGGCGCGCAGCGGCTGGTCTGGGCCGGCTTGCGGCTGGTCCAGCCGGGTGAGGGTGACATGGCGGACCGCGACCGGGCCGCCCAGGGTGAGCACCTTGTCCCCGCGCGCCAGCGACTCGACAGGCAACTCGGTCGGCGCGCCGTCGGGGCTGGCGACCGCGATCGGCGTGCCGGCGGGGAAGCTGCCGTCGCCGATCGGCGGCTGGGTCAGCGAGGGGGGGAGTGGCGCAGTCGTCGGCGCAGTCGTTTGGGGGGCGGTCATGCGGTGGCCTCCGGGCCGTGGGCGCGTGGCCGGAGGAGTACCATGGCAGACGACATCAGTCGATGGACGGGCGGCGGAGCAGCCGCGCACGCAGGCGCAGGAAGGGGTGGAACAGCCGGGCCAGGTGGCGGCTGGTGCGGTGCATCTCGTCGAGCGTCGCTTGCTGGGCCTCCAGCCGGTCGGCCAGGGCCTGCACCCGCTCGGCCACCGCGATGGTCTGGCGCGCGGCGGCGTCGGTGGCGTCGTGCTGGTGCTGCTGACGGGTAGCGACCTGGGCGAGGGCGGTCATGATCGAGGCCTGGGTGCCGTCGGCGGCGATCATCAAGGACAGCGCGGCCTGCTGGGCATCCAGGACGCCCAGCATTCCTTCCTGCCGGGTATTCAGCATGTCCTGCCGTGCGTTCAGCAGGGCGAGCGAGCCCATGAGCGAGGCCTGGGTGCCGTCTGGCGCGGTGATGCTGGCGAGCTGGCGCTGCATCGCGTCCATGCGCGCGGTAATGTCGGCCAGCGTGCCGAGCGAGGCGGGCTGGTCGGTGGGCGGGGCGAGGATCTGCGCCAGCGCATCCATCCGGGCCTGCTGGGCGGCGATCAGGCCGCGCAGCTCGTGCAGGGCGCGGGCCAGGGCGGGGTCGGCGGGCTGGGCGGGAATGGCGATGAGGCCGCCGAGGGCCGCGAGATCGATCATCTCGCGCTGCTCGACCAGGATGCCGAGCAGGAGGTCGAGGCGGGCCGCCTCCCGCGCTTCGGGCGTGGGCCAAATGGGGCGACCGCGGCGCAGGATGGCGATGAACTCGGTGCCCATGGCGGCGGTGCAGTCGGCGACGTGCCAGTCGATCAGCCCGCCCTCGGCCAGTTCCAGGATGGCGAGGCGGAAGGCGCTGGGGGTGAATTGCCAGGCATGAGCATCCACGTACGTGCTGTCGGGCGCCATGCTGGCGTGGGCGAAGGCGGAATGGGCCTGGGCCAGCGTGTTGACGAGGTGGGCGCGGGCGATCGGGTGCTGGCCCCAGGCGCCGGCGTCGTCGGCGAAGGCGGAGTAGGCGAGTTGGTGGAACTGGGTGCGAGGGGTGTGGCGGCCGGCGCCGTTGGGGTCGTGGGCGGCGAGCAGGTCGCCGGTGGTGGAGTGGGGCTTGAGGAAATCGAAGCAGTAGCGCTTGTCGGGCACCGCCAGCGACAGGGCGCCATCGGGTGCGAGCAGGGATTGCGCCGAGACGAGGAAGGTGACGGGGTCGGGGATGTGCTCGATGACGTGGCTGGCGATCAGGCGGTCGAAGCGGCCGTGGAGTTCGGCGGGGACGGTGTGTTCGAGGCGGCCGCCATGCCAGACGGCATCGACCTCCTCGATGGCGTCCAGGTCCACGGGGAAGCCCGCGTATTTGGCGCGCAGGTCCGCCTGGTCGGCATGGTCGACGACGAAGGCGTTCCAGCCGGCGCGCTTGGGTGCGATCGGGGCGTGGCTGGGGCCGATTTCGATGATGCGGCTGGCCTTGGTCGAGTCGCCGAGCAGAAGGCTGGTGCGGTCCATGCGGCGTGGCGCCCCGTTGGTGGTGGTGGGGCTTGGTAACAGGGCAGAGCGGGTGGGGCCAGGGGGAAGCAAGACTTCTTTTTGTGAACAAAAAGAAGCAAAAAAACTTTTCCCATTTTCCAATAAAATCGCCGTGCCTCGCCGGCACATCAGAGCCTGACGGCAATATCCGATGCTGATCCCAGCCAATGGACGAAGTTTTTTTGCTTCTTTTTGTTCACAAAAAGAAGGACTTGACCTTCATCGGCAGCCGTTCCGCTGGCTGATCGAGCACGGGGATCAGAATGGCGTGAGGGTGACCCGGGCGACGCCGCGCGCGACGATGCCGAGTTCGTCGGCGGCGGCGCGGGAGAGGTCGATGATGCGTTTGCGGGTGCCGGGGCGGTCGTTGATGGTGACGATGACGCTGCGGCCGCTGTCGGCCACGGTGACGCGCACGCGGCTGCCCATGGGGAGGGAGGCGTGGGCGGCGGTGAGTTGGCGTTCGTCGTAGCGGACTCCGGCGGCGGTGAGGCGGCCCTGCCAGCGGTGGCCGCCGTACCAGGAGGCGATGCCGACCTGGCGCCAGTCGCCGGACGCGTCGGTCCAGACCGGGCCGGCGGCGAGGGGGCGCGGGGGCGTGCTGCGGGTGGTGGCCGCTTGTGTGGGGAGGGCGGCTGGGGTTGCCTGGGCCGGGGGGAGCTGGGCGGCAATCGCCTGGACGGTCACGATCTGGGTCGGCGGGGGCAGGTCGGTGCCTTCGGAGGCGTGCGCGGTCCCCGGGATGGCGATGGGGGCGCCCGCCAGCAGCGACACCAGTGCCGGCACGGCCCAAGCGGGAAATGCCCTTCTGGCGTGGGTTTTCATCGTGTTCTCCTTCCTCGTGACCAGCCTCGGCTGCGCGCACATGGCGCACGTAGAATCCGAGCGGGCCCGTTGGGGTCCGTCGTATAGTCTGGGCGGACGGGGGCCATTGAGCAGATCATTGCCTGGGAGATCAACCCCAAATCCTTCCGCGGTGGCGGGTTGTGCTGCCGGCGGGGGTGAACGTGACTGATACGCAATGTTTACTTCAGCTTTGGATTGTCGGGTTACACATTTGATTTGAAAGCATTTTCCAGGCGGTTTCTGTTGCGTTGCAGCGTGAATTTTGGCGATACGGGTGGGAGGATTTTTTCCCCCGGGATTTGCCCGATTTCCGCCGCAATTGCGGGGGTATCAGGAAAAAATGCATTGAGATGAAAAAATTCCTTCCCATCCGCCCCGGATCGGCGTATGGATACCGCCATGATCGAAAAGTTGTGCAGCGGCGCCCTCGGGCCCCGCCGGCGCGGCCCGATCCAGCGATTTTCGTTCATCCCCCCGAGCACACGGAGCCTGCATGGTCGTACCTGGCCTCGTGGATTGGGCGCGCCATGTGCTGGAGCCCGGCGGGATGGTGCCCGCGCGGCACCATGCCATGCTGCTGGACCGGCTCGGCCTGGTGGCCGACGGGGCGGTGGACCGGTTGATGGTGCTGATGCCGCCGGGCAGCGCCAAGAGCACCTATGCCTCACTGATCTTTCCGGCCTGGTGGCTGACGCGCCATCCGGTCAGCTCGGTGATTGCGGCCAGCCACACCGCGGAGCTGGCCGACCATTTCGGCCGGAAGCTGCGCAATCTGGTGGCCGAGCAGACGGAGACGCTGGGCTATGGGCTGGCTGGGGACAACCGGGCGGCGCATCGGTTCCGGACCAGTGCGGGTGGGGAATACTTCGCCACCGGTATCAATGGGCCGGTGACCGGGCGGCGCGCCGACCTGGTGCTGATCGACGACCCCATCAAGAGCCACGCCGAGGGCGACTCGGAACTGGCGCGCGAGCATCTGTGGAACTGGTACCGCGCCGAGCTGACCACACGGCTGAAACCGCGCGGGCGCATCGTTCTGGTGATGACGCGCTGGCACGAGGACGACCTGGCCGGGCGGCTGCTGGACAGCGGCGACGACTGGACCGTGCTGCGCCTGCCGGCCCTGGCCGAGGCGCAGGACCCGCTGGGCCGCAAGCCCGGGGCCGCGTTGTGGCCGGACTGGGAGGACGAGGTGGCGTTGGCGCGCAAGCGCACGGCCGTCGGCAGCCGGGTGTGGCAGGCATTATACCAGCAATCGCCCCGCCCGGTGGAGGGCGCGCTGTTTCCGGTGGCGCGGATCGGCCTGATCGATGCGGTGCCGGGCGACGCTCGCATGGTGCGGGCCTGGGACCTGGCCGCCACCGAGGCGGGGCACGGCACCGACCCGGACTGGACGGTGGGGCTCAAGCTCGCCGCGGCCGCTGATGGCCGGATGATGGTGGTGGACGTGGTGCGCTTTCGCGGTGGGCCGCACGAGGTGGCGGATTGCATCCTGCAGACGGCCCAGCGCGACGGGCGCGCGGTGACCATTGGCCTGCCGCAGGACCCCGGCCAGGCCGGCAAGCAGCAGGTCGCCTGGCTATCGCGGCAACTGGCGGGGTTCGCCGTGGTGGCCTCGCCCGAGACGGGATCGAAGCTGGTGCGCGCCTTGCCGGTTGCGGCCCAGGTGGAGGCCGGCCGGCTGAGCCTGTTGCGCGCGGCCTGGAACCAGCCGCTGCTGGCCGAGCTGCGGGACTTTCCGCACGGCCGCAAGGACGACCAGGTGGATGCGCTGGCGCGGGCCCACGCCATGCTGGCGCAGGCGGGCCGCCCGGCGCGGCAGATGCGGGTGAGTTTGTTGCACCGGTAGGGGGCGGGGCCGTCCCGATCCGACACCCTGCGCGTATACGCGCGGCGAGGCATACCAACCGCTTCAGGAATCCCGACACTCCCGCGCCCGCATGCAGGCAACGGGGTGGGAACACACGCACGCAGGAGGCTGGATGTTCACGACATTGTGCGCGCTGGTGCCCGCCGATCCGCACTACCCGGAGCGGACGCGGCGGCTGACGATCCTCAAGCGCGTGCTGGATGGCACGCTGTACGACGAGCTGCCCTACGAGTTCCACCAGGAGCGCGGGGCGGGCGGGGAATACATACCGCTGCGCATGCGCAAGCCCAGCGTGCGCTATCCGCTGGCGCGCATCGTGGTGGACGATTCCGTTTCCCTTGTGTTCAGCGAAGGGCATTTCCCGACCATCGACTGCAGCGACCAGCGCGTGCGCGCATTGTTCGCGGACCTGGCGAAGGAATGCACGCTGAACCACGTGATGATGGAGGCCGCCCTGCGTGGCGCCATCGGAAGTGTGGCGATCCTGTTCCGGGTGCTCAATGGGCGGGCGTTCTTCAGCGTGCTGGAGACGCCGCACCTCACCCCGGAATGGAATCCAGAGGTGCCGGATGAGCTGCTGCGCGTCACCGAGCGTTTCAAGGTGCGCGGTGCGGCGCTGATCCCGCGTGGGTACTCCGATCTCGATCCGGGAGCGGAATACTGGTTCCTGCGCTATTGGGACGAGCTGGACGACGTGTGGTTCGAGCCGCAGTTGGTCGCCGCTCCGCCCCGCCCGCCGGTGCGCGACGAAGCGCATTCAAAGCGCCACGGCATGGGCTTCGTGCCGTTGGTCTGGGTGAAGAACCTGCCCGGCGGGCCGGACGGAGTGGATGCCGTGGACGGCGCCTGCACCTTCCGCGCAGCCGTCGAGACCACGATCGAGATCGACTACCAGCTGAGCCAGGCGGGGCGGGGGCTCAAATACTCCTCCGATCCCACCTTGCTGATCCGCGAACCGGCCGGGGTTGAGGGCGAGATCGTGCGCGGCGGCGGCAACGCGCTGATCGTCTCCGAGAAGGGCGACGCCCGCCTGCTGGAGATCGACGGCACCGCTTCTGCCGCGGTGATCGAATATATCCGCACGCTGCGCGAGCTTGCGCTGGAAGGCGTGCACGGAAACCGGGCGAGCCCGGAGAGGTTGTCGGCCGCCCAATCGGGCCGCGCCATTGAGATGATGAACCAGGGCCTTGTGTGGCTGGCCGACAACCTGCGTGTTTCCTACGGCGATGCCCTGCTGAAGCTGGCGCGGATGGTGGTGCGGGCAACCAACCTGTACCCGCTGCGCATTTTTGGCGAGGTGGTGGAACCGATTCCGCCCGGCACGCGGCTGGGGCTGATCTGGCCCCGCTGGTACGCGCCGTCGAGCGAGGACCGGGCGCGCGATGCGCAGACGCTGCGCACGCTGTCCGAGGCGCGGCACATCAGCCGCGAGACGGCGGTGAAAAGCATCGCCGACGTCTACGACATCGAGGACGTGCATGCCGAGCTGGCGCGCATCGGCGCGGCGGCGGGGCATGCGGATGCGGGCACCGACCCGCGGGAGGATACATGATCAACGAGCGAACCGGACAGCCCGAAACCGCCAAGGCAGCGCAGGCGGGCGAGGCCGCACAGGTGCAGATGGCGTTGGAGCAGAAGCTTCTGGCCATGGAGACGGCCCTGCGCGAACGCCTGATGCGCGCCGAGCTGAAGGCGCACGCAGTGCGGGCGGGCATGGTGGACCTGGACGGGCTGAAGCTGCTGGACACCAGCCGGCTGACGCTGAACGAACGCGACGAGGTGGTCGGCGCCGAGGTGCTGATGGCCGAGGCACGGCGCGCCAAGCCGTGGCTGTTCGGCGGCGCCAGCAGCTCCTCCGCCGCCACCCCGCCGCCCGCTCAGGCGCCGCGCGCGCGGCTCGCCACCGAAATGAATGAGACGGAATGGCGCGCCGCCCGGGCGGAGATGCTGCGGCGACTATGAGGTAGGCCAGGCCAGGGGGCCGAGCCCCCTGGACCCTCAACCCTTCCACATCAGCGACACCCATTTCTGCCGGGGCATCCCGGCGGGACGACAACGCGTGAGGAGTTCACATGCCGATCACCAATTTCCCCGCCGCCCTGCAGCCGATCATCCAGCTCGGTTATCTGGAGCGCGAGTTCCAGCAGGCGCTGACCTCCAAGCTCGGCTACCGGGCGGTTGCCGACCGCCTGAGCTTCAGCGTCGGCATCGGCGAGACGCTGACCAAGACGCGCGCCGGGCTGAAGGCCGCGGTGACCACGCCGCTGCCGACCGCCAGCAACACCAACCTGGACAACGGCCTGGTGCCGACCGGCTATGGGGTGGAGCAGTTCACCATCATGCTGCAGCATTACGCGGCCACAACGGACCTGAACATGGTCACCAGCCGCGTGGGCATCGCCAGCCAGTTCCTGCTGAACGCCGCCATCAACGGCGAGCAGGCGGCACGCAGCCTGGACGAGCTGGCGCGCAATGCGCTGTTCGATCCGTATTTCGGCGGTAACACCCGCGTGGGCGCCACGCTGGGCGCGCCCGGCGTGAACGTGGCGGTCGATGACATCCGCGGCTTCGACCGCGTGTCGGTGAACGGCGTGATGACGCCGGTGGGCGCGGGCGCCACGCTGCAGGTGAAGGTGAGTGCGGGCGCCTATGTGCTGGTCGGCGTGACCGAGGACGGCGTCAGCACCTCCAGCGCTCCGGGCGGGCGATCGGGCGTGCTGACCTTCAACAGCGCGGTGACGGTGGCCCACGCCACCGCCGGCAACGCGGTGCTCGCGGCCAATGCCAGCCGCATCGCGCGGCCCGGCGACCGGGTGACCACGGCGGCGCTGACGATCGCGGACACGCTGACCATGGGCACGCTGCTGAACGCGGTGGCAACGCTGCGGATGAACGCGGTGCCGGAGATCGACGGGGTGTACAACTGCTACCTCGACCCGATCTCCGCACGGCAGCTGTTCGGGGATGCCGATTTCCGCCAACTGTTCACTGGCGCCACCAGCGCCCACCAGGTGTTCCAGCGCGGCATGGTCAACGACTTCCTCGGCCTGCGCTTCATCCCGACCACCGAGGCCTATGTGCAGGACCACCCGAGCATCGGCGGGGCGGTGGCGCGCCGGCCGATCGTGTGCGGCAAGGGGGCGCTGATCGAGGCGAGCTATGCCGGGATGGGGGCGGACGACACCGCGCCGGCCAACTCCATCGTCTCGATCGTCGACGGCGTGGCGATGGTGACGCGCGAGCCGATCGACCGGCTGCAGCAGATCATCGCGCAGAGCTGGTATTGGATCGGCGGCTACAGCGCCCCCAGCGACGTGACGACCAACCCCGGCACCGTTTCGACGGCGACCAACGCCGCCTATAAGCGCGCGGTGATGATCGAGCATTTCGGCTAGCGAACGGTCGAGGGGGGTCGCGCGCCCCCCTCGGTGCGGCCTGGTGCGGACGGGAGGTGGGCATGGCGTTGAACGACGCGGAGCGGACGGATATCCGCAGGCATTGCGGCTATCCCTCGTACGGGAGCGGCGCGGACGGGTTCCAGGGCTGGCGATTCCACCAGGCCTATGGGCTGCTGGAGTTCCGCATGACCCGCATGTCGGGTGCGGAGGAGGCGGTGGCGCGGCAATACCTGGCCACGCTGGCGGAGTTGGAGCGCGCGGTGCCGGAAAGTGGCGCGATGATGGACACCGACCAGGCGGCGGTGTGGAAGCGCAATCCGCGCGAATTGCGGGAGCGCACCGCGCTGTTCGACGACTGGCGGCGGCGGCTGTGCGGCTTCCTGGGCGTGCCGCCGGGGCCGGCGTTGCGCGGCGGCGGGGCGGTGCTGGTGGTATAGTGTTCGGTACTCGGAACTAGCGATAGACCAGCACGGGCGTGGTGGAGTGGGTGAGCACCTTCTGCGTCACGCTGCC
>Ga0163144_10021367_pt1 | contig 12867 bp, 11 predicted proteins | sample OliLak19BULKMAT1_FD_123175 | JGI IMG/M metagenome (GOLD analysis project Ga0163144, IMG submission 123175) | Freshwater microbial mat bacterial communities from Lake Vanda, McMurdo Dry Valleys, Antarctica - Oligotrophic Lake LV.19.BULKMAT1 | ecosystem: Environmental > Aquatic > Freshwater >...
ACATCGACCAGCTCGCTGATGAGGGTGAGCGCCGGCAGCCCGTCCACCACGGACGCCTCGTAGTCGGTGATGGGGGCTTCCGCGCATGCGATGGCGAGCCTGGCGTTGAAGTCCTTCATGGACTCGATGGGCTTCTGGATGAGGGTGCGGAACGATGACATGGATTACTCCGGTGCTGCCGAACGGCGGCGGTGAAGGACGTCGTAGAAGCACTCAGCTCGCTCGAAGGCAAACCCTGCCTGGAACTCCGCGGCTGTCTGCATGAAACAAGGTAGCACACTGCACGCCAGGAAGATGCGCTCGGCCATGGATTCGATCTGCTGCTGCTTCGACTTCGTTGGCGGTGCCGTGAAGATCGGAATGAGGCCTGAGAGCATCTTCAAGATGTCGGGAACCCCAGGGATGCTTGGAGCCGCATGCCCTTCGGTGGCCGGCATCGATTCCAACTCATGCACGCAGAAGGTGTTCATCAGGGCGAGCATGGTCCCATCCAGGGACTGTAACGATTCGCTCCGGATGATTGCTTCGGTCGCCTGATCCATCTCGCTCATCAGATGCGGCGGTAGGTGGGCTCGATGGATGACCGATGGCGCATCGACATTCGGAGCGGCGTGCTTGCTCAGATGTCTGCACATTGAATTGGCCGCCTCGGTGGAGTTGTGCAGTGACCACACACGCATTCCGGGAGGGGCCGCGGTGTCAACGACCACCCAGTTGCAGGCATCGACGGTAGCCTTGAGGATGTCGTTCACAGGACGACCTTTTCGGTGCGTTCGATGGGGACGACAAAAGCGGGGGCGGAACCTGATTGAACTTCGACGTTGCCCTTGTCGATGGCTAGGACCGTTCCCCTGGTGCCTGCGAAGGGACCACGGAGGACGTTCACCTCATCTCCGACGCGGAGGGTCACGGTGTCAGCCACCACCGCCACATGGCATGGCTCGCACTCGATCCATGCACCGCCGAGCCCGGACATAGGGGCGCCGCCAGCTCCGCCGATGCCGTGGTTGCCGCTCACGGCGATGAGGAGCAGGCCGGTAGTGCCCACTTCATCCACGCGGCCTTCGCTACCGAACAGGACCTGCGTCTTGGGTGTGGGCGGCTGTGGGTTCTCCTTGATCGTGTGCGCGGCGTGCGTGGTGAACACGATCCAGTCCCCGACTACGGCCGGGCGGCTGGCCGTCCGCTGTTTGACTCGCCGGACAGTGTGCCCGACCCGCGCGAATGTGTGGTAGACCTCCTCGTTGTACGGCTCGGCCTCCGACACCGGATCGATCGCATCGTCCGGGCTCGCCAGCAAGATGGCCAAGCACCCCTGGCAGTGGACCGCCTCCCCGAATCGAGTCCGGTGGACCTGTTCGAAGTCACCTGGGCGAACGGCCAATGCTCCGCATGACGGACAGATGATGCCCTGCTGCAAGAGTCCATGCCGGCTGACCGCATGTAAGTGTGCGGGTACGAAGGGGACGTCGGCGTAGGACCCATCGTCCTGCCGCAGGCGAATGATCACATCCCTGAGCCGCCCGTTTTTGGCGGTTTTCGGGCGGAAGCAGTTGAGGATCCACGACCAGAAGTGTGTGAGAAGCAGGATCAGCGCTTGCATGCCCGCGCAGCGTGTCACTGCAAGGTGCAGTGTCAATACTGGTTATGACCCACAACCGCCCTTGTAGGTTCGATGCCTTGGTCGCTGTCCCGCGCTTCGATCCAACGCCCTGGGAGCGGAACAATGATTCGAGGTCTGACCGCTCGCCTCGATCGCGCTCGCTCTGCACGCGGGGGTGGACCGTAGGTCGGGTGGCCGGACTGAGCCAACAGTCGCAGGTGCAGAGGCGGGTCTGGTAGCCGTCATCGGCTGGGCACAGCATCCAATCGTGCCAGTCGGGGGGGAGCCTGGGGGCAGGGTCATCATCTGATCGCGCCGTCTTGTGGTCCTCGGCGCGCAGCTCCGGGTTCCGCCAACGGAGTATCATCGCCCTGCGGTGGCTGGCCCGGATAATCGCCGCGGCCCGGATGGTCATTCCAGCAGTGGGGGGCATCGGTCGCCAAGAGGGCCATGCCATGCGTCAAGCTCCAGCTGGAGGAGACTATACGGCACGTCTATCGCTGCAAATGGATCTTGCTACCGCACTCCTTGCACAATAGCCGCCAACCCAGCTCCTTGCCCCGCCACACCGCGCGGGCCGCTCGGATGTGAGGGTGCTCCGCGCAGCACCTAACCGGCTTCCGGCACAATTTCTCAGGCAGCAAGGAGCCCACGCACGTAGGTGATCGATTGCTCATTGATGTCCTTGGCGGATTCCAATTTGAGCATCAGTAGTTCGTAAATCTTTACATCCATCGGCTTGACCGGCTTGCGGTTACTTCCGGTGTAGAGGTCCTGGCTGAGGAGATACACATACAAGCACGTCTCCTTCTGATCGCTGCGATAGACCCGGTCCATGGCCTGCTCAACGACCGTCACCTTCCATGTGAGGTTGTAGAACACAGTGGTCGAGCAGCGCGCGGGTTGGCCGTCTTCATCGACGCAATCAGGAGCGTGTAGATTCAAGCCGATGCCAAGAGCGATGCCGCCCAACAGCACCCGGTAACTGGCGTCGGTGTTCCAGGTGTCCTTGGCGCGGGCGCGCTCGGCCTGGGTCATGCCCGAGTGCAGGAGCATGTACTTGATGCCGATGCGTTTCATTAGGCCCTCAAGCATCGGCATCTCGGCCTTGAATGCGCACCACACGATCGTGCGCTTTCCTTCGAGGTCGCCGCCTTTTTTCAAAAGCGTTTCGAGTGCTGTTAGCTTGGCGCTGCTGAACTGCTGGACGACCTTGTTATCATCCAGCACGAATCCTTGCGTCACCTGCTGGAGTTTAGCGAGCCGGGCCATGGACTCGACCAGGTTTACCTTACCGGTGAGGACGTCCGCCTCCTGCTGGGACCGGATCTTTTCGTAGTAGTCGGCCTGCTCTGGCGTCATCGGAACGTGGATGACTTTGTTGATCTTGTGCGCCTTGTCAGGGAAAGCTTCGAGCATTGTCAGTGGCCATGCAATGCGGCTTATGGCGCGGCTGACCGCCTGATCAGGGGTCAGACCGTCGGTTCGGTCCTTCGCGTTCAGGAACGTGCGTTTGTACGCCTGCATGGTCGGGCCCAAGGTCCGTCCGCCGTCCAAGAAAAAGAATTGCGCCCAGTAGCTTTCCAGCCCGTTGCTCTGGGGCGTTCCGCTAAGTGCCAGGGCGGCCTTGGCCTTGCGCCGTAGGTGGAGCAGGCGTTTGAATCGGTTGCTATCCTGGTTGGCGATGAAGTGCGCTTCATCTGCGATGATCAAATTGTAAACATTCCGCTCGACCGCTTCGAGTGAGTCATAGCTGCACACATGAACCAGTGCGGGAATGCCGGCCTTCTTGCGCTTATCCTCGGCACCGGCCCCCGAGATGTGCAGTGGCTCCATGCCTTGCCACTTCCAAAGTTGCTGCGTCCATTCCTGTGCAACCGCACTTGGGCAGCAGATGAGCGCCCCACCGCGAACGCACCACTGGCCAGGTAGGATGCGCGTGTTGTCGATCACGCTCGGCTCTTCCCCTACCCAGAACTGTTCTGGGTCGGTAATGACGCCATCTTCATACTTACCGCGAATGATGTCGGAACCGGCCCTGGTCTTGCCGGTGCCCATCTTGTGCATCAGGTACAGGACGTGAGTGCGCTTGAACCAGTGATAAGCCAAGCGCTGGTGCCAATATGGCGACGGTATCGTCTGCGAGGTGTACGCCGCCGTGGGTAGCTTGCGATCGTCGATGTAGGCCTGCAGCAGCTTCCTGACAGCGGCCTCGCGCTCGGTCTCGCTCTTCACCGCTTGGCGCACCCGCTCCAAATCCGGTTCCATGTGCAGATGCAGGCCCAGGAGCGTGGCCGCCTCTTCCAGTGCGTACACCGACGCTGGGAGGTACGGGAAGACCCAAGCGCGCAGTCGGCCCTGCCAGGCGATGTCCTGATGAACCGCACGCATGATGGACGCGACGTGACTTCCGTGACCGGCGTCTTGCCGAACGATCACGGTGACCGGGGATGTGGACCGATCGATAGCGGCAGTGAGGGCGCCCACAGCGCTATTCCACGCGACCGCCGCCATTGCGGAATCCCCTGAGCCATGATTCGCGCAGTGGGCTCCCGGGGGGGAACGGACAGCTCACTTCGTCATCCTCGGCATATTGCCTCGCTGACGCTTCGCCGGAGCGGAAGGCACTGTCGGCCGCGCCGTTCGTCACGCTCTGCGCGCTGTTGCCCCCGCGGTAGCCGGAAAGCCACTGAGACGCGGCGTGGCTTGGAACCGGGAATGGGCAGGCGCTCGCCGGTTCGCCTCTCCGAGCCGCGAGCGCGCCGCAGTCCCACGCCTTCTGGACCGTCTCACCGCTGATGATGGTCAGTCCTGGCATGGAGTGGTTCCGTGCGCTGCCCAGGTGCCCTGAATCGCCCAGGTTGGCCAATCCGTTGGACAGCCTCTCCATCACCCGCACCAACATTTTACCAGGCTCAACCCGTTGAGTGTTTCCGAACTCGTCGGTCGTGTCGACCAACTCTTTGCCGCCGTGTCGATCCTGGCCGCGGACAGCCACGCCGCGGTTATCGGCCGCATTCTTGAGGACGATCATGGTGGCCATGAAGCTCTTTCCGCCGCTGGTGACCTTGCGATCCGGGAGCGTCGTGCTGGTCTCCCAGCCGTGGGACAGGAGTACCCCGAGCCGTGCGTCGTCTACGAACTCCAGGTCACCGCCCTGCATGGCTGCGGTCACCTTCGCTACCAGGTAGATGATCCTATCGGCCACGAGGCGCTCGCTTCCGGGGAGACGGCTCTACGCACGCACTGACTCGCGATTTCAGGTCCATCAGCTGATTCCGCTGGTTCGCGATGGTGATCTCCTGCTCCCTGATCGTCGCCGCCTGCTCTGTGAGTTGAGCTTTGAGTTGAGCGAGGCTCATGACCAAACTCCTCGGTGTAGTCGATCAGCACCATACAGCGCCATACCGAGCGCGTCGAGTGCGTGCTCCCACGCCGCTGGGAGGCTGGTAAGGAACGCTTCCGGGTCTTTGGTTTCGTGAGTGTCACCACCCGCCCTCACCGTGACCTTGTTGTCCCGGAGGATGCGAGCGGAGCGGAGGTGATCGGCTGTCTTAGTCCGCTGAGCCTTCCACTCACTCGGTGCCACGATGTGAGGTGTGCCGCCGTACTGGATGGCCAGTGCGTGCGCGGCACCACTCACGTGTGCCAGGCCGATGAGTGCGTTTGCCTTCGACACCATGGTGGCCCTGGCCTCATTCGGTTTTGGGTAAAAGTCTTGGGACTCGATGACCACGTGAGCGGCGATGAAGCTCTCCTGCAGGTCCAGGAGGCCGCGGAGCCCGGCGGCCACGGAGTAGGCTTGGTGCTTTCCCTTCCGCCGCTCCCTGTTTCCGGTGATGCCCTCGTGGGTCCCGGTGAACAGGGACACATCAGTCACCCGTAGCTGGAGACCATCACACATCTCGGTGCTGATGGTGGCCCAACCGAACACCTGCGTGTCTGGATCGAACCCGGTGATGCGCCTGCGTTTGGCTTGAGCCGGCGGTAAGCTCCGCACCATGTCGACGAAATTGGTCACTTACTGTTGCCTATGGCCTTCTCGCAGACAGCAGCCTCTGCCTCTGCGAGCTGAGCCAAAAGCACTCTCAGGCGAGTCCTGATGGGGGCTGTGTGTCGTTCGTATACGTCATTCAAATCTTTGCACAATTTCTCTGCGTCCACGTCGGCAGGGACAGCAGCCTCCGCAGAGCCAGATCTAACCGTCGTCCATGGTTTTAAATCTTGGTACAACACGGTACCGTAGTTACTGAACCACTTCAATAAAGCGAGCCGGTGTGGCAGGAGCACTTGCGCGATGTCCGCGTTCAGCGCGATGGTGATGTCGCGCATCTCATCTGACGTCTCGCACGGGATGCGCGCCTGGCCGATGGAAACAATGTACGCGTTTCCGGTGTTGGCTGCATCCGCGGCCGGGGTGCTGATGGCCACCACAGCGTTTGCCATGTGCGCGAGCGGTGCGAGTGACAAGGTCACCGGAGCGACGATGGACCACGGCTTCGTCCCCATCTGCACCAGCTTATTGGCTAAGATCGTGAACTGCTGCGCGCGCTCACGCTGCTGGGTGTAGTCATTGACGCTGCGCTCTTCATCGCCCCGGGAGGCACAGTCCTCGGTATGACTGACCACGTCATTTGGGTTGGCGATGGCTTTTTCATGGCCCCATAAGACACGCAGCGACTGGTTTACTAATTGTTCTGGTTTAAATCCAGGCACGGGGTTCTCCTTCAATGGACGCAGTAACCGGAACAGATACAAGGAAAATGGGTTGATCAGGATGTGCCGGATAAGGAGATAGATCATTATAACACAGCCGAGCAGGGCGACCCTGGCGACCAGATCGATAAACGGCTCTGTGGTCACTTGAGTACATCCAGCGCGTGGACATCGTCATAGGGAATCAGGCGGCGCTCTGGGTCGTAGCTCGGGCCGAGCAGGCGGAACAGTTCGTCGATCCACGCCTGTGGTGGCTGGCCGCCGTAAGCCCGGCAAATGGCCGCTTCCACTCGCGCGCCGCGACCAGGCTCGCGGGTCCACTCAGGCTCGGCTTTCTTGGTCCACCGGCGCATCAGGGCCGGCTCGACCGTGATTATTACGTCTGGCATGCTGATCTGCATGGCCTCAACCATCAGCTGCGAGACCAGGAGCGCCCGCTCGGTGAGAAGGTCGTCATCAGGCGATGACAGCAGTAGCTCGTCGTGGATGAAGGCCGCCGGCAGGCACCCTTTCAGGAGCCAGTATGGGGACTCCTTCCCGACGCCGCCAAGGGCCGCCTTGGCCGCGTAGAACGCCGCCCGCTTGGCGCCATCTGCACCCAAGCTCTGCATCGCCTTCCCGTTCGCGGTGGCGCAGTATGTCGCGCCTGCCCGGAACCGGTTGAAGCCGGAGGTTTCGTAGACGTAGGCTGCGGGGTCGTTGGCGTCGCTTTGCTTGTTCACCCAGTTGAAAAATTGCCGCATCTCCGGATAGGTGGTGTGCCACAAGTCACGGAACACTTTCGACTGCTCGCTGCTGATGTCGAGGCTGTACACTGCTTTGGCCATGGTGCGCATGGTCTCAGGGCCGAGACCGCCTGGATACCCGAGACCAGTCGGCTTCGCGAAGTTGCGGTACAGGCCTGCCCCCTTCTTCGCCTCACGCGCCGCAGTGATGTCCGCTGGCTCGCCATCTTGTTGGTCGGGCACCCTGCACTTCCGCTTGGCCTGCAATTCCTTGTAGGCTTCCTCGTGGACGGTTGTGTGCGAGACCAGCGCCGGGTCCGTGCGCATGGCGATGGCTGACCCCAGGAAGGAGTGCAGGTCGTACCCCAGGTTGATCTTCTCGCGGTGGACGGAGAAACCCAGCATGGTGTAGGTGACCTGCGCCACCGAGCACAACTCCATGCTGTTGTAGTCGCACGACATCAGGACCCAGCCAGGGGGAGCCTGTGCCGGCTCCAGTGGCAGGATGGGATCGCTGGTCGGCGGCAGGAAGCACTCACGCACGCCGTGGGACTTCGGGATCTGCTGGATGTTCATCGACGGGTACAGGGGGGCACGCCCGCGTCCGCCGTCTCCGCCGCGGCTGCTGACTCGGCCGGTTTCCTTGAGGACGTCGTAGTCCGACCAGATGTGACCGCCGGCGAGCGATGGGATGAACGCGGTGGCGATCTTGGCCAGGCCCTGGCGCTCGCGGTACATATCGATGACCGGGTCGATCCCGTCGAGAATATCCAGCACCTCATCTGCTGTGCTAATCTGCGGTGGGTTCTTGTCCGAACCCTCGGTCATCTGCGGGTAGTCGCCCTTGATCGCCCACGCCGACAGCACCCGGTCCTGGATCACCTTCTTGCAGACGGTGTCATCCGCACGCACGACCCCGTTGAACTTGAGGCTGAGGTCGACCTTGGCCGTAACCTCAGCGATGCGCCCCTTGACGCGTTCGACCTGCTGCTGATCAACCGGGAACCCGATCGCCCCCATCAAGCGCAGTGCCGTGGCCGATGCGACCTGCAGGCTCTCGGAGTTCATGGAGCCGTAGTACCGCGGCATGCGCGCCTGCTCTTGGCTGACAAAAACCTTCCGGGCCCAGGTGGCGTCATCGATCGCGTACTGGATCGCCTCGTGTGGCCAGCGCTCCAGTGGGATGCCGTCCAGCTCCTTGTACCGCAGGCGCCACGCTGCGCCGGCTTTGGCTGTTCCGGTGATGTCTACCCCGGCGTGGTCCAGGATGCGCCCGTCGGCCCCGAGCGAGACCTTGCTGCCCCTGATGTCGTGACTGAAATGGATTCCTACCAGGTCGGCCAGTGAATACCGGAGATCCCGACCACGGTACTGATCGATCGCCCCGAAGGTGCTCAGGTTGTAGAGCTTCTCCCTGATGATGGTGTCATGCACCGTCGGTGCCCCGCCGGCCAGTTCGTCGTCCATGCCCTGATCAAGCACGTCCCAGATGCGACCATAGAGGCACTCCGCTTCGCTGCGGTTGCCGACCTGCGATCCGGCCTGTACCTCGGTAGCATAGCGAAGCAGGACCGTCAGGTCGAACGCGGCTTCCTGGATGATCAGCCGGGCGCTGCGCGACTGCACATCCGAAAACATGCGATCGAGTTCGGTCACCAGCTGCGGGTCGGAATTGGGGATGCACCACGCGGCCCAAGTGTCAGTAACGGCCTCAGTGGGGGAGACCTGGCCCCAGGGTGCGTGATCGAAGGTGGCGCAGACCAAGCGGGGGATGATTGCCCCGACCCCGATCAAATGCGTTTCGGTGTCAAACCCAATAAGCGATGGTCCAGTCACTTGATCCCACCCACTGCTTTGCGGTACAGTGCGGTGAGTCGATTCACTTCGGGATTGAGGATGGTGCCTAAGCGTGCGGTGAGCGTGTCCCTGACGCGCTTCATGTCTGTGTCGGTGCCCGTCAAGGTAAGGGGGCTCTGTATTGTGGGGCGGATGCTGGTTCCCAGCACACTGCAAGGCAGTATCGCGACACACTGGTTTTCCAGGTTCTCGATCTCTTTGAGCAGCCCGAAAGAGTACTTGGCTCCCTCAAGCGTGAGGGGTTCCTGGGCTTGTCCGCTGAGCCTGGTGATCAGCTCCGTGCGATTCGGCAGCAGTACGTCGCTGATGGCCCCATTGATTGCTGCCACGATACTGAGAGCTTCGTCGTGATTGAATGGCCCGATCGAGCCGCCGTCGAACAGGGTCACGGTGTACTCGTCGGTGTCTACCCACTCCGACGACTTAATCCGCTTACCGCCCTTTTCCTTCGACGTAGGCCGTTGCTTCCGCACCCGCTCGACGACGACGCAGAGCCGCAGTACCCCAGTGACTGCATGCAGGGCTTTACGTGCATCATCGAGCGGTGAGGTGGTCACAGCTCAGCGGTACTTGGTCGCGTTTTCGAAGTCCGGGCTGCCATCGGCCAGCTTCGGCGCCGGCCACCAGCTGGTGCGGGTGTACGGGTTTCCGCCGCGGGTGGTGACGTCGCGCGCTTCGATGTAGCAGATGGCGCCGATGAACGGGTTGGTGATCGGGGTTCGCCCATCCATGGCCAGCCCGACGACCGCGTAGCCCTCTTCTTCGGTCACCACATCCGTCTCCAGACGGCATTCGCCGTTTTCGACGCCTGACACCGCCAGGATGATCTCCTTGATGTTCGGTGCGAAGGAGTCGTTCTTGTTCACGAAGATGCTGACCCGGGAACCGACCTTGTTGCACTTGCCTCGCTCGGGGTCGCCCTCATGGAAGGTGCTGCCCAGGATCTCGACCTCGAAGATGGCCATGTTCTTTTCGCGGCCCACCTTGAACTGACTGGCGCACAGCTTGATGAGGTAGTCGCCGGGCTCGATGTATTGGCCGTGGCGGGTCACGCTCGCCTGAGCCAGACCGTTGAACAGCCCGGCCGGCGCGATTCCGTTTCCACCACCACCACCACCGAACGCGGGAGCGCCGTTGTGTGCGGGCGGACGAGGGGCGGCGGGGGCTCCACCGAATGACGGACGGGAGGCAGACGCCGCGGCGTGCGCTGCGATGTAGGAGCTGACCGGGGCCCAGGCCTGATTCGGGCTCGACTCCGGTACCGCCTGCGCGGTCGGGAATGCCGCCGCCTGGGACAGGCTCATGACCACCGGAGTCCCGCCGTTCTGGCTGACCCACAGCTTCGGTTCATTGAGCGGAGCCTGCGGGGGGGCGGGGGGCGGAGGGGTGGGCGCGGCGTTGCTGGGGGGCTGAGGAGCTGCGGGGCTGGAACCGAACTTGCCGAACATGCTGGGGATCTCCGTGGTGTGGTTGGTGAGTGTGCAGCGCAAGTCAAAACGTCAAGCGGTTATCTGTTTTGACCTGAGCTATTGGGCCTTGACTGCCTTCGGCTCTTGGAACCGGGCCGAACGGAACACGTCGCCCCAGTTGAGGGCTTCCGGCGGCGTGATGGCGTCATAGGTCTTAACGCCTCGCGGCTGGGCGTCCTCCCAGCGCGCGACGATACCAAGCCTGACGGCCAAGCGGGGGTCGGTCGGTGGGATGACAGGCGAGTAGGTTCCGTAGCAGAGCCGTTGCGCCTGGCCAGTGGTGGCCTGGATGTAGTCGGCATCTCGTAGGATAGCGTTGAACAGGGCGAGGTCGAAGCCGCTGCTGATGAACACGTCAACCCTGACGTCGTCAGCCATCTGGCCGCTGCGGTGCGTGCGCCCGAGTGCCTGCTCCATCGTGCTGGCCTCGCGGCGCAGCTCCAGAAACAGGTTGTGGTTCTGGTGCTGCAGATTCTTTCCGGTGCCGTGTGCGTAGCTGACGATCACCAGACCGTGCGTGTAGGCGGCCTCGTTCTGGCCGGCGAGCGCCAAGGTATGTGGGATGCCGGCAGCATCAAGGTACTCATGCAGCCAATGCGCCAGCTCGGGATGGTGGACCCAGATGAGCCCACCGGTAACGATGTGCTCCCGGGCCCACTCCACGCCGGCGACCACCTTGTAGTCGCAGATACGCACTGGGCGCCCGATGCGCTGCGGGAGGTCGTCGTACCGGGCCGCCTTCTGATCGCGGTATGATTTGATCAGGTCGGTGCTGAGTCGGTGCTTGGCCGCGGTGCCGTCGAGCTGCCTGTTGATCTCCAGGGCCACCAGCATCGGGGTGTCGCAGCCGGGGATGTGGTTGCGATCCAGGAATTGCCGCAGCTCCTTGTGGTAGACCTGCAGGAGGGCGTGGTGGCTCTTGGCCGCCTCCAGGAGCATCTCCGCCTCTCGCTCGGTCACCGGCTTGCCCCGACCGTGCGCCGACTTCTGAACCTGCTCGATTGTTGGCCAGACCAGGGAGTTGTAGAATCCACTGCTCAGCTCCCACAACCACTTGTAGGTGTGCATGCCGTAATCAATCACGTCGCCGTCTGGTGTGGTCATGGCGGTGACCACCTGCTTCATAAGGGCCCCCATCTTTTCCGCTTCCGGCGTCCGTGGGCGCGGTGGCTCAGACCAGGCGATGTACAGGGAGCAATCCACGCTCGCATCGCTTGTGGACACCACACCTGGGGCGGTGCGGAGCCGGTGCTGGTATGCGTCGCGCACCGTCTCCTGGAACGTGGCGGAGAGTCCCCGCTCACGCGCCTTCTGGGTCGGGTCGTAGCCGACCTGGCGTGCCCAGTTGATGACCTCAGATGCGCGCTGCAGGTCCAGCTGCCCGAGCCCGTCCCCCAGCACCTCTGCGTCGATGGCCCCTCCCAGGAGCATGATCGACTGCTCCTTGATGGGGGTCGGGGATTGCTCCCGCAGCGCTACCCGGGCGAGGTGGGCGTAGTCGGCAATCTTTTTCTTGGTGATCGTTCCGCTCATGATCACCGCCTCGACCCGGTTGGTCTTGACGTCGGGCCCCATCCGGTTGGTCTCGATCGCCTTGTCGATCACGTTGATGGCAGACTGCCAGCGCTTGGTGCGCGCCGCGGTGCTCCGGGAGATGAGGTGCGCTTCGTCCTGAATGAACAGGGTCGGGCTCATGGCCGCCAGTTCGTCGTATCCGGTCTGGGCGCTCAGGGAGCTGTAGGTGTAGATGAACACCGCCTTGCCGGGTTGGCTGGCGCGGCGCATCCGCTCCGATGCACTGCCGCCGACCAGGTAGATGGGCAAGGAGTCGAGCGCCAACCACTTCCGCATCAGGGGTAGGTCCTTGTTGACCAGCTGATCCAAAACCTGCGGCGGCACCATCACCAGCGCCCGATAGTGGCCGCGGCGCTCCAGGCCTATCTTGGCGCACATGATCGACAGGATGGTGTTGTGAACCACGATACCGTTGGTCACGAAGTTGTTCGGTCCCGGGACGCTCAGATCGTATACCTTCTGGGTCCCTATATTGGCCACGGACACCACCTTGTCCCAGCGCAGTGGCGCGGTTCCTAACCACGCGTACTTTCCAGAGTAGCCAGACTCTGCGACCCACGCGGCGAATGCCAGGCGTCCGATGTATTGTCCCGTGGTGGCACTGAGTTTTTCGCGGAGATCGGAGCGAGGTCTGCCGTGCTCCTGTGACCGGCTGCCGCCTACCTTTTGGTATCCTAACTCGTCGCAAATCTCTTTGAGTTCTTCCCTTCCAATAGGAACGATGTCAACATTCGTGTTGTGCTTCACCTGGCAGTGGTGGCCTACCAACTTCTTCCACTTCTCCTCCTGACCCACCCACGGGCCGGTGCCGAGCAGGAGTCTCAGGCAGTCGATGCCGCTGACGACCATGACCCAAGCGGGGAATCTCTTGGCTCCACACTTGGCCATCTTGAATAGGCTGCGCCCGTGAACCCCGACCCGC
>Ga0163144_10021369_pt1 | contig 12867 bp, 11 predicted proteins | sample OliLak19BULKMAT1_FD_123175 | JGI IMG/M metagenome (GOLD analysis project Ga0163144, IMG submission 123175) | Freshwater microbial mat bacterial communities from Lake Vanda, McMurdo Dry Valleys, Antarctica - Oligotrophic Lake LV.19.BULKMAT1 | ecosystem: Environmental > Aquatic > Freshwater >...
CCTCCTGCAACAGCAAGTTCCACAAGGCCTGAAGAGGAGAGACTTTCAGGTTTGGTAAGCGTCAACCTTTGCTCAAAGGCTTTGCTGATAAAGTCTGGAGCGTTCCCCTTGACCTCTCTAACGGTAAGGGGTCGTAGCCTTATCTTTTTGACCCTTCCTGCAAGCGACTCTTTCGCTGTAGGAATGGAGTCCAGGGAGGCTGAACCCGTTAGAATAAATTGTCCTGGAGCATCGTTTCGGTCGACAATTATTTTAATAGCCGTTAGAAGGGCGGGCTCTTTCTGAATTTCGTCTATCACCATGCAGGATTTTGTATGGGTTAGAAACCCTCTTGGGTCATCTTTCGCTAACCTCAAGAGAGAGGTGTCATCCAATGTTCTATACTCTACGTTATCATCCATTACCATCTGAGTGAGGGTAGATTTCCCCGTTTGCCTCCCTCCTTCGACGAGGATAACACGCCGTGTTAATAATGCTTTTTTAAGTGTGGCGGTGTGCCAGCGGGAATAAAGTGTCATATATAAATCCGAGTGTATGTATATCTAAGTTATGAGTATAAGTATAGTATACTAGACAATAACGAAATAGTGGATGTGGTTATGTAATGTCTTTTTTGTCTTTCGATTAGGTGACACCCCTATTTTAAGGCATTACCTATGTTAAGAGGTACTTAAAGGTTAGCAGCGCAGCACTCCATCTTTTGAGCATAGTTTGTCATACATGAAAAAGGGGTTGCTTCTCTATAGTCGTTCTTTAATAGGCGAGTGTTCATCCATTATTGGTTTTTGATTAAAAGCAATCATTTGGTTGATATAAACCTCCCTCTACCCTCCTCGTTCTAGCAGAGGGCACTCATTGCGCAAGGGTTCCTTGATCAGGACTGTACTCATTTATTGCAAATATAAAAGTATGGTTTATAATATATAAAAGAGTAAATTATAATTCCAAAAGAGATTTACATGGATCACATTGATCGACACCTCAAAAAACCACTATTAGATGCATTGATCTTTTCCCCTATCGTATATGTAAATGGCCCACGACAAGCAGGGAAAAGTACACTTGTTCATAAGCTCAGCGAACAGGGCTTCTCTGCAGAGTATGTCTCATTTGACAGTACAACTCAGATGGCGGCAGCGGCGGTGGCGCCAGAGGCATTTCTGACACAACGTAAGGGGGCATTGATCATCGATGAAGTTCAAATGGTTCCAGATGTGTTTAGAGCCTTGAAGCGTGTTGTAGATCAGTTGAGACTCGATAGCAAAGAAAAAATAGTTGGGCGCTTTCTTCTTACTGGCAGCGCAAATATTATGGCTCTCCCAGACCTGTCTGATCCTCTCGTTGGACGAATGAGTGTTTTAACCCTTTACCCACTTTCAGGTCCTGAAGTACTTGGCCTTGATCGTAGTTTTATAGAGCGGTTATTTGCTAAAGAATTTCGCACCTGTAAAAGTGATTTTAAAGCAGTAGACATGATGCAGCGTGCTACATTCCCTGAAATTAGTGATACCTCTCAAAGTAATCGAACCCTATGGTTTGATGGATATATTACAACGATTCTGCAAAGAGACGTTAGAGCATTAGCAGATATTGAGAAGCTTAGCGCATTACCAAACTTACTGAGAATTATGGCCAATAGGGCTGGAAACCTTTTAAATGATGCAGCCATTGCGAGAGATGCGGGGTTAGTGCACGTGACCTCACGGAATTATCGTACATTACTCAATATGTTGTTCTTAACCTTTGAAGTTGCCCCGTGGTACAGAAATATTGGTAAGCGCCTCGTTAAATCTGCCAAAGGCTACATGATTGATACGTTACTTCTGACTCATCTCATGGATTATAATCTCGAATCATTAGCGTTAAACAGACCTGAATTATATGGGCATGTGCTAGAAAACTTTGTAGCGACAGAGTTTCTCAAAGATCTTTCCAATAGTTCTATGCGAGCAAAGCTCTTTCACTTCAGAACAAGCGATAACAAAGAAGTTGATTTTGTTGTTGAACAACCAAGCGGCTCTTTAGTAGGCATTGAAGTAAAAGGGGCTGATCGCGTTGATGCCTCTGATTTTAAGGGGCTGAAAGTGCTTCAAGAGCTGAGTAAAAATGATTTTGTCTGTGGGGTCGTGCTTTATCAGGGGAAAGACGTTGTGCCGTTTGGGAACAATCTATGGGCAGTGCCTATGTCGAACCTATGGGAGTGATACCAATTATATTAAGCAAGGGCGTATCGCGTCTTCGTTGTTGCCGCCTCTTTTTGTTTAAACATGTATTATGTATACACTTATTTCACAAAAAGAGCCGTCGCCTAGAATCCATCCATCCGCCCTTACTTCCTATAAAGGGTATGATTGCGTTTAGTGAGAGTTAGTGCATGATGGTCTAAAGGTCCAGCATTTATTGATTAAATAGTTCAAAAGTGGAATACACACTATAGAGAGTATTAACCGCGTTGTTGAAGAGACACCTCCAAACGGGGTAAGTCCTAAAACCATGAGGGCACTTAAGCTCCATGTGAAAATAGCCACCGCAACGAACTTAAGAAAATGAGTTAAACAAAGCCTTCGTTCAGCAAACGTCCATTGAGAATGACCTATATAGGAGATACCGACGGCCGCGCCAAATCCTCCAAAACTAGCCCATACATCAGGAAGCAAAAAGAGCTTGGCTAACAGGAGCGCTCCCCCCACGTGTGTTCCTGTGGCAAGTGCTCCAACAAGACCATATCTTAAAAGAGGCAGTTGTAATTTTGAAAAAGGCATCCTAGGCATTGCGATCTTTCATATAAAATAGGCAGTGTGATTTATTTTCAAACAAGACAGGCGATGTATTATTTACGTCATTTAACATGAGTTTACACGGGTCTTTGGGAACAGCAATAAAATAGGGTAGATAACGCAGTCCACGTTGTGGTTCATGAAGGACATTTCCATTTACATCCAGCAATTCGGCCTGACCTCGGCTGTAAAATTGCGCGGAATAAGGAAGCTCTCCCATATAGTAAAGGGGGGTTCTGACATTGTGTCTCGTTTCCATATAGGTGGCCACGAGGTCTTTCTCTGTACGGATGGCGTTGTGCCCAAACGTCATATATAAAAGAATCCCTGTGCAAATAAGGGGGGTTAAACTAAAAAGAACCGTCGCCTGTCGAGCATGGCGTTTTAAATAAGGTGCGCTGATGCAAGCAGCCAATACTGCTAAAAATGGTAAGGAAGGAAGCGCGTAGGTTGTGAGAATATTACGAGCAACGGTAAACAGCAAAGCAGGTGCCAATGCTGACATAATCAGGAGTATATACACCGATGTTTGAGGCGAAGGATGCTTAAGTAACGAGAGATTGCGTTTTGCATGGATAAAAAGAAGTGGCAGAATGGGAAGGCTCATCAAAAACGTGTATAGCCATATGGTGCCTGGTAAATGACGATGCCCATCGCCGTATAAGTCGCCTGTCCAGCCAGGTTGTAGAAAGCGTTGAATATGCTCCCCGATGATAAAGTAATTTAAAAACCCAGGGGTTTGATATTCGGCGAGAATGTACCACGGCAATGCCAGCACGAGCATTAGAATTGTGCCTGAAACCCACGGCAATTCTGAAAACGAGGCCTGCTTTTTAGCGACGAGTTTCCATCCGACCAGCGCGATTCCCAATATAGCCAGAACCAGTGGCCCCTTGGCCAGTAATCCAATCACGATGCCTAAAAAGAATCCGTAGCCCCATAGCGGCGATCGTTTTAATGCGACCATCCCGATGGAGACAATGGTAAGCGTTGTGCCGAGCGTGAAGAACATATCCGTCATCACGCCGCCTGCGGCAAAGTAACTCAGTCCCATCGTTGCAAAGCATAGCGCAGCGATGATTCCCGTGAAGCGTTGCTTGAGTGCGGACGCTAATGCATAGACAAGTACACCTACTAAAATAGCGGCAATCCAAGCGGGAAAGCGCAGGGCAAATTCATTAAGACCCAGAAGTTTCGCGCTTCCTGCTTGCGCCCAAAAGGAGAGAGGCGGCTTCCCCCAAAACGGAATATCCTGCTTGAAGAATGGCGTGATCCAGTTATTGGTTTGCACCATCAACATGGCGATAAATCCGTAGCGGGCTTCAGTGGTATCAGCTAAAGGCATAAAAGCCATCATGGGGAGGCGACTTAAGGCAACCAACCCCAGCCCAATCCACCAAGGGGTATACGATAGTTTTTTCATGATTCAGGGACGTCCATAGGCGGATAAACATCTCGAAGGACATACAGAGGGCGCTTTTTACTTTCAATGTAAAGCTTGCCAACATACTCACCGAGTAGCCCAATGGCCAGTAGTTGTAAGCCACCTATCCACGTAACAAAGGCAGCAAGAGACGCATAACCAGGAACATGCACCCCCGTTGTCAGGGTTTCGATAACAATCCAGCCTCCAAAAACAAGGGCACTTAACGCACAGCCAAACCCGATGATACTGCTTAGGCGAAGGGGTAAGGCGGTAAATGAGGTAATCGCATCAACCGCGAGTCCGATGAGTTGAAGCTGGTTCCATTTGGTTGTGCCTGCAATTCGGGATTCCCGATGATAGGGAAGCGAAGTCGACGGCAACCCGATCCACGTCATCAAGCCTTTCATATAGCGGTTTCCTTCTCGGAGCTGGCGCAAAGCAAGCACGGCCTTGTGGCTCAATAGACGGAAGTCTCCTGAATCGACAGGCATTTCGAGCGGGCTTAAACTGTACAGAACACGATAGAATAAGCGGGCGGATTGACGCTTCCACCACGATTCGCCAGAACGTGAAACGCGCTGCATCAACACGACATCCACATGGGTTTCGTAAAATGTTTCCATCATGGAAGGAATGAGTTCAGGGGGGTCTTGCAAGTCAACATCCATTAGAATCGTGGCTTCTGCCTGAGCATGGTCGAGGGCTGCAGTAACCGCCGCCTCTTTCCCAAAGTTCCGACTTAAACGCAGTAGGTGAATGCGAGAATCTGTGAACGATTGCTCTTTGATGAATGTTGCGCCGTCATCTAAACTACCATCATCAACAAACAGAAGCGTGTAAGAATAGGGGGTTTCATTCAGCACATGTCGCAAGCGCTCAAGACAAAGTGGCAAGACATCGACTTCATTATAGAATGGTAAAATAATACAGAGTTTCTTCATGTCACACGCATCCAGGGCATTAGGGTTAGCTATGACTGAAGTGTACTACCCTTAACTGACAAACAACTGACAGTCTGGACTTACGACGATGCGCATCTTAATTGTAGAAGACAACACTGTTCTTGCCGATGGCTTAACGACTGTGCTGATTCAAAACGGCTACGATGTTGAACATTTTTCCACCAAGGTGGATTCATTGCTTGCTTTAAAGACCCTTCCGTTTGATCTACTCATTCTTGATCTAGGGCTTCCTGATGGGGATGGCCTAGAAGTGCTGACCTCTGTGCGTAACGATCATAACCCCATACCTGTCCTGATCCTCACCGCACGAGACAGTGTTGAGGATCGGGTTAAGGGGCTTAATCAAGGGGCGGATGACTACCTCGGTAAACCCTTCAAAGTTCAGGAACTTGAAGCGCGGGTAAATGCGCTTATACGACGGCATCATTATCAGCATCAAGAGAAATACAAATTAGGGGCCTTGTGCTTTGCTCCTGCCTCTAAAGAGGTGAGGGTGAACAATATCCCCATTTCACTTAGCCACGGAGAACTCACCCTGCTCGATCTTCTCATCCGCAGTAGAGGCGCACTCGTCTCTAAGGAAACTCTTATTGAGGCGTTGTGTAGCTGGGACGATACGTTGACATCTAACGCCATTGAAGCCCTTGTCTCACGGCTTCGCAAGAAAATACACGCTGGCCATGTCACCATTCAGGCGGTGTGGGGGCGGGGCTACATGCTCAAGGAAAGCAGAGAAAACAATGACTAGACCTATAGTTAAAACACCTTCCCTAAGGGTGCAACTCATGCGCTGGATTTTCTTTCCACTGCTTGTGTTGATTATTTTAAGTGTGGTATCCAGTTATAGCCTTGCGACGAAGTATGCGAACAAGGCCTATGATGACGCGCTTGAAGAAACAGCTCTCGCCGTTGTCGGGCAAGTCGAACGTACAGAAACAGGCTGGAAATCAGCCAATCCTTATCTTGCTTCTCTGGTTCAGAAATCGTCTGACCCTACGGATTTGATTTATTATTATATAGAAGACGATCAACATCAGCAGGTTTCAGGCGATGCTCGCATTAAAAATAATTCCCTAACGGAGGCAGGTCCCACTTACTACAAAACCACGGTTGATGACGTTGAATTTAAAGCCGTCGCGTTAAGCATACCCACTCAATACGGCCCCCTTTACGTGTATCTTGGGGAAAGTACCAATGACCGCATTGAACTAACGCGGGAAGTCTTGCTAACCACGCTTTCACATCAACTGGCGCTATTGGTTTTAATGCTTATTATTCTCTGGTTCTCAATAGGCAGGGGGTTAATCCCTTTGGATAACATTCGGCACGCCCTTGAAGAAAGGCTCACGCTGAAGAATCCCGCGCTCCTCGATGTCTCTCGTGCGCCTCGTGAAATCGAATCCTTGGTGACTGCGCTGAATAACGCTTTTTCTAAAGTAGACAGGCTCCTTAAGCTTAAACGACAATTCGTCGCCGATGCAGCGCATCAGTTACGAACCCCTCTTAGTGCGGCTTCTCTCCAGCTGGAACTGGCTGAACGCGCAATAAACACTGCCTCCCTGCATAAGTCGCATACTCAAATAAGGATTGCCCTCGATCACGCCATCGAACTGGTACAACGCCTGTTAATTCTAGCAGATGTGAGTGCGGTCGATTCTTCAATGGCTTCTATGAGCCGTGTAGATATACAGTCCCTGCTTTATCATCAACTAGATCAGTTCGATGTGATTGCGCAAAAAAAACAGATTGATCTTCGGTTTGCATCCATGAGTGGTAACCCCCTATTCATTAGGGGGAACGCCATGTCCCTCAATGAATTGATGAACACCCTTATCGACAACGCTATTAAGTACACCCCTGCGCAGGGAAGCGTTCAGGTTACGTTGAAACAGGTACACGATCAAATATCGATTACAGTTGAAGATAGCGGTTCTGGTATTCCAGAAGAACAACGCACGTTAGTCACTAACCGCTTTTATCGTGGACATCCCCAACAAGTGGAAGGTTCAGGACTGGGGCTAGCCATTGCGCTGGAAGTCCTGAATACGCATCACGGATCAATGACGATACACACTAGCCCAACCCTTGGGGGATGCATGATAACGGTGCTACTTCCTACCAACCTTAACTAGGCTTCAGTTTTTTGAATAGGATGGCTTTTGCAATAAAACACCGCCAATAATAGCCCTCCCAAAACCACCAGTGCTGCGAGATCAAGGCCTGCATTAAAATTCATTAATTTCCCCATGTATCCCATGGCAAGCATTCCTGCCGCCTGACCAAAATCGCTATGCATCGTATATGTCGCCATTGCAGAACCACGCTCTTCTCGTTGAGTTCTATCAGCCACCAATGCAACAATCGAAGGCTGAATCACCCCTGATCCTATTCCATACAACGCGGTTGCCAGTAAGAATTGCCATGTGCTTTGACTGTAGTTTATCCAGAGCAGGCCGATTATCAGAACGCCAAAGCCAGGAACAATGGTAAAGAAGCGACCGAGCCGATCACTTGCGCCTCCCCCAAATAAGCGACTGGCCACAATGGCGAGTGCGTATACAAAGTGAAACCCTTCCACATGTGTGAGTCCCTTACCTGCAACAATCAGCGGGACAAAGGGAATTAACGCCCCATACACAAAGCTATTGGTTGCAATCAACACGCCAGGGAATACTGCTTTTGCATTGAACAAGCGTCCCTTTTTAAGCGGTTTATCTGTGGCGATTTTTAGAGAGGTAGCCAATCTGCTTCTAGCGGATTTAATCTGACTGATTGACCCCATCGTAAGCAGGGAAAAGGCAAGAGACACCCACATCGTAGGGATAAACAAGCTCTTATCGGCTAGAATCCAGCCGATGGCGGGCGCATAGCCCATGGCTATTTTAATAGAACTTGAAAATATTCCAATCCCCTGCGCCTGTAACTTATCATCGAGAATCTGCGTCGCAAAGCTATAGCTGGTGCTATTAAATATGGAGAACCCAATTCCCTGAAACACCCTTGCGATAATAAGCGCTATTATCGAAGAAGGGAATAGTAACAATACAAGCGTTCCTACTACAAAGAAAAAGATGCCTGCGATAAACAATTCTCTCGGGGGGCGTTCATCATAGAGCTTCCCGACCCAAGGACGTGTGATAACGGACACGACCAAAAACAAGGCAAGCACCCCCCCCGATACATCTGCACCGTAACCGAGATGTGGCACATACAGGGGGAGCATCGTGGTTAATGTGTGAGTTGCTGAATAGAAGAAGACGGTTGCTAAACAAAGCAACCAGAAGTCTTTAGGGATTTTTTGAAGAGATGCGATAACGCTCATACCGTGCCTACCCGTTCCATAAGACATAACCACCCTATCGATTATCTGACAAAACCCTGACACAACATCCTACGACGCATCTTTTTTTCACAAGATATGACGTACAGTCTATACTAGAATCAGGCAGTCCCCAAAAATTGACGATCCTAACTAAGCATCAGCGGCACTAGACAGGATGACCCCAATACGATAAGGTGGTGTCATGCAACTTACCATTCCCTCACTATTACGAATTAAACCCAATGCCACTCATCGACTCGGCAAATATGTACGAAAGTCTGGTTGGCAACACGTGGCGGTCTTTGTTCCACACGCCCTGATCGACTGGTACAATAACATAATCACCCCAAAGTTACTTTCATCTGAAGTGACGGTTACTTGCCAACTGGATATTTCATCCAACACGGTGGAATCCCTCACCTCTCAGCTTGGTCAAATCCCTCCTCAGACTGAGGCAATTTTAGCCATTGGTGGCGGACGCATTATTGATGCAGCGAAGTATATGGGGCACATTCTTAACCTGCCAGTACTGTCTGTTCCTACCGCGATTAGTAACGACGGGTTTGCCTCTCCTTTTTCATCTGTGGTGATTGACGGTAAGCGCAGAACATTACTAACGCTGATGCCCCACGGGGTGGTCGTGGATACCCTATTGGTTCAGCAAGCACCTTTAGCTTTATACTATTCGGGCATAGGTGATTTAATCTCCAAGGCAACCGCGCTACCCGACTGGAAAAGGGCGTTTCATCAACAGGGAACACCCGTCAATGATTTTGCCTGGACCCTGGCTCGCACGACGTTTGACCGATGGATAGCATACCCAGATAAACATCACGACAACATACAACATTTGACCATATTGGCTGAAGCCCTACTATTTAGTGGGTTAAGCATGGCCATTGCGGGAAACAGTCGCCCCGCCAGTGGTGCGGAACACCTGATTTCTCATGCCTATGATAAAGAAGCACCCACCCCTAGCCTGCATGGCATTCAAGTCGGGCTCGCCACATATGCGACTGCCCAACTATACGAACCAGACGTTCAGACGCAAGTCAAGGAACAACTCACCAGCACTGGGTTTTTTGACTTTGTGGCTCAAAAGCCTTTAGACCGACAGGCGTTTTGCCGATCCATCGAGATTGCTCATACAGTTAAGGAGGGGTTTTATTCCGCGTTATCGTTACCAGAAGCACGACAGGCCACCCTCAAATTTATCAACACGGACGCCCGTTTTCGGGAATTGCTCACATGACCCTTATGCTTCATCCTTTTAAAGCGCTCCTCACAGACATGGATGGCGTGTTATACCGAGGCAATCAGCCCATACCGGGTTCTGCGCAAGCCCTCCAAACCCTGTTGGATAGAAATATCCCGTTTGTGTGTTTAACCAACAATTCTGGAGCGACACCCCAAGAGTTGATTACTAAGCTTGTAACCCTCGGATTCCCGTTGCTTAGCCCCGCCCACTTTTTGACGGCAGGCCAAGTGGCAGCTCGCTTTATTAAGCAACAAAGCTTAGGGGCTAGCGTCTATTGTATAGGCGAACTTGGGTTACACCGCACCTTATCTGCGGCAGGGCTGGTATTAATCCCCGATAATGACCCGACAGTGCCTGATTACGTGGTGGTGGGTAAAAGCAAGCAGTTTGTGTTTGACCAGTTAAAGCAGGCAACGCGAGCCATTCGCAAGGGCGCACGCTTTATTGGCACTAATCCAGACACACTGGATCCTGTAGAAGATGGCGATGAACCCGCTTGCGGGAGTCTGCTTGCTGCCATTGCTGCCTCTTCTGAGCAAGATCCCTACATCGTGGGCAAGCCTAACGGCCTCATGTTTTCGATGGGACTCACCCAATTAGGAACGCATCAGGAAGATACCCTTATGGTCGGGGACAGAATGAATACGGATATACTGGGAGCCATACAGGTGGGCATGGCGTCTGCTCTGGTCTTGTCAGGGGTGACACCCGATAAAGAGAGTATTCGCTCGATTGCCTACCAACCCACGGTAGTGATTGATCGCCTTGAAAACATTTTATCTGTTTAACGACACCGCTGGCTGGCTTTTCCACCGTCTGATACGTAACTCCTGCTGTATATAGCCAAACCAAAAAACGTTGAAACACTTCCCGTTTGAGCGGGTTGGTTTCCCCCACCCCAGCATAGTCCGCCTACCGCCCTCGCCATAGGTGGGGCGAGTGAGGCGTGCCCCCTAAGGGAGAGGGGGTAAGAAGTAAAGTGTTTCATTTTCTTAAGCGTTAGCTATACAATCGTGGGTTTGAGAGTATTGACAAGGTGGAAGAGGCCTTGATGAAGGTCGGTCGTTTATTTAAAAACTCGGCCGATCGCTTACGCCCGCTTACCTGTTATCCGTGGATAGCATCCGCCCTTAACTAATGCAATTGGTATAGCATAATGCCTAGTCGCACCTGTAATCCTTATGTGCTTTTGCATGTGAAGGTTTTTCTTTAGTTTGGTAAGGGTTGTCTCCCTAAGTCGAAAGTTTCGGATGAGGCTTGAGATTCGATATATTTTAAGATTACACATATTTGTACACTTGTAGTTTTACTATGTATCTATTTTTAAAAATTTTATGGACGTTGCTTTATAAAAATGTTAATATATATAGTATGAGTATACAAAAAAGAAATAAATTAAATATACTTTTGCAAAGCTGGCCTTCGGATGTCGTCTTTGTTAATGCCCATCTAAATGATGCAGGCTACTCAAATCAACTACTTCAAAAATACAAAGACAATGAATGGCTTGCCTCAATAGGCTCAGGCGCTTGGAAGCGAACGGGAAGCAACCCTAGCTACGAAGGTGGATTATATGCCATACAAACGCAAATGAACTCTAGCATACATCCTGGCGGAAAAACGGCGTTATCGCTTCTGGGCAAGGCACATTATTTAGAACTTGATCAAGCACAGGCTACCCTGTTTTGCGCAACCGACGATAAACCACCGACCTGGTTTCGAAACTTTGCGTGGGGTGTGCACCTCGATATTCGCAATAGCAATTTTTTGCCTAAAGAGCTGGGGCTCACCAAGCTAGAAAGAGCGACATTTCATATTCATATCTCTTCGGCAGAGCGAGCAATTATGGAATGTCTATATCTTGCCCCTCGTCATCAGGATATGGATGAGTGTTACCATTTAATGGAGGGGCTCACCACTCTTAGGCCTGCTCTTGTCCAAGCACTTTTAGAATCCTGCACATCTATCAAAGTGAAGCGGCTTTTTTTGTATTTAGCAGATAAATGCCAGCATGCATGGTTCAAGCATCTGACCCTTGAACACATTGGCTTAGGTAGCGGAACGCGAAGCCTTGTGAGTGATGGTGTTTACGTGGCGAAATATAAGATAACAGTACCAAAGGCATGGGAAGATAATGAACAGTCCAGTCTATGAAAACCAGGTTCGATTACTTCTCGAGGTTATGCCTGAAGTGAGCAAAGAAGCCTGTTTCGCCTTACATGGGGGAACAGCGATTAATCTGTTTGTCCGAAACTTGCCGAGATTATCAGTCGATATAGACCTGACGTACATTCCTATTGAAGATCGAAAAACGAGTTTAACGGCTATTTCTGCAGCGTTACAGCGTATTAAGGCTAATATCGAAGCCCTATTACCTGAGAGCAAGGTTTTACACCGAGAAGAAACCGCAAAGCTACAGGTTACTAATAAAAACGCTGTGATCAAAATTGAAGTGAACTTGGTTGGACGAGGGGTAATTGACGAGCCTCTACTTCACACCTTGTGTCCTGATGCCCAAGAAAAGTTCGAGTCTTTTTGCGAAACCACACTCGTTCCTTTTGGCCAGCTGTATGGTGGGAAGCTATGCGCAGCGGTCGATAGACAGCACCCACGTGATTTATTTGATGTCAAATACTTGCTCGATCATGAAGGATTGACGCCTGCTATAAAACGTGGATTTATCTATAGTTTGTTATGCAGCGCTCGTCCGATCAATGAATTATTAAATCCAAATTTGATAGATCAAGAGCAGGCGATGGCAAAACAGTTTTTAGGCATGAGTCTTGAAACATTTTCCTATAAAGATTATGAAGCAACTCGTACCCTCTTAATGAAGAGTATTCATCTAAATCTAACAGATGAAGATAGGGGATTTCTTATAAGCTTTAAAATGGGTAACCCTGTATGGGATTTATATAACTACGGTCAATTTCCAGCAGTACAATGGAAACTTCTCAACATTCAACGTCTAAAAGAGAAACAGCCCGAAAAGCATGTCGAGCAATTACACAAGCTTAAAGATGTTTTGAGCAGAGGGATAGGAGAGTAATCTATGTTTTTTGAAGTTTTAAAAGCGAGGCGGGATCTTCTAGGGGCAGCGACAAACCGTGCTTACTTAATTA
>Ga0163144_10021370_pt1 | contig 12867 bp, 8 predicted proteins | sample OliLak19BULKMAT1_FD_123175 | JGI IMG/M metagenome (GOLD analysis project Ga0163144, IMG submission 123175) | Freshwater microbial mat bacterial communities from Lake Vanda, McMurdo Dry Valleys, Antarctica - Oligotrophic Lake LV.19.BULKMAT1 | ecosystem: Environmental > Aquatic > Freshwater > Lake...
CCGCGCTCTGCGCGCCCCCCGACTGACGCTCTTTCACATGCGCTGCAAACTTATCGCTAAGGAGCTGGCGCTTCAGGTTCCACGCCGCCAGCTCCTGTTCCTTGGCTGTCATACGATTTTGCTGGTCTACCTCTCGGTCGGCGCGGCGGGACGACAGCAGTTCTTCGCGGGCCGTGGCCTTCAGCTTCTCCAATTCGGTCGCCGCTTCCTTCGCCGCCTCTTCCAAGCCGAGGTACTCGGGATCGGTATTCCAGCTATCGCCAATTTTCGTGCGAGACTTGTTTTTGATCGCCGCCATGCCGTCATGAATCGCTTCAATTTGCTCTTCCGCTCGGCGCACATCGGCGCGATTGGCGATTTCCAGGGCTAAAATACCGGAGCCAATGCCTTGATCTTCCGGCACTGGCCTCCTCAGAGCTTTCAGTTCGGCATTTGCCACCTCAGCGGCCACCTCCGCGTCAATAATCCCTTGTTGCAGCGATCCCGCGGCGGAGAGAGACGAGAGCGATGCGATGTCGGTAACAAGCCCCGGCTGAAACGGGTCCTTTCCAGTTAGCTTGCGAGCCAATTCAACGACTTCCTCTCGCAAGCGGTCAACGCGCTGTCGCCGATCATCGCTTTCCTTATTTAAAACCTCGATCACCTCTTGAGAACGAAGCGATCCTTCCTCCCGTTTGGCCTCCATATAGGACATCACGATTTCATTCACCAGCGTGGCGGCGTCCTGCGCCGACCGGCTCTCGAACGCCACCTCGTACAGTTCAGATTTGCCGATCTGGGAGACGGAGAGTTTGCGCCGCAGAAAATCGACCGGATCGACCTGCTCCTTAATCTCCGCCAAATCGGTCAACACCATTCGGCCATCGGTAGACCGTTTCTTCGCGAGCGCCGGCCCCAAAATCACGGGGCCGCGTATCAGCTCGATTTGCGTCTGGACGTAACGATCATCGTTCGCTCCCCCCGACTCTTGGGCAAACGCGATGAAGGCGGGCTGCGCTTCGATTCTGATCAGCGCCGACGCGCGATACTTCGGGACATAGCTCACGAGGACGACGGCGGCGGCCCCTGCCGCAAGCAAGAGCCCCAGGGGGACGACCAGCGTCCACCGCCCGCGCAACACCTTCAGCACTAATGCAGGCGTAATACCTTGAACCGCCCCAGCCGCCTCGCTGCCGCTAGCGCCGGCTAGTCTTGTCGTCATCGGCGTTCGGCGCAGGGGCGTCCGAAAAGTGAGATCCGTGGATTCGCGATTTGGCTCAGGAGTCGGTGTCAATGTTTACTCGCAATCTCAGCTAACAACCAGCCGATGTACCCAGGCGTCGTTCACGACGAACGCTGAAGACTCACGTGGCGACGCTCTTCGGGCGAAATAGCTCTGCGGTAGGCGAAACTTCTTCGATCAGCGGGAACAACTTGTCGACGAAAATGAGAACCATCCAGAAAATCAGGGCGGCGAACGGGATCATCACAAATCCGGCGATGTCGTGGCTGAACTTTTGGCCCGCGTCGCCGGAGACCCACTGATAGAGCAGCCCCGTGACGACGATCCGCGTCACGTTGGCGGCAATCGCGACGGGCAAGACGGACAGCAGGACAATCCCCTTCTGCCACCATCTCCACCGCGAGAAGAGCGCAAACGCAAACGCTAAAGCGAAGATCCCGATAAAGATCCGCATCCCCGAACAGGCTTCTTCCACGAAGAGCGTGTGATCGCCTAGGAGAATGACGTTGCCTTCGGCAATGGCGGGTTGCCCCAGCATCACCAGCGCCACGGTACTTAATTTGGTAGCGATCGACTGCAGGGGAACGCTCAGCCACCGTTCCGCGGAGTACGGAATGGGCACCATGAACCAGAGGAAGGCAATGGCCGGCGCGCTCCAACGGAGCGTCGCGGCCCCCCATAGCAGCCAGACCGCGGCGGCGATCGTCAACGGCAACGTCCAACCATCCAACGGAATGAGGTAATAGAGGCCTGCTAACACGCGGACCGCCACAACGGCCAGCAGGAACAGCGCGCCCCACCAAGAGGGGCGCATCTCCTCACGCGGCAGCGAACCGCGCCGCGTCCAGAGGAATAATAGGGCGATCGGGATGACCAAGTAGCCATGCGAGTAGTCAGGTTGACTCTCCCAGGCGTGGACCATGTTCCTCAGCGTTGGCCAATAGGCCCAGCCGAGGGCAGTGAGCATCATGATGCTGCTGAGGAGTACGGTGAAACTCATCGCAGCGTCCTGGCGATGGCTGCCCGCGCTCTTGCTGAGGTCGTCATTGATTGCAGTGGTGGGCATTGAGGCTTGCGTACGATTTTGGATTGGACTGGCGACTTGGCCGACGTAACCTTGACGACTACTTGCCCCCGCGCGGACTCCGTACCTGTCATTTGCGCCAGCGGCGAAATGAGACTGCTGGTTCTTACTTTGCTCGGGAAGGCGCCACAGCATCGACTGCGGCGCTCGTCGCGTCGCGATTGTTAACCTGTGGCCAGACGCCATTATGGACGAACATTTAAGGTCATCAATGACATGTGAATAACTTGCCGACTTCTTGCCGACAAGGCTATCCGAGTTGTACATTTGCCGCGATCGCGGCGAGGCGAGTTACAGGGACTTAAGGAAGTACATCCCTGTAATGTGATGGGGCGTCCCCAACTCCTGGACCGTCTCCTTTCGGATCAGTCCTGTCGGGTCTACTTTGATGCGAGAGTAGAACCCTTTAATAAAGTTCTACCAGATGGTGATCTATTTCTATCGACACGCCTCCCAGTAGCTCGTTGACTCGAATGAACAATCGCGATGTACCGCCAGATTTGGCGACGATCCCGTATAAGTCTATCAGCACTCCCGCCTTGACCCGAACTTTCTAACCGATGGAAAAGCGTTCCTAGACTCTTAACGGAACGTTTTTTCGATGAGATTTGCGAGAACCCGTAATTGACAATTCAACCTCAGTCTATCCGCGACTGCATGAATTGCAACGACTCGATAGGTCCTCAGAACGTTTATTCGTGACTCCACGCCTCCACGCTGGAATACGTAACCGGGAAATAGTGGGCCCAGGTAATTCGCTCACGACCGCGCGTCAGGGCCCGGTGAGGGGGCACCGGCAAGAAGTGCGAGATCTGAAGCGAGCGAAGTTTGTGGGCGAGTTTTCTTTCCTGACGCGGGTTAGTATGGACTAGCCACCATGCAGCCTGCGCATCCTCTTCATCCGGCGCCTCTGGGGGGGGCACCTCATGACGGGTCGTCTTCGTCGAGTCTGCTGAGACGCCTTGAAGCAGCGACGCCGGGAACAGATAGGGATTATGCTCTACGGAGAATGACGGCACGGCGTCAATAAGTGGCGGGACAAGCGCCACGGGCAGCTTCTCGAGGCAAACGGCGACATTCAGTGTTAGCGGCATGGCAGACAACGGTGTTACGCGGGCGGTTTGACCTCAGTTCGAGTTCGTCCAAATCTGGTCCAGTACGAGAAGACAATTCCTGATCGCGACGCAGCTCGAGTGAGCTGCAGGACTTCCTGAATTCGCGCAAGATGCCGACGACTTCTCGCACTCTCGCCCAGCCTAAGGGCTGATTCACGATCCGATGGATGGGCGAGTGACGAGCAGGAGAGCCCCTGGACGTTACTGTTCGAGAACTTTCACAGATAAGAGTGGTTTCCGCAGGCCCCAGTAAGCCTGGTTTCCGAGTTGTCACCTCATTTTGTCAGCTGGCGCCAGCAGGTCAAGAAATTTCGTACTTAGTGACATCTAATACAAGTCGGGGTTCGTACATGACCGGTTTCATTGATGCAATCCGTACGAACGGCGCCTACGAACCGCAGTCATTGATGACGTCTACTCGGCAAGTCTTCTTCTCAATCGCCAGAGTGCGCACACGTTTTCTAAATAGATTAGTTGAAGGAACGGTGTGAACCGATCGTAGGGCCTGCGCTCCAGGAGGAAAGGGTGAGTCCGATAAATCTGGCTTGGAACGCCCCAGAACCGAAGCAGCAGACCTCGTTCGAAATAGGTACTGTTTCGTCGGCGCGCAGGCAATTCACTTTTGGCAGAGCGGCCGGCTCTTCCGGTCACCGTTCTTCTTGCCGGAAATAAAAGGGCCACGAGGTCCGACGCGCCCGCGAGATCCGCGCCAGGAGAGAGCGGATCAACCGGCTAGTCGGGTGCCTCGCGGCCGCTCTATTCCATTGAGGCCGCACGAATACCATGACGCCTTCCGTGCATACTTAAACTGAAAGCGCATGCTGTCGGCGCCAGAGCCATTGTGCGCATCGGAAAGCGCAGCGGCCATGGACAATTTTCATTAGTTGTCTCAAAAATGAGAACGCGATATTTCCCCACTCTTTTTGAGAGAATTTGCGTCCATATTTGGTTTTTTTAGGCGCGGCTTAAAAGTGCCTATCCGATCGCCTCTTGCGGCCGTCCCAGGAGACCGCCGGAGGTTCCCCTGCATTGTTGACTCGCCGCCGTGACCCGCGCCCGTCAGAGCCGTCTCTTCTGACGCCGGACGGCTCCGACACCAGGCTTAGACCTCTTTGACGACAGATTCCTGCGCCAGCGAAGCACCTGGTGCAGATCATGCGTAGCCTCTTCGAACGGTAGAGAGCCATTACACGAATTGAAAAGATTTTACTTCGCCTGCCAAAGCATCATGTCGACAACGTCGTCTGGTACGTTCCGATATCCGACGGCCAATCGGTCGCCTAGCGTGGTGAGGTCGAGACCGCAACGTCCGGCGCTAAAGCTATCCCAAGCTGGATCGAAAAGCACTCCGTACAAACGAGCATGTTTCACTGACCACATCCGAACGATCCCGGTTTGCGACGCGGATACTAACGTGGTCCCGTCGTCCGAAAAAAGGAGGTCGGCCACGCCCATTTCATGACCTTGAAATTCCGCGACAAGTTCCCGGTCGTGAAGGTTCCATAATCTCACGACCCCATCCCGATGACCTGAAGCCAGAAATTGATTGTCGGTACTGAAACATAGTCCGTCGACTTCTCCGCGCGACTTGAATTGCGACGTCTGTCGGTAATTCGAATTCTGCATCACGGTGATGCATCCCAGATCGTTACCGAGCGCGAACAATTCGCCGTCGCCGGAGTAGCAGACCGACAACGTGTTCCCATATCCAACGTCAGAGTGAAAGGCTTCGACGCCGGTCTTCGAGTCTAGAATGGACAGGTGGACGGGCCCCGCCAATGCCAGTGCGTCTCCACGCGGCGAATGAGCCATCTTCTCCGGACGCTCCCGCAGCTTCGTTGTACGCAATACTGCTCCGGTCAGTCCAACAGTGACCAAGGTGGGCTCGTCCCGAACGACAATTGAAAACTGATCGCTCCGATGGGACCAGACTGGATCTTGAAAGGCCACGCTCGGCTGACGCCGGCGAAACATCTCCGAACCGCTCCCCACGTGAATTGCTCCGTACCCGTTGAGGCTCGTGTAAGCGACATGCTTCCCGTCGGGCGAGAGCGAGACGCCAGTTAGTCCGGTTTCGCCGCATGGGAAGGATGAAGGCTGACGTCGCGGCAATTTCCAAACGCGAATCGCTCCATCGATTCCAGCGGTCGCGAGCAGCGTCGAGCCGATGAATTTCAAACTCAGCAGCTCTCCCTCATGGGCGTGCATGATTTGAGGACGCTCATTGATGAGAACTTCGCCGAGCTGAAACTGGATCCGGAATACTTCGAACACGCCGTCTCGATAGCCAATACCGATGGAAGTTCCGTCGGAGGCAATGGCCAAGTCGGTGAGCCGGACGCGCGATACGGGGGTCTGCGCTACTTTTTTCCCCGACTGAGATTCGAACAAGTAAGCTGTTGAATCGTACGTTTCACCGGCAAATATATACTCGCCGCTGCTTGAGGACCGCGCCACAGTCAATCGGCCAGGATGACTCACATCGCTCGTCACATCGAGCTCGCGTAATACTTCCATTGAGTGCGGATCTACGAACTGGATGACTCCGACGGGATCGTTGGCGTATCCCGGACGACGATTCGGCACGAGCAACGCCCCTCCGGGCAAAAATTCCAATGACTCAATGCGGGCGTCGGACGGAAACCTCGACACTTCGCGATTCTTAAGTGACACCATGATGACTTCGTGATAACGAGCTCCGGCAAAGAGCTTCTCGCCATCCTGGCTGAATGCCAGTGAATCGATTGTAAAATCATTGCGCAAGACTTCTTCGGGCGGGTCGCCGCTTTCCGCGTCGCACAGATACGCGTACGTGGAGCCGACGGCCACAAGCCTCCCATCATCGGAGATGGCGACAGAGTTGAGAGCTTCTTCGCATACCTTCACCGTTCGCAGCAGTTCGCCGCTCGCAATTTCCCAGATGCGGAGCGTTCCGTCGGCGCCGACGCTTGCTAGGCGTCGCTGGTCAGGGAAAACGGCGATCTCGTTCACTGGCCCTGTGTGGCCCAGGAGTTCGGTAGGTTCCGTAGGCGCAGCCGCTTCGTTGAGAAGTCGCCATTCCAACCCACGCCGATCCATTTCCCAACTGCTAGGAATATGCCGTGCTAAAATTTCACTCACCTCCTCATTCGCTCCCCTTCCCCATGCCGCGTACGCGGCTCCGACATCCGCCACATAAAGTAAATCAGCCGTCTCGTGCAATGATCGGCGGATCAAGAACGTACTGACGGCTAGTGAGCATACCAGTAGCCCGCCGAAGACGAGGCTCGCATAGATAAGGGCTTGGTGCCTCTTTGCCCATTTCAACATTCGAGCCGCAATCGTCGTACGCCTAGCCTGAATCGGTTGATCTGTCAGAAATCGCTGCAGATCCGCTGCAAATTCCCGGGCCGAGAGATAACGCTGCGCAGGTTCTTTTTCGATCGCCTTGGCGATGATTGTCTCTAAATCGGCGGGAATGCGGGCATCGACCCGGCGGAGCGGGCGCGGGTCATGCTCCAATATTTGGCGGAGCACGACCGGATGATCGCCGGCGTCAAACGCGGGCTTCAATGCCAGCATCTCATACAGGGTAACGCCAAGGGAGTAGACGTCGACTTGCTGACTGATATCGCGGCCCCCTTCTAGTCGTTCGGGGCTGATGTATCGCAACGTGCCGACGAAATCGCCTGTGAACGTCATGCCTGCGACATCGTTGAGTCGTGCCAAACCGAAATCGGTAATCCACAACTTCCCGGAGGGATCAACAATAAGATTGGCGGGCTTAATATCGCGATGAATAACTCCTCGCTCGTGCGAATAATGAAGGGCTTCGGCGGCCTGAACCCCCCATTGAGCTATCGTGTCGAAGTATTGGCCCGGGTTTGACAGCACCGACGCCATCGGAGGAAAAATAGGAGAAGCAATTTCCTCCACAAGCTCTTTAGACGTTGCAAACGGCGACTCGATCATTGCATCGGCTGACGCGTCGCTCTGCCCTGCTCTCTCTCTAGCCGTCGCCGAAGTTAGTTGAAGGTGCAACTGCGCCAAACTCGCGCCGCGAATCAACTTCATCGCGTAATAGTGGACGTTCTGCTCACATCCGATGGAAATAATTGGCACAATGTTGGGATGTTCAAGCGTGGCCGCCGTTCGCGCTTCCAGCTCGAATCTGGCCAGGCGCCCGTCATCGAGAAAGGCCGCCTGCGGCAACACTTTGAGTGCGACTCGTCGCTGAAGGGACAGCTGTTCCGCTTCGTAGACCACCCCCATACCTCCACGACCAATTTCGCGAACGATGCGAAAATCTCCTAAGACGGCGGCCGTCGGCAAGATGGTCGAAGCAAATGCTGCACCGCTGGACGGCCACGCTCGATGTAACAGGTCGACGCAGGCAATCGCTGCAACATCGTCGAAACGCACCTTCGGCTGCAAGGCTCGAGTTTCCCCAACCCCCTTCGCTTGGTCGTACTCCACCAGCAAATCGACTGTAGGATTCGACGGCGCCTCGGATTCAGGACCAGGACCGATCACGTCGCACCGCCTGGGATGCTCAGCTTCGTTGCTAGTCGCTTCACCGCCCGAGCCCAAAGCTTCTGAGCTGCTTCGTTTGAACAGTCGAGCGCCTTGGCAACCTCGTCAAACGACAAGTGGAGTTCATTGCGCAGTCTGATCGCGAGCTCCTGACGTGGCGGCAGCGAGCGCAGCGCCGCTTCCAGACGCTGCAACTCTTCGTGAGCCATTAACACGCGACTAGGAGTCTCCACGTCCGCAGGGGCGCCGTCGGTGTTCCAACCGGCGCTAATGCGTTCCGGTTGTTCGCGTGCGAGGTCCCGCTTGCCCGTACCGCGATACCGTCGATTGGCGTTTTGGAGCCGGTGTCGAAGAATGCCTTGCACCCACGCGATCAATTCGCCGCGGGTGGTCCCTTGGAAGGCGGCAATTCCTTCGAATGCCCGTAGAAACGTCTCTTGGACTATGTCGGAAGGACTGACCTTCACGGAAAGATGCGCATCCAATTGCTGCTCCGCGCGTCGGTGAAAATAGGCGCGCAGTCCATGAAATAGCTCGTCGATGGCGTCTCGATCCCCGCCACGTGCGGCGTCGATTCGAGACTCCCAAACGCTAGGGGACGGGTCCATGACGAGCGATGGCGGCATCGAGTGGTGGAAAGGGTCAATCAGGAAAAGCACATACCTGTGTTTTATGCCTAGTGCTGGGCAAAAAGTCAAATAAATCGGCGATTTAACAGGCTCGCGTAGCGCGGACGCCGACTTCATCGCTCCCAGCCGCTGCCGTATCGGCGTCCTTTTCCGGTTTTTTTTCGTCGTCTTTTGCTTATTTCGGCGCCTTCATTGAGGGGGCGCGAACCTGTGGGGGTTCATTTGCCCGCTCCAATCGCACCACTGATAGATTCACACCCCTAGAAACTACTGAGCACCCAGACTTTAGATGAGATTCGACATTCAATTCACGCTCGGACCCCTAGATGGTTTGACCCTGAACGGTGACACGTCGGATACGGATACCGACAACTCATTTGCCGCCGAATGCTTCCGCCGTACCGGCGCTGGATCCGTAGGCGCGGTCTTCGAAACGTTCGACCCGCACCTGCTGACATCAAAAGGTTCAGGATCAACCACAGCCAGGTTACATCACTACGGCGTTGAGAGTGCAACTTCTTACAGCGTGTCCAATGGCGCTGCAATCGTCCCAGTGCTTGTGGAAGTGAAGGCCGTCTATCGGGGACCATCCGATTGCTATGCGGTATTGCGAGTTTCGCGTCAGAAGTAGTCCTCGACCTCTTCGAATGGAGCCGTTGCGGGACCGGACGCTTCTTGGCGTTGGCAGCGGCCAGTGGGGCGATTAGAAAACGCCCTTCCCAGTTGAGACTCATGCAGCGTACGGACTTTTTTCTCCAGGATAAGTTGCGATGCCGTCAATAGCGCCACAGGGCGAACGACTCAGCGCCTTTCGTCGTGTGCTTGGCTTAACTCAGCTTGAACTTGCCGTGCGAAGCGGCGTCTCTGAGCGTACGATTCGTAATGCCGAGCGAGGTCGGCCGATCAGGCACGACTTCCTCCAATTTATCGCCGCGGGGCTCGGTGTTCCGCTGGACGACGTGATCTGCGTTTCCACCGAGCTATCGGGGCATCTGCGCTGGCAACGGAATTTAGAAAACCTGATCACAGCGGTGAACGACATATTCGACGAGAACTTTTCCTGGATAATACTCGACGTATTGCACCGCGATGTGACGTGCCGCGTTCAGGGCTCGATCCCAGGTCTTGCGCAAAGAGACCAGATCTGCGGACAGTTTGAAGGCGTCGCCGCATTACAACAAGTCGTGACCAAGGTTCGGGCGTTATGGCTCAGGTGCGGCAACGCGAATTACGATCCTGAGAAGCCAGTAGGGGGCGGCAATTCGATGGTGTTTCGCTGCCGTCATCACTTTCTGCTGCAGAATGGCGAATTAACTCACGCGAGGTCCGTTTTCGTGTGCGAGTTCAAGACGGTCCGACTAAGGCGGGTCGATATTTACATCGCTCACGATCAAGCATGAACTGCGGGGCAGCATCTTGACCAGGTCGGCGATCTGGAGATCGCCACGCGGATCAACTCGTTCGAGATGGCCTACCGCATGCAGGCGAGCGCTCCCGAGGCGATGAACCTCGCCGACGAACCGGAATACATTCTCAAGATGTATGGCGCCGAGCCGGGCAAGCCCTCGTTTGCCAACACCTGCCTGTTGGCTCGCCGCTTAGTCGAGCGAGGCGTCCGCTTCGTTGAAATCTTTCACGAAGCTTGGGACCAGCATGGTTACCTCGTCCCCGAGATCAAGAAGAACTGCGAAAAGACCGACCAGCCGAGCGTCGCCCTCATTAAAGATCTCAAGCAGCGGGGCTTACTCGACGATACGCTCGTCATTTGGGGCGGCGAGTTTGGCCGGACGCCAATGGTGCAGGGCGACCCGAACCACGATGGCGCCGGCCGCGACCACCATCCCAACGCCTTCACAATGTTGCTCGCCGGCGGCGGCATGAAGCCGGGCGTCACGCTCGGCGAAAGCGACGACTTCGGCTTCAACGTGACGAAGGACAAGGTCCACGTCCGTGACCTCCATGCGACGATCTTGCACCAATTAGGACTCGATCACACGAAGCTGACGTACAAGTTCCAAGGGCTGGAGCAGAAACTGACGGGGTCGAATCGGCGAGAGTAGTCACCGAGATTCTCTAAATGAGCCAGTGGGCGCAGTAGATCTGCTGGTACATTAGATACGCGTTGGATGACCAGTATACCGAGGGCAATCATGATGTGATGCCGCATCTTCACTCGCGTCGCGATGGACGGACATTTCGATAACAAATCCTACCAATTCTTCATCCGCTTGAATCCTTGTGCAAACATATGTGTAAACCGACTCCAAGTCTTGCTCGAGGTCGGCTTCGGGAAAAGACCTAGCGATCGCGTCCCGCGGAATAATAATCCATGCCCATCCAATGCCCCTCCAGTTATGGACCACTGCGACAACCTGACGACCGGGGAATCTCAGCGAACATGGCGAGACAGCGGCGCCGGTGGCGCTTGGCGGTTGAGAAGATCGTAGTCAGCACGCTGCCCGCGATGAATTCCAGCCGTCGCCAACGCTCGACCAACCCTGGCCAACTCTTGAAGGCCGAGCATTCGTCTAGGCATTGATAGTCGTACCTCTCCGGTTGGATAGGCCGTCGCGACAACCCCTTGCCGCTCGAAATTGCGTCGAAGGTCTCCTTCATGGGCGGTGTTCCCTGGGAGCCTGAGCATCACAATCCCACAGCGAAGCTCCGGGTTTGTCGCGACCACCTCCCAACCGGCCCTTCTGGCGACCCGGCAGATCGCCTCACGGTTGGCGAGTTGCACGGCGAACGTCTCACCGCGAGGGGGAAGTCGCAGCGAATCGACCATCGCCCCGTGGGCTGACAACAGCGCTGATAAGTTCACCGTCTCCGTGACGCCGTCAAGCGCGCCCCCTTCCAATTGCGATATGAATCTCGCTAGCGGGTCCTCAAACAGGCCCGTTTCGCCACTCTCCTCGATCATGGCGGCGATCATTTCGTGCGAGCGCGGCTGGCCCCAGAGGCCCACGCCTAAGGGAAAGCAACCGCGGAGCCACTTATGGGCGCCCGCGAAATAGAAGTCGCAGTTCATTTCGGCCAGCGCCCAATCGCCGTGCGCCAGGTCTTGAGCCCCGTCAACGGCTACGAACGTCAACCTACCCATGGCGGCCAGCGCATACGTGATAGCTCGCACGGGGAGTCGGATTCCGTCGTGACTAATCGCAGGCAAAAAAAGTCCCCCCGCCTGCGAACGGCCAAATTCTGCGGTCAACCGATCAACAATCGCCTCTCCTCCCGCTCCTTTCCGAATCATTTCCCGGAGGGGAACCTCGACGACGCGGCCGCCAAGTTCCGCGCCGACTTCGCGTAGCAGCAATTGATAAGGAGGCCAGCCGACGTCTGCAGTCACTACGGTAGAGCAACTGCGAAACAACAACTGGGCGGCCAATCGCATCAACGTGCGCGAACGACTGGCAAACAGCACGTTCGATATGTCAACACCGTTGACGCCGGCGACGCGTCGTAATCGTTGCTTCAGCCCGCTGACGCCTTCCCACCCGGCGAGCACTGGAAAGCGCTTGCGCAGCCGTCTCGGCCATACCTGCCCGCCGCCGACCAGCAGGTCGAGCATGGCCTCCGAGCCTCCCTGCTGGGCCGCAAACTTTAGATAGTCAATGTGGATCGCCCTGGCCGTGGGCGAGATTCTGCCCATCCTGGCCGTGTCGAGATAGACACAAGGCGGCACTGGAGACTGGCCTAATAAACGAGCAAGTAGATGGACTTATGTGTAGTAGATTACGCGGTCCCCTCGTCGTCGTCCAGCAGATTCTCGAGCGGAGTGGCGTGAAGTTTGAGCAGCCGCCACCGCTCGTCGGCCAGTTTTACCGCCTCGGCGCCGAACTCCAGTCGAAACTCCTGCGTTCGACAGTGCTCGTCGAGCGTTTGGGTCCCCACAGCCCGGTCCCCGTAGACGCCAAAGTCGAGCGGCAACCCTGACTCATGGTCGATCTCGCTTTCCAAACAGAGAAGCGTCTGCACGCCGTGACTGCGTTGGTCGAGGATCCAGGGAAGAATTGTCTCGCTCGGTAATAACTGCCCAGAGGGCCACAGCTCAGCTGGCAGCACAATAATCCGCTGGATGACGACGCCCCGCTGAATGGCCTCGTAGTTGGCGCGGAGGCTTTGTCGGCCCGGCGCATCTTGCCAGTAGCTGGGGCACTTCACCCAGGCGACCGAGCGGTAGCCCTTGAGGTCCGGCCACAGGAGCAATTCCTCGTAGGCGGTGCGCCACGATTCCGTTTCATGGAACATGATGACGCCGCGCGCCATCTCCCCAAGCTGGTTGGCAATTCCCAGCAGTTTCGTGAC
>Ga0163144_10021373_pt1 | contig 12866 bp, 11 predicted proteins | sample OliLak19BULKMAT1_FD_123175 | JGI IMG/M metagenome (GOLD analysis project Ga0163144, IMG submission 123175) | Freshwater microbial mat bacterial communities from Lake Vanda, McMurdo Dry Valleys, Antarctica - Oligotrophic Lake LV.19.BULKMAT1 | ecosystem: Environmental > Aquatic > Freshwater >...
CCCCGACAGGTGTGAACGAAGCGTTCCACCATGTTGGGGCATCGCCAACGCGACTTTCGTTAAAAATTACACAGAGTCTCACGGAGAAGGGCGCAGAGTGTCTCAGAGAACATCTCTTAGAATGCAACAACCCTGCGTATTAAAAAACTCCTTTTAAAGGACAGATCAATTGATCTTTGCCGATGACCCCACTATTTTTCCATCGGATTTTATCTGGGATGCCATGCGGATCTTATTTGCCGATTTTGATATTTCCAGCACTCCGTAATTTTCAGAATAAACGATGGAGGCAGGGCGGTATTTATTCGCTTCCGGCCGAATGGATGACCACCCGTGCGTAAGACTGCTTGATGTGACCTCATAGATCAGCTCGTTGTTCCATGCAATCATGGAAATTTCACCGATGTGCCTGTCGCCACTGATGAGAACAGGATTTTTCGTGCCGGCATTTGTAATAAGATCCAGCAGACGCTTTCTTTCATTGGAGAAATTGGCCCATTTTTCAAAATCATGTTCTTCCGGGATCACTTGTATGCTGCTTGCAATAATGTGCACATCGGCATCGGATGCATTTAACTCTCCTTCCAGCCATTTCCATTGTTCTTCGCCTAGCACAGTGCCATTCTGCTGCGGAATATATTTTCCGTTTTCTTTCACAAGGTCATCACGGAAAAAACGTGTATCCAACAATATCACTTTTACTTTTGCAATTTTTGTTGCCAGGTCATAGCTTGTGTAAACACCTTTCCTGGTCCTGCGGGGATCATTTTTGGGCACATCCAGAAAATCCAGCATAGCCTGCTGACTTGCGTCCTTCATTTTATAATTCTTTCCACCATCATTCATCCCGTAATCATGGTCATCCCAGGTGCCAATCACAGGGCATAGTTTGAGTAATTTCTGATAGCCGGTATCTGCCTTTTGCTTGCTGTATTTAGAGCGGAGCACATTCATATCTTCAGAATCACCGTATATATTATCTCCAAGCCATATCCACAAGGCAGGTTTTTCAGATACAATATCATCCCACAACTTTTGTTCCTTGTCCTGATGACTGCAGGAACCAAAGGCAATGATTATTTTGTCATCCGCTTGCTTGGGGATAGCCCCGGTTGCGATCAGGATGATCACAAACAGAAAAGAGGGGATGAGAGCGGATAATTTATTCATTTCAATAGTAAGTTAATTCCTATTTCCAATACTCGTATTTGTAAATATTATGTGTGGAGCCGTAAGGGCTTAGGTTAATATCTTCCAGGTAAAAGGATCGTTCATCGTAAATCGTTACGCTTGTGGAAGGATAATCAAAGGTTTCTGACCTGTATTCCTTCAGTGTTTTGCCGTCCGGATAATACGCATAAGTAGATTTGGAAGTTGGTTTATCGTTACAGCTGCCGCTGAAAGTTACTATTTCCGTAACAAGGTTATTGCTGTTGAATTTGGATTGCTCAATATATTTACTTCCCGAATATTGAGAAATAGTCTCGATCACATTTCCATTCTTATCGTGCTTATATAAATCACTGGTTTCCTGCTTGGAAGAAAACCCTTCTCCATACGTCTCGGTGACACTCTTGTAGGAGATCATTTTATCTTTAACATACTTAAAAGTGTTGGTAGTTTTAGTCGTGGTTACCACACCATTCTGCTCGGATATATTCAAAGAAGATATCATTTCACCCTTGGCAGTAAATCTAGAGATCGATTTGTTTTTACTTGGCGAACATTCTGTGCGACTGGGCGTCATATAATATTCTTCTGTGACAGAATAGCCTCCTTTTGAATCATACACATAACTAGTTGCTGAATGCAATACACCGTGATCGTATGATGAATTTTGCAGGGCCTGGCCTTTATCATTGAATCTGGCAACGGTCTTATATTTCTCAACACCAGCTGAATCGGTTACACTTTCGATATTATTCCCCCTATCATCGTATTTATATCTATAGGTATACACAGTATATTTATCAGCATCTTCCGGTTTAGACGTTAATAAACTTAAAGGCTGGGAAACGATCATCGCAACTAATGTATTCTTAGCATCGTATTGATTTTTATACTGGTAAGATATTCTGTTTAGGGAATCATACGATATTGACTCTATCAAATTATTTTTGGCATCGTATCTTGATGTGGTGCGGCTTATGATCCTTCCAGCCGCATTTTCTACGCTTGATTCAACCATATTGCCTGCTTTATCGTATGTAGATATTTGCTTTGTATCAAGCTGTGCATTGTTCAGCGTAGAATCATCGGCCTTATAGCTCATGGTAGTCATGGACTTAACCCCGTACTTAACAATAGCCGGAATAGTATCTGCACTTCTTATATCCGCCACCTGCGCATTGGTGCTATTTAAAATACAAGTAAATGCGAGGACAGCAATTGCTTTGTAATAGTTAAAGATTGAATTAATGTACATAGCAGCGTTTACATAAATTATGGCCAATACTCATATTGATAAACCGTATGAATTGATCCAGAGGAAGCGATAGATATCTCCTCCACATAAAACTGTCTTTCATCATACCTGGTTGTTGTTCTGGACGGATAATCGTATGTGATGTAACTCATTTCTTTTATCGTACCATCCGGGTGGTACAGATAAACAGAGCGGCTGGCAGGCTTGTCCGTACAGCTTCCATTGAAAGATACTTCTTCAATAATTACATTGTTGCTATTATACTTATACTGTATAGTACTTTTACTCCCTGAATATTTAGATTCCATTTCGATCAGATTTCCTTTCATATCGTATTTATTCAGAATGCTGCTTTCTTCTTTGGAAGAATATCCCTCTCCTTTAGTTTCAACGATCTTTTTCTCAGAAAGCACTTTATGCTTATCATACTTATATTCAGTCGTTGTTTTTGTTTTACCAACCTTTCCATCAGTTTCTGAAAGCCTCAAAGAAGAGACCATATTCCTGCGGGTGTCAAATTTTGAAACCGTTTTATTTTTAGTGGGGGAACATTGTGTCCTGCTAGCGGTCATGTGGTATTCCTCTGTCAGGGTATAAGCGCCCGAAGATTAATACACATACGTACCTGTGGACATTAAAGCACCATTATCATACTGCTCATAGCGGATCTCATCGCCCTTATTATTGAATTCCGAAACTGCATACAATTTCTTGTGATCGTAGCTTTCACTGCGCAGTTTTATGCCCTTATCATTGAATTTACTAATAGTCTTATTCGCCTCAACGCTTCCTGAATCTCTTCGCTCCTCAATAATATTATTCTTATCATCGTATTTATAGGTGGTTGTGTATACGGATAACTTATTTGCGTCTTCAGGCAGATACGTATACAAACTTAATTGCTGCGCACTGGTTGATTCAATCAGCCTGTTCTTAGCATCGTAACTGTTCTTGTATTTGTTAGCTATATTATTGAGGGAATCATAACTAACGGCCTCAATCAAATTATTCTTTAAGTCGTATTTCGATTCACTTTTGGACAATATCTTGCCTTTTGAATTTTCTTCAACGAACGTTACTTCATACCCTGCCTTATCATACGTGGTCTTTCGCTTGACGTCAAGCCTTTTGTTTGTTAACGTTGAATCATCCGACTTATAGTGAAGCCAGGTCATTGATTTTACTTTGTATTTAACAATAGGGTTGATCGTATCAGCACTTTTCACTTCAGATACTTGTGCGCTCAGGAAATTTGAAAATAAAATAAACGACAAAGTAATATATGCTGTTGTTCTAAAAAAAAGATTCATCATGATATTTAGATTTACTATGGGTGGAAAATTTAAGCCACTAAGATAATGAACTTAGGGTTCTTTGGATAGGATGCATGGAATAAAGAATTCCACAAAACTATACGTCTAAAGAGAAATTAAGTATCTCGTTGAGTAAGAAAAGGGATTCAAACCGGAAGAGTCGAGGGGCGGATATAATCGCACCTTATGCTATTTGCAAGCAGGAATAGGTTTTACCAGGAACAGGCGAAGAAATCTATGCCTAAAGCCGGTATCAGAATAATTGAACTTCTTTGAATTCCATAATCGCCACAATGTCAATATCATTTCCAACTATGTTTGGTGGTACGGTAGGCCCCACAGCAAAGTCAAGGCGCCTGATCTTTCCTGTAACTTTAAATCCTGCAACAGAGATATTGTTCATAGGGTCAAGTTCCAACGCATTTAATACGATCGGCTTGGTGATGCCATGAATGGTCATATCTCCTGCTACCTTATAATTTTTGTCATCCACTTTTGTAATTTCTTTGCTTGTAAAGCTCACAGCAGGATATCTGGCCGCATCAAAGTATTTTGTGCTCTTGAATTCCGCATCACGTTTATCATCATCTGTATCGATACTGGTTACCTGAGCTGTCATATTTAAGACTGCCGTGGTAAGATCTCCACTTTCCGAAGTAATAGTTGCATCAAAGGCATTAAAGTGCCCTGCTGCATGCGTTGTTGTTAAATGATTCACTGTAAAATTAAATTTTGCACGAGAATTATCCAGTATCCATTCTGATTTTGTAGGAGTAAATGCATAAAACATACCTGTTAAAATCAGGGCCATTGCCGGTATTGCTATTATTCTTATTTTCATTTTGTTTGTATTGGTAGACTAACAAAACAAAGGTGAGCATCCGCTGGTGTAAAAGCGTTACACAATCCAACGTATTATTTATATGTTTTACAGTTTAGGCGGAATGGCAGCTATGTGGAAAAAACTAGCCCAGAACTTCTCCTTAAAAGGTCTGCCAGCGATGGAACAGGTTCGCTTGGTAAGTCAGGCAGAAGTTTCATCCTTATGCACAGGCATATCAGGAGCCATGAAATACATTAAAAAGCTGAAGCCGATCATAATAATTGATACCATAGGATAAGTGAATGAGAATGCCAAGGCAACTCCGGTTAAAACGAAAGCGATGAGTAATTTCAGCATTTGCTTATTTAAAAATGACGGGTCAAGATTGGGGTCAAATATTCCCTTTTTATACTTGCCATACAAAAAAATAAATAACACAGCGGGTTGAGGCAGCATAATCCCGACTGTATATGCTGTGGTTGCTGCATCCAGATATTCTGGGTGCAATACATAGTCACCAAAGATGGCTGTGGTAAAAGGCATGAAAGCAATAGTCATCAAAAAGAGAATGTTAAGTAAATTAAATGTGTGATTCGTCCTTTTTATTAAGAACGTGAACATATGGTGGTGATTAGACCAATAAATACCTATCATTAAAAAGCTAACAAAATAGGCAAGGTAATTTGGCCAAATATGCTTCAGGTATCCATATAAGCCACCAACAGTATGTTCCAGCGCCTCGTGCTTGGGGATCTTTATTTCAAGGATAAGCAAGGTAATGGCAATGGCAAAAACTCCATCGCTGAACATTTCCAGCCTCTCCTTATTCATTAAAGGATTTGAGTTTTTCTCTGCAAGCATGTTTCAGATATTTTTTTTGCAAAATTATACTCTTGAATCCTGACATACTTAATTCCCTCTATTGAATTAATCTCAATTCGCAAACACCTTCTTCACCGGGAGCGCAATCGCCAATACATCCATCATATTGCTTACATAATGAAATGTAAGTCCTTTGAGAAATTCTTTGTTTATCTCCTCAATGTCCTTGCGGTTCTCAGTGCAAAGAATGATCTCTTTGATGTCGGCACGTTTTGCAGCCAATATTTTTTCCTTGATGCCTCCAACTGGAAGTACCCTTCCGCGCAATGTGATCTCACCGGTCATCGCCAGGAATTTTTTCACCTTCTTTCCTGTGAATGCAGAAGCAAGGGCTGTAAGCATCGCAATTCCGGCAGAAGGGCCGTCCTTGGGTGTGGAGCCTTCGGGTACATGTATGTGAACATTCTTATTGGCAAATGCTTCGGGCGAAATTCCAAGGGAATCACCATGTGATTTTAAATATTCCAATGCAATCGTAGCAGATTCTTTCATCACTTCACCGAGGTTTCCTGTGAGGGCAAGCTTCCCTTTTCCTACGCTTAAGCTGGTTTCAATGAATAATATATCTCCGCCAACAGGTGTCCATGCCAAGCCGATAACAACTCCCGGAACTCCCGCATCCTGGTAATGCTCCTTGGGATGGGCAGAGCCAAGTATCGTAGTCAGGTTTTCTTCCGTAATGGAAGACCCAATCTTTTTGTCCATCGCGATGTTCTTAGCCAGATGCCTTGCAAGCTTAGCGATCATTTTCTCCAGCAAACGTACACCGGACTCACGGGTGTAATTCTCAATTATTTTTTCCAGCACTTTATCGCTGAGTGTTATCTTTTTTGCAATTCCGTTCTCTTCCAGCTGTTTAGGGATCAGGTAACGTTTGGCAATCTCTATTTTTTCCTCTACGGAATATCCTGTCATTTCAATGATCTCCATCCTGTCGCGCAATGCAGGTTGTATAGTACTTAATGTATTCGCAGTTGCAATGAACATCACTTTAGAAAGATCATAATCCACTTCAATGAAGTTATCGTGGAATGCATTATTCTGTTCCGGATCCAAAACTTCCAGCAGGGCAGAGGAGGGGTCGCCATGATAATCGTTTCCTACCTTATCGATTTCATCCAGCATAAAAATAGGATTGGATGATTTGGCTTTTTGTATTCCCTTGATTATCCTACCCGGCATTGCTCCGATATAGGTCCTTCTATGCCCACGAACTTCTGCTTCATCTTTTAATCCGCCCAGTGATACACGGATGTATTTTCTTCCCAAAGCGGAAGCAATGGATTTTCCAAGGGAGGTCTTTCCCACTCCCGGAGGGCCCACTAAACAAAGAATAGGGGAGCCGTTGCGTGATTTAGAAACAGGTTCTTTCGAATTCTTCTTTGCTTCCTCTTTATTTCGCGCCTCTTCTGCAATGTTCTTCAGTTTTAATACCGCCAGATGTTCGAGTATACGCTCCTTGATCTTTTCCATTCCATAATGGTCCTGATCCAGTATCTTCTGTGCTTTCTTAAGGTCAAATACATCGGTAGTGTATTCATTCCAGGGAAGATCAACCAGTGTTTCCAGGTAATTGGTCTGCACTGAATATTCAGCCGCATTGGGATTGATACGTTCCAGCTTCTTTATTTCCTTTTCAAAAACAACAGCAACTTCTTTTGGCCATTTTTTATCCTTTGCTTTTTTCTTTAGCTCTTCCACCTGTTGCTCAAACGAATTTCCGCCCAGCTCTTCCTGAATGGTCTTCATCTGTTGGTGAAGGAAATATTCGCGCTGCTGCTTATCAATGTCCACCTTTACTTTCGACTGGATCTGATTCTTCAGCTCCAGCATTTGCAACTCTTTGGAAAGATGGCTAAGTAAATTAGTTGCACGCTCTTTCAAATTAGGAACTTCCAGCAACTTTTGTTTTTCCGTAACAGGAATATTTGCATTGGAAGAAATAAAATTAATCAGGAAAGAAGGGCTCTCAATGTTCTTCATTGCAAAGGAAGCTTCCGAAGGAATATGCGGAGAGCCTTTAATGATCTGCTGGGCAATATCTTTCAGCGAACCTACCAGTGCGTCAAACTCCTTGTCGCCTGTCTCCGGTTTTGCTTCTTTGAATTCACCGATCTTGGCCTTCAAATAAGGCTCAGTCTGGGTAAGTTCTTTCAGCTCAAACCTTCTTTTTCCCTGGATGATCACCGTAGTGTTTCCATCGGGCATCCGGAACATTTTCAGGATGAAAGCAATCGTACCGATCTTATTTAATTCATCGATCGTTGGATCTTCGGTCTTATCGTTCTTTTGTGCAACAACCCCAATGGTTTTGTCGCCTTTGTAAGCATCTTTTATCAGCATGATGGATTTATCACGGCCCACTGTAATTGGAATCACTACTCCGGGAAACAACACCGTATTTCGAAGAGGTAAAATTGGCAACGTATCCGGAAACTTTTCCGAGTTCATCTGCTCCTCATCTTCTGTGCTAAGCAAAGGAATTAACTCCGCATCATCTTCAATGATTGGATTCATGTGTAGGGTTTCGTTATCGAATATGTTCATAATCTAGCTTCTAATTACTGGTTTACGGCTGAATCATCTTCAATCATGATGCCATCTGATTATCTTAGACATAGTGGCAGATATGCACCCATTAACACCACTAATTGCTCAAAATGATGCCTTTATAGCTTATTTCCTGTATTTCTCTGTCATTTCAAATACTCTTGCCAGTATCTCCTTTTCCACATCATTTAGCTTTTTATTCCGCCTTTCAAACACTTTTTCAGCGGTGGATAGCGCATCATTCAGCTTGTAAGTAGTAAAGCCTGCTGCCCCTCCCCAGGAAAAATCAGCTATAAAATTGCTTGGAAAACCTGCTCCGAAAATATTTGCATTTATACCCACCACGGTACCCGTATTGAACATCGTGTTAATCCCGCATTTACTATGATCGCCCATGATCAGTCCGCAGAAGGTTAAACCGGTGCTTTCAATCTTCCCGTTATTATAATTCCAAAGTTTAACAAGAGCATAATTATTTTTCAAGTTGGAGTTATTGCTATCCGCTCCAATGTTACACCATTCGCCAATCACTGAATTTCCTAAAAAGCCATCATGCGCTTTATTCGAATATCCAAAGATGACCGAGTTATTTACCTCGCCACCCACTTTTGATTCCGGGCCAATGGTGGTAGGGCCGTATATCTTTGCACCCAGTTTTAATTGCGAGTGCTCCCCCAGCGAGAAGGGGCCTCGAACGATGCAGCCTTCCATGATCTCAGCATCTTTGCCGATGTAAATTGGGCCTGCAGTTGCATTCAGGATCGAGCACTCCACCTTAGCGCCTTTCTCCAGGAAAATATTTTTGGGGTTAATGACTTTATTCGTACTGCTGATCTTTTGAGATTTTTTTCCTTTCGTGAGAAGATCAAAATCATCTTCAATGGCTTTTCCGTTCTTCTGGAATATATCCCAAAGATTTTTGATATAAACGGGAAATGCTTTTGTTTCTTTCCTGTTCGTGTAATCCGAGATATCTGCCGCAGGGGAATTAATCGCAACTAATGTTTCATCGCTGAATAATGCATCACCCGGCTTAAGTGAGAGAATATCTTTAACAATATTTTTATTCGGACAAACAGATCCGTTGATCAGGATATTTTGCCGGGCAGAAACCAGAGGAAATTTTGCACTGAGGTAGCTTTCTGTGATCGTAGATGTTTTAGATCTTAAGTGCAATTCCCATTTCTCGCGTATAGTAAGAATACCAATGCGGATGTCGCAAACCGGGCGCGTGAATGTAAACGGCAGCAGGCTCTCGCGCGAATCGTCAAAGAGGATGAAATTCATTCTGTTCGTTGTTTGACGTTAATGATTGAGATGGTATTTTACCAATTCATCGATCGGACTATTAATGATCTTGTGAATAGTAACTCCTTTATCTTTTGCAACCTCATGCAGTATCTTTCCGAAGTGCCCGGCAATGGATCCAACAAATCCAACAGGAAGTTTTTTGTAATTATCATACCTGCAAATGGTCTTTTCAAAAAATTCGGCCATACATCTTTTTACAAGGCTTTTGATCGCAGGATCATGCAATTGTTCGTGCACAAACTTTGCAAATGAAGCTAAGAACCGATTGGGATACTTTTTATTATAAACGGAATCAAAAATATCATCCTTTGTCAAATGATATTCTTTTACAAATGCTTTATGGATCTTTACCGGCAATTCATCATTCAGAAATACCTTAATGAATTCCATTCCAATATGCGCACCGCTTCCTTCATCGCCTAGGATATAGGTCAAGCCACCTATTACTTTCTTGATCTTTTTCCCATCGTAATGACAGGAGTTGGAACCTGTTCCCATGATACAGGCAATACCGGCCTCATTTTTAAATAGTGCACGTGCAGCAGCGAGGTTATCATGATTGATGAAAATTTTTGCACCTGGAAGAGCCATTCTCAATCCGTCATGTACCTTTTTGATCCTTTCCTTGCTGGAGCAGCCGGTTCCGTAGAAATAGATCTTAGCATGAAGATGTGATATCTGTGATTTTACTTTTTTCGGAAACTTCTTGTTAATTTCCTTCGCCATTTCTTTGCTTGTCCAGAAAAGCGGGCTCAATCCTGCAGAAGAAAAAGAGGAAGTATTTCCATCCTTATCAATGAACTTCCAGTCTGTTTTTGTGGCACCACTATCAGATATCAGGATCACGGATATAATTTTCCGTAAATTTAGTCAACTTCAAACAATGTGAACGAATAATTTACCATCCTCTGAAATTACAGGAAACTTCTTGAGGTTTTTCTGGGCAGGACCTTTTATAACCTTTCCGTTAAAATCAAACTCTGCTCCATGGAAGGTACAGAATATTTGCTTTTTATTACAGGAAAGATCAAACTGGCTATGTGTACAAAGCATATAAATAGCTGTATAGTTGTTATCCCCGTTCTTTATAACAAGTACATCATGATCCAGCTTATTAGTACGGAGTAACAGTATAGTAACTTCGGGGGTAAAAGCCGCGGGATCAAAGTGAATGCGATCGCCCTCCAGTGTAGATTTGATTATGGGCAAGGTACTGCATGAAGCAAGAGAAGTGGCAATAACGCCACTACCCAATGCAATGCAAGCAAAACAACTTTGTTTTATAAACTCCCGCCTTTTCATTACCTCAAAACCAGATGCCTATGCCCATATTAAACAAGTTCTTTACCTTGCTTCCAGCTTTCTTATTGCTTAAATTCTGATAGTCTGCTTTAAAAACAGCCCCTTGTGCCATTTTGAACCCTAAACCAACCGTGATGTCGGTACGATTATAGGCATCATTTTTCGCTATGCCCGATTCAACAGTTGCATGGGTATTATAATTTTCATAGCGGGTAAAGATAACAAGTTTATTCTCGGTCTTTTTACAAGACTCCAGCACATTATAGCCCGCTTCCACGTAATATCCCATCATGGATGATCCCAGGTCTTTTCCTGTTAGCTTATTATATTCATTTGTATTAGAAAGATTGGCCACGATATATTGTGCACGAGTTTCAAAACCTTTCCATTTGTATCGCACATCAAATCCCAACATAGTTATACCTACAACAGATGAATCAGCCTTTTTTATTTTTGTTTGAATGGTATCATCTTTCCATATTCCCTCAAAAAGCCTGGATTCACTTGCTCCTGAGTATATAGCTGCTCCCAGTTTCAATCCGTTAACTCCAAAATAATCCAGTTTCGCTGAGAGGTCGGGGGTGCTCATATAAGATTTAATACCTTTCTGCCGGCCACCCCGCAATCCGTCATCACCTTTGAATTTTCCTCCACCATCATATCCGTTAAAACCATTCATCGCATAAAGTTGATATTTCAAAGAGATATTGTCAAATTTACCTGTTAACCCTCCGCCTATTTCGCGCCAGGTAGTAGGAACAATTTTACCGTCAATATTAGGACGTAAACTACCGTTGAACGTGGTAGGTTCATGGTATTCATTAATTATTCCCATAGGAATAAGCATGAGTCCGGCACGTGCCTCGGTCCACTCGTTAAGCTTGTAATTCAAAAATGCCTGCTCAACAGTTACTTCGTTGATATGTTCAAATTCAAACTCTGTGACAAAATGCGTTCTGCTATTAAATTTATAGCCCATAAACATTACAATACGGTGTACATCTATTAGTGCATTATGCCTGGCAGTATCTGCGAACTGTTGACTGAATTCGATTTGACCGTACGAACCAATGGAGAGATTCTTATTTTGGTCAGGAGAGTAGACAATTGAGTTAACCGCATTAATGGGTTCATTGGTTTTTAGAGTATCATCCTTTGGCATTTGAGCGCTCAAGGATAAACTAATAAATAAAGTAGATGTTGATAGTAATGTGATTTTCATGTAGTTAATTTATAATACTTACAATTATCTTATTTAGATTGATTATAAACAAAGGTAAGGCCTTTAGAATACATGGCAATACCATAAATGGGGTAATTTAAAAAAAAATACCAGAAAAAGGGTAGTGGTTAGTTAGAAGCGAACAAGAATTTATTAGGCTCTATAAGGTTCTGGCGAATGGCGAACATTACGAGGCCAGCTGTGTTATTTATACCCAGCTTACTCATAATATTTTTGCGATGCGTGGTAACAGTATGTACAGAAAGGAAAAGGCGTTCGGCAATTTCTTTATTACTCATTCCTTCGGAAACCAGTTGAATGATCTCTACTTCGCGGGGAGAAAGCTTTATGCCATCGCAGGAGACTCCTTCTCCGGATTTTGTTATGCCGAGAGGAGAGGTTTCCTTTAATACCGTATCCAGAATAGTTCCGCAAAAGAACTTTTCTCCCTTAGCAGTACTATGAATAGCTTCAATGATCTCGTCTTTACCGCAGTCCTTCAACAAATGACTTACAACTCCGTTCTCAATAGCTTTTGATATCACGATCCGGTTCTGAGGATTTGTAATGGCAAGAATTTTTATCTCCGGAAACTTCTGGCTGGTCAAAAGAACATCATCAATACTGAAATAAGGAGAGTTATAATCGATCACCAATATATGCGGACCATTCAGCAACAGTTTGTCAGCGAGGTCTTCTGCTTTTTCTGCTTCTCCAACAAGCTTAAAGTCAGCAGTGGATGTAATAATGGAACGTAATCCCTCTCTAATGAGAAAACTGTTATCTGCTATGAGAATTTTGATCTTGACCACCTTATTTAGATTAATTCTACGCAAAGATACAGAAGTTTTTTATACGAAGCTCCAATTTTATTAACGTGTTTCACACAGCATACGTTTCACCTTCTTCTGCAAGAACTGTATTTGAGAAACATTCTTTGGCTTCAGAAAGCAAAGGGGAAAGATCCCTGTACCTGGCAGAAAAATGGCCAATGATCATTTTTTTAACATTGGATTTTTGAGCGATCATGCCTGCTTC
>Ga0163144_10021374_pt1 | contig 12866 bp, 11 predicted proteins | sample OliLak19BULKMAT1_FD_123175 | JGI IMG/M metagenome (GOLD analysis project Ga0163144, IMG submission 123175) | Freshwater microbial mat bacterial communities from Lake Vanda, McMurdo Dry Valleys, Antarctica - Oligotrophic Lake LV.19.BULKMAT1 | ecosystem: Environmental > Aquatic > Freshwater >...
CGACTCTCTCCGCTGAACCGTAGGCCCGCTTAACTCGACGGCTCCCAACAGCCACCGCGGCTCGCCCGCCCTCCGCCGGCTCGCACTTCAAAACGCTTAAGCACTTCGTCGCTGGCCGAAAGATCACGAAAATATGTGAGTGCGGCTTCCGCGCTGGTGTGCGCCAACCACGAAGTCGAATCTGATTTCTTCTTTACATGGTGGGTCTGTTCTAGTAGAATCGTGCACGGATGCCTCTGGGATGCCAAGCAATGCTCTACTCGGAAAGCTCGCGCCACTTCTTTTAGTCTTCGCGGGGTGTAGCGAACCGGCCGTGTCTTCGAGTTCTTTTCGGGACGACGGGGTTTCCGGCATTGCCCGCCAGACGGTGGTCGAAGAACAGCCGCCCGAGCCGGGCGAAGACGTCGCAGCGGATCCAGACGTCCTTGATGCCCCTGAACCTGCCCGACCACCGCGGGATGACGTACCTGCGACTGTCTGCAATGAGATGGGCCCGGTGTCGCGCCCGCTGAAGCTAGCGTGGACCGATGCCCCTCAATCGGACTCTGTTGACGCGCTGGAGGATGGGGTCGCGTGGGTTGCGATCAGCAATCATACGGAGCGAGCAATCACGGCGAGCGTCACGATAATCGTCGGGAACGGTAGCGAGTCGATTGAGCATGTCGGGAGTGACGAAGAGGGAGTTACGCTGCTCGCGGGGCAGTCGACGAACCTCGCTGTTGATCTCGGTGCGCTGCGAATCGCGAACCCGTCGGTTCAGAACTCTGAGAATGCCCTGGTGCGGCTGGACTTTGCAGATCCAATGGGGTCTGGGCCGGGCCAAGCGTTCTCTTCGACGCTGTACTTTCACCAGGATGGCGACGAGATCATCGTCTACGGGCGGGACGCGCTTCGCGACCAGTTCGCCGGTGGCGACATCCACGGAATCCTGCATCCCGCAGCGTTGGAAGAAGTTCCTGATGTGCCCCCATCTGTCGTTCTCGGCGTCTTCATCAGCGAAGGTTGAAAGGTGCGCATCATGCTGACACTACATCGTCGACTCCTTCTATTCGTGGCGACTCTGCTCTTCAGTGTTGCGATCCCGAGTTTCGCCCACGCTGCAAACTATACGGTTTGCGCACGTCTAACGACCAGCTTCGAAAATGTGGGCGGAGGCGAAGACTACATCATCGATGCGGATGGCCCGTACTCGGCGATGTACCAGAAGGTACTCATCATGAGATCCGGTATCGTGTATGCGAATTCGTATCTCAGCGACACAGGCTGCATCACATTTTCATCGGCGTACAGCAACAACTACGACGTCCACTTCTTCAGCGAGGTGAGGGTCCCTCGCACGGACAATGCGGCCCAGACCAACATTGGCAAGATCACGGATTCTTCGGGGACCCGTGCATCCTGGTACTGGAATCATACCTTCACGGGAACGTCCAAGACCTTCGACATCCCGAGTGCCTGGCCGACCAATTTGGTGGTTGCAACCCGTCAGTCGATGTTTCGATTTAGCAACGGAATTTCCGGCAAGACGTTTCTGGTGAAGGATCAGGCATGCCCGACCGACTCCTCGAATTCGTGCAACGACGGTACGTACTCGAGCAATACCGCGACGATCTACATGCATCCGGATCACAACTCGCGCAAGTACGCCATCGCGCACGAGCTTGCACACGGGCTTATCGCCCACTACTTCTCGGGGAACCCCTGGCCGGCGGAGGCCGGGGACACGTACGACCTAAACTCTGGTGGGGCGTCCTGCGAGTGGAGTGGAGCGGGTGCACACGCGATGCACTCGATGGAGTATGCCGCTGCAGGCGTGCTTGAAGGCTTCCCGCAGTTCTACGCGACCTACGTATTCAATAGTGAGGCATCGACGGATGCGCACTTCTACTACTACAAGGATGGCACCGGCGTTACGGACGTCGACATGGAGGCTGGGCCGACTGGCGGCGCCACTGCGTTTATGGACACCACCTGCTCGGGTACGTTCACGGGCAAAGGTTGCGAGTTAGATTGGGCGCGCCAGTTTTGGGACTACCGCACGAATAGCGGTACCAAGCCCTCGAATCTTGCAATCATGTATCACCTTCGCACGGGCCTCAACACCCCAAGTGTTTGGCATACCAGCGTAAACAACCCGTCCGGCGGCGACTACGACAACACCGTGAACCGAGTCAACTACGGACTCGCGAACTACGACGCTGCGTTCGGCACCGGTTTCGAGGCGCGTTGGGCGAACACCGATGACACTAACGGGATCAATCATCCGGACCCATGAAAAGGCTAGCCATACTTCTGCTCGCCGGCTCGTGCTCGGATGATGTGGCTCCCCTCGAAGCCACGTCGTCGTCCGGATCGACAGCCGCGACCGGAACCAGCGGCAAGCCGCAATCGACTAGCACCGCGGATACCAGCGTCGGTAGCACCGGTGCCGTCACGACAGGCGTCGCGACGTCAGAATCACAGCCGGATAGCTCGTCCGGACCTTCGGGCGACGTGCCGCCCTCCGGTCTTTGTGACGGTTTCCGGAACTCCGCTGGTCAAACCATCACGGTCTTCTCGCAGGCAGAGGTCGATGCGGTCGCTGGGGTGGGCTGCATCATCGGCGCCCTCGTCGTGTACGGCGACAACGGCGACGATGTGGTGAGCGATCTGAGCCCCTTCGCGTCGCTGGAAGCGGTCAGCGAGCATATCGCCTTCAACGGGCTTATGCTTGGGGAGCTGGAAGGCTTCGAGAGCCTTCAGTGGATTGGTGGCGATCTCGTCCTAGGCTCACTGTCGCCGGGGATCCCTGGCTGTCACGAGAACCCCAACCTTGCTAATCTCGACGCACTAGCTAACCTGCAACACTTCGAAAACCTGTTTCTTTGCGGGGATCTGCAGGACGCGCTGGTCTCTATCGATGGGCTCGACGCAGCGTTGGATGGCCGCATTGCAGGACATGTTGAGCTCACCGACCTCGCTGCGCTGAGCGATCTCGCAGCGTTCGATGGCGTGACGTCGATCAACGGTGGCCTCTCACTTCTGGACCTACCGGCGGTCACGGCTCTCGATGGGTTCAGCTCCCTGACGGGAGCCGCAGCGATCACGATTTCGAGAACAGGCGTCGCGGACCTGTACGGGCTCGAGTCGCTCGTAGCTATCGATGACCGGCTCGGGATCACGAGCAATGAGCAATTGGAGACGCTTGACGGACTCGATGCGATCGTGTCTGTTGGCTCGCTCTACGTGATGAACAATCCGGCTCTTGCCCAAGCTGAGGCCGAAGCATTCGCGTCTAGTATCGATATCGCAAACGAAACCTTGATCTGCGGCAACCTGGACGGACCACCCTGCTGAGCCGGTGCTGAGCCGGGGCCGGCGCGGTCCGAGCGACTCACGACCGATCGGTGGCGCGGCCCGGCGCTAGCGCGCTGCGTCAACCCCGCGCCCTGCGAAACTCGACGACGCGACGAACCGGGAATACGATTCCTGCAAGTCGACGAGGTCAACCTCGAACGCCCGACGACGATGTAGTGTGCTGCGGCCAGAACCTGTTGCGCTCCGAGTGTCCGAACTTCTGATGTTGCTGCCCATGAATTTACTCCTCAAGAATCGAATGTCGTTCGTTGAGAACCCGCTGACAGTCGCGCTCACCCAGTTTTCATCACCAAGTCCGCGCTGAAGATCGCGAACATCGCCCCGGCCGACGGCCCGATCGTCCTCAGGATCACGCGGATCATCGGCTGCTGCGGATCCGTGATGAGCGTCGACAGCTGCAGCACGGTCGGGACCGTGGTGGTCGTCACTACGGTCGGCGTGCTCGCGAGGTCGGTCGGGAACACGTAGTCCTGGCCGTCTTTCGCCGACGGGTTGATGCCGCGGATGATGAACTGGAAGCTCCCGCCCGTGCCGATCGTCCGCCGATGCAGGCGCACCGACAGGCCGATCTTCGTGAACGGTGCGACCGGGATCCGATCGGCGATGACCTGTTCTTCGGTCGCGCCGGTCGCCCAAGCGTAGTTGAATTCGGTGTAGTCGAGGATGGGGACGATGATGCCGTTGCTCATGGGTTGGTTGCTCCGTGGTGTGGAGCCATCGTCGTCGAAGTCCGTCGCCACCGATATCCACCCGAAGGCAGACTCGGACTTTCGGTGGACCACTGCTCCGCGATGTCACGACACGCGCTCGATTCCACGGCGCGCCTATGCCCTCGGTTCCAGCCGCGCCATCGCAATGCGCAGCGGCCTCAGCCATCCGGCATCACGGGGATCGGGAACGATCGCGAGATTTCGAACCGCATCGATCGCGCGCGCGAGCACCCGCGCAGGCCGTACCCCCTTGCGTTCCTCGAGCTTCCGCATCGCATGGTTGACGTGGCACTTCACCGTGCCCGGCGCGACGTCGAGCACCTCGGCGATCGACACGTTCGTGAAGCCGCGGCCGCGCAGCGCGAGCACCAGGCACTCGCCGGTGGTCAGGCCGGCGCTGCGCCGCAGCGATACGATCGCGAGGTCGACGGCGGTCGCGTCGAGCAGCGTCGACTCGAGCGTCGTCTCGGTTTCGTCCGCGCTTTTCGCCTCGCGACGCGGTGAGCTCGCGACCGAATCCGCCACGACGATCGCCATCCCGGGCGCGAACTGGCGGACGAACGCCGCGGCTTGGTCAGGCGTTCCGACGACGACCGCCACGCACACATGTTGGATTGGGCCTTCCTGGATCATTCGCAACGGATGATCATGCGGAATTCGGGGGGGGGGTCAAGCGTGTCGTGACACGCCGCGCTGCCACCCCAGAAATCACCCCTACCTCGCTACCCGCGTCTCATCGCGGCACGCAACGCCTTCACGGCCGCGCTCTGCGTCGGCTCGGCCATTGCGCGCACGAGCACCGCGGGATCACACGCCGGCAGCAACCCGCTCCGCTCGATCTCCCCGTACGCCTCGCCGTGCAGCGCGACGAACCGCAGCGACCCGCGCTCGTAGAACCACACCTCGGCGACACCGAGCTTGCGATACACCTCGAGCTTGTCGATCCCGCCCGACGTCCACACGACCTCGATCGCGAGGTCGGGGCGATCATCGTCGTTCTCCGCAGTGCGAGCGATGCAGTAGCACTCGTCGGGCTCCGCGCCGCGCTCGTGCTCGCGGCTCTCGAGCGTCCACGAGCCGTACCCTTCGAGCTCGACACCGACCTCGTCCGCCCAGGCCTCGAGCAGGCGCGCGAGCTTAGTCTTGTCGCCTTCGTGATACTTCGACGGTGCCATCAGCTCGAGCACTCCGCGCAGGTACGTCATGCGAGGCGCACCGCCCTCGCCGCGAAGCGCGAGCAGACGCTGGTACTCGTCCCACGGAACTCCGCGTAGGTAGACGAAGTGATCCGTCGTGTCCGGATCCGGCGGCAGCGGAAGTGCGACGCCCATGCAAAGATCACCTTAGCACGAGCGTGTCGGGGGGCGCCGGGACGCGATCCCGCGGGTCGCTGCCGCTCGCAGCGCTGCGATCGCGGCGGGCGGATCGAGCTGCGCATGCCGGAACACACCGCTACCCGACACGAAGCAGTCCGCGCCATCGCCCGCAACCATCTCCGCATTTTCATCCGTGATGCCACCGTCGATCTGCACGATCGTCGACAGCCCCGCCGCATCGATGCGCTCGCGCAGCGCACGAAGCTTCGGTCGGATCTGCGGGATGAACGACTGCCCGCCGAACCCGGGATTCACCGACATCACGAGCACGACGTCGCAGAGCTCGAGCACGTGCAGGATCGACTCGACGGGCGTGTGCGGGTTGAGGCTGACGCCCGCACCGACGCGACCACCCGCGTGATGCTGCAGCGATCGAATCTGCTCGAGGTTGCGATGCAGATGCGGACAGGCCTCGACGTGCACGGTGATCGTGTCGGCGCCCGCCTTCGCGAACGCATCGACGTAGCGCTCGGGCTCGACGATCATCAGGTGACAGTCGAGAGGCTTCTTCGTGTGGGGTCGCAGCGCCGCGACGACGTTCGGTCCGATCGTCAGGTTCGGCACGAAGCGCCCGTCCATCACGTCGACGTGAATCCAGTCGGCGCCGCCCACATCGATCGCGCGCACCTGGTCGCCCAGGCGAGAGAAGTCGGCGCTGAGGATCGACGGGGCGATGATCGGCGCGGTCACGTAGGCCTGGTGTAGCACGAGGATCTCGGCTCGCGCCGACGCCGGTTGGCGGCGCTCGTCGCGACGATGTAAGCTGTGTTTGTGACTGCGGCGGAGAAGGTATTGGGCGACGCCCTCACACTCACACAGGACGAGCGACGCCGGATCGCGGAGCTCCTGCTCGACACAGTCTCGACCGACTCTCCCGAGGAGATCGAAACTGCGTGGGTAGCCGAGGCTACCCGTCGTGCGGAGGAGTTGGAGCGCGGAGACGTCGAGGCACTCGATGGCGCGCCCGTCCTCGATAGCCTGAGGGCGAGATTCCAGAGCACCTCGAGGTGACGCACTTCAGGATCCGCAAGGAGGCGGCTGCCGAGCTCGCGGCCGCCGCGTCCTGGTACGAGCAGGAAGCGGCGCCGGGCATGGGCGCGGACCTCATCGCCGCGTTCGAGGCGAGGCTGCAGATGGCGCTCCGACTTCCGGGCGCGGGTGCAATCGTTGCGAGGACGTCCGCGGGCAACGTGGTTCGTCGGTACCGGCTCGCGCGATTCAAGCGTTACGCGATCTTGATGGCTGAGATCCGTGGGTGCCAAACCGTACTTGCGTTCGAGTGCTCGAGCCGTCGACCCCGGCTACTGGCATGGCCGCCTGAAGTCGACGCCAAGCGCACGCATCGCGCTCGACTTCTACACGCCTGACTGCGTGTACGGCCTGCAGGGCACGCCGTACGGCGGCGGCGGCGTCGAGACCAGCACGCTCATCGACCTCGACGGCGAGATCACGCAGCAGGACAAGACCGTCTACGGCGATGTCGAGCTGCCGATCCCCGGCGACGTGTCGCCGGTGCAACCGCCCGGCTAGTGTGGGGCCGAATCATCGCGTCGCGCTGCGATCTTCGCTCGGGCCCGTGACCTCCGACAGGTTGCGCGCCGAGTTCACCAGTGCGATGTGCGACAGCGCCTGCGGGAAGTTGCCGAGCAGGCGCTTCGCCTTCGGGTCGTATTCCTCCGCGAGCAGGCCGACGTCGTTCGCGAGCGCAACGAGGCGGTCGAACAACGCGCGCGCGTCGTCGAGCCGGCCACACAGCGCGTAGGCGTCGACGAGCCAGAAGCTGCACGCCAAAAATACACCCTCACCGGGCGGCAGCCCGTCGCGCACGTCGTCGGTGCGGTAGCGCATCACGAAGCCGTCGCGCAACAGCTCGCGCTCGATCGCCGCGATCGTCCCGTGGATCCGCGGATCCTCCGGCGGCAAAAAGCCTACCGCAGGCATGAGCAGTAGGCTCGCGTCGAGCTGCTTCGCGCCGTACGACTGCACGAACGCGCCGATGCTCGCGTCGTATCCGCGCGCGCACACGTCCGCGTGAATCGCCTCCCGACACGCGCGCCAGCGCTCGAGCGGGCCGTCGAGCCCGAACTGCTCGATCGATTTCACCGCGCGATCGAGCGCGACCCAGGCCATCACCTTCGAGAACGTGAAGTGCTGCCGCGGCCCGCGGATCTCCCAGATCCCCTCGTCCGGCTGCTGCCAGGCTTGCTCGACGAACATCGCGAACGAACGCTGCACCCGCCAGCTGTCGTCGTCCGACGACATACCGAGCCGGCGAGCGAGATGAAGCGTGTCCATCACCTCGCCGTAGACATCGAGCTGGAACTGACCAGCGGCACCGTTGCCGATCCGCACCGGTCGCGAATCCGCGTAGCCCGCGAGCCACGGCAGCTCGAGCTCGGGGAGTCTGCTCTCGCCCGCGACCCCGTACATGATGCGCGCTTGCTCGGGCTTGCCCGCGACGGCGCGCACGAGCCAGTCGCGCCACGCCTTCGCCTCGTCGCAGAAGCCGGAGTGCAGGAGCGCATACAACGTGAACGTCGCGTCCCGTAGCCAACAGAACCGGTAGTCCCAGTTGCGCACGCCGCCGATGTGCTCCGGCAATGACGTCGTCGGCGCTGCGACGATGGCACCCGTCGGCGCGTAGGTCAGTGCCTTGAGCACGATGAGTGAGCGCAGTGAGAGCTCGCGGTGCGGCCCGACGAGCTGCGCCTGCGCGGCCCACTCCTTCCACCATGCTTCGGTCTCGACGAGCGCCGCCATCGGATCGAGCGGTGGCGGCGGCTCGAGATGCGACGGCGACCACACCAGCTCGAACGCCACCCGCTCGCCCGCACCGACCTCGAACGCGCCGAGGCTGCGGAGGTTCTCGCCGTGGATCGGCACGGTCGTGGTCAGACGCAACACATCCGGTCCGGCGGTGGCGACGATGCCGGTCTCGGTGCGACGCACCCACGGAATTCTCGCGCCGTAGTCGAAGCGGATCACGAGCTCCGAGCACATCGCGACCCGGCCACGCCGACCTTCGACGATGCGAACGAGATCCGGCGCGCCGTTCCTCGGGATCATGAAGTCGATCACCGCGACGACGCCGTCCGCGGTCTCGTGCACCGTCTCGAGCACGAGCGTGGCGCCGCGGTAGCTCCGACTCGTGCGCACGACCGCACCTACGGGCGCGATCGACCAGCGCCCATTGTCCTCGTCACCGAGCAACGCGGCGAAGCACGCGGCGGAGTCGAACCGCGGCAGACAGAGCCAGTCGATCGATCCATCGCGGCGCACGAGCGCCGCCGTTTCGGTGTCGCCGATGAGCGCGTAGTCCTCGATGGGAGCGGTCACGCGGCGAGTCTACCGCGCGCACGAGACCCGCGCCGACGCGCGAACAGCAGGACGAGCATCGAGAACACCATCGCGTGCGAGTGTCCGCGTTGCGATGTCGTGCAGCCGCAGCCGCCGTCGGTGCTCGCGTCGTCGATCGCGGCGCCGCTGGTGTCGCTGCCGCCCGACGATCCGGTGAGCCCCGTCATGGCCGACGTCGGATCACCAGTCACGTCCGCCGTCGCGGTGCCCCCGGCCGTCGATGCACCCGTGTCGTCGCCGCTCGCCGACGTGCTCGATTCGTCGCCGCCGCCGCTCGGATCGTAGACCGCAACGCCGTCCGCGTTCGCCTGGATCTGCACCGCCTCGCCGGCACCGACGACGACGTCGATGATCGCATCTGCCTCGAGCCCCGCGACACAGCCGTCGACGAGCGGTGCGCCCTGGGGCAGCACCAGCGTGGTCGTCGTCGGCTCCGCGATCGCGAAGATCGTGTCGCCCAGTCGCGCGCCGATCCAGTCGTCGCCGCCGACGTCGATCGGCACGAGCGGATCATCCGCGAGCTCCGCGTCACCGACACGGATGAGCGTGCTCCACACCGGCGCGAGATCCTCGACCGAGACCTCGACGCGCCCCCAGTACGGCGACAGCAGATCCTCCGCCGCGGGTCCGTGCGCGCCACTGTCGGTGTTCCACCGGGCCAGCCCAGAGAACGATTCGAGCTGCGGCGCCGCGGGCCGCAGCAGATCGAGCTGGATGCGCCCGCCCGAGAGCGCAGGATGCACCGCGCTCTGATCGGCACCCTCGGCGAAGATGCGCCGGTTCTCGGCGTCGACCTGGGCGTTCGCCGCGAAGTGCCACAGCACGGACGAGCGGCGCAGCTCCGGCACCGTCGCGCGATCGAGCACGAGCACCGCCGGATGCGTCGCCTGCCCCGGCCGCCGGATCTCGAGGACGTCGCGCGTGTACGTCGTCAGCTTGTCGCTGTGATACGCGTCCGCGGTATCCGAGCGCGCCCACACGCACGCGTCCGCATCGGAGTGACCGACGATCCCCGCGAACTCGAATCCGTCGATGATCTGGTCGAGGTTCTGCGCTTGCCCGACCCGAACCTCCTGACCGCCGTCCACGAGAAATCCGGCGAGCGGGACCTCCTCCTCGGCCCAGTGCACGAGCAACGTGTTGTGCGCGACGCTGCGCGCGTAAAAGTTGCGATAGTGATCGTCGCTGCCCGATCCGTCGTACTGCCCGGCGTCGACGAGCAGCGGCCCGCGGTAGTCGATGTACAGCGAGCCCTCGTCGCGTTGGTGATGACCGATCGAGTAGAACGGACTCGCCTTGAAGACGAGCATCGTCGCGTCGGCGCGCGCCCAGTCGTCGCGGGTCACGAGGAAACCCGAGCCGGGGAACATGCGCGTCAGCGGTAGCTCGTCGATCGGCGCAGGCTCGGGTGCGTCCGCGCGGGTGACGAGCCGCAGCCACAGATCCGGTGGCTGCACCAGCGGCGGGTCCACGAACGTCGCCTCGAGCTCTTGGTAGAACGCCTCGGCGTGCGGGTTCGCGTAGATCGCCGACGACAGCGCGATCTGACCGAGCGTGCCCGGATAGATCGAGTCCGCGAAGCAGTCCTCGATCGGCGGCAGTCGATACGCGCCGTTCGCCCCGTAGATCGGAAAGTACGCGGCGTCGGCGAGGAAGTCGGCGACCCACGGCTCGTCCTGTGTCCACGCGGTGCGCCACATGAGCGGCGCCTCGAAGCCCGAGTACGCCGGCCCGTACATCCACGCCATGTGGTGACCGCCGCCGTCGCCGACCACGTTGATCACGGGGTTGTAGCCGCCCTGCCAGTTCGCGATCACGATGTCGAGCGTCGCGTCGAGCCGCGGGTCGTCGTTCGCGATCGACAACGCGCCAGCGAGCGAGACGACGTTCGCCCAGCGCGACGGACCCGCGACGAAGTTCGGCTCGTCGAGCAGCTCGACGAGGCTCGTCGTGAACGCGAAGATCGCATCCTGTGTCGCCGTGCGCTCGGCGGGCGGCAGCGCGTCATACAGCCAGTCGTAGCCGAGAGCGAGCGCGAGCAGACGGTTGCGCGTGATGAAGACGTTGCCTTCGGCATCGGGCACGAAGTCGGCGAGCGCCGCGAGGTACAGTCGCGCTTCGTTCGCATACGCGTCGTCGTCGGGCAGCATCATCGCGACGAACGCCGCGTCGGTCATGAGGGTGTTCGGGTAATTCCCCTCGATCATCGGCCCCGCGTCCTGGTACTGGATCCGCCGGTCCATCCACTCCTGCATGAGGATGAAGTCCGGATCCGCGGGCAGCTCGGCCCGCAGCGCGGGGAGCTGTCCCGCGCCGACGTAGATCCGCGGGTGGTCCGTCGTGACGTCCGCGCGCGCGATGCCTCCCGTCAGAAGGATCGTCGCGACGGTGGGCAGTGCGAAGCGCGGCATCGCATGACGCTATCGGCGACGCACGCGGGGGGTCAACGCGCCGAGCGCGTGTCCGTTGATACCCATCGATCACAACGACGTGTCGGTCCGCTCGCATGTGTTGCATGTCGACACGCCCCGCTGTCGCCCGCGACCCCCTTCGCTTGTGCCGCGAGCCCCCAGGGGTATGCTCGGATCGATGCGGAACATCAGCGTGTGCCCCCTTTCGGGCGCCGTGCTCCTCGGCGTGCTCGCCGTGGCGTGCGGCGGTGACGACGGCCGCGCGTCGGGTGACGCGGAGGGCACGGGCTCGATCTCGATCTCGATCGGATCGATCACGATCAACCCGAGCACGAACACCGACGCCGACGCGATCAGCGACAGCGCGGACGAGACCGGCGACAAGTTCGATGTCGGCGGCACGGATCTCGCCGGCAACGGTGGCGACTGCGGCGGCCCGATGGGCATGGGCGGCACCAACGACTACAGCATCATCTGGATCGCGAACTCGCCCGAGGGCACCGTGTCGAAGATCGACACGAAGACGCAGGTCGAGCTCGCGCGTTACTACACCGGCCCGACCAACGGCATCGACGATCCGTCGCGCACGTCGGTGAACCTCGAGGGCGACGTCGCGGTCGCGAATCGTGCCGGCGGTCTCACGAAGTTCGCATCGCGCGTCGAGCGATGCGTCGACGCGAACGGCAATGGCACCATCGAGACGTCGAACGGCCCCGCGAACGTGCTGCCGTTTCCGACCGACGAGTGCATGCTGTGGCACGTCGATCTGCCGTACCCCGAGATGGACAACGTCCAGGGGCCGCGACCGACGTCGTGGGACGCGGGCACCGAGGGCGATCCATGCGCGTTCAACGATGATCGCGTGTGGAACGGCTGGTGGGAACGCGCCCAGAACACCGCATACTTTCGTCGCTTCGACGGCGCCACCGGTGCGCAGCTCGACGAGGTCGTCGTGCCGGGCTGGGATATCACGCAGAGCAAGAGCTACGGGCCGTACGGCGGTGCGACTGATGGTGAGGGCAACTTCTGGGTGACCGGTCTCGCCGGTCCGCTCGTGCGCATCGACGGTGACGATCTGTCGGTGCAGCAGTGGGAAGTGCCGGTCGAGACGTATCCGTACGGCATGACCGTCGATGCGAACGGTGATCCGTGGAGCGCGGGCCTCAACGGCGAGATCATGCACTTCGATCGCGCCAACCAGACGTTCGACGTGTATCCGGTGATGGGCGCGCTCGGGCCTCAGACGCTGCGCGGCATCATGATCGATCGCAACGGCATGGCGTGGGCGGCCGCGAACTCGCCGTGCGCGCTGATCCAGTTCGACACCGCAGCGCGCACGCTGGTGAACGCGAACATCGCCCTGCCCGGCTGCGGTACGCCGGTCGGCGTGAGCATCGACGTCGATGGCTTCGTGTGGGTGCCCGATCAGGGGGCGAACCTCGCGTACAAGGTCGACCCGATCCTCTACACGTCGACGACGACGACTGGGCTCGTGCAGCCGTACACGTACTCGGATATGACCGGTGCGGGGCTGATCATCGGAGTCGGCCCACGTGCCGGGACGCGACGCGACGACATGGATCGCGATCGACTTCGGCGCCGCCGCGCGCCACTGCGTGATCGCGACGGCCGCCGCTTCGGCATCGGTGAGGACG
>Ga0163144_10021377_pt1 | contig 12865 bp, 3 predicted proteins | sample OliLak19BULKMAT1_FD_123175 | JGI IMG/M metagenome (GOLD analysis project Ga0163144, IMG submission 123175) | Freshwater microbial mat bacterial communities from Lake Vanda, McMurdo Dry Valleys, Antarctica - Oligotrophic Lake LV.19.BULKMAT1 | ecosystem: Environmental > Aquatic > Freshwater > Lake...
AATGGGTCGCACCTGCGGGCCGCCGAAGCCTTCGGCCCCCAGGCTCGGGTACCACACGTAATGGGTGTCGGTCACGACGAGCAGGTCATCGCGCCCGTCACCGTTGAGGTCGAGCAGGCTGACGCGCGCGCTCGACCAGTGAATGCCCGTGGGAAGCTGCACGAACGGCCGGAACGAGCGAAGGTCGCCGTCCTCGCGCGCAAACGACCCCGGCAGCGGCCCCTCCATCTTCACCAGAGTCGGAATTCCGTTGCCCTCGATATCGACAATGCGCGCCTGCGCCGCGCCGATGCTCGGCTCGGTGGCAATCGGCGCCGCCTTGGTGAACGCCCCGCCGGAGAGGTTGTGCTTGTAACGGAGCCGGCCGCCCTCGCGGCTGAGCAACCCGCTGAGGCCCTCGCCGTCGAGGTCGACCCATTGCGCGCCGCCCCCCAGGGTCTTGACGTCCACGTCGTCGAGCGTGGCCTGCGCGAAGGCCAGCGGCCTCGGCGTGCGGGTTGGCAGCGAATACCCGAGCGACAGCGGCGGCAGCGCTTCGCTCAGGTAGGTGCCATCGGGTTGGCGGACGTGGCCTCGGTGCGTGGCCGTCGCGAGCAGCGTGAGGGCCGCCGACGCGCTGTGCTCTAGGTACGTGAGGTCGACCGAGGAGACCAGACACGGCACTACGACGGGCTCCGGGCCCGGCTCGGGGGGCTGCGGGCTCAGCTCGGCGAAGCGATGGAAGACGAGAATACGCCGGCACAGGCGGTACGTGCGGACCTCGAAGCCGGCCCGGTAGCTGGAAAACGGATCGGGACGTACTGGCCATGTCTGGCCCGAGGCCGCCTCCGGCGTGGGCGTCACGGCGTCGTGCTCGCCGTAGTCGAACACCACCTCGAAGCGGGCCTCCGTCTCCGCCGGCGCCGGTGGGAAGAGCGACGCGACGCTCATCGTGACGTTGCCGTAGCGGACGCGCTTCGGGTAGCGATTGGTGATCTTGACTCCTCGGTGCGCCATCGTGCGGTGCGACTCGGCGCAATTGTGGGGCGAGACGCCGTCCAGGTTCTCGGCGGCGTAGTCGACCTCGAGCACGTTGCCGCGGTCGTCCTCGACCCGGTCGAGTAGCCACGAAAAGACCCGCCGCGGATCCTGGGGGTCGAACAGGCGCGAGCCCTCCGAGCGGCCGTAATGGGTGACCGAGCCGTCCCCCGAGCGCACCACCCAGTGCGTCTCCCCGGTGGTCTTGAGAGTACGCCGTTCAATGCGCGCGAAGCCCCCCTCGGTCCGGGGCCGGTACCGGACCGTGCGGTACGCTTCGGCCAAGTTTTCCGCGAGCGGCGGATGCTCGGGCACGAGTTCTTCCGCGCCCGACAGGATGAAGACGTCGCTGTCGCCCGCGTCATCGTAGAGGGGCAGTCGCCGGTCGGAGCGGCGCGACACCGATCCGAGCGACAAGCTCCAGCCCAGGCCGAAGGGGCCATTGCCGGAACCGGAGTCATAGCTCAGCGCGAGCGAGGGGCCGAAGCCCCGCGCCTGGGGCGCGGGGATCGGAATGGCGTAGCTGCCCGTCCCGGTCGAGGGATTGGTCTTGAACGTGTCGCCGAGGGGCCGAATCGCGCCACCGCCCTTGGGCAACGACAGCGACGGCGGCCGGACGGCCTCGATCTTCGCCGAAGGCACGCTCGTCTGCGTGGCCTGGGGCGGCGGCGCCGGAGGCGCCGCAATGGCCTGGATCGAGGGCGCGTCCCCAGGCTTGGGCTTGGCGGTTGTGCCCGCGTCGGCGGAGCCGCCCGAAGCCGCCGCGCTCTGGGTGGACGGGGCCTCCGGCGCGGGCGTCCCGGGGCCCGATCCCTCTTCGTTGGGTCGTGTTTTCACGGCGCCACCTCGTAGGTGACCGTGAACCACAGGTCTTCGAGGGCGTCGGGTTCGAGCAGCCCATTCGGTCGGCAGATTCCACCCGGGGCCGCGTGCGCAGCGATGGCGAGGACCCACGCTGCGGGGCTATCCGACACCAACACTGGAAGAGGCGCAGGCGCCCAGACGGAAACGCTGGGCTCTCCGGTGCAGAATGTCAGCGCTCCGGTAGACATCGGCGCTTGAGCTCCAGGAGGTTGGAGTGAAAGCGCCAACGTCGGTGGCGACGGGTCTTGGGCGTTGGGCGCGGGAGGACCGTACTTTTCCGAGAACGTCGCGCTAACGGTCGCGCGCACGATCTGCATCTTGGAGGACCCGAAGAATGACAGAAAGCCTGCTTTCGAGATCGGGATTTCGAGCCGGTTCTTGGAAGCATCCATTTCTCCGGCCAGGAAGCGCGCCCAGCCTTCGGGCGCCTCCGCGCGGGCGCTGATTACCCGCACGCGCCGTGCGGGATTGCCGGTCCCATTAGCATTGGCCGACTTGGCATGAGCCAGCGCCGGAGCACGGAATCCAGCGCCCGCATCGCGCGCCGTGTACCGTAGGTGGAGGACTACATCGGCGATGCGGTGCAGTGGGAAGCGATTTTGCTCGCGCGGGATCTCGATGCGCCACGTGCCGATGGCGCCTTGTCCCTCGTAGGGCAGGAGCTTCTCGTCGCGCAGGTCGAGCTGGAAGAGGCCGGCGTCGTCGTCGGCCGTGCTGGTCGACAGGGCCTTGATCGCCTGCATCGAACGCTGGAATCGCTCATCCTCGGCACCCTCGGCGTAGCCGCCGTCCAGCGAAGCCACCTTGCGAAACCGACTGTCCAGCAGTGTCAGCTCGCACTGCACCCCGTCGGTGGCATTGCGCACCGTCGCGACCGAAACGGAGACAGCCTTGATCCGGCGGAAGTAGTGGCCCGGGTAGTCGGCGTCGAACAGCCACTCGGGCAGCTCCACCTCCGCTTGGCCCCCGTCGCGCAGCGCAACGAGATAGGGCTTGTCGTTGTCATGAGTATGCGCCAGCTCGGCGAGCGACACGTGCTTGGTGATCTCCCGCTCACGGTCGGTGCGTGACAGATACGCTGCGTCGAGCGCGCGTAGATCGCCAAGCAGGCGCTCGCCCGCGAGCAGGCCCCGCTTGAGGCTGTCCCACGCGCCGAACCCGATGAAGACGGCCTTGTCGTCGCCGCGTTCGAGCTGGTAGGCCCGCTCGGCCTTCTTGGCCATGTCATAAGCCACCTGGTAGGCGCGGTAGTGCTGGGCGGCGACCTCCGACACCATCCAGTCGTACAGCTCGGTGTTCGAGAACTTGGTGCGCAGGACGTCCTCGACGTCCCGTGACTGGCTCCTTCGCAGATCGAGATTCGACAGCTCGCGTTCGGCGAGCGCAATGCGGATCTCCTGGGCGGCGATCTGCTTGTCGACTTGGGCGAGCTCGCGCTTGGCAAGCTGGGCCTGGAGGCGCCATTCGTCGCGGCGGCGAATGTAGCCGGCCTCGGTTTGAAGGCCGCCGGACACCATCGAGGCAATGCTCGCGTCGGTCCCGTAGCCGCGGGCGACGGCAGACGCCACTTGACCCACGAATGTTCCGCCCGTCTCGGTGATGACTGCCGGTGGAAAGCCAGCCACTGCGTGGAGATTGGGGAACGCGTGCGCGATTGCGCCGATACCCTCGGCGATTCCGGCCGCGAGTGTGGAGTCCTGCGCCTGCTTGCTCTTCGTCGCGGCATCCTTCTCCTCCGGAAGCCGCTCGCGAATCGTCCGATAGAACTGCTCGCGCTTCTCGACCACGCTGCGCTGCTTTCGAAGGCCCTCCAGCGTCTGCGTCGCTTCCTCAATGGCCCCCTTCCGCACGTCGCGCTCGGCGTCGAGCACGGCGCGCTCGTGGGTCTGGCGAAGTCGGGTCAGCCCTTCACCGTCGCGCTTTTCAATCGCCGACAGCAGCGATTGCCCGAGCCCCGCGACGTGTGAGGCGAACTCGACGGCCTTGCCATGCAGCCGCAGGAACCGGAACAGCGGCGCCGGGGCTCCCAGCGAGTCGAGCACCTTGTCCAGGCTCACGCCGGCCGCCACCGCCCGGACCAATATGGCCGGGTCGATGGGCGGCGAGAAGAGCGGCAGTTGCCGGACCACCCCGTCGATGCTCATGCAGTTGCGCAGCTTGAACAGCCGGTCGGCGACCCGATCCCAGGTGCCCACGAGTTGGTCGTTGTTGGGCACGCAGAAATACAGGCGCGCATCCGGCGGCGGAGGCCCGTCACTCGATGCTTTCCAGCCCTTGGGCGGGTCGCTGGGAACGATGGTCTCGATGGAAACCGCGGCATTGCCGAAGGCGTCCAGCCCGAGCGTGCGCAGCGTCTCGAACGTCTTGCCAACGGGGTCGTCCTGGTGGGTGATGGTGACAGGCCGAGGCCCGAGCAGGTCGGCCGCGAGCAGGTACACGGACAGCGCCTCGTGCATCGATTCGAGCGACTCGCGCCGGAACAGCGCATCGCCCCAGTCGAGGAGGTTGTCGACATACTGCATCACTACGGCCTTCTGGTACGCGAGGATGCGGTGCCGGGCGATGGCGTGCGGGTTGAAGGGGTCGGCCGCAAGAGTGGCAATCTGCTTCTCCAGTGAAGCCACGGTGGCTTGAGCGGCGTTGCTATTGTCGACGAGCGCCTCGATCTCCGCGGCGGTGCTGCTCGACTCCGCCAGAGTGGAGAGCTGCGGCTGAATGGTGGCCAGGTCGTGGTTCTCGTAGAACGGGCGAAATCGCCAGAAGCGCTTGGGGCTCGGTTCGTTCGGGCCGCCGGTCGGGTCGAAGACGAAATGGAGCCACTTCTGCGCGGCCTCGTGACGTCCCTCGGCGGACAGGCGCATGGCGATGAAGACCGGAACGTGGAAGAAGAGCTCCCAGTTGTAGACGCTGAACGCTCCTCCGAACGCGAAGTCCACAGCATCCTTCGGGACCGGCGAGCCGCCGTACTCGGCCACGACGGACTCTTCGAGGAACTGTACCGAATCGGTGTGGTCGTCCTTCCAGCCAAGGAGCCCCGTGAGCCCGCGCGCCGCCAGCCGGCGTGCAAAGTCGCAGACGTACGGGTGATCGAACGGCTCGATCACCACATGTCCTTCGAAATGATCATGCGGGATCTTCATGGACTGCTGCTCGGACCATTTTTGGACCGGTCCGTCGACGCCGATGGCACCACTTTGATACGATGCAATCGACGCGTGAGCGCCCAGCGGAATGTAGGACCCGTCCGACCATTCGGTACTGGCGAACTTGCGCTCGAGCCGCACGAACAACGTCCGCTTGTCGTCCTCGAAGGAGAAGCGGTCGAACCGGATGTAGGGCGATTGGAAGGACGAGCCCGCCACAATGCGATATCGGCCGGGCCGATCGGCCACGATCTCCAGTGACGTGGTATCAGGAAGATCGGCCATGGGGCGCGGCAAGCGGACAGGACCGCTCATGTTCTCTGCGTCGGCCTTCACGCCTTCGGGGGTGAGGCTTGCCACGGTCGGAAGGTTCGGCTGATAAGTATCCTCCGGCTGCGCCGCGAGGTAGGATCCAAGCTCCGTCGCGTGGCTCTGCGATGCCCACCGATCACCGCAGGGATCGAGCACGAAGCGCCCAGCACGAGTATACTCCCAGATGACCGTGGGGGGTTTGCCCGGGAGGCCCGGGAGAAAGACACGCCGCCGCACAACGACGTCAGTCGCGACCTGCCCCTCGCTGCCGGCTTCGGGGGCCGCGAGAACCAGGGCGAGATCGCGGGCGGTCAATCCTGTGTCATTCAGCTCCCCCTTGCCAGGCGTCACCCAGATCGGTGACGCGGTGCTGAGCCTTCGCGGGGAAAATGCCCCATTTGCAAACACGGAGTAGGCCAGGTTGATGTCGAGCCGCATCGTCGGTGGGACCATCTGCTCGCTGTCCTGCGGCGGCGCCGCCTGGTTCTGGCTCGGGCGCACCGTGGTGACCGGCCAGAACAGGTGGAGCCGGCAGTTCTGTACGGTGAGCAGCAACCCTTCCCCCTCGATGTCGAGGTTCATGGGCTGCCAGGCGAGCCACCCCTTCGTGGGCATGTGCTTGCGGTAGAACCAGCGTGCGGGCGCCGAGCGCGTGCGGGCGACCACGTGCGTGGCAAGGAGCGTTTTGTCCTCGTCGTCGTCGTGCTCATTGCACAGCGCCATGACCTCCAGGCGCGCCAGTTGCCCCAGGCCAACCAGGTAGCCCTCCAGCGCCCGCTCCACCGCGTCGTCGGTGAGCTCCCCCTGCCCGAGCCGCGTTTCCAGCTCTTTGAAGAGCGGTGTCTTGTCGTCGCGCAGGGCGGGATCGATCCAGTTCTCGGGATAGAGGAAGACCCTTCGGTTGGCCTCCCACACCCGGTACGCCTTACGCCACTCCCATTCTGTCGCCGCCGTCGCCGGTAGCTTCACCTCGGAGTCCAGGTTCAGCAAGCTCCGCTGCACGAAGACCTGCACCGAGTTGGTGGCCTGCACGACGCGACTCGTGAGCTGGCACGGGCACATCTCCGGATCGATGAGCAGCTCGGCGTACACCTCGGACGTTCCGGCGTAGTACCGCGGCACCAGATAACCGAGCAGGGCGTCGCGGAGCTTCTCGCGGAACGGGTCGCGCACGCCCCGCGCGACCTCGGCCCATTCGCCCTGGGTGACTTTGGCCTTCGCCGCGCGCCTGGCGAGCACGACTTGGTCGAGCGCGGTGCCGCCCCCGCTTTCCATGCTGGTCGGCTCGTCAAGATCCAGATCCAGCAACAGGCGTGCGTCCACGGAGGAGAGACCGAGGCGACGGCAGACATGGACAGCCCGTTCGACGCGGAACAACGCCTCGTCCGCCAGGAGCGCCTGCCCGGTCGCGAAGCCGAAGCCCACCGCGAGGTCGTCAATCGATCCCCTCTCCCAGCCGGTCTGTTCCACCAGAAACGCCGTAGCGGAAACCAGGTCGGGGGCCTCGGGCATCTCCCGGAATTCGACGATGCGGCGCAGCGCGTCGGGACCGCCCGCGAGCCGATCCCGGAGCGCGACCCGCCGCAAAAGCGCGAGCAGCGCTGCGAAGCGAGCGCGGGTATCTGCCAGGTCGGTATCCGGGGCGCCGGCCTGGGCGCGCGGCAGGTTGTGCAGGGCGGGCGTGCCGCCCAGATCGGCGTACACCCACGCGAGCTCACCGAGATTTTCGGCCGGCACGCCGTCCGGACCCGCGGGAATCGGGTCGGCGATGCGGGTGCCGCGCACCAGCCGCGCATGCCTTTCGAGCAGCCGCAGCGTGCTGGATTGCCAGCTCGCGGCCTCGTTGACGGCCGGGCTGCCGAGCTCGTCCGCGCGCCTCGCAGGCATGAAGTCGTCGATCGCCCTTCGGCCCGAGAAAGCGGGCGACTCGAGGACGTTCACCAAAAGATGCCGCACGGTGGCGACAGGTAGATTGTGTGTCGCAGCGAGCTTCTCGACGATGCTCCGCTGCGCCCGGACATGGCGTTCGAGCCACTTGGCCACGTAGGAGAATCGTTCGGTCGGGGAAGCGAGCGTGGGAGTGGAGCCGAGGAGCATGGCTTCGAGGTTGGCTGGATTGGCGAAGAAGGGCGCGATGGGCCCGAGCACGCCCGGAAGGCCGCCACCGTCGCGAACCGCGTGGAAAATAGAGCTGTCGGTCAGCGGGACGAGCTCTCGGAGCAGCGCGGCGGTCCGTCCGCCGTCCACGTCTTCACTCTGCTCTGTCTCCGTCACGAGCAGGTCGATCGATTTCTCGATGTCGCTTCGCAGCGCCTCGATGGCGGCGTCCGCGGGGGCGAAGCCGACTGTCGCCGGCGAGAACGCTCGGAGCAAGTACTGCACTTCGGGCACGGTGAAAGTGCCACTCTTAAAATCCTCTACCAGCCGGCAGAAGGCGGCCGTCGTGGTCAGAGAGGCCGCGAGCGCGGGCCTCGAAAGCGGCTCGGCGCTCGGTCCGGCAAAGGCGCGGAGCACCAGGAAGTCCCGGACGGAAAGCCGTAGCGTGCGGGCGAGCGTGACCGCCGCGTACAGACGGGAGATGAGAGTTAGGGTAATGGTCGCCGAGCCTGCGGCGACCACCTCGCCGAACGACGGGATGGACGGGAGGAACAAGGTGGCCGCGAGCGCGTCCGCGTCAGTGAGCAGATCGAAGTCCGAGGCCGAGATCCCCAGAGCCCGCTGCAAGCTCAGACGGTAATGGCTGACGGGCTCGGTGCCCACGACCACTCCGAGCAGCGCCTCGAACGCCGGCATATCGGGGCTGTCCACCATCCGGTCGAGGAAGACGCGGCGGAAGGGGCTATGTCGCGCATACCGCTCGTGCGTGTCGAGTCGGCCATAGAAGCTGAGCACATCGGTGAAAGGCAGCGAGAGCTTCTCGGCAAGCGCCAGTGTCTCGGTGACCGTCTGAAGCATCGCCGTGTCGATCACGATGTCGCTGTGATTGGCCGAAAAGGCGGCGACAGCGCGATCCGTATCGGTGATGGACAGCCCCGTTCGCTTGCAGAGGCGCAGAAACGGATGAATTCGAGCGAGATGGTCGCTGGAGAGGCCGACCAGCGTCATCTCCTCGGGATGGCAGCCTGTGGGCTCCGAGAGGACGAGCGCCGCGAGGCTGTGCGCACCTCCTCCCACGGCTCCATTGACGTACCGCGTCGCCAGCAGCTCCTCCAGCTCTTCGAAGCTCAGACCGGCTTGCTTCAGAAAGGCCGGGACAGGCGCGAGAGCGGCGGCTTCGATCCCGCCCCACGCGGCCAAGGTAGCTTCCGAGGTGACGGTGCCGTCCCCATGCAAGAGCTCGTAGCCCAGCGGGCGCACTCCGAGCCGGCTCTTGGCGAGCGCGTCGTCGTAACCCGAATCCGCGTGCAACGCCTCGATCACCTCGGCGCGCGAGACTCCCAGGTAGCGCAGATAGGCATTCGTCTCCTCGGCCCACAGATCGACGGGCAGCGAGAAAGGATAGACCGCCTGGTTGACGGCTTTCCACGCACCGACGTGCGAAGGCTCGTGAATGATCTCGGGTCCGGCGAGGAGATCCTCCGGCTCGTAGCTCGTCTTGATGGGCTCGATGGCCTCGATCCAGTCGAGCCCAGCTTTGCCACTGACGCCGACCTCGAGGATCTCGTTGGCGAGATCGATGTACGGCAGCGGCGTGCTTCCGGCCTTGCAAGTGAGCTCCAGCCACTTCAGGTCCGGCCGCCGTCCCTGAATCACCGGCCCCTCGTCCCCGGCGCCCACCAGCACATCGAGCGCGCTCCACTTGGCCCCTCCCGATTTGTCAACCTCCGACGGAAAGCCGTCGAGCCATTGCAACAGATCCACCAGATGCGCCGAGGCGGAGAGGACCGACGCGCAGTGTTTGCACGTACACCCCCCCGGGTTTCCGAACAGCGATGGCCAGTCCGGAACGGCGTTCGATTCGCCACTGCCTTCCACTGGAACGAACGACTTGAGGAGGTTGGGGAAGGCGGACAATTGCACCTGATTGGTCGCCGCCGCGAACTTCGTGAACACGATGTTGGAGGCCGCCGCGTGCCACGATGCCTTGTCGAAGGTATCGCGTGCTGGCTGCTGCCCGCCGAGCGGAAGCGTCATCTCGAGCACGAACCGGTCGCGCCCCCTCTGCACGATGTCGTGCGCCGACAGAAACCCCGCGTCGGCGAGCGCTGTGACGGACTCGTAGCGCGGCACGATCCGGTAGAGGCGCTCGAACGCCCTCAGCCGTTTGCTCTGCGCTTCCGGCATGGCGTCGAGGTCGCCCTCGAACTGCGTCAAGCGGTCGCGCCCGAACATGAGGTCCGAATGGTTGTTGAGGAAGCTTTTGATGTCCTCGTCGCCGATGGCTTGCTGCACCCGCTCGACGAACGTTTTCATCGGGAACGCGTTCGAGATCGAGAAGGCCAGCACGCGGGCATAGTTTGCCCGCTTCGCTGCGGCATCCGCCCCGGGGATGGAAGCGGGCGCATCGATGCCCGCCTGGTTCACGATCCCGAGCCATTCGCCCTCGGTCAGCGCCACCAGACTGTCGAGCGTGGGGTACGTGGCCCTGGCTTGCGACAGGTGATCGAGCAGCGGCTTGTGCCCGCGGGTGAGCGACCAGTGCTGGAGCGCGAGTTGGACACGCGACTTCTTCCCGGCGTCGAGGCTCGCCACCGCACCCCAGAAGGCGGCCGGCGTGCCCTCGTGCGCGCAGTACTCCTCGGCGAAGCTCTGCCGTGTCGCCGGTGGTGTCACCCCCGCCGCGTCGAGCACTTCGGCCAGACCGCAGACGTCTCCGGTCCTGGACAGGAGCGCCCACGTTGCCGCTGCCGGCACCCATTGGCTCGACAGGACCGCGTCGATCGTCGTGTCGTAGGTCTGCGACACGAGGTTGTCGTCGACCGCTGCGCGCAGCTCCTCGCGAATGACGGACTTTGGGTGCAAGAAGAACGAGTCCGCATCCCCTGGCAGCCGCCGCCGAATCAGCCCGAACGCGATCTCCTGCGTGAGCGACGGGAAGTCGGTCCAGAGCTTGGTGGCGGACGACAGGGCGTCGAGATCGGTCCGGGAGACACCAGTGGAGCACGCGAGCGACGCGCGCTGCGCCTCGGTCAAATTGCCGAGCGGCATCGACGTGACGAGCCCCACCACGGCGCCGTAGGCCGCGGAGAACGCCGTCTTGCCTTGCCAGGGCTCCCCCGCGCGGACCAGATCGACAACCGCACTGGCCGGGGCCCGGCACTGCCTCTCGGAAGCAGCGATCTCAACGGCGAGGGCGGCCGATGTGAACGCCTTCCCGGCGCGAGCCTCGTCATTGGCAGCGCGCGCCGCACGGGCAGTCTCGTGGCAGCATCCGGCATCCCGAGGAACGTCGCGCGTCTTCCGATGTCGCGGTCGCTGTGGTGGCGCCAACGGCCGCTTGCTCCATTTGGCGGCATGGGAAGAAGTGTCGCCTGACCACCCCGGCTTCCTGCATCCCGGTGCCGCCGTGCCGTAGCGTCGCGGGCGGAGATGGCCATGGCCATGGCGAGCGGCAAGTCGGCGGCACTGGTTTCGCGCGTTGCGCTGGCGCCCCTCCTGAGCGCGCTGGTGGCCGCATGCGGCGCCGACCTCTTCGGGTAAGAGGACGGCTCCGCCAGAAGCTCCTCGCCGGGTCGTCGCAGGCCGGCTTGCCCGAAGGCGTGTCCATGACGAGCGCTCGACCAGGCGCCGTCAGATCGGGCGTGACCACGTCCCGGAGAGGCACGGACGCGGATGTCGCGCTGGCTTCGAGGGGTTCGAGGACGACCGATGTCGGCGCGATGACCCCGATGAGGACGATTTCACCGGCGAATCGGATTGGTTCTCGTGAGAGGCTCTTCACGGTTCGACTCCCGCGTCGGGAGTGGAGGGGGAACGCTTACCGGGTCGAGCGCCGCAAGGTTCGCAGCGATTACGGTGCGCCAGGGATGGGCCGGCGGCAATCGGCTCGCGGCGATCGCAAACGCTCGCTCCAGCAAAGCGCGGGCGTCCCGTGCGGGGCGACCCAGGTGCACCAACGCACCGGCGAGGTTGGAGAGGCCGACAGCGATCATCGGGTGATTGGGACCATAGGTCGCTTCCTCGATGGCCAGGGCGCGTTTGAACAGCGGGCGCGCATCGGCTCCTTGTCCCAGATCCTGAAGCACCAGGCCCAGATTGGAGAGGCGAGTTGCCGTGATCGGATGGTCTGGACCATACGTTGCCTCTTCGATGGCGACCGCACGCCGAAGCAGCGGAACGGCAGCGATCGGTTGTCCTGAATCCCGCGACACCGCCGCCAGGTTGGAGAGACTGACAGCGACCCTGGGATGGTCGGGGCCATGGGCCGCCTCTTCGATGGCAAGGGCGCGCTGGAGCAACTTCAGTGCGCCTTCGAGGTCTCCCAGGTCGCGCAACACGGCCGCCTGGTTCGCAAGCGCCCGCGCAACCTGATCGGGCTCCTGAGGGTCGAGCTGCTCGGCCTTGGTCAGTGCCCTGGAAAAAAGGGCGAGCGCCTCGGCATAACGGGCACGATTCCGGAAGTGTGAGGCGAGGCTGGTCGCTATCGCAATTTCTTCCGGGACACTCTCCGATCGCTCCGCCGCGACGAGCGCCTCGTCGAGGTGGTGCATTCGTTCATCGATCTCCGCCATTCGCTTCGGATCGACCGTATCTTGCAGCCAGCTCGCGACGTGGACGGCGGCTCGTCGACTCGTCGCGCGCCAGCGGCCCTGATCGATCAGCCGCCTCAGGCGTTGGTGAACCAGCGGGGCCATCGACGCCGTCGCCCCATTCACGACGATCAGCTCCAGATCAATGAGGTTTGTGAGCGCCGATGCCATCTCCGCGTCGCCTCGAGCGAACCCGGCAGCGGCTTCGATCCACGCGAGCGGCGCCGCCTCGCAGGAGAAGACTGCCGCACCTTCGAGGAACCGCCGTTCCGCCGTGGCGTCCGCAGGCTCGTCGAACAGGCGATCCAGCGCGACCAAGAGGGGCCGCGGACGCCCGTTGCCGCCCGCTTCCGGCCCGAACGAAGGACGCGCTCCGGTCATGAGATTCGGTGTACCAGTGCGCGTCGGGGAGGGCACGGGGATCGCTGGCGCATGGCCATTAGCCCTAACAATCCATCTCCCCCAGCCCGCCACGCGTGAACGCCTCGCGCACATTCGCCACCACGTCGCTCGTGCCCGCCGCGCGCCCCAGCTCGATCATCAGCTTCGTGAGCGCCGCCTCCGACGTCATGTCGCCGGCGCTGATCGCCCCCGCGCGCGCCGCCGCGGCGCCGCCTTCGTAACGGCCCAGATCGACGGCGCCGCGCGGCGACTGGCTGACGATCACGACGGGGACGCCGCGGGCGGTGGCGACGTCGATGGCGGGGATGAGGGAGTTTTCGAGGCGGGGGACGTTGCCGGCGCCGAAGGCCTCGATGACCAGGCCGCCCTGAGACGCGGCAAGCCCACGGTCCACGTTCGCTACTCGCCTTCGGCGGCCATCCTGTCCGGCGATGTGAT
>Ga0163144_10021379_pt1 | contig 12864 bp, 9 predicted proteins | sample OliLak19BULKMAT1_FD_123175 | JGI IMG/M metagenome (GOLD analysis project Ga0163144, IMG submission 123175) | Freshwater microbial mat bacterial communities from Lake Vanda, McMurdo Dry Valleys, Antarctica - Oligotrophic Lake LV.19.BULKMAT1 | ecosystem: Environmental > Aquatic > Freshwater > Lake...
TGTCGAGCTGGTTTTTGAGGGCTGCCCAACCCGCAGAACGTTGATCCTCCCTTGGCCGAAGGGCAGCCATTTTTGCTTTTAACAGGTTGAAAAAATTCTTGTCAGGCATAGTTTATGGAATGCGGTGAATCAATTCGTTGGTCATCATTTGCTTCAGTTTGGCCCGCGCTTTTGAAAGGTTCGACTTCGAAGCCCCGACAGATATGCCCAGCATTTCGGCAATTTCAGGGTGGGAGTAACCTTCGAGTGCAAAAAGGTTCAACGTAAGGCGATAGCTTGGCGGTAATTTTTGCACCATACCCAACACCTCATCGGCGGCCATTTTTGACAGATAATCATCTTCTACACTAAGGTCCAAGCCCTCCGTCATATCGTATAACACCAAGTCGTTCAGGTGTTTGTGGTAAAAATTAATGGCAGTGCGCACCACAATTGTACGCAACCAGGTATTAAAAGTGAACGCTTCGTCGTAGCGGTCAATGCTCGTGAAAATTTTCAAAAAAGCATCGTTTAGTACTTCGTGGGCTTCTTGTTCCCGACTGCAATAGGGCAACGCCACAGACAGTGCATAACCATAGAAGCGGTCATACAAGGCTTGTTGGCTGCGGCGATCGTTGTTTCGGCAGCCTTTCAGGATTTTTTGCAACCCATTAGATTTCACTGTACTAATCTATTCAAGAAAAAATCCCCAACGGTTGCCTGTCGGGGATTTTTTTTCTTATTAAAAACACTACAATTCCAAGTGAAGTCACCTTCAATTCCGTGCATAAAAAAACAAAGGCTGTTGCGCACTTTTCGCTCGCTCCGTTGAGGTTAAAAAGCCCGTGCCCCAATGATTAAAGCAAACCGCTTCGCCTTGCATTTCAGGCTCATAAGGTATCAACTCCGGGTTGTTTTTTTGCAAAACATCTCCCAGTTTTTCTCCGGTTGGCACCTTCCAATAATAAATCTTCTTTTTGGTTTTTATCAACACCTCACCGCCATGAGGCGACACAGCGCCCGCCGTAGCCAGGTCGATGGGAAAATTACCCAACCGTTCAAGTGTCATTTCGGCGCTGGTACTTTGTGGATATGGCAATCGAAAAAGCGTCGCACCGCCATGTGCTTTGGTCATGATAAACAAGTCTTGTGACACTGGGTCGAATAGCAGTGTTTCCGCATTGAGGCGCTCGCCATCGGGGTATTGAAAAGTCATGGTCTCCAGCTGCTCAACATGTAACATCTGCGGGAACAGCAACCCATTTGGCATGGCAGGTTCTGGAAACCGATAAATGAAATGGGTTGGAAAAGCACTGTTGTTGTCTCCTAAATCTGCTAGATAGACATAAGAAATGCCTGTTTTCGGATCTACGCCAACCGCAATATCCTCGCAATCCTGGGTTTTTGACAAAGGTAATTTGCAGGTAGCCAGGTGGTTACCCAAGCTGTCGATCAGGTAAATTTCCGCAACCTTTTTACCATCATTGTGTGTCCAATATTTCCCCGGATTGCGGTGGCTGGCAGCGAGACCTGAGAGTTCTTTCACAAACCCGTCGTGGATAACACCTGTTTCTTTGCCTTCAGCAAAGACAGTGCTGGTCGCAATGCTGGAAAAATCACGACCCTTGAATGGGTCGGTTTGGCAACTGCTGGCGAATGCGACGATGCAAAGGAAAAGAAGCTGTTTCATAGTGTTCGATTTTTGCAAAGGTAGGGCAATACCCCACCATTATGAGAACACTCGCAGGATAGTATCCGAGAGGCTGGTTTTGTAAATGGTCAACCCCCTGCTGCTCAATCTTTCCCCTCAGAAAGCAGGTTACCACTTGCATCAAATATGATGTCTTTGCGCTTTACCTCGGCTTCATAAACCGTTGTACCGTCCGACTTTTGGATTTTGGCGGCTTCTTTTACCTTTTTGCCTTTCAATGCGGCCTGTACTGGGGCTGGCAATTCAGCGAATTTGATTTCGGTTTCTGTCTCCATCCATTTGCCATCCGCGCTGAAGTTGGCCGACATTTCGACTTCATTTTGTTCAAACTCGGCTTCCCATTCTCCGTTTTTCTCCTTTTCCCATTGTAGTTCTTCTACGTTCTTAAACATCTGGTTGAAAGTCGCAACTGCTGCTGCGGGAGGAGGCGTCTTTTGCGCACAAGCCGTTAGGCCAGCACCAAGACAAAAGGTGAGCAATACCATTAATTTTTGCATAGATCATTGTTGTTTTAGTGAAAGTATGGTGCAAAGGTGGTGACGAATTTTGGAGAGATTTTGGAGCGGTACAAATGTGGGGAATTCCTAAGGGCAGTAATTTCCATAAATCTTGGGGTTGGTTTACACTTATTGGTCGAACGAAGAAAAATCGAGACCAAATGGCCCTCGTCTGACCACTTTTCGTGGTCCGACGAATAAGTAAAGACCAAATGCAGCTTTTTTCCAAATCCCAACCTGATCCAAGCAGGCACCTAGTGGCGAGTCCACCGTATGTACACAAGTCAAAACCCAGCTAAAGTCAATTGGCAAAGCAGTTGATCCTATTTTATTCTATCTTGAATGCCAAGATGTGTACATACGCTAGATGCAGCCACTTGCCCATCCAAGAAACATTTTTCGGCTAATCTAAATGCGCCAAACCAAGCCCAAGCCCTGCGAACTCCCGTAAATACTAAGCCCTATTTTCTGAAATCGCTCATTATGGTGCAAGTTGGGCACCAGCCAGCCAATGGCTGCCCCGACAACATAGCCCGTCACAACGTCCGATAAAAAATGTCGCCCCGCCCGCATGCGCAGAAACCCCGTGACGGCGGGAACGGTAGCTGCCAAGCCCCACACCAAGGGTTCCCAACGACTTTCCGGGTGGAAATCAGACCATACCCTGGCAGCAAAAAAACAACCTGCAGCACTGGCCGATGTGTGTCCCGAAAAAAAGCTCTTTCGGGTATCCTTGCTTTGTTTCGCTGCCAGGGACGCGCCAGGGTTGTAGCCATAAGGCCTTGTACGCAACACCAGGTTTTTTGTCAAAAGTGTAAGCCCTCCGTTCAGCAACATGGTTTCCGCATACATCAAGGAAAGCACGCCTACTTCTTTTCGGGCAGCAGGCAAAGCCATCAACAAGAACGGCACGGCTTCTCCTGCGTACATAAAAACATCACTGGCGTGGCCTGCCTGGCTGGAATTCCAATAGGTAGCCTGTCGGTCAATCGGAAAAACAGTAGAACGGTCGAGCGCGGCAATGGCAGGTATGGCCAATGGTTTCACTTGATTTCCGAGGATAAAGCCCGTGGCAGCGCTTGTAAGGCCTAGCCCGGTCAGCGTCATATCCGTAGTGGAATAAAAGATGTAGCGTTTTTGGCCAAAAAGAGCACTGCAAAGCAGCAGGGGAAAAATGATGGCAAATAATTTTTTCATAAAATACGGTTTCAAAGATAACGTAAGTAAGAACCGCGTAGCGGTGACATTCTAGTAGCATCGAATGCCATATTTGATAGATTAAAACCGCGTAGCGGTGACATTTTAGATACGGTGTCGCGTTCGGTGTCACATTGGCACGTTTCTATGAAATTCTAAAATGCCACCGCTACGCGGTTCTTGCCATCCCCATCAACCATTGCTTCTAAAATGTCGCCTGCTTCTAAAATGTCGCCGCTACGCGGCTTGCATAACGCAAAAGGCTATCCAAAATTCAGGTTAAGATAAATAACACGAGCCTGGGACGGACTTGAAAAAAAGCCTCCAACATTCCTACAAAATCTATCCCCACCTTTGCCTTTATTTATTGCCGACCACCATGCGCTATTTGGGTTTATTCCTTATTTTCCTCTGCCTCCAGCTCCAAGCTCAGGAGCGCAATCTCGACTATTACATTAATACCGCCCTACAGAACAACCCGGTTTTTCGCGATTTGAGCAACCAAAATGCGCTCAACCGACAGGATAGCTTGCTGGTGCGCGCTAGCTTGCGCCCGCAGGTAATCGGCAGCAGCGCAGCCAGTTTTGCCCCCAATGTTAAGGGCTTTGGCTACGACCCTGCCCTGAGCAATGGCGGCTTTTTTAACGCGTCTATTGGTGTAAGTCGGCCAATTCTGGTGCCCAAGCAGAACCTCGAAGCGCAATTCCAGGCCCTTGCCGTTCAAAACGAAAGCTTGCAAAACAGCGCCAAGCGCAGTAAACAGGACATCCGCCGGAACATCGGCATGTTGTACATCACAGCATTCGGCACCGAGCAGCAACTAGCCTTCAACCGCGAAACCCTGGGCTTGTTGCGCCGCGAAGATGCGGTGTTCAAACGCCTCACCGAGCAAAATATTTACCGGCAAACCGACTACCTGACCTTCCTGACGTCGCTGCGGCAGCAGGAAAGTACGGTGCGGCAACTGGAAATTCAATATAAAAACGAACTGGCTACCCTGCATTACAACTGCGGCATTACAGATACCAGCACGGTGTCGCTGAGCGCCCCCGACATGCAATTGCCCGCGCTCCCACCAGTCCAAAACACCGTATTTTACCAGCAATACACACTCGACAGCCTGCAAATACGCGCCAATGACCAACTAATTGACATCCCATACCGCCCCAGCATCAGTGCCTTTGGCGACGCGGGTTTTAATTCATCTTTCCTGGGTCAAGGTTGGAAAAATTTTGGTTTCAATCTGGGCATCAGCGCTTCGGTGCTAATTTACGACGGCCAACAACGCCACCTGCGCCACCAAAAAACCGCCATGTTGGAAAACACCCGACAGGGATACCGCGATTTTTTCCTGCAACAATACCAACAGGAGATTGCCCAAACGCGCCAACAAATCGATGTCATCGACCAACTCGATGCGCTGGTGCAGGCGCAATTGCTCAACGCACGCGTCCTGATTGATGCCAACGGGCGTTTGCTCCGCAGTGGCGATGCCCGCGTGGTGGATTACCTGATCTCCATCGGCACGCAACTGAACGCCCAAAACCAATTGACCATCAACCAGATTAACCGCTTACAATTGCTCAACCAGCTCAATTTCCGCAACGCTCCAGAATAATACACCGCTTATGAAACTTGTTCAAAAAATTGTCCGTTGCCTGTTTGTCGTTGCCGCCCTGGGTTGTCATGGCAAAGCAGCAGATCCCCAGGTAGAGGCTGAATCCAGCAAACCGGGGACACCTGTAAGCATCACTTCCGTCGAAATTAGTCCCTTGCGTGAGGTGCGGGAAATGAATGCCACGGCAGCCTTTATGCAAAAAAGTGTGGTGAAAGCCAATGCCAATGGCTATTTGCGGGGAGGCGATATCCGGCTGGGCCAATTTGTAAAAGCGGGCCAATTGCTCTATACCTTACAAAACAAGGAGGCTGCAGCGCTCGGCAATTTGGTGGAAGCGGTAGACAGCAGTTTTAAGCTCAAAACCTTGATAGAAATTTACGCCAATCAAACGGGTTTTATCACCCAGCTCGACCGCCAATCAGGCGATTATGTACAGGACGGCGAACAATTGGCCGTGATCAGCGATGCCCGCAGCTTTGCGTTTGTACTGGATTTACCCTTCGATATGAAGCGATATTTGCCCCAAAACCGGACGGTGGAGTTGATTTTGCCCGACAGTAGTCGGCTACGGGCTACGCTGGCTTCGTCGATGCCCAGCGTCGACCCCATTTCCCAAACCCAGCGTTTTGTGTTGAAAGTACCTACCACCGACGGCGGGCGCAGCATCCCGGAGAATTTGATCGCCCGCGTGTTGTGGGTAAAATCGGTAAAATCTAAAGCTGTTTCCTTGCCCAAGGCTGCTGTACTGACCGATGAAATGCAACACGAATGGTGGATCATGCAACTCCTGGACGACAGCACGGCTGTTCGGGTACCAATTCAAAAAGGGATAGAATCGGGGGATTGGGTGGAAATTGTTGCACCAAAATTGAACAGCAGCGACCGAGTACTGCTTTCCGGAAATTTCGGGCTGCCAGATACCGCAAAAGTGCTCATCATTAAAGGCAGCGCCGACCATGAATAGCCCTACTTCGCTGTATCATCAATACCGAAAACCGCTGCTCGCCTGCGTGCTGCTGCTGGTACTTGGCGGCTATTTCGCCTACGGTCATTTACAAACCGCGCTGTTTCCTGAAATTACCTTTCCAAAAATAAAAATCATCGCGGATGCCGGTCAACAGCCCGTGGACAAAATGATGGTTTCGGTCACCAAACCCCTTGAGGATGCCGTAAAACAAGTGCCCGACCTGAAACTGCTGCGCAGCACCACCAGCAGGGGCAGTTGCGAAATTTCGGCTTTTATGGATTGGAATGCCGACATCGACCTGGCCAAACAGCGCATCGAAAGCAGGCTCAACCAGGCACGGCCCAACCTGCCCGCCGACCTTCAGATTACGGTGGAAAAGATGAATCCCTCCATCTTGCCCGTCATGGGCTACACGTTGGAAAGCAAAAAGCGCAGTCCCGTGGAGCTCAAGCAGCTCGCTTTGTTTACCATAAAGCCTTTCCTTTCACAAGTGGAAGGCGTGAGTGAAGTGCGGGTAATCGGCGGAAAAACCAAGGAATATTGGCTGCAGCTTGATGTGCCAAAAATGAGCACCCTCGGCATCACGCCCGAGCAAATCAGCACCACCCTTGCCCAAACCAATTTTGTGCAGAGCAATGGCTACCTCAACGATTACCGCTTCCTCTACCTCACCCTCACCGATGCGGTGGTGGACAAACTGGAGGAACTCGAAAACCTCGTTGTCAGCAACGATGGCAAGCGCATCACCTGCATCAAGGACATCGCCACGGTGCAAATACAGGAAGCCAAGGAATACGTGAAAATCAATGCCAACGGGCAGGACGGCATTTTGCTGGCCATCGTAAAACAGCCCAATAGCAACCTGGTGGCGCTTTCCGACAGCATGGTCCAGAAAGTGGCCGAACTGCACGACATCCTTCCCGCGGATGTGCATGTGGAGCCATTTTACATCCAGGCTGATTTCGCGAATGATGCCGTGCGCAGCGTGACCGATAGCCTGTGGATCGGGCTGCTGCTGGCCATTGTGGTCGCCATACTTTTCCTGCGCTCCCTGAAAGCCAGTGCGACCATGCTGGTGGTCATACCCGTTACTTTGGCCTGTACGCTGCTGGTATTGTACGCCATCGGTGAAACGCTCAACATCATGACCCTGGGCGCCATCGCCGCCGCCATTGGGCTTATCATCGACGATGCCATTGTGGTGGTGGAACAGATACACCGAACGCAGGAGGAGCATCCCGAGGATTCTGTGCCGACGCTGGTGCAAAAAGCCATCAAATACCTTTTTCCAGCCATGTTGGGTTCTTCCATCAGCACAATGGTAATCTTCCTGCCTTTCGTGTTGATGAGCGGGGTGGCAGGTGCCTATTTCAAGGTGATGACCGATACGATGATGATCGCGCTGGCTTGCTCCTTTTTTGTTACCTGGTTGGCATTGCCGGTGGTGTACATCTTATTTTCGAGGAAAAATACGGCGGCAAAAACAGCGCATGCATCAACAGAAATCAAACGCGGTTGGGTGGTTTTTTTCATCAAACGGCCTTGGCTTAGCGCTTTGTTTTCGCTTTTGCTTGTGGGTGTAATCGCTTTGGTTTTTCCAAAATTGGAGACCGGCTTTTTACCAGAAATGGATGAAGGCAGCATCGTTATGGACTACAATTCTCCCCCTGGAACTTCCCTCGACGAAACAGACCGAATGCTGCGGGAAGTGGAAAAAATGATTGTCGCCGTGCCGGAGGTGGAAGCTTACAGTCGGCGCACAGGCACCCAAATGGGCTTTTTTATCACCGAACCCAATCGGGGCGATTACCTCATTCAATTGAAAAAAGCACGCTCCCGCAGCACTGGGGACGTGATTGCCGACATTCGCCAACAAGTGGAGGCAACCCAACCGGCCCTGACCATCGACTTCGGGCAAGTTGTCGGCGACATGCTCGGCGACCTAATGAGCTCGGTACAACCCATCGAAGTAAAAATTTTTGGTCCTGACCGGACGGAATTGCAAGCGCTGTCCCAACAGGCAGCAGCCATGATTGAGCAGGTGCCTGGCACGGCAGATGTGTTTGATGGCATCGTAATTGCGGGGCCATCGGTCAATGTAGAACCCGAGTTCACCCGTTTGGCCCAATTCGGCATTACACCTGCCAACCTGCAATACCAGGTTCAAACGGCGCTGGAAGGCAATGTTGTGGGACAGGTGTACGAAAAACAGCAGTTGGTCAATATCCGACTGCAATACCCCGGCAGCCGGAACCTTAGCGTGACCGAACTGCGCAACATGCCCATTTTTTTGCCCAACGGGAAACGGCTGTCCTTGTCGGAGCTCGCGCAAGTAAACCTGACTGCTGGCGATGCAGAAGTGGAGCGGGAGAACCTGCAACCACTTGGCGTGGTCAGCGCCCGACTCGACAACCGCGACCTGGGCGGTGCTATGAAGGATATTCGCCGCGTATTGGCTGATAGTCTCAGCTTGCCCAATGGTTACCATTTACAGTACGGTGGCGCTTATGCGGAGCAGCAGCAGTCGTTCCGGGAGTTGTTGATGATTTTGTTGGCAGCCAGCTTGCTCGTATTTGGCGTGATGTTGTTTTTGTTTCGGGAAATTGGCATTGCGCTGCTCATCATTGTGGTGGCGGTGCTGGGTATTTCGGGTAGTTATGCCGCGCTGTACCTCAGCCATACGGCATTGAACGTGGGCAGTTATACGGGCTTGATTATGATTGTGGGCATCATTGGGGAGAACGCCATATTCACGGTGCTGCAATTTCGGGACAACCTGAGCAGCCGCGGGGTAGACGATGCTTTGTCTTTCGCCATTTCAACGCGCTTGCGGCCCAAGTTGATGACGGCGTTGGGGGCAATTATCGCGCTCATGCCCCTGGCATTGGGCATCGGGACGGGAGCGCAGTTGCACCAACCCTTGGCCATTGCGGTGATTGGCGGCTTTTTGGCGGCGCTGCCTTTGTTGTTGGTGGTATTGCCGGCGGGATTGAGGGTGCTGCATGGGGGGAGGTTTTGGCGGGCTTAGTGGATAATTATCCTGCACTACGACCAAAAATTTTCAGTAAAATCGATCACGCATACTTGTAAACAAGCGTTACATCATCCATGAATATTTCAATGCTGAGTTGAAATATTCATGGATGATGTGCTTTTAGGGTTGGAATGTTTTTTTGTACTTCCCTTCAATCCGTGTTCTAATACTTCAAGGACAGACCATTATCCTAAAAACGAACCTTGGTTTCCCAAGCCCCGTCCTCAAAACCTATTTCTAGCCCCCACTCATATTGCTCACAAATTTCCTTGACAATCGCCAAGCCCAAGCCCAGTCCTTCTGATTGTATATTGCTGCGCCGAAACCGTTCCAGCAATTCAGTTGGGGGCACTTCAGGGGTCAGGCCGCTGTTTCGGAGTATCAGGGATTTTTCGTTGAGCTGAATAGAAATCCAGCCATCGGCAGCAATATTGTGCTTCACCGCATTGCCAATCAGGTTTCCAATCAGCGTTTCGGCGAGAAAGGGATTGAGCGGAAGGTTGAGCGGCTTGAGTTCCGTCTGAACGCGTAGGTTTTTAGCTTCGATAAAATCTTCGAGCTGTTCCAATTTACGGGTAATGAGCCCGGGAACATCTACCATTTCCAGGGCTTGAAACTGGTAGTTTTCGATTTTAACCAGCAGTAGCAGGTTTTGTTGCAAACGGGAAAGCCGGGCGGCGGCTTGCTGTGTTTGGTGCAGATGGCCCAGTTGTTCCTTGGTTAGTCCTTCGGATTGGAGCAACGTGTCGAGCTTGGCGCGAATCACGGCCAATGGCGTTTGAATTTCATGGCTGGCATTTTCCGTGAAACGTTTGAGGGCGCGGTAATCCTGCCGGGTTTTCTCGCTCCATCGTTCTAGGGTGGTGTTTAGTTCAGCAAATTCATCCGTGTTCGTTTCGGGAAGCACCATCGGATCCTGTTGATTTAGCTGGAAGCCGCGCAAGCGATCAAGGGTTTCGTAAAATGGCTGCCAAAGTTGCGCTGACATCCGTTTTTGAGCCCAAAACAAAGCGAGGAACATGGCTGCCAAAAGTGCAAGATTGAGCAACAGTACGGTTTCCGCAATATCTTCCGTCTCCACAGCTGACTGCAAAATATCGACTTGATATGGTTGGCCGTGCACACTCAGGCCAAAGCGCAGTTGCCGGAAAGGTTCTTCTTCTTGTTCCAATTCGTTCAAAAGCATGGTATCCTGGAGGCTGCGGGTGGGTAATATTTCCACTCGATGTGCCAAAAGCTTCGCGCTGGTGCTTTGGAAAAATACGGGTAGTGTGTCGTGTGTCTGCGCATACGCGACAATTTCTGCCTCCAGTTCCTCCAATCGCTCGTCGGCATAGGCATTAAAAAGCGACCGCACTCCCAGGAACAAGGCTACGCTGCTGACCATAAGGGCCACCAAGGAGATCAGCAGATATTGTTGGTTGGTTTGTGCGAGTAGTTTCATTTGTTTGTCGAGAATTTGTAGCCGATGCCATAAACGGCTTTGAGGTAGTCATCGGCGCCCTTTTCCGTGAGTTTTTTGCGCAGGTTTTTGATATGGGAATAGATAAAATCGAAGCTGTCCATCTGGTCGGCATCATCGCCCCAAAGGTGCTCGGCAATGGTTTCGCGGGTGAGCACACGGTTTTTATTGGCCAGGAAAAACAGCAATAAATCGTATTCTTTGCGCGTCAAATCTATAGGCACATCGCACACAAGCACTTGCCTTTCAGCAGTTTGCACCTTTATTTCAGCAAAAATAATTTCAGCATTGCCGCCAAACTGCCGCCGCCGCAGAATGGCCTTGATGCGGGCATTGAGCTCCGCCAGGTGAAAAGGCTTGGTCAGGTAGTCGTCGGCGCCGAGTTCCAGTCCGTTAAGTCGGTCGTCGAGGGCGTTTTTGGCTGAAATAATGAGGATGCCTGCGGGTGATTCCTGCTTTTTCAGTTGTGCCACCAAGTCCATGCCATTGCCACCGGGCAACATAATGTCAACCAACACGCAATCGTATTGGTAGACTTGGATTTTATCCAGTGCCGAGGCATAGTCAGCACAGTGTTCCACCAGGTAGCCATCGTCGCGGAGGTAGGCGGCGATGCTTTGGGCGAGGGAAGGCTCGTCTTCTATGAGTAGGAGTTTCATGTAGAAAGTTGTCAAATCAAAAAATGTCCAATTTCCAACAAGGAACGCCCAATTTCCAAGTGGGTGGAACGCTTGGTCATATCATGGGACAAGCCAAATATAACATTACGCTACGTTTACCGAGTGAATGAGGTGTACGCTTAGTACTTGGAAATTGGGCGTTCCTTGTTGGACATTGGACATTACTTTTTGCGCAAATATCCAGTCTAATTCTGGATACATTCTGGATTTCAGCCTCAACTACCCTACCCGCATACAATCCTCCCCCAGCACCGTCTCCAGCATTTCCAACAAAAAATCCGCGTCCTTTTTCCCAAAAACCATCGGTGGCTTGATTTTTAAAACGTTGTGGAAAGGCCCGTCGGTACCCATCAGGATGCCCAATTCCCGCATGCGGTTGGCCAGGCAGGCTGTTTGGGCGGCAGCAGGCTCCAGGGTTTCGGGGTCTTTTACCAATTCAAACCCGAGGAAAAGTCCAGGGCCACGCACATCACCGATGATGCGGAATTTTGTAGCCAATGACTTTAGATGGGCGCTCAAATAAGCGCCTATTTCCAACGCATTTTGCTGTAACCCTTCATCTTTTATTACCCGCAACACTTCTAGGCCAATGGCACAGGATACCGGATTTCCACCAAATGTATTGAAATACTCCATGCCGTTGGCAAATGCGTCGGCGATGGCGCGGGTGGTCACAACAGCTCCCAGCGGGTGACCGTTTCCGATGGGCTTGCCGATGGTGACAATATCTGGAACCACACCATGTTCCTCAAAAGCCCAAAAATACTGGCCGTGGCGACCGCAGCCAGTTTGTACTTCATCGGCGATGAACAGGCCTCCGGCTGCGCGCACATGGGCTGCTGCGGCTTTCAAATAGCCGGGCGGGAGTGGCACTTGCCCACCGCAACTGATGACTGATTCGCAAATAAACGCAGCGGGGTTTCGGCCTTCAGATTGGATTTTGGCTACCGCGGTGGCTACATGGGCGGCGTATTGTTGACCTGGTTCAGTAGTATTTCCTTTGTACATTCCTCGGTAGGTATCCGGGATGGGCGTTACATGCACTTTCGGCGGCACCCCGCGCCCGCCCGGCCCATCGAATTTGTAGGAGCTGATGTCCACACAGCCCTGGGTATTGCCGTGGTAGCCGACTTCCACGACGATCATGTCCTGTTGCTGAGTATAATTTTTGGCCAGGCGCATGGCCAGTTCATTGGCTTCGCTGCCGCTGTTGACGAAAAAAGCGACTTTTAATTCGGGCGGGAATGTTTCCAGCAGGGCTTCTGAAAACTGTATGATATTTTGGTGGAGGTAGCGGGTATTGGTATTCAGCACCGCCATTTGCCGTTGTCCGGCGCGCACCACGCGCGGGTGCTCGTGGCCCACGTGCGCGACGTTGTTCACGGTGTCCAGGTAGCGCCTGCCCGTGTCGTCGAACAAGTATTGCCGCCAGCCGCGCAGCATGGTGAGGGGTTTGTGGTAGGAAATACTCAGGTTCTTGCCCAGTTGGTTTTTTCGGGCGTTCAAGATGTTTTCTGTCGATACTTGCTCCACGCTTGGCGAAGGTTTCCCCGTCAACAGCAGCCAGGGATCTGGGCAAATGCTCGTCCAGATGGCGCGTTTTTCAGGAAAAGCCACGCCGGGGAAATCTCCCTCATTGTCTAGCATATCCAGGATTACCTGAAAATGCAGGTGTGGCGACCAATTCCCATTTTCGGGCATGGGGCCGATTTGGCAGAA
>Ga0163144_10021380_pt1 | contig 12864 bp, 7 predicted proteins | sample OliLak19BULKMAT1_FD_123175 | JGI IMG/M metagenome (GOLD analysis project Ga0163144, IMG submission 123175) | Freshwater microbial mat bacterial communities from Lake Vanda, McMurdo Dry Valleys, Antarctica - Oligotrophic Lake LV.19.BULKMAT1 | ecosystem: Environmental > Aquatic > Freshwater > Lake...
GACCCGACCGGGAAGCGGATTCGCCAGCCGGCCCGGAGTGGTGAGTCTGCGCCTGCGCTCGGCCGAGGATCTGGTGGTGGTGGAATCTCCCCCGTGGTGGACGGTGCGGCGGCTCGGCGCGATCCTCGCCGCGCTCGCGACCGTAACATTGGTCGCGGGTCTTTGGATCGCGATTCTTCGCCGGCAAGTAAGCCGGCAGACGGCGGCGTTGCGCCACCGCATCGAGGCCGAAGCGGCCCTCGAGGAACGTCAGCGGATCGCCCGCGAATTTCACGATACTCTGGAACAGGAACTCGCCGGGGTCAGCCTGCGCCTCGACGCGCTCGCGACGCGCGTCGCGGATGACAAAGGCAAAGGCCTGATCGCGGCCTCGCGCAATCTGGTATCGCGAATCCAAACCGAAACGCGGGATCTGATTTCTGATTTGCGCGACCCGGCGGAGACCGCGGGCGATTTGACGGCTGCGCTCACCGCCCTGGCTTCGCGCACGAACAACGAGCGCGGCGCGGATGTGCGTCTCGAGGTGTCCGGCTCCATTCCGACCGTCAGCGCCACCATCGTGCACGACTTGCGGATGATTGCCCGCGAATCCCTCAACAACGCCCTCAACCACGGGCGCGCCACCGAGGTGGTGCTGCGCCTCACTGCCGATACAACGTGCCTCACCCTTCAGATCGTCGATGACGGATGCGGCTTTGATGTCACCGACGCGACGCTGGGGAAACGCGGCCATTTCGGATGCGCCGGGATCCGGGAACGCGGCCGGAAGATCGGCAGCGCGGTGAGGTGGAGCAGCGCCCCGCAACAAGGCACGACGGTCGAGGTGGTCCTTCCGCTCCCGAGTTCGCTGCGGAAGCACCAGCAAACCGTACTGGCCGCGCCCACCCGGCCGACGGCGTCTACGAGCGGCTACGAAGAAAAGCCTGCAATCATTTGATGACGCCGGAACCAGCCTCCGCTCTCTCGACGCCGCTCACCGTCCAAATTGTTGATGACCATTTTGTGGTGCGCAGTGGACTTGCGGCCTCACTCGAGCTCGACGATGCGATCAAAGTGGTCGCCGAATCCGAGCGTGGCGAAGATGTGATTCCGGCGTACCGACAGTTTCGTCCCCGAGTTGTGTTGATGGATCTGCAACTCCCCGGGATGAGCGGCATTGAGGCCACCGCGGCGCTACTGGGGCACGACTCGGCGGCCCGCGTATTGATCTTTTCCACATTTGCCCGCGACGACGAAATCCAGGCGGCGCTCGACGCCGGCGCACTCGGTTATCTGCAGAAATCTGCGTCGCGCGAAGAACTGTTGGGTGCACTCCGCGCGGTCGCGCAAGGTCGACGGTCGCTTCCGCCCGAAATCGCGCGCCGGCTTAACGCCATTCGCCTCGGCCCCGCCATCACGCCGCGCGAACGCGAAATTCTCGCGCTCATCGCCACGGGGCGCGCGAACAAGGAAATCGCCACCGCGTTTTCCGTGTCGGAAGACACCGTGAAACGCCACGTCAGTCACATTCTGGAAAAACTCGATGTGAACGACCGCGCGCAGGCGACGGCCGAAGCGATCCGCCGGGGAATTCTCAAAGTGCCGGAGTGACAAGGTTGAGACCGACGGGGTGAGACGGTCTGGATTGGTGAAATAGCCATTCCTCTCTGTTCCGATCAACAGTAGAGAACGGCTGTCGGCCTTGGTTTCGACAACGAGCCGGAAATACAGGCAGGAATGCCTGTATCACTTCCTGGGGTGACACAGACATTCCTGTCTGTTCCGGATCAACGCAGGGAACGCCGGTCGGCCCAAGTTTCAACGCCGCCCGGAAATACAGGCAGGAATGCCTGGATCACTTCACCTTCGATGAGACGCCGCAATTCGGCCTCAAACCGCTTTACCGGCCGCGATCTTTGACTGAAGGTTCGGCTCATTGAAGACGTCGACCCCCGCCTCCACTCTCCTGCGTCACTCCGCCTGCCTCGCGCTGGGGCTGGCACTCCTCGTGCACGCCGGCATTGCCCACGGCCAAGCCTTCTGGCGCAGCACGCTTTATCCGGTTAACTGGACTCCTCCGACCACCCTGAGCTTTGAGAGTGATAAGCTGATCCAGGATTTTTCGCAGGCCGGTTACCGTCGCGGTGAGGCGGCAATTCCCTCGCCGCCTGCCTCCATTTACAACGTCGCGAACTTCGGAGCGGATCCCAGCGGGGCCGCCGATTCGACGGTCGCGATTCAGCAGGCAATCGATGCGGCCGCGGCGGCGGGCGGCGGCGTGGTTTATCTTCCGGCGGGCGTATTCAAAGTTTCCCCACAAGGCACGAACACGTATGCGTTGCGCATCGCCAGCAATGGAATCGTGCTCCGAGGCGCCGGCAGGAATCGGACATTTCTTTTCAACGATTCCTTTACCATGCGGAGCAAGCAGATCATCCGCGTGGATGGATCCGGCTCGAGCTGGTCCACCGTTCCCGCGGGCAGCCCGCAGCCGGTCATCACGAGCGACTTGCTGAGCCCCACCACGTCCATCCCGGTGGCCAGCGTGGCGGGTTTTGCGGTGGGCGACTGGATCATGCTGCGCGCCACTGCGACGGATGCGTTTATCGCGGAGCATAACATGACCGACCTCTGGGGAGGGCTTGGAGGGAACTTGGGCGGCGTGATGTTTCTCCGGCAGATCCTGGCCATCGATGCCGCCACGCCAACGCTCACCATCGACATCCCCATTCGCTACTACTTGAAAACGCGCGACAATGCGCGCGTCCACCTCGCGGTTCCGCACGTCGAGGAAGTCGGCCTGGAGGATTTTTCCATCGGGAATCGCGAACACGCGAACAGCGGCAGCAGTACGGGCTGGGGCGAGGAAGATTACACCACGGCGGGCAATGGCTCGTATGATGCGCACGGCTCCTACGCGATCGCGCTCCGGCGCGCCCGCAACTGCTGGATCTCCAACGTCGTCACCTACCGTCCCAGCGTAAACACCGTCAACACGCATCTGCTGTCCAACGGAGTCCTGCTGGAAAACTGTCGCAGCGTAACCATCCGTGGCTGCGACTTTCAACGTCCGCTCTACGGCGGTGGCGGCGGCAATGGCTACATGTACCGGTTGCAAAGCTCCAACGACTGCCTGGTCCGCGACAGCGCCGCGCGTTACAATCGACACGGCTTCGTGTTCTCGCACATGGCCTGCTCCGGGAATGTGATTCACGGCGGCATCGCGCAGGTCACGCGCGTGCAAGCCGCCGGGTCAGGCACGACCAGCGGCGAGGGGTGCGATCACCACATGCATCTGAGCCAGTCGAACCTCATCGACGGCGTGCAATTGGACCAGGATTTCTTCACCGCGCACTATCGCGGTACATCCGGATCGCCGCCGCAGCACGGCCAGGGTGCAGTTCATTCCGTTTACTGGAACCTGGTCGGGCTCGCTTACCAGCCGAACAAGACGTTCATCGTTCGCAGCGAACAAGCGCGTTACGGCTACATGATCGGCACGCGCGGCCCAGCCAGCGGAATGACCACCGCAGCCAATACCAACCGCACCGCGCCGGTGGACCATGCGGAAGGCGCGGGACTCGGCGCCACCTTGGAACCACTCTCGCTTTACCACGATCAGGTGCGACGCCGCCTCGGCAAACCACCCGCGCCGCCGATTCCCACGGCTGTCACCGCCAGCGGCGGCGTCTCGCAAGTCGGGCTCACGTGGAACCCGACTGCAACGGCAGCCCGCTACCACGTGCGGCGCGCCACCGTGCGAGGCGGACCGTACGCGCTGGTCGCTTCGGTCACCGCCCCGAGTCACGTCGATACCGGTCTTCCGCACGGCCCGGCTTACTACTATACAGTGTCGGCAGCAAACGACACCGGAGAGAGCGGCGAATCCTATGAAGCGACCGCGACACCGGCTCCCGCTTTTCAGCAGGACGCGGGCGCCGACGGCATTGTATCCGTGGAAGCAGAACACTTCATCGCGAACGTTCCGCAAGGCGGACATGCGTGGACGGTGAACACGACGCCCGGTTACTCCGGCACCCAGGCCATGGCGGCGACCCCCAACACGGGTGTGACGCGGGATACAGCGTTCCTGAACACGAGTCCGCGACTGGACTACCGGATCCACTTCGTGAAAACGGGAACACATTACCTGTGGATTCGCGGGATTGGTCCGAGCGGCGGAGACGATTCCGTGCATGCGGGGCTGAATGGCGTGGCGCTGACCACCAGCGATCGTATCACGGGTTTCAGTACAAGCTGGGTCTGGCGGAACACGACCATCGACGGCCCCGTTGCCACCCTGGAGATCCCGTCGGTCGGCGTGCACACGATCAACGTCTGGATGCGCGAAGACGGCGTGGTCATCGACAAGCTCGTGCTGACCGCGAACGCGGGTTACGCGCCGGCCGACACCGGTCCGGCGGAAAGCGCCCGGATCGCCTCCCTGCCCTCGTCCGCCGCGGCGACCGCGCGGATCGTAAACCTGGCGACGCGGGCGCAAGTGGGCGGCTCGGCCGGCACGCCAATCGCGGGTTTTGTCATCGGCGGAGCGGGCACGAAACGCATGGTCATCCGCGCGATCGGGCCGGGACTCGCGCCGTTTGGACTGACGGGAACCGTGCCGGATCCCAGCGTGGGAGTCGTGTCAAAGGGAGTGACCCTCGCGAACAACACGCAATGGAACGTGACGGATGCGGAGGCGTTTTCCGCGGTCGGCGCATTTGCCTTACCAAGTGGAAGCAGGGATGCGGCGGTGGTGACGGTGCTCGCGGCGGGCGCGTACACGACACCGGTGGGCGCCGGTGAAGGGAGCGGACTCGCCCTGTTGGAAATTTACGACGCCGAGTCGGAAAGCCGATTGGCGTACCTCGTAAACGCCAGCACCCGCGCTTATGTCGGCACCGGCGCGGCGGTCCTGATCCCAGGTTTCGCGATTTCGGGTTCAGGCAGCCTGCGGCTACTGGTACGGGCGGTGGGGCCGACGTTGGGAATCTTCAGCGTGGACGGGACGCTGGCTGATCCGCAGCTAACGCTGTTCCAAGGGGCGACCGTGATCGGCGCCAACGACAATTGGAGCGAAGCGGCCGACGCAGCCGACATCGCGGTCGCGGCGAAAAACGTGGGGGCGTTTGACCTCGCCAGCGACAGCAAGGATGCAGCGCTGTTGATGGTGCTGCCGGCCGGCACGTACACGGCGAGCATCAGCGGCGTTGCGGACACGACCGGCACGGCGCTGGTGGAGATTTATCTCGTCCCGTGATCAGAAAAAAGTGGCCCAGACATTCCTGTCTGTTCCGAACCGAATGCCGGAATCCCACCCCTTGCGGTCTCCACCCGCCCACTTGCCGCCGGGAGCATTTCACTTATAGTTTGGAGCAGTCCCGGCGATGATCGCGCCCCCCTGATACTAAGGCTCGACCAGCTGGTCTTTCTCGCGATAAAAAAACGTCCCCCGGCTTGCCTTCCGCGGCTGGGTTACGGCAAAACTGAACCTCCCCGTCATGCACTTTTCCCCGCTTTCGCGCCGCTCCTTCCTCAAGACCGCTACAATCGCGTCCGCCGCCGCCTCGTTACCGAGCGTGATGCGGAGCCAGCAGGGTCAATCGCCGAACAATAAACTGAACATTGCCCTGATCGGTGTCGGAGGCCGGGGTCGGGCCGCGGTCACGGGTTTGAAGGACGAAAACTACGTGGCGTTTTGTGATGTCGACGACGTGCGGGCGACGCAGACGTACAAGGAATTCCCGGACGTTCCGCATTTTCGCGATTACCGGCAGATGCTCGACAAGCTCGGCCGCCAGATCGATGCGGTCACGATCTCAACGCCCGATCACACGCATTTCCCGATCGCGGTCGCCGCGCTTAGGCTGGGAAAACACGTTTTCGTGGAAAAGCCGATGACGCACACCGTCTGGGAAGCACGCGAACTCGCCAAGCTCGCCCGCGGAAAAAAAGTCGCGACGCAAATGGGCAATCAAGGGCACGCCAGTGACGGCGTCCGGCTGCTCAAGGAATGGGTCGATTCCGGAGTATTGGGCGAAGTCCGCGAGGTCCAGAGTTGGACCAACCGGCCGCTGAGTCACTGGCCCCAAGGCGCGACGAACGCAAAGGCGCCCGATCATTCGAAATTTATTCCGGTCGTTCCGTCCACCCTCGACTGGAATCTCTGGCTGGGCATCGCCCCGGAGCGCGCGTATGACCCGATGTACGCCCCTTTCACTTGGCGCGGATTCTGGGACTATGGCACCGGCGCCTTGGGCGACATGGGTTGCCATTTACTCGATGGCGTCCACTGGGCTCTACAGCTGAATGCGCCCTCGCACATCGAGGCCGTCAGTGCATTCCACAACGAGCTGACCGGCCCGAGTTCGTCGATGATCACGTACAAGTTCCCGGCGCGGGGCAAACTGGCTCCGATGACCTTGAAATGGTACGACGGCGGTCTTACTCCTCCGCCTCCCCCGGAGTGGGATCTGAAGACGCCACTGCCGGACAACGGCACGTTAATCATTGGCTCGAAGGCGACCGTGTTTGCCAATCTTTATTACCAGAGTGTCCGCATCATCCCGGAAGTGAAGCGTCAGGCCCTCGCCTCCTCACTGCCATCTCGCACGCTCCCTCGGGTCGAAGGAGGGGATCACTTTAAGGAATGGGTTCGCGCCTGCAAAGGCGGACCGGCCGCGGGCTCGAATTTCGATGTCGCGTCTGGGCTGACAGAGCTTTGCCTCCTCAGCAATGTCGCCGTCCGCGCCCGCCGCCCGCTTGAGTGGGATGCGGCCGCCATGAAGGTCACCAATTTTCCCGAAGCCAACTCATTCGTGAGCAAACCCTACCGTCCCGGTTTCGGCGTCTAAGCTTTTTACTTCCATGTCCAACGTCATCCCTGCTTCTTCCCGCTCCCAAACATCCGCTGCGCCCCTCGCTGCCTGCGAGAGCTGTGAACACACGTACGCGTTTCTGTTGCTTCGCACGTTCCTCGGCTTGCGCACGCTGCTCGCCGGCGTGGAAAAATATGAGGCCAACAAGAGTTACTCGTTCTCGAACTACTACGAGAATATGGATCGCCTCGCCACCGGCATCAGCGGCGCTTCGTTCCTGCCTCTCTGGGCCGCGAAAAGCTTCGCCCTGCCACTCGGTTATCTCCTGATCGTCCTCGGGATCGCGATCCTGCTGGGCCTCAAGGCTCGCATCGTTCTCCTTCTCACGGGTCTCGTTTACGTCGCCTTGGGTTTCGGCTTGATGGCGGTACAGGAAGGCGAAGGTGTCGCCTGGATCGGCATGCAAGTGCTGATGTTCGTCGCCGCCTTGGTCCTGGTTCGGCACAATCGATTTGCGCTCTGGGCCGACAAGAATAACTGAATCGTAGCATCTGTTGCCACGTCTGATTCGTCTAAATAAGTTGAGTGACGGTGCGGACGGAAAGGCGGTTTTTGGCCGCCAAATCCTTCGCCCGTCGTGATGACCCGTCCGCCCTAACTCGATAATTGTCATGCCTCCTCTCCCCTCCTCGCAGAATCCCGTTACGCGTCGCGATTTTCTTAGCACCAGCGCCAAGCTGGGCGCCGTTCTCGTCGCCGCTCCTTACGTTTCCCGCGCCGCGGAAGCCTATGTCGGCGGTGCCGATACTCTCAACGTTGGCCTGATCGGATGCGGCGAGCAGGGGCGTATTCTCGTCAACGCCGCACTCCAGATTCCCGACATCCGTTTCAAGGCGGTGTGTGACATCTGGGGTTACAATCTCACCCGCACGGAGCGCTTGCTGAAGAAGTACAACCACGAAGCGCAGCCCTTTGAGAATTACAAGGAGCTCCTCGCCAATGTGAAGGACCTCGACGCGGTCATCGTGGCCACCCCGGACTTCGTTCACGCCGAGCACACCAACGCCGCTCTCAAGGCCGGCAAACACGTGTACTGCGAGAAACTAATGTCAAACACGGTCGAGGGTGCCCGCTCAATGGTGCAGACGTCCCAGGAAACCAAGAAACTCCTGCAGATCGGTCACCAACGCCGGAGCAATCCCCGCTACCAGCACGCCCGCGATCGTCTGGTTCGCGAGGCCAAGCTGCTGGGTCGCATTACCAACATCTCCGGCCAATGGCATCGCGCCGTTTCGGATGACCTTGGGTTCCCGGCCAATCAAAAGCTTTCGGATGCCAAGCTCAACGAATATGGCTACGCCAACATGCATGAGTTCCGGAACTGGCGCTGGTTCAAGCGCTACGCCGGCGGCCCGGTTTCAGATCTCGGTGCGCACCAAATCGACGTCTACAACTGGATGCTCGGCTCCAATCCCAGCAACATCATCGCGAGCGGTGGCGTGGACTATTACAAGACCCACGAGTGGTACGATAATGCGATCATCGTGTACGAGTTCCCCACCCCGGAAGGCTTGGTTCGCGCCAGCTATCAAGTGCTCACGACCACGAGCGCCGGCGGCGGTTACCACGAGTATTTCATGGGCGACGAAGGCGCGATGAAGATCTCCGAGAATCCCAAGTTCACCAAGATCTATCGCGAGGCCCGTGCTCCCGAGTGGGACGAGTATGTCACACGCAAGCTCATCTCCCGTCCCGACTCCGGAGAAGGCGCCATCGCCGGCCTCAAGCCGTGGGAAAAGCCCCGTCCGAAGCTCGGTGGCCCGGCAAAGTCCGCCACCGTCGACGTTCGTGAGACCGCCCAGCTCTCCGCTTGGGACATTCCTGTCACCCTCGACAAAGCCATCCATCAGCCTCACCTCGAAAACTTTTTCGATGCGATCCGGAAAAAGACTCCCTTGAGTTGTCCGGGCGAGTCCGCGTTCGCAACCGCCGTCACCGTCCTCAAGGTCAACGAAGCCATCGCGGCTCAAAAGCGTCTAACCTTCAAACCCGAAGACTTTATCGTCAACGGAGCCTGAGTAGAGCGAGAGCGTTCAGCCGTGCACCGGCACGGTTGAACGCCCGCTCCGGTTTCACGCCGAAACTTCGGACTTTTTTCCGAACTTACTTGAATTTGCCTGCCGTACCGACCGTCTCATTCTCGAATCTTTCCTAATCCATGAACCGTACACTCCCCCTCCTCCTCGCTGCTCTCGCCCTCGCCACGTCGGCGGTAGCCCAGGACAAAGTGCCGCTGAAGGTTGAGCTGCCCCGCCCGCTTTTTGCCGGCACGCCGCGCCCGATCCAGCTGGCCAATCTCGAACCGCTGAGCACCGCTCCGCGCAAGGACTTGATGGTCCCCGCGGGTACGGCACTACTGTCCAAGGGCAAGGCCGTCACCAGCAGTGATTCGCTCCCGGTCATCGGTGAGCTGGAGTACATCACCGACGGCGACAAAAGCGGCACCGACGGCACTTATGTGGAGCTCGGGCCCGGATTGCAGTGGGTGCAGGTCGACCTCGGCAGCACGTCCAATGTCGCCGCCGTTGTGGCGTGGCACTTCCACTCCCAGGCGCGCGTTTATCACGACGTCATCGTCCAGATATCTGACGACAAAGATTTCAAGAAGGGCGTCAGCACGTTGTACAACAACGACGACGATAACTCGGCGAAGCTCGGCAAGGGCAGCGACAAGGCCTATACCGAAACCTTCCAAGGCCGCCTGATCGAAGGCAAGAATGCGAAAGGCCGCTACGTCCGCCTCTATAGCAATGGTAACACGTCCGACGAACTGAACCACTACTGCGAAATTGAAGTGTTCGGTACGCCCGCGAAATAATCTCCGATAGGATTGCTTTAAAAGGCTGGGACGCCCCGCGCGTCCCAGCCTTTTTTGTGCCTCTAAACCTGGAAACCGCAGCTGGATCCACAGGTTTCACAGATGGACACAGATTACCAAGGCATTCTACATCTCGGGCCCTTCACCTTGCGGGTAAACGGCAGTCAGGTGCTCCTTGATCTGCAATTCTCTGTATCCGTGCCATCGGCGTCATCCGGGGTTAATCTGAACTGCCGGATTTAGGCTAGGCTCAGTCCCCGCGTTCGCTTAAGCGCCTTCACGAACCCTCGGCGCTGCCCGAGCGGGACGCGAAACCCGCTCCAACAAAGCTTGTCGCGGGGCGCGGTGAATACACTATCCCAACCGTCATGGCTGTCACCCCAAGCCACCCGGCCGCTTCTATGCCCGCGCCCGCCTCCGCGGTTTCCCCTGCCCCGGTTCCAAGGTCTTTGCCCGAGTACCTGAAATCATTCGGACCCGGGATCGTCGTCACGCTCACCTGGCTCGGCGCCGGTGACGTGGTCGACATGGGCATCGCCGGCAGCAACTACGGCTACTCCCTGATGTGGGTCCTCGTAGCCGCATTGATTTTCCGCTACGTCTTCGTCTCCCTCATCGCCCGTTATCAACTCTGCAATCAGCATGGCGAAAGCGTGCTCGATGGACTCACCCGCCTGCATCGCTGGTATGCCCCCGCCCTCTTCGTCGCCGCCATCGTGATGGGGCACGTCTACGGCTCCTATATGAGCGTCGGCGTCGGCGAGGTCTGCCGTAACGTCTTTCGCTTCGGCCAGGTCTGGCAATGGGCCATACTCTGTAATGCCACCGGGCTCATTCTCGTTTTCCGTCCATCGTTCCGTCGTCTCGAACTCGTGTTCATGGTTTTCCTGGCCGTCCTGTCGGTTTCGTTTCTCGGATCAGCCTTGTGGGTCGGCATCAATCCGGTGGGCGTCGCCCAAGGGCTGTTCAGCTTCGAGCTGCCGGGACAACACGGTAACTTCGACCCGTTGCTGATCGCCGCGGCGATGATCGGAGCGGTCGGCGGCTCGCTGATGAATCTCGTCTATCCCTATTTTCTCGAGGCCAAGGGCTGGCGCGGCGCGCAGTACCTCAAGGTGCAGCGCTACGACTTCCTCCTCAGTATTGTCGTGATGATTCTACTCAACCTGGCGGTTTGGACGCTGGGCGCGGAACTGTTGTTTCCCGACAAGCACATCCAAACGCTGGACGATCTGCCGAAGCTGCTCAGTTCCGTTCTCGGCGAAAGCGGCCGCGTGTTGTTCTACGCCGGAATTTTCGCCGCGATCTATACTTCCCTCATCGGCCATGCCGCCGGGCTCGGCGCCCTCGGCAGCCATGCGTGGCTCCGCTGTCATGCCGCCACCCGCACGGGGCCGATCGACTACCGAAACCACCGCATGTATCGCTGGATCGTGGTCGTCTGCCTGGTCACACCTCTGGTCTGGACGCTTCCCGGCATGCCCGACTTCGTCACCCTTACGTTGATTGCAAACAGCGGCCAGGTCGTCCTGCTCCCCCTGCTGGCAGGCGGGTTGTGGTGGATCACCGCAAGTGCACGCTATATCGGCGAAACGTACAAAACCCGCTGGTGGGAAAACGGTATCATGACCCTGCTCTTCGTCCTCTCCCTCTCCGGGGCTTACACGTCAGCCACCTCAATCGCCAAGTTTATCCAAGCGCAATAAAGGGGCGCTTAACGCACGAGGTCGCCGTTCACCGCGTTACCGGCTGAACGCCGATTACGTGCGGGCGAGGCTCTTGAATTCCGCGATCACCGCCTGCAGGGACGATTTGGCATCCCCGTAAAGCATCCGCGTGTTGGGCAGGAGAAACAGTTGGTTCTCCAAACCTGAAAAGCCCGCCCCTTTCCCACGCTTTAGGCAAATCACCGTCCGCGCTTCGTGCGCCTTGATGATCGGCATCCCGTATATCGGTGAGGCCTTGTCATTCGACGCCGCGGGATTCACCACGTCGTTCGCCCCGATCACGATCGCCACTTCCATCGTGGGCATCAGCGGATTGATGGCATCCATCTCGACCAATTGCTCATACGGCACATCGGCCTCGGCGAGTAAGACATTCATGTGACCCGGCATCCGTCCCGCCACCGGATGAATCGCAAAGCGCACCTCGGCGCCGTTCTGCTCGAGTACTTCCGCCAGCTCACGCACCACATGCTGGGCTTGCGAAACCGCCATGCCATAGCCCGGAATGAACACCACCTGCCGTGCTGCTTCGAGCACCGAGAAGGCCCCTTCCGCCGAGATCGGCTTCAGTTCGCCTTGCACCACCGCTCCCTCCGCTGAAGCCGCGGCCGGTTTCGCCCCAAAGCCGGAAAACACCACGTTGGCGATCGAGCGGTTCATCGCCCGACACATGATAATCGAAAGGATCACCCCGCTCGTCCCAACCAGGCAGCCCGCCACAATCAATACATTGTTGCTGATGACAAAACCCGCCGCGCATGCCGCCAGCCCCGAAAGGCTGTTTAATAACGCGATCACCACGGGCATATCCCCGCCTCCGATCGGCATCACCATCGTCCATCCCAACACCAAAGCCAGGACCGTGAAAACCAGAAAGGCAGTAAGCGCCGTCCCCGCATCGCCAGAGAGGACAAAGATGATTCCCGCTCCAACCATCCCCAGCGCCATCGTGCCGTTCAGCACGTGTTGCCCGCTAAATAAAACCGCTCGTCCGCTCAGCCATTCGGCCAGTTTACAGAAGGCATATACCGATCCCGTGAATGTCAGCCCGCCAATAATGACCGCGAGAAAGATCGCCCCCGACGTAAACTGGGGATGCTCGGGCACAATCTGGCCGATTCGAATGCGCATAAACTCCGCCGCGCCGACAATCAGCGAAGCGAGCCCTCCCAACCCATTCAGCAGCGCCACCATTTCAGGCATGGCCGTCATCTTCACGAGGCGCGCGCAGGCGAGCCCTATCACCGCTCCCGTCACCAGCCCCACCGCGATCCACGTATAACTAATCACCTGCCGATCAAGCAGCGTCACCACGATCGCGATCAACATGCCAATACCCGAGATCACGTTGCCCCGCCGCGCCGTCGCCTGGCGCCCCAGCATCTTCAAACCGATAATAAACAAACCCGCGGCCACAATATAGGCGGCGTTGATAAGGATTGGGGGATTCATTGCGACGCGC
>Ga0163144_10021382_pt1 | contig 12863 bp, 4 predicted proteins | sample OliLak19BULKMAT1_FD_123175 | JGI IMG/M metagenome (GOLD analysis project Ga0163144, IMG submission 123175) | Freshwater microbial mat bacterial communities from Lake Vanda, McMurdo Dry Valleys, Antarctica - Oligotrophic Lake LV.19.BULKMAT1 | ecosystem: Environmental > Aquatic > Freshwater > Lake...
CTGAGTTGCTTCGTCATAGACAGTTTTTCCGAAGTTACGTACATCGGCATAGCGCTGAGCATGCATAACAATCTTAGCGACAGTTAGATCATGCGCTTCGATGGTAGCAAACGCCTGATTAAGAGCGGTAAGAGTCAAAGCTCCGCCCGTTGCCGTTACGGTATGAGCTGCGTTGACTGATGCCAAAAGAGCGGTAAAGATATTTGTATCTTCTTCCTTTTGAATCGCTTCTTTAGCCTTGATCTGCGCGCGATCTACAATGTAGAAACGGCGAGCCTTGATTTCCGACAGGCGAACCTGAGGGTTTGTTGCGATTTCGAACGTTGGGACGAGCACTTCTTCGCCTTCCTGAATTTCGTCAGGTACAGCGCCTCGGCGGCTGACGACGCGAGCGACTGAGCGAACGTCTCTCTCGTAGCGGGCCAACGCGCCTTGCGGCAATTCGTCAACCATCAACAGCTTGCGGCCAACGGCCTGATATTCCAGAGCGCGGCGGATTGGCTCGACCATAGCTTGAGCTAGGGCAACGCGGCCTTCATCCGTCTCTAGAGCTTGAGCAATCAATGCTTCGCGAGCATTGTCTGCTTCGTTTGTTTTCTGTAGCATATTTGTTTATATCCTTTTATTGGTCCTTACATGTTTATCATGCAAGATTTAACCGACGTTTAAATACGCGACTCGCAACTCTGCGAATTCGCAGAGCTAAATTAGACTTCGAGTTTGAATTCGAGGTAGTTGCCGAGGGTCAAGGAACCATTTACGTCGATTCCCGGAACTCCCGAATCATAAGCGCCCGGCGAGGTCAAGAGCGTACCAACAACAAAGTTTGCTCCAGCGGCGGTCGTTGTTAGTTTGCCTGTTGAATTAACGTAGAGCGAAGCGCCCGGAGTTGAAGCAACTGTACCATAGCGGTTTGTCGCAAAGCGACCGCCCGAATGATAAACCGTCAACTTGCCTGATGCCTTGGTTTCGTCGAAGCTGTCAGATACGCGATTAACGAAAGCGCCCTGAGAGCTATTGCTCGTTGCCGGAAGACCGGAAGCTGATGTTGACTTTGTATCGCCTGCAATGCCGTATGGTTTTTCGCCAGCGGTATCGCAGATGACCAATGATCCTGTTGAGCTGTCGATCTTAACGAAGTCGCCTTCGATAATTTCTTGACCAGCTTTAACTGGCATATGGTCGGCTACAACATGAAAAAGTTCGATTAGAGCCATGAGTTTTTACTCCCTGAAATAAACTGCTTTAACTTTTGAATCCAGTCTGTCTTAATTAATAAGTAAGGCTACAATTGCTTTACTACGCAGACTGAAACCTGAAATCCTTCATCAGTCGCAAAATTTTTAATATTTTTAAATTACTAACGTTTCTATTAAATAATTTCCTATGAGACAACGGTCTCCCGTTATCTCTTCATCTCGTCGATTTGATCGAGGGATTTGGTCAACTTGAATTCTGCTACAAGTCGATCCTTTAATGACGTTTCGTTCTTTGAAGCGGTAACTACATAAGGGATGCTCATGCCAGCTACCTTGCCCTCTGACTTTTCTGCCGTATGAACGGCGCTTGCTGCTGCAACGCGGGACCGCAGAAGCTTCGCTTGCGCGATAAGGTTCTGAATTGCAGGTACGGACATCGCTGAAACCTTTTCCAGCTCTTTGACATATTCGTCATCGCGGATCTCGTTATGGCGGAGAAGATCTGCTACGTATACGCTGGCCGTCTTTAGACGAGCTTCGCGGATTGCGTAATCGTTCTTCGCTTCTGGTTCTGCGTTGACTTGACGTTTCGATGATTGATTTTCAGCGATAACTGTTCCTTTGGTCGAGACGTCGCCTCCGTCCCATTCTTCCTGACCCATCTTGCCGCCGCCTGCTGGTACATCCGGCTTGCCCTTTGGTAGTTCTTCGTCCTTACCCATCAGGCTCTTTTCGCCGCCGCTGACCTGCGACATATCTACTGGCTTAGCGTCGAATTTCTCTTCATGACCCATGGTCTTTCCGTCTTGGAATTTCTTATCTCCAGCGGAGTAACCTTCGGTTTCGAGATTGCCGTCAGCAATTGGCTTCGGCTCTTCGACTGGCTTTGCTACCTTGACTGACTTAGCGGCAGCAGCCTTCTTTGATTCATCGTCGGCTTTCTTCTCGCCGTCGTTTGTAAAATGTTCGTCTTCCTTCTTGGAAGTATCGGTCGTTGTAATATCTTTGTTCTGACAGTCGCCGCCGCGACCGCCCTTACCCGTCATAGCGCCGCCTTCTTCAGGCTTCTTTTCGCCATCGTTGGTAAAGGTAGAGTCTTCGAGCTTGCCGGTATCGATCTTCGTTACGCCATCAACCTTGCCTGATTCTTCGGCCTGCTTGATGACTTTGAAGGCAGCTTCGGCATACTTGCGACCGTCGCCTTCGAATACCAACTTGCTGAGTCCGGCCGCAACCTTCTCGACCATCTCTTGTTTGATAGCAGCCTTAGCAAGGAACTTCTTGCCATTGGCTTCGACTACGACGCCCTTCGGCGTAATCGTAGCGATAACGGTTCCCTTTGTAGCTAGGTCGCCGCCAGTCCAAACCTCTCCGCCAATCGGGGCTGAGCCGGCTGGAACCTGCGGCTTGCCTTCTGGGAATGATTCATCTTTGCCCATAATGCTTGATTTGCCTCCGGTTGCAGATCCCTTGTCGAATGGCTTTGCATCGAACGCTTCTTCGCGTCCCATTGTCTTTCCATCCTGATATTTCTTATCTCCAGCCGAATAGCCTTCGAGAGCGACGTTGCCGTCAGCAATTGGCTTTGGTTCGTCTGGAGTCTTATACTTGGCGTCGCCAAGTTTCTTGTCGTCATGTCCGCCGAGCTGATCGGTATTGTTGATCGACATCTCAGGTCCGAGCTTGAGGATGCTTTCGGCAACAACTGAACGCTGGCTGCGGATATGACCCGAGCGCATATTGAGGGAAGCCATCTTTGTCTTCAAAGCAGCAGCTTTGGCGAATGCTTCTTCCTTCTTTTCTTCTGGTTCTGAATCTTCTTTATGTCCGAAGTCAGGCTTGTCGCTTCCGCGATCTTCTTTATTCTCGCTCTTGAAGTCGTCTACGCCTTTATCAACCTTTTCGATTGACTTGTCTTCGGCCTTGTCATGAGATGGACCGGACTGTTCGCCGCTTTCATGCTTTTCTTCATGAGAGCCGAGTTCCTGAACGCCTTCGAGAAGGGTTTCAATGATTCCCTTTTCTTTGCCCATATGTCCTTCGCTGGCTGTCGAATGTCCGCAAGCTTTGCATTTGCCGGCATCATGTCCGCCGCCCATACCCATGCCGCCTGCTGTTTCTTCTTCAACGCCTTCGACAACATGATCGTCGCTGCCTGAAGCTGGTTCGCCCGGAACGATGTCGCCTTCTCCATGGACGTCGCCGCCCGGAGTTGGGTCGCCGCCGCCATCCATGTCAACGACTTCAAGGTCGAGGCCAGGATCTTCTCCGGACATTCCCATGTCATCGCCGCCAAAGCCTGAATCGAGACCCGGCTCTTCGCCTTCTAGTCCCAATCCGCCGCCGCCCTGAGCTTTTTCAACTGCTTCTGAAACTTGCCGAGCTACGTCCATTGGAAGTTCGATTGTTACGGTATCCATTCCGCCGCCCATGTCGTCGGCTGGAGCTACTCCGCCCATGTCGTCGCCCGGCATTTCGTCGCCCATTGGGGCCTGAAGTTCTGCGGCTGGGGCAGGGGCGGCATCGCCGCCCATGTCCATTCCCATGTCGTCTCCGCCAATTGGATCTGCTGGGGCTGCATCGACTGAGTCCATGGCATTGTTCATGTCATGATCGGCCATTAGGTCCATCGCATATGCTTTGAGGTAGGAGGAAATTCCGTTGGAAGCCTCTTTGCTGTAGCCGAGCGCCTGAAGATCCTTTTCGCATTTCTCGGTATCATCTTTTCGCATGTAACTCTCCGCTAATTTGATAGCTAACTTGTTAATTTTAGTTTGGGTCCCCGCAAAGCGGTCTTTGATTCGGTCCCAACGTTTCTTCATTTGATTAACTACGCAATCTACTAGCGGTTGTCCTTCGCAAGGTCCGCTAAGAGCAACGGCATCAAGGCCATATTTTCGAGCGAATAGAGCGCGGAAAGATTCCAAAGGGAATTTATCCGCATCTATTAGCGCAATTTCTGCTTTCTTGATTTCCTTCGCCATTGCTCTCTCCAAATTTTCTATTCGTTGCTTTGCAAAATTACTTGCTTAGCAACTTCTTGTCGGCCAGATGCGCAATGATGTCGGCCTTGCCATTGAGATCGGCTTTCGCAAACTTGGCAGTTAGCCCTGACTTGCGAAGAGCGTTTTCAAGCGCTGCTTTCTTTTCGTTGCGTTCTTTTGCGGCCTGCTTTGCAAGCGTCTTTTCTGCTGCAAGTTTTCCAGCCAGCTTGGTAACCTGTCGGTCGATCCATGCGACTGTTGACTTCAGACTCTTGCTCTTGACGTCGATCTCTGTCTTGACTGCGTATTCGCCCTTGCAGGTTTCGCATTTGCCCTTGCCTGCGCCCTTATTCATTGCAAGCTTGGTCTTGTTCGATCCGCAATGCGGGCAGAACGAGCCGACTGGTTTTCCGCCAGCGATCTTGACCATGTTCGGGGTAAGAACGAAAGCCTGTTGCATTCCAACCTGAGGCATTTCCATTCCTGCGCCGCCGCCCATGTCGCCAATTCCGCCTTCGGCTTCGCCAGTATCTTCTCCCTTGCCCTTCGGCTCGGTATCTTCGATAACGTTAGGCCATTCCTTGATATGAATCGAGACTTGGAACTCGCCAGCGCCGCCGCAGTCGTTACAAGTAAATTCGCCATGGCGAATGTCTACATTGTCTGAACCGCAAACAGGGCAGATTGATCCTGGAGGCAATGCTTCGCCGCCTGCATCTGGATCTTCATCCATTCCGCCGCCAGCGCTCAATCCAGCTACCGGAGGAACTCCAGCCGTTGGATCTGCGCCTGCTCCGCCCGGAGGAGGAGGCATTGTCGTTCCGCCGCCCGGTCCCGGCATTCCGCCGCCGGCCCCGCCGCTCATATCTCCGCCCGGCATTGCTCCGCCCATTTGAGCAGTCTTTTCGACTACGTCTTTGCGGGCTGCTTTGCGAGCTTCGAGATCAACTGCTGGCTTTTCTGCGACTGGCTTTGTTTCTTTGACGCCCAACATTGCGACTTCAACTCGGTCGCCCTTGATTGCTACATGGACGTTTTCAACGATTCGTACGCCGGACTTGGCAGCAACTTTGGTAGCTGCTTCGTATGCGGCTGAGGCAAACTTCTCTGCATCTTTCTCATCGGCCTTAATTGATGCCTTTGGGATATCAATGCTGATTTCATCGCGAGCGGCTTCTGTCATTGCTGCGCGGAGAATGTCTTTGCTGGAAGCTGCCTTGACTGACTTGGCTTCTGTCTTTTCTGCAACAATCGCATCTGCGATCTGCTTCGATGCCGTCTTCTGTTCGGCGATAGCTTCGAGGGTTTCGCGAGCAACTGAACCGCTCATGCCTTCGTCAGCCATTGCGCCCAACATAAAGTCTGCAACGCTTGCATTAGCAGCAGCGCCATGGAACTTTGCGCGGCTGAGGATTGAAGCGCGAACATCTTTGAATGCCTTGAGGCTTTCAACAGCGGCTTCTGCTGCAATTCCGTTTCGAGGAGAAGAGGAGAAGTCGGAAATAACGGATAGGATTTCATCCGGCGTTGCGCCCGTTGCAACTGAAGTCTTTGCAAGAGCCTTGAAAGCGGCAGTCTTAGCCTTTACCGCGTCTTCCAAGGAAGCAATGCGGCGACCCCAATTTTCGGCGTCTTCTTTGAGCTGCTTTTCTGTAATAGCATCGGTCGGGAGATGGCGCTTGTCGGCCTTCTTCCAATCTTCGAGTTGGCCTTCGAAGGTCTGCTCATGCTGATCTGAAACGCCTGCAACCCATTCGCCCTTATGATCGGCCGGCGTTACATTGCCCTGCCAGCTCGTATTGCGGATCTGGAGTTCCATTGTTTCATCGCGCGGCTTATCCTGACGCTTATGGTATTCGTAACCCTTCATACCTTCGTTAAGCTGCTTCTCGGTAATTGATTCGCGAGGCTTGCCTTCGTCGCGGGCATGATAGTCATAACCTTCCCGCTTATTGCGGAGCTGGTCTTCTGTTGTTGATTCGCGAATTTCGTTTTCGCGCGGATGAAGAGGAAGCTTCCGAGTTCGAAGCTGGGATTCCATCGTCATCTCAAGCTGCTCTTTAGTATTCGTTGGAGCATGGCCTGCTTCTTTTTGCATAGCGGCAACCTTATCTCTCAAAGCGGCGAGCAGATGGCTCGCGCATTGAACTTTATTTGCTTTTAGTTCTTGCTGAAGATCAGCATCGAGATCGGCAACTTTAACAGAGGCGACTTTTTGTCCCTTGTAAGTACCAATAAGTTCTGGGCCTGAGATGAGGATTTTTACATCGCCCTCTCGGACTTCAGTCTCGTAATCTTTGATCGTTGGGTTTTCCCAAATCTTAGCCAGCTTGGCAATTGTTTGGTTTGCTTTTTCTTTATCCATATCTGAAGTTACGCCTCCTGAGCGAGAGAGTTTAGCCTCCTCGTAAATCTTCGTTACCTTTTCCGTTAAATCCTTTATTCTGGATGTAACGAGAAGTTTGCCTCCTGACGAGGCTGTTGCTGGCTCCGTCACAGTTCCTGCTCCCAGTCCTGAAGGACCGGATAAAAATGGCTTCGGTCCTTCCATACCTGATTCCTGCTTAGGCATGGAATTTTCTGGTAGCGGCGGCAGGCCCATTTGCTGCGGGCTTCCCATTCCGCTTTTATCTCCGTCTCCCATTCGTCCATAACCTTGATCGACCAGCTCATCGTTGACATGCTGGAGATCGGCTAGGACTTCTGTTACTTTTTGGAGGAATTCAAGATCGATATATTGTCTCTGATCGAGCATGGCTCTCGAAACGTCTTCGAGAAGATCCATTGCTTGATTGAGCTTTTGAATTTCCGCTTGTCCGCTATCCTTAACCATCTGACCAACTTTAAGGACGCTATTGACATTGCTGACTGCTGTTGCGACTCGGGTCAAATACTGCTCCGGGTCCATGATTTCGCGGATAGTACAATCTTTACAAGCGCCATCCGTTACGACTGAAAGTTCAATAAATTTTAATCCAAAATTTTTCTCAAATACTTTGCGACCTTCGACGTTACGGCCCTTCATGGTCTTAACATGATCGCAATAATCGTCGGCAGTAAATGCTTTCTTTTCGCAAACAGAGCAGACTGAATACTCGACCTGCGTTCCCATAGAAACGTCGGTTACGTATCCTTCTTCGATTGCGCGGCAGAGAGGACCGTTGGCTGCGCGGTCAACAAACATCGTACAATAAACAGCGCCTTCGCGATCATCCCATTCGGCCTTGACTACTTTGCCTTTGGCATTTTCGACTTTGCTGTTTTCATGATTCGTAAAGACAGGGACGCCTTCGAATGATTTGTAGGCTTTAATGATTTCTTCGCGGGAGAAGCAATCGCCATTATCATTGGGGATATCCGCCTCAATTGCTTTGACTCTGATCCAGAGAGCTTCTGGATGCTTGGTCATTTCTGCAATGAGATCTACTTCGCCGGCTGCGTCGCGCGAAATCTGTCCATGAAATTTCGCGGCTGTCTTGATGTCGATAGTTGTTGAGGTCTTGCCGTTCTTTGCGAGGATTACCATCGGCGTCTTAGAAATGACGCTAGATCCATCAAATGATAGGATCTCGGCCTTGCGGCGCTGACTATAATCTTTACGCTCGATTGTTTTTAGCATGCTCGAAATCCGAGACCTTTTAATAGTTGCAATATTGGTTATTACTCATCTACTTAACTTACAATGCGTAATCCTGTTTTCCTTTTGCTATATACTATAGATCGCCGAAGCGCTCCTCTACCTCGCGCTCTACTGGTCCCATTTTTCTTACCCCCCCTAAACGGCGGGATTGCGCCGCGTCGAGTTTCGTTCATCTTTAATTTTTGGAGCGCCGGGATCAATTATTCGGGACGAATCGCTTGCATTTTGCATATCATTACTCTCATTGTTCCTCCGACTCTGCGGAGTACGGTTCAACGGTCATGCGAATAACTCGATCAATAGCATCCGCTTCGGCATGCTGACCTTGTTGATCGAGCTTATTCGCCAGTTTTACTAACTTATCAATAGTTGCTGCTTCCAATGGACGCTTAACGCGGCGCGGCGGAACTGCGGCAGGCGCTGGAGCTGCCGGCTTTGGAGCCGTTGGCGCATCCCATGGCCGACTTGTCGTCGGGGCAGTTGGAATAACAGGGGCCGGCGCGGGACGTTCCCAAGGTCTAACTCCCGGCGTTGGAGCAGTAGGCGGAGTTGGAGCAGGACGGTCCCAAGGTCTGACTCCCGGCGCTGGAGATGGCTGAGCGGCCGGCGCGCTGGGTCCAGCGGGCGCGGTAACTGTCGGCATATCCTGGATTTCAACAGGAGCTTTGACTGAAACCCCTGCCGGTTCTTCTGGCTGTTGAGTTCCAATTTGCTTCTGATCTGGAGATGCTGGATTCGTTGGATCTTCTGGACCTTTTGTTGGATCTTGCGAATTCTGCTCATCCGGCTCTGGCGGATTGTATCCTTCTGGAAGATTGACGATTTGTTTCGGTTTGCCTGCTGCTGTCGCGCGAGCGGAGCTAATAACAAGTTCCTGATCTGAATGCGAAACAATATGCAGACTGCCTTCTGGATGTCCGCCGCCGCCCGTATCGCGAGACGTTTCCATCCATTTCTTAAATTCATTGGCCTTGTCGAGCGTTACGAAAACATGAGGATGCGCTTCGATAGGAGCATCAGATCCGATCTTCTTTAGCTGATAAAGCGTACCTTTACGAGGTTGCCATTTGCTTGGGTCTGGAGAAATACTGCGAAGCATTTCAAGAGCGCTCTTTGGAATTTCATTTCCTGTCTCTTGGAATTCGGCATAAACGCGCTCGTTCGGAGGAAGTTGTTCTAACGGAATCCCGCCAGCAACCTTCTTTTTAATCTCTTTGACTTTGTCGTAAGCAGCATACAAATCTTCATCAGTAACATCTGCGAATGGCCCGATTTCCTGTTCTGACAAACCTAGCTTTGCAGAGATATGCTGCATCAATGTCTTGAACTTGCGGTAATAGACCTGATTCTTTCTTCCGGCCTTTCCTAAGCGCATATCATCTTCAGTAATAGTCAGTTTCTTTTCCTGACCAGTTGTTGGGTCTATTTCGGCCCGGAATTCTCCGCTCTTATTGCTCATCCAAGTAACTTCGACCGGCTTCTGGCTTGTCGGCATGTTTGAAGTCAATGGAGTCGGATCGTACATCTTTGTTCCGACATACGAATATCCTGCGATGACATTAGCAGGGTTCGACAAATACTTGATTGCTGGATGTTCGCTGTATCTCGGATCTGCCGGCGTCAAATCATGCGGCGGCATAATGAGGAGATGGCCAGTTGGCGTCAGTATGGAGTAAAGATTACTGCGATGCTGGCGCGAGAGATCCGCAACATTCATCAAGCGACGCTTGTTTTTCTTATCGGTAAAGGACGTATCGCTTACATAGTTCAAACCGCCTTCATGCTTGCGCGTTCCGCCATACCATCCGTACATGTCCTGTTCCATGTTTTCGAACTTAGAGACGTTCTCTTTCTTGGGGGTTGCGCGTTCTGCTTCAGCAATCAGGATGTATGCTGCGCCGTTCTTGATCTTTCCCTTAGAGGCCGGATCGTAAAGGCGCGTATCGCGCGCATCAATCTTCTTGAATGAGCCGTCTTTATTTGGCATGTAATACGAAGTACCTTCGGCAACGACTGGCAATCCATGAACTTGCTGATTGTCCTGAATCGGATGACCGTAGGTCTTTTCATAATCTTGCGCGGTAATGATTTTCTCTTTGTTTGTATTCGGGTCATGAACTCGAACTTCATTTGAGTCGAGCGAGTTTTGGTATGGCTCAAAGAGAGGGCGATGCTGTAGTTTCAACCCGCCTTGTTCGTCCAATTGAGGACGGCCATTTTCATCAATAACCGGATAATCTGAGTAAACAGCGCGATTAAGCGGAGCGCATGTATTTGAATCAATGCAGTCCTCGCGGCGGATGTCGATCTGATTAGAGGCCAACATCTGTCGCAGATTTGACAAGCTTCCGCCGGCCTGCTGCATCCAGCGCTCGACTACTCCCGGAGCGAATTCAAACTTAAAGTCTTCGCTTAGGTTTGCGGATGGACCGCCCGCGTCGTTCTTTGTTTCTTTGCCGAAATGTTTGTTGCGCTGAACCTTAATTCCAATTGGATATCCGAGCTTGTCGTAAACAACGAGCTGGCCCTTTTGGAGATGGAGGACTTCAACGACAGGAGTCTGCTTCGCCTTTTCAATTCCTTCCGAAGTCGCAAGATCGCCATTCTTTTGGAACCAAGCATAAATTTGAGCGGCGTTGCGATCTTCCCATCGGCTGAGATCTTCTACGGAGGCAACCTTGGACTTATCCATTTCCTGACGCAATGGCATGTAAAGATCGACAGGCATTTGAACGTCGAAAATATAGTTTCCGCGTTCGACATCCAACTTGCCTGCGTCTTCTGATCGTTTGATCGGAGACTGTACATTGACAACTTGAATCGGTTGATCTGGCCTTAACTGGCTCTTCATTGAAGAGGCCAATGCCGTAAATTGCTGATCGAACTGCTGTTTCTTTGCGAAACCGACTACGATCTGCGGCCGGATCATCATGAGCTTATCAAAACGAATCAATTTGTATTTTGGATGCTCTTGCAGAGTCGGCGGTTGGAAAGCGAACTGCTTCTTATAATTTTGAGAGAAGAGAGGGTTCATTACCGGCTGGCCGGCTCCGCCCATCAAGCTTCCCCAAAGTTGTTCCGAAGGCGGTTCGCAAGTAGCGACGCCAGAACGAACGGAAGAGGTCTTTCCGCTTGGTCCTTCATAGTTTCCGGCGATCTGATTTTTACGGTCGATAAGAAGCCATTGCTTTCCGCTATTGGCTCCAATGCCGGGATCTGCGATGGTATTCATGACTGCGGCATGACGAGCATGCGCAGCGTAGTCGAGAGGTCCGAAATGATTTTGAACGACAACGCCTTTTCCGCCCATATTTTGGACGGCCATTGAAGTTTTTACAAAGAAGACATCGGACGCAGCGTCATGAACGTTCTCCATGACGATTGCCTTACCTTGAAGGTCTTTGTTGATGTATTGCTTATGCGGCTTCGTCTCTGGAGGCGGAACGCGCCATGTTTCGTAAGCATGATGAAGAGCTGCTGCTTGATTCTTGAATTTCTTACCAGAAGCTCCATGATTGGCTGGAATTTTCCTCAGGGCTGCAAAGAAATGAAAGCCATGCTTCTTGGAGAAACCGGGAGTTACGACAACATAGTAGTCAGAACCGGAGGTAGAGTCATGCCCTTCCCATCGGAAGTAGCTTCCGGGTCCAACTTGTTTATCGAACTCTTCTTTAAGGTATGCAGATTTATCGCCATATGCTTCTTTCCAGCGAATTCCGCGTTCCTTAATCGGTATGCCCATTGGTTAATGTCCTTTCCTCTTCTTCAGAAAGGAAATTCGCTTCGCAAATTGCGGTAATAGGAGTGCCGCCGTACGTAGCTAGTTTGAAAGAGTCTTCCGGACCAATAACTGTTCCTAGAACAACATGGTCAGCAGAAACCCCTGCCGCTTTTTGAGAATGATTCAATTGCGCTTCTTGAGACTTCTGTTGTTCTAAAGCCTTCTTCCAAAGCTTGATAACAAGAGATGCAACTGAATTCTGTACCTGCGGCTTACGCTCCTTCAAATCTACTTCAGAGAAACGAACTGTCGTCCATCCAAAACGCGCCAGTTCTGCGTCTCTGATTTTATCTTTGGCCTTCTTGTCTGGATGAGAATGCCAAGCTTCTCCGTCGCATTCGATAGCAAGCTTCAATTGAGGAATTGCAAAGTCTGCGCGATATGGCCCCAATGGATATTGAATCCATGGAGTAAACGGCAAACTCATTGTCTGCCGCATACCGAGCAGCATCTTGTACATAATTTGTTCGAGACTGGTTAGGCGAACTCCGGTTGGCTGAACTTGTTCTTCTTCGGCTGCTTGTAATTTGCTTGAGCGTCCGCCTGCGAGAACTTTGCCCGCAGATCCGCCCATGTTCGAGGCCGCTGCTGCGCCGCCTGCTGGCGCTGCCCCCATTCCGCCCATATCTCCGCCCATTGGTCCTGCTGGAACTGGCCCGCCCGGAGGAGGCGCGCCCGGCGCTCCGCCGGCTGCTGGATCGCCGCCCATTCCGCCCATTCCGCCCATGCCTCCGCCGCCCATTCCGCCCATGCCTCCCATGCCTCCCGGCATACCTCCGCCGCCAGCGCCGCCGCCCATCTGTCCCATCTGTTGGGTTGCAGTCTCGAAGCGGATTCGTTCGACTTCTTGGTCGTAATGGAATCCAAATTTCTCAAGAACTGTTTCAGACGAAATAAGCTGTCGTTCATGAAGCTGGAGCAAGAGCTGTTTCTGTTGCGTATCATCGCGAAGATTCAAATCGTTCCATTGAACCTTCGGGTAAATCCAAACTGGTTCGCCAAGCTCTTCGGTCGCTACCTCGTCAATGAAACCGCGCATTTGAGCAATTGGCTTGTAGATACGATCTTCAATCCAGCGGCCCAGCTCAAGACGCCATGATTCCATGCGCTGAATTAGCGCTTCTGCGCCGATGGCAGCGGAATTTCCCTGAATTGCGATCTTGCCGTTTCGTTCGGTAATGATAAATCCTGTTGGAACGGTAAAACACCAAACCTTGCCTTGATAAGGCATTTTTGTAACTGGATCGTACTTCTTGGAA
>Ga0163144_10021383_pt1 | contig 12863 bp, 12 predicted proteins | sample OliLak19BULKMAT1_FD_123175 | JGI IMG/M metagenome (GOLD analysis project Ga0163144, IMG submission 123175) | Freshwater microbial mat bacterial communities from Lake Vanda, McMurdo Dry Valleys, Antarctica - Oligotrophic Lake LV.19.BULKMAT1 | ecosystem: Environmental > Aquatic > Freshwater >...
GACGGCAAGGTCACCGGCCCGACCGGCTGGAAGGAAGCCTATCAGCAGATGGTCGAGGCCGGCTGGCCCGCCCTGTCGGCCCTGCCCGAGCATGGCGGCCAGGGCATGCCCTCGGTCGTGGCCATGGCGTTCGGGCAGTTCACCGCAGCCGCCTCCGCCGCCTTCTCGATGTATCCGGGCCTGACCGCGGGCGCCTACTGGGGCCTCAACGCCAACGGTTCTGACGAACAGAAGGCCATGTATCTGCCGAAGATGGCGTCCGGCGAATGGGGCGGCACCATGAACCTGACCGAGCCGCAGTGCGGCACGGACCTGGGCCTGATCCGCACCAGGGCCGTCCCCAACGGCGACGGCAGCTATGGCATCACCGGCCAAAAGATCTGGATCAGCTCGGGCGAGCACGACTTCACCGACAACATTATCCACCTGGTGCTGGCCCGGATCGAGGGCGCGCCGGAAGGCATCAAGGGCATCAGCCTGTTCGTCGTACCCAAGGTCTTCGTCAACGACGACGGTTCTCTGGGCGACCGCAACGAAGGCGCGGCCTGCGCCGGCCTCGAGCACAAGATGGGCATCCACGGCAATTCGACCTGCGTCATGGCCTATGACGACGCCAAGGGCTGGCTGGTGGGGACCGAGAACAAGGGGATGGCCGCCATGTTCGTGATGATGAACGAGGCGCGGCTCGGCACCGGCCTGCAAGGCCTGGCCATCGGCACCGCCGCCTATCAGGCCGCTGTCGAGTTCGCCCACGATCGCCTGCAGGGCCGCAGTTTGACCGGGCCGAAGAGCCCGGAGCTCCCGGCCGATTCCATCATGGTCCACCCCGACGTGCGCCGCATGCTGCTGGAGGCCAAGGCGTTTGTCGAAGGCGGCCAGGCCTTCACCCTGTGGACCGCGCTCCAGGCCGATCTTCAGCACTCGGACGATGAAGCGACGGCGCAGAAGGCCCACGACTATATGGGTCTGATCACCCCGGTCCTGAAGGCCTATCTGACCGACAAGGGTTTCCACGTCGCGTCCCTGGCCATGCAGGTCCACGGCGGATCGGGCTATACCGAGCATTTCCCGGCCAGCCAGTATCTGCGTGATGCCCGCATCACCATGATCTACGAAGGGGCCAACGGCATCCAGGCGCTGGACCTCGTCGGCCGCAAACTGCCGTCGAACGGCGGTCGGGCGATCATGAGCTGGTTCGCCGACATCGACGCCTTCGTCGCCGAGAACGGCGGCGAGACCCCGATCAAGCCGTTCGTCGACGGCCTGACCGATGCGAAGAAGAAGCTGCAGGAGGGCACGATGTGGCTGATGCAGAACGGGATGCAGAACCCGGACAATGCGGGCGCGGCGTCGACCGACTATCTGAACATCTTCGGCCTGACGGCGCTGGCCTATATGTGGGCCCAGATGGCCAAGGCGGCGCAGGCGAAGGTCGATGCCGGGACCAGCGATCCCTATTACGCGACCAAGCTGATGACCGGCCGCTACTTCGTCGAGCGTATCCTGCCCGACGCCGGCGCGCACCTGATCAAGATGAAGACGGGCGCCGAGGTCCTCATGCAGATGCCCGCCGAGGCGTTCTAATCAGCCATTCCCTCTCCCATTGGGAGAGGGCTTGAGCCTCCGGGAGCGCAGCGATCGGCAAGGCGAAAGGGTGAGGGGCGGCTATGTTCGGACGTCTTGCACCCGACCCTCATCCGGCCCTCCGGGCCACCTTCTCCCAACGGGAGAAGGAAAGGAGTTGTCATGAACGTCCTCAACGTCCCCGAACCCGATTTCATGCAGCAAGAGGAGATCACCCTCTTCTCCGACAGCGTCGGCAAATGGATCGATGAGCACGCCGCCCCCGAGGCGGTGCAGTCGTGGCTGGCCAATTCATCGGTGCCGCGCCGCCTGTGGAACGACGCCGGCAACGCGGGCCTGCTGGGCCTGTCCATGCCCGAGGAAGACGGCGGCATGGGCGGCGATTACCGGCACGAGGTGGTGCTGATGCGCCAGCTGGGCTGGAAGGGCGCGGACCATTTCGGCATCTCGCTGCACAATGCGATCGTCATGCCCTACATCTGGCACTACGGCACCACAGAGCAGAAGGCGCGCTGGCTGCCGCGGCTGCAGTCGGGCGAACTGGTCGGCGCCATCGCCATGACCGAGCCGGGCACGGGGTCCGACCTGCAGGCGATCAAGACCACCGCCATCAAGACCGGCAACCAGTATGTGGTGAACGGCTCCAAGACCTTCATCACCAACGGCCAGCTGGCCAATTTCATCATCGTCGTGGCCAAGACCGATCCGGCCGAGGGGGCCAAGGGCACCTCGCTGATCATCGTCGAAACCGATGGCGCGGATGGCTTCGAGCGCGGCCGGAACCTGCACAAGATCGGCATGGAGGGCAACGACACCTCCGAGCTGTTCTTCAACGATGTGAAGGTGCCCGGCGAGAACATCATTGGCGGGACCGAGGGCCACGGCTTCATCCAGCTGATGCAGCAGCTGCCGCAGGAGCGGCTCAACATCGCCATCCAGGGTATCGCGGCCGCCGAGCGCGGGCTCCGCGAGACGCTGGCCTATGTCAAGGAGCGCAGGGCGTTCGGCAAGCGGGTGATCGACTTCCAGAACACCCAGTTCAAACTGGCCGAGGTGAAGACGAAACTGACGGTCGCCAAGGTCTTCGTCGACTACTGCCTGGGCCAGCACCTGAAAGGCGACCTCGACGCCGTGACCGCCTCCATGGCCAAATACTGGGTCACCGACATCCAGGGCGAGGTTATCGACGAGATGCTCCAATTGCACGGCGGCTATGGCTATATGAACGAATACCCCATCGCCCAGCTCTACAAGGACGCCCGGGTCCAGCGCATCTACGGCGGGACCAACGAGATCATGAAGCTGCTGATCGCGCGTAGTTTGTAATTTCTCCAAAAACGCGTTAAACTGGAATTCCGCCCCTCCTCGCGAAAGCGGGGACCCAGTCCTTTCGCGAGGCAGGCTGTGGCGTTCTACACCTACATCGTTGCCAGTCAGCGGAACGGGACGCTCTGCACAGGCTCGACGGACGGCCTGATACTGCGGACCACCCAACATCGGGAGAAGACCTGCGCGGGTTTTACTGCCCGATACGGCTGCACCCGGCTGGTGTGGCACGAGCCCCACGCTACCCGCCATGCAGCATTCCTCCGCGAGCGCCGGATCACGAAGTGGAAGCGGGTCTGGAAACTGGAGCTGATTGAGGCGATGAACCCGGGCTGGCGCGATCTGTTTGAGGACCTGTTCTGAAGCTCTCACTGGGTCCCCGCTTCCGCGGGGATGAGCGGAAGTTTTGGAGCCTTCGTCACCAGCACTGTCCGTGCGTATCCCGACTGCTGTAAGACCGCGCCCATGCGCAAGACAGCTCCTCAACGACTGGCGGAACGCGAGGCCCGGGCGCGCTCCGAGCTGCTCGACAGCCTGTTCGATGCCTGGATCGACGGGGCGGGCAATGCCGAGACCCTGGCCCGCCTCGGCCCGGTCGATCCGATGGATGCAAAGGGCGTGGCGCGGGCGCTCAAGGCCGACATCGCGGGTCCGTTCGCCGGGCTGACGCGGGAAACGCAGGGCCGGATCAAGGCTGCCCTGACCGTCCTCGCCGCCTCGGATGGCACCGAGTTCCGCGCATACTGGCTCGACCTGCGCGCGCCGTTCGGAACCACCGAGGCCGACGCCGACGCCATCTTCCCCGTCGTCGCGCGAACCCTTGGCGTCAAACTTCCCGACACGCCGGCCTAGGCCCCATCCTGTCATCCCCGATCTCCGCTTCGCTTCGTCGGGGATGACAAGGTCGTTTCACCGACTATGGATGGGCCAATGATCCGCCTCCATGTCACCCTCGACCTCTCCGCCGCCGCCACCGTCGCGCCGACATTGGACCAGTCGCGCTATCTGACCCAGGTCATGCGGCTCAAGCTCGGCGACGCGCTGCTGGTCTTCAACGGCCGTGACGGCGAGTGGCGCTGTGTCATCGCCGAAATCCTCAAGAAGGGTTTGATCCTGCGCTGCGAGGACCAGGTCCGGCCGCAGACGCTCGGCCCCGACCTCGAACTGATCGTCGCCATGGTCAAGAAGTCCCGCGTCGAGACCATTGTCGAAAAGGCCGCCGAGCTGGGGGCCCGCCGGGTGCGCCTGAGCGTCACCCAGCGCACCAATGTCGAGCACGTCCGCCTCGACCGTCTCGACGCCATCGCCATCGAGGCGGCCGAACAGACCGGCCGACTGGATGTGCCGACGATTGACGATCCGCAGAAGCTGGCCACGATCCTGGACGGCTGGGATCCCGGTCGCCGGCTGATGTTCTGCGACGAAACCGGCGGCGCGCCGGTTATCGGAGCGGTCACCCGGCCGGGTCCCTGGGCCATCCTGATCGGGCCCGAGGGCGGCTTCTCGCCCGAGGAACGGGCGCGGCTGCGGTCCCTGCCCTTCACCACCGCCGTGTCGCTGGGCCCTCGCCTCCTGCGCGCCGACACCGCCGCCATCGCCGCCATGACCCTGTGGCAGGCCGCCGTCGGCGACTGGGAGCGCCAGGGCGATGCTTGCTGAACTGGCGATCGCGACCCTGATGGTGCTGCTCACGGTGGTCATTCACGGGGCGGGCCTGCTCGCGCTCGGCCGGCTTATGGAATGGCGCGAGCGCTCCACGGGCCAGTCGCGCGTCAGCCCGATCTCCATAGAGGGCGCCATCGTCGCGGTGCTCTCCGCCCTTGGCCTGCTCGTCCTTCACGGTGTGGAAATCTGGCTCTACGCCTTCGTTTACGGCGGGATCGGGGCGATCGCGACCCTGCGCGAAGCCGTATATTTCTCGACCATCGCCTATGCCTCGATCGGCTTTTCCGACGCCGCCATGGCTCCGGAATGGAAGCTGCTGGGTGCGCTTGAGGGGATCAACGGCGCGCTGCTTCTCGGCTGGTCCGTGGCCTTCTTCGTCACCCTGATGACGCGGTTCCTGCCGGCCCGGCATCACAAGGGCTGACGTTGCGCGTTGTGCACCTTGAGACCCGCCGCAATCTCGCCCATCTAGCCGCAACGGGCCAGTCGCCCGATCCGGGGCCTGAATGACCGATCCGACGCCGCTCACCTTCAACGATCTGGTCGGCGTCATGTCAAAGGGCATGAAACCCAAGTCCGAATGGCGCGTCGGCGCCGAGCACGAGAAGTTCGGCTTCGACAAATCGACCCTGCGCCGTCCGGCCTATGAGGGTCCGAACGGCATTCTCGCCATGCTGACCGGACTTCAGCGGTTCGGATGGTCACCGGTGCAAGAGGCCGGCCATGTCATAGCCCTCGAGCGCAAGAACGCCGACGGCTACGCCGCCTCCATCAGCCTCGAGCCAGGCGGCCAGTTCGAACTCTCGGGTGCCCCGCTCCAGACCATCCACGACATCTGCTCCGAGACCGGCCAGCACCTGATGGAGGTCAAGATGGTCGCCGACGAGCTGAACCTTGGCTTCCTCGGGGCCGGCTTCGACCCGATGTGGCGGCGCGAGGACGTGCCGGTCATGCCCAAGGGCCGCTACGACATCATGCGCGCCTACATGCCCAAGAAGGGCGATCTCGGCCTCGACATGATGCTGCGCACCTGCACCATCCAGGCCAACCTCGATTTCGACAGCGAGGCGGACATGGTGGCCAAGTTCAGGACATCCCTCGCGCTGCAGCCCATCGGCACGGCCCTGTTCGCCTGTTCTCCGTTTACGGAGGGACGCCCAAACGGCTTTCTGTCGGCTCGTGCCAACGTCTGGACCGACACCGATCCCGACCGCACCGGTATGCTGGGCTTCGTGTTCGAGGACGGCTTCGGCTTCGAGACCTATGCGAACTATGCGCTCGACACGCCCATGTATTTCGCCAGGCGTGGCGACCGTTACATCGATGCCTCGGGACAGTCATTCCGCGACTTCATGGACGGCAAACTGCCTGCCCTGCCCGGGGAACGGCCGACGCTGAAGGACTGGGGCGACCACCTGACCACCCTGTTTCCCGAAGTCCGGCTGAAACAGTATCTGGAGATGCGCGGCTCGGACGGCGGTCCGTGGAGCCGGATCTGCGGCCTGCCCGCGCTGTGGACCGGCATCTTCTATGATGCGCCCTCGCTCGCCGCCGCCTGGGACCTGTGCAAGGACTGGGACGTTGCCGACCACGAGCGCCTGCGTCGCGACGTGACCCGCCTGGGCCTGCGCGCCGAGGTGGCGGGCCGTTCGGTGCGCGACATCGCCGTCGACATGGTCGCTGTCGCCCGCCAGGGTCTCAAGAACCGCGCCCGCTTCTCGGGCGGCATGGTCGACGAGCGCGGCTATCTATCGGAACTGGAAGACATCGCCGACAGCGGGGTGACGCCCGCCGAACGCCTGCTCGACCTGTATCACGGCGACTGGAAGGGCGATGTCAGCCGCATCTACCGCGACTTCGCCTATTGAGCTTCTGACGCCAAAGCCCGCCGTAGTGCGGCGGGCTTTGGCGGATGTGCCCGAAGGCGGCCGATCCCTTCCTCGCGTCCTCGGTGCCCGGTCGACGGTCGCATCGCCAGGACCCGGTCCGATCTGCTAGTCGGCAGGACATGACCCAAGCACCCGGAACCGCCGCCCGCCGCCTCGTCGAGACGCTCGCCGTCAACGGCGTCACCCGCGTTTTCTGCGTGCCGGGCGAAAGCTATCTGGCGGTGCTGGATGCCCTGGTCGATCACCCGGAGATCAAGGTCGTCACCTGTCGCCACGAAGCCGGGGCCGCCAATATGGCCGAGGCCTACGGCAAGCTGACCGGACGTCCCGGCGTCTGTATGGTCACACGCGGACCCGGCGCGACCCACGCCTCCATCGGGGTGCATACGGCGCATCAGGACTCTACACCGATGATCCTGTTCGTCGGTCAGATCGCCCTGGCCGACCGGGGGCGCGGGGCGTTTCAGGAGGTCGACTACCGCGAGGTGTTCGGCGGCCTGGCCAAATGGGCCACCGAGATCGAGAGCCCCGACCGGACGGTCGAGATCGTCGAACGCGCATTCGCCACCGCGCTGCAGGGCCGGATGGGGCCGGTCGTCATCGCCCTGCCCGAAGACATCCTGCACGCGCCCGGCGGCCCGGCCCCGATCCGCGCCGTCACGCCGGCCCGGGCCGGTCTGGATCCGGCGTTTCTGGCCGATCTGGGCGATCGACTGTCGAAGGCCGAACGCCCGCTGCTGGTGCTGGGCGGCTCCGGCTGGACCGACGAGGCGGCCACCGCAATCGGCGACTGGTCCGAACGGCTGGGCCTGCCCGTCGCCCTGTCGTTCCGCAGAAAGGACATCCTGTCCAACGACCGGTCCCACTATGCCGGCGACCTGGGTCTCGGCTGCAATCCCGAACTGATGAAACGGACCCGGGAAGCCGACCTGCTGATCGCCCTGGGTGCCCGCCTCGGCGAGAACCCGACCCAGGGCTATACCCTGTTCACCCGCGAGGAGACGGCCGGAAAACTGGTCCACATCCACCCCGGCGCGGAGGAACTGGGTCGCGTCTGGACCCCGCTGATCGCGGCCACAGCCGACAACAGCCTCGCCGCCCACGCACTGGCCACGCTCGCGCCCGGCCGCACCTGGCATGACCAGGCGAAAGCCGCCCACGACCACTACCAGGCCTTCTCGACCCCTGTCCCCGTCACCGGGGCTGTGAACCTGAGCGAATGCATGGCCCATCTGGGCGAGGTGTTGCCGCCGACCGCCATGGTCACCAACGGTGCCGGGAACTTCGCCGCCTGGCTGCACCGGTTCTACCGCCACCGGGCCTGCCGCACCCAGCTGGCACCGACCTCGGGGGCCATGGGCTATGGTTATCCCGCCGCCGTCGCCGCCAAGTCGCTGCATCCGGACCGTGAGGTCATCTGCATCGCAGGCGACGGGGACTTCCTGATGACCGGCCAGGAACTGGCCACTGCCGTCCAGCATGGCATCAACACCCTCGTCATCGTCGTCGACAACGGAACCTACGGCACCATTCGCATGCATCAGGAAGGTCACTATCCCCGCCGGGTCATGGCCACGGACCTGAGGAACCCCGACTTCGTGCGATACGCCGAAGCCTTCGGGGCCTTCGCCATTCGTTGCGAGCGGACCGAAGACTTTCCTGCAGCGCTCCAGGCCGCCCGCGATGCGGCGGGACCCGGCGGCGTCCCCGCCCTGATCCACCTGATCACCTCGGCCGAGGACATCGCCCCCAACCGGACCATCACGGGCCTACGGACGGGTTAGGTGTCCTTCTCCCCTTGCGGGAGAAGGTGGCCGAGCGAAGCCAGGTCGGATGAGGGGTGACACTCGATCTGAGCAATGAGCGTCTGCCTGGATCACCCCGCCTGTATCATCGTACCCCTCATCCGGCCCTCCGGGCCACCTTCTCCCGCAAGGGGAGCAGGAAAATATCAAACAGGCCACGACTCCTTCGCCGCGCCCAGCACTTCGCCCGCCAGATACAGCGAGCCGCAGATCACCACGCGCCCGGCCCCCAGCCGGAGCGCCCGGCTCAGCGCCGCCTCGACCGAAGACGAGCTCTGCGCGCCCAGCCCGTGCCCGCGCGCCACCGCCGCCAGGGCCGCCGGATCCGCCGCCGCGCCCTCGAAGCCGACCGTGAATACGTGCGCCCCCGTCCCTTTCAGCGCCTCGAAGAAGCCGGAGTGGTCCTTGTTGTCCAGCATGCCGACGATCAAGGCCAGGGGCCGGGGTGCCTTGGCCTGTCGCTCGCCCAAGGCCTCGGCCAGCGCCAGGCCCGCGTGCGGATTGTGCCCCCCGTCCAGCCACAGCTCGGCCTCGGCCGCCCGGGCCATCTCGCCATAGGGTCCGGCCGTCAACCGCTGCATCCGCGCGGGCCAGGTCGCCCCCGCCACGCCCGCCGCGATCGCCGCTTCCGGCAGATCGAGCTCCAGCGCCACCGCCACGGCCAGTCCGGCGTTGGCGATCTGGTGAGGGCCGCGCAGACCCGGAGCCGGCAGGTCGAGGAAGCGCTCCTGGTCCTGAAACACCATTCCGCCCCGCTCGGCCCAAGCGTCGAAATCCGTTCCCATAACCGTCAGCGGGGTCAGGACCGACGCGGCCCTGGCCTCGATCACGGCCATGGCGGCCTCCGCCTGGCGGGCCACCAGCCCCCGCGCCCCGGCCTTCAGAATGCCCGCCTTCTCGCCCGCAATCTGCGCGATGGTAGTCCCCAGGAACTCGGCATGGTCCAGATCGACCGGCGCGATCACGCTCAGCAGCGGCCGTTCGAGGATATTGGTCGCGTCCAGCCTTCCGCCCAGCCCGACCTCGACGATGGCAAGGTCGGCCGGAATTTCGGCCATGGCCACAAAGGCGGCGGCGGTGGTGCTCTCGAACACCGTGGTCTGGACGCCCTGTACCGCCTCGATCCGGTCCAGAATGGCCGAAAGCCGCTCATCCGAGATCAGTTCGCCCGCCAGCCGGATCCGTTCGCTGAACCGCACCAGATGGGGCGAAGTATAGACGTGGACCTTCAGCCCGGCCGCCTCGGCCATGGCCCGGATGAACGCGATCGTGGACCCCTTGCCGTTGGTTCCGGCCACGTGGACGACGGGCGGCAGATGCAGTTGCGGCTGCCCGAGCACGGCGCACAGCGTCCGCATCCGGTCCAGCGACAAGTCGATCTTCTGCGGGTGGCGCAGGCGCAGGCGTTCGGAAACGGGATCCATGGGCCATCCTACCCCTCTCCCGGATCGGGAGGGAGAGGCGTAGTGATGATCCATGCCAGAGATCCGCCCGATCGCCCGATGGGTCCTCATCGCCGCCTTCCTGGCCGCCGGCGTGCTCCACGTCGTCGCCCCCGGACCCTTCCTGGACATCACGCCCGCCTGGGTGCCATTCGCGCCGGTTGTCATCGCTCTAACCGGCCTGGCGGAGCTCGCCGGTGCCGTCGGCCTCATGATCCCGCGCCTGCGTCGGGCGGCGGGTATGGGCCTGGCCCTCTATGCCGCCTGCGTGTTTCCGGCCAACATCCAGCATGCCATCAGCGACCTGGGCCTGGCGGAGCCGGTGCTGGGCTGGGCCTATCACGGCCCGCGCCTGCTGTTTCAGCCGGTCATTGTCTGGTGGGCGTTATGGGTGGGAGAGGTGATCGACTGGCCGTTTCGACAGGCCGATCAGGCCGCCTGACGCCGTCCACCCATCAGGATCGACAGGATCTTGCCCAGGGTCTCGGGCAGGTCGGCGCGGGCGACCACGCGGTCAACCATGCCCTTCTCCTGCAAATACTCCGAGCGCTGGAACCCCGGCGGCAGTTTCTCGCGGATCGTGGTCTCGATCACGCGGGGGCCGGCGAAGCCGATCAGGGCACCGGGCTCGGCCAGATGCACATCGCCCAGCATGGCATAGCTGGCCGTGACACCACCGGTCGTCGGATCGGTCAGGACGACGACATAAGGTAGCTGGGCATCCTTCAGTTCCTGCACGGCCAGGGTGGTCCGCGCCATCTGCATGAGGCTGAGCGCGCCCTCCTGCATCCGGGCACCGCCGGCGGCCGTGAAACAGACCAGCGGAACTCCCCGCTCGATCGCTGCCCGGGCTGCGGCGATGAAGCCCTCGCCTGCGGCCATGCCCAGAGATCCGCCCATAAAGGCGAAGTCCTGGACCACGGCCACAGCCGGCGTCCCGCCGATGTCGCCAAAGCCGATGGACATGGCGTCCTTCAGGCCGGTGGCCTTGCGCGCTGCAATCAACCGTTCGCGATAGGGCTTGCCGTCAGAGAATTTCAGCGGGTCCTCGGCCACGTCGGGCGAGGCGATCGGCGCGTACTCCCCATCGTCGAACGTATAGCCCAGCCGCTGCCCGGCGTTGATCCGCATGTGTCGCCCGGACGGCGTCACCCACAGGGCGGCCTCAAGATCGGGGCGGTAAAGCATGTCGCCGCTGTCAGGGTCCTTGACCCAAAGATTGTCCGGCGTCTCGCGCCGGCTGACGATCTTGCGGACGCCCGGCGCAAACCGGCTGAGCCAGCCGCCGCGCTTTTCGGGGGGTTTGGAGGGGGTCCTGTCAGCCATTCCGGGGTCTCTAGACGGTTTCGCCCACGCGCGCACCGCGCACGGCCCCGGCCAGCGCCCGGACCCTGGCCAGCACGCGCTGCGCCGCCGGTTCGTTCGCCTCCAGGGCTGCAGCCACCTCGTCAACCAGCACCGAGCCCGCGACGACCGCGTCGGCGACCCGGGCGATCTCGGCGGCCCGTTCCGGCGTCTTGACCCCGAACCCGACCGCGACCGGCAGACCCGAGGCCCGGCGCACCCGCTCGACCGCCGGCGCCACCGAGGCCGACTGGGCCTCCTTGACCCCCGTCACGCCCGCCACCGAGACATAGTAGACAAAGCCCGAGGTGCGCCGCGCGATCACCTCCAGCCGCGCGTCGTCCGAGGTCGGCGTGGCCAGACGGATCAGCGAGACCGACATCGCGTCCAGCGCGTCGCTCAGCGGATCGGCCTCTTCCGGGGGGCAGTCCACAACGATGCAGCCGTCAACGCCGGCGGCCGCGGCGTCGCGCGCGAATGCACCGTAGCCATAGGATTCGATCGGATTGAGATAGCCCATCAGGATCAGAGGCGTGTCGGCGTCGCCGTCCCGGAACGCCCGCGCCAGGTCCAGCGTGCCCCTCAGCGTCAACCCGGCCTTCAGGCCGCGTAAGGCGGCGCGCTGGATCGGCGGCCCCTCGGCCATCGGGTCGCTGAACGGAAAGCCCAGTTCGATCAGATCGGCCCCTGCGGCGGGCAGGCCGCGCAGGATTTCCAGCGCCTCGCCGGGCGTGGGATCGCCGGCCATGACATAGGCCACGAACCCGGCCCGGCCCTCGGCCTTCAACGCGGCGAACCGGGCGTCGATGCGGGCGGTGGTCATTGCGGTGCCGAAGGGGTCGCCGGCGCGGCCGGAGTCTCCAGCGCGGCCGTACAGACGTCGCCCGGGATCGTCGCCATGGCGATGTAGCCGGGCGCCTCGGGCGCTGCCGGGCGGCTCTCGTCGTAGAAGGCCAGCATTTGCAGGCCCTCGCAACCGCCACCCTCCAAGGGCTTGAGCAACACCACCCGGTTGTCGTCGCCGCCGGCCGTCTGCCAGCCCCGGGCCTCAAAAAGGGCGATATAGGCCTCCGCCAGTGCGCCAACCGACGCGAGCGGTGCCGTGACGCAGAGGGCGCGTCCTGACAGACCATAAAGGTTGCCGCACGCCGGGGCCGCCGTCGCACCTTCGAGCACAGCCGCGTCCGGGATGGTCACCGATCCCGGCGCACCGGAGGGCGGAACGGTCCCGTCCTGCGCGACCGCATGGCTTGCCGCCAGGACCAGCCCGAGGGCGATGCCGATCGCAGCGGTCGAAACTCTCATCGTCACAACTCCACGCCCAGATGCTTGGCCACCGCGAAGATGTCCTTGTCGCCCCGACCGCACATGTTCAGCACCACGTCGCCGCCCTCGCCCACCTCGGCCGCGATCTCGCCGATCCGGGCGAGAGCATGGGCGGGCTCCAGCGCCGGAATGATGCCTTCCAGCTTCGAGCACAGCTGGAAGGCGTCCAGCGCCTCGACGTCGGTCGCTGCGCGGTACTCGGCCCGGCCCATGTCCTTGAGCCAGGCGTGCTCCGGTCCGATGCCGGGATAGTCCAGCCCCGCCGAGATCGAATGACCTTCCAGAATCTGGCCATCCTCGTCCTGCAGCAGATAGGTCCGGTTGCCGTGCAGGACGCCGGGCCGCCCGCCCTGAAGACTGGCCGCATGGTCCGGCCCGTCCAGCCCGCGCCCGGCGGCCTCGATGCCGATCAGGCGCACGCCCGCGTCCTCGATGAAGGGGTGAAACAGGCCGATGGCATTCGAGCCGCCGCCGATGGCCGC
>Ga0163144_10021384_pt1 | contig 12863 bp, 16 predicted proteins | sample OliLak19BULKMAT1_FD_123175 | JGI IMG/M metagenome (GOLD analysis project Ga0163144, IMG submission 123175) | Freshwater microbial mat bacterial communities from Lake Vanda, McMurdo Dry Valleys, Antarctica - Oligotrophic Lake LV.19.BULKMAT1 | ecosystem: Environmental > Aquatic > Freshwater >...
GTGGTGTGGATTGTCTGTCCTGCTCACTGCCTCCGCTATTTGCAATTTGAGATTGTAGGTCTTCGAATGTATAGCGCTGTCCAGTTGAGCTGTCAACAAAGTCTCCGGAAGTGCCGTCGTATTCAATCCGCGAATTAACACCGGGTCTATTTGGGTTTCGATATATCCCTTTATAATATTCAAGTTCTCGTGCTGGTGCGCCTTCTACAATTGACGGGGTGTTGCTTGATGTGTCGTATGCTGTTAGTGTGGATGCTCCACGATTGCGACGGTTCAACTCGTCAACTCGTGATAGGTATTCTTCTATTGTCTGAGGAGATTGGGCGGGGCGGTTAAGAACAGGTCTATAATCCATATACTATGTATACTAATTATTCCTGTATCGTGAGTTCACGATTAAGAAGCATAGAAACGGTTGCTCTGATCTAACCGTTTGCCTTCTAGTATTTTGTACTCGTGAGAAAGTGCTAGGAGCTTAAAGTTAGCGTTCACCGTGTCAAACCGGAGTCTATATTTTATAGCCCTCCCTTCAATCCTCCGCAAATAAAGTTCTGCGATTTCGTCACTGACTTCAACATTTGATACAACAGCACCACCCGGGGCATCTCCTGTCAGATGGAATCCGGGGAGATAGACACCAACACCTGCACCACCAGTGTTTGGAGGGGTTAAAGTAATCGGCACGGTCTCATAGGCTTGTGCTCCGTTTATTATAACATCCACATCAATATCAACGTTATTTTCAATGTCCTTAAATTGGAAAGCTGGGAAGTAATAATATTTTATCTTTTTGTATTCTTTTTGGTTAAAGGACTTTGTTGCAATACTTCCGGTAATCGCAGCACCGTTATCATTTCTTGCTGTCTGGAACATCTCTTCAATAAAACCCGTTGCATCATCTGCATAGTACAGATTTTCATCCAGCGAGGAATCAGAAAACTTAGTAAATGAATTGCATTTCATATCGTCCCAATATGTCCAGGCGCCAAAGCGGGTATCAAGGCACCAAATGCGATTATTAACTGCGAAGCCATCTCGCGCCACCGCGCAGCCGTAGATATTATTAAAGTAAAATGTCGAAGCGTTAACAAGCTCCCCGGGCTCAACGTCAACAAGATCGTCTGCTACCTTAACAGACAACTCATTGGTTCGTAATATTCCAGCGCTATAATTCTCTTGGTTACCCAGCGAGTAGAAAGCAAGCCGCCCATCTTTAAGTGCTGGAAAGATTACATCATTTTCCACGTGTCGTGAGCCCCGAAACGATATGCCTCCAAATGATCGGGTTATCTCCTCTACAGTGGGTTGACCTGAGCTATTGAACGAGAATTTATATACTGCATTATCCTTCCAGACTATCACACCACCCTGAAATGGGAGTATGTCGCGAATTACTGCGCCATCATTTAAAAATATATCTGTAGCTCCGCCGCCAATATCCGAGAAACTAAAATTTCCTATATTCGATCCGATGCCTCCGTAAGACAAGCGTGAGGGATTGCTCGGGTCTCCAGCGGCAAATATTCGAGACTGAGAGAAAACACCTTTTTTTGCTATCAACCCGGTTGTACTATTCCCGAGAGGGGGAAGAACAACGAGTGAGGGGTCAAGGGTTCCTGTGTCATCCCATGTGAGAACGTAAACCGTGGTAATGAGTGTCTCTGTTAGTCCCGTACTCTTTCGCCCGTAAATGTTATATCCGACAGCACCGGCAACAACGCCCCATAAAAGCCGGTTGTAGTTTGTTACGTCAAGCGTTGCGTTTCCGTTAGCTATTGCAACGGGTGTGCTTGCAAGAGTTTCACCAACCGCATTAAAAGCAGAGACGCGGTAGCTGTAAGCTGTTGATCCAGTTGTTCCTTGCGGAATTACGCTTGTTATAACAGGCGTTGCCAGTGAAGTATAAGGCGTTATGTTCGTGCCGTTGTAGAAGGATAGGGTATCTACACCGTTAAATAAATAAACTCTATCACGAGCCTGTACAAAGTTCATGTACGCACTGGTTGAGTATGTTTTTCCGGTTATAGTTGTCCAGCCTGCCCCGTTCTTCTTTTCCAGCTCTCCTGATACGTTGTTGACTCTCAAGAACTCACGAACACCTGTTGACCTGTAGTAGGCAAAAACCCCTAATCCTTTGGTTGCCGTCCCAGCCGTGCCATAGTGAAGTATTCCGGGGCGAGGTTGGATGCCGTCAATTGTGAGCATCACATTCTTTGCCTCTGTCAACTCATTATCTTTTATCAGTGTTTCGTCTTGGAAGGAATTAAGGCCACCAAGGAAGCCTGAAGCTATCTCCGAGCGGAGCGGGTTGTCTTGAATTTTTGTATTAATTTGTGGCATGTTTTTTATGAGAACAGCGCCATATCATTCTGTTCTGAACTTTTTTGGTAAAAAAGATAACGGTTCTGTTCCTGTATCATTTCATCCATAATTTCGCCAAATGAGGCGAACCCATCTGCAGCGCTCCCACGCTCTGTATCCACTTTATGCACAAGTGATTCAGCATAGGCCGTTATAGCGTCTGTGAAGTCATCTGGAATAATGAAAAGGTCAGAATCAGCCGTCAAACGTGCTGCTGACTTGTAGTACTTCATCGTTATGCCATTTGTCACCGCTGTTGTAAGAGCCTGCACAAAGTAGATGAAATTGTTGAAAATAAAATATGTCCGGTCAGTTGTTGAATAAGGTAGCGTTGAAGCTGCAAGTATTTGGCTCTGTTGTGTTGGTACGTATAAGTTGCCGTTGAACCGTAATTCGAGTATTGCTCGCAAATCAGTTGGCACACCATCCGTTGTGCCGTAATATTCTTTATCCGCGACACTTGAAAATGTTGCAACACCTTCTGAGAACCACCAATAATGTTTTCGCATTATGGCGCGATAGGCCGCATTAATATATGAGAGCCTTCTCGCTTTTTCATTGTTGTTTGACGGGGCGGAGTTTTCGCCTAATCGTAATGCAAGGTCATTTTGTATATCTGCGACAGTGGTTGCCATATATGAATATGGTAGTTATTTACTTGCTATGAGTTCACGAACGCACAAAGCCAACAAAAAACCCCAGCCGTTTAAGGGGCTGGGGCTTCCTGTGGTGATAGATAAGCTTATGCAGCTGCACCGTCATCTAAGAACGGATAGAAAATCTGTACGATCATAGTTGTCGCTGAAGCTGGAGCACTGCGAGCTATAGCTCTTTTAAGGCGATCCCCTGCAACGATTGCATCGTCAATTCTACCTGCTGTTGCGGTTACGTAGACATTGGCGTTGTCCACGACTGCTCCAGCTGATAATGCGGTAGCGGATCCGTAGATCTGATACCAGCCGAATTTTGTGACTGCGTCTGAGGCAGCCATGGCAAAGGCAACCGGCCCTCTGGCATCTGCAACTGTTAAAGCTGTTACTCCGAGCTCATCGAATGTTACGGATACACCTGCGACTGTACTAGCAACGCCTTGCAGATAAATGTATTCGTTACCGAGCTCATCCCACATACGTTCGCCAACGGTAGCTTTGGGTGTTGTAACGGCAACCTCATAAAGATCCGCACCTTGGGCTTGTTTTAGTGATGAAAATGGCATATATATTTTGTTTTAATTTTTAATAATTACGCTGTTTTTGCGCTTAACTTAGCAACTGATTTACGTCTGTTCGTGTAGAAAACTGCACGCATGACGATATGGGAAACGGAAAGATGCTGATTTGTTGGCATTACTTCCGGTGTTCTGTCCATATTTGCATCCTTGTGTACTGCAAGTTTTACGTTCTTGGTGTTGAACATATAGAACTCTCCGCTTGGGCAATCTGGATCCCATGTTAGTGGAATTCCTGCGTATTCAAGTCCGGTAAATCCGACGTCAGCAAGACGCTTTGTTTCCTTCGACTGAACCATTGGATTCATTTGATAAGCTGGCGTGTAAAGACTTTCGACTTTTTCATAAAGTGTCTGAGTTGTAACACCAATAGATGCAGGTGATGCACCTTTTCCCTGATTCAATGTATTGCGCATTGTTCGGATATGGTCAATAGTCAAAGCTGTATTCGTTGATTCTACATAAGCTTTCCAATCGGCATAAACTGCGCCATCAATACCTGCGTACGAACCGGTAGCACCCATTGTCTGAAGTCCTATAATTCTTGCGCGTGCTTCCAATCCTGTACCAACGAAGAGTGCAAGATTTAAAGAGTCTGAGATGGTGTTTTTTGCCTGTTCAACTTTTGCTTTAAGCAAATCAATTACCTGCTCTGCTCCTGAGTTTGCCCATTCATCGTCCTTGGTGAAAGTGATTGAGGTATCAAGATTTCTCCATGTATATTCGGCCGCATCGAGTGTATCGACTGCTGCGATATCCACAGTGTCTGTCCCTGAAAACCATGTACTGTTACCTCTTCCGTTCATGAGAGGTACACGAAGTGTTCTTCCTCCGCCCTTTTCTTCAATTCCGCCGTTTTCCTTCATGTGGTTAAGTATTACGGTATTATCAAATACTTGATCTTTGAATTCGTTAATGTAGCCCGGCAGTGTTGAAGCTGCAAGCTCTCCTAAGTTCCATGTTGCCATATTTTTTTAAAATGTTTTTTTAATTTATACCCCCATTGTTTCGCGTAAAATCTGCTCAAGTGTCTTCTTTGTGCCGTTTGACGGGGTATTTCGCCCGTTCATACCGCTTCGATTCATCTGACCAGCCTTTTCTTTCGCGATTTGTGAGGAACTTTGGACGCGAGTTTTAATAATCTCGTCCATTTCATTATCGTATTCTTGTATAAGTCTTTTAGCGGTTCCCTTCGCGTCAAACCCTACGAATGTACCGTTTTCTTCTTGATAGTCAGTAAGAGAATTGTCCATGTCGGCGGATATAACTCGTGCCATTCGTTTATCGTACGTCGGTGAATTTTGATCTAATCTGTTGTCAGACGTGATAAAATCCTTAGCGGCCGATTCTTCGAATTGCTTTGCTTGCTGTTCTTGTGATTTCTCGCTATACACCTCTTCAAATATGCGGCGTGCATCTTCTGACATAATTTGTCTCATTCTATCTGTGTATTCTTGTACAGACAGTCTTCCACTCACTAAATCAGCATCAGCCTTATTTGCGGCGCTCTGCATCGCACCAGATTGCAATGGGGCGCTTTGTGTTTCACGCATCTTTTTTAATTCGTCACGCTCAATTCTCAACGTCTCGGCTTCTTCACGAGCTTGTTTCAGCTCTGCTGTTTCAGCTTGTCGTTTTTGCGTGTACTTCTTTGTCCAATCTGCATAAATCGCCTTCATCTCTTCCGGGGATCGATTATTTAAATCACCTTGTTCAGCAAACTCCTGTACTTTCTGTTCCTGAGTGTCTCCGACTTGTTCAGTTACTTTTGGTTCAGGTTCTTGAGAACTGTTAATGTGCTTATCCTGTTCCTGCATTGCGGCAGTTACAGCTTGCCCTAAATTGTCTTGAGTTGTCATGTGTGTTACTCAAATTGATAACGACTGACGTTACCGTCTTGGTCTTACGGGGATTATGCGGTAATAGCGTTCGTCAGTTCACGATTTAACGGTCTTGAAGTTTTCCATCGACTAAATTTTGGTAGCCAATTATGAGAGTTCGGAGTTGCCCACACGCTTTGCATTTAACCTCACGGGGGTTTTCTGTCGCGGTGTAATAGCAAGTATCGGGCACACACCCTGTCCATACGGTTTTGAGTGTGTGATTTTCAATAGATGATTTTCCTGTTAGCGGGTCTTTTGTCTCACTCCATATCGTCTGTGAGATCGTTAAATCCTGCTTGGGGGGTTGGTGCGAGTTCATTTCCTAAGAGTGGAAAACTTGTATCGCCTCCGAGGTCTGGCATTCCTCCCTCTTGAGGTTGCGGCATTTCGGGGGGCATGTTGGGATCTTCCTGCATTGCGGCCATCTGCTCTTGAGCCATCTCTTCCTCAGTTTTCAGGTATGATTCTGGGTTACGCTTGTTGAATCCGTTACGCAAGAGATTTACGCGCATTTTGCGAGCTTTAAAAAATGGGTCATCTTTCGTTTTTTCGAAAAGTGCTATCTCACGCTCTGCAATGACATTTTTGTTCTCGCTAATAGAATCAAGCGATATATCTATATCTGTATCAAAATCTATACTTCTTAGGCTGGCCATGTCCGCCTCTACCTCCTGCTCATTCCCGTCTTCATCGGTAATACGCAAGACTTTATTTTCCTCCCAGTTATCCCGGGCAAGCTTAAATAGATTAATGACAACCTGCTTAAAGTACTTAGCGAGTGCTTTTCGCGCCTTTTGCGTTCGTTTGTCCTGGCTTTGGGCAAATAGCTGTTGCCCGGTTGCAGTCTTAACGGTGTTTGTGTCTTGAGCCCCTTTGGAAAGGTCTAAAGTTCCACTAATAAATTGAGCGTCAGAGCGTGCTATCTCATCAGCTTGGAGCATTGCTGGCGGAATTGATGGTGGTACAAGGTATTCTGGCTTCACACCTTTATAGGTCAAAGGGTCTCGTTTGACGATATCGTTTAAGGCTTTCTGATCAACGATTGTTTGCATTTCAACCATGAGCCACGGATAAGAGTATATATCGGCATAACGCACTTGCTGGCCTCGGCGTATAGACATCTCACGTTGTACATCTCGCAATGTGCGTCCGATCCCAAAACCAAAAAATTTAGTCGGAACGTGGAACCATCTTGTGCTGACGCTATGCTTTTCCTTCTCTTCTATGTAGAGGATCTTGTCTGAGGTATGCACCATGTTGTATCTTGCTTTATAACTCCATTCTATATCTTTCTCGGCAAGTGCCGCGGATACAGAGCGTGGGAGCCGTCCACAGTAGTATCGCACTGATGCGCGTTCTAAGTCATTTTCTTGGTCTTTGGTGAGGTATTTGGAATCGATATCAATTTTAGCGTTCGCCTCAACTTCGATATCGTAAATATCAAAAATCTCGTCAATCTCCATCAACTTCTCACGGACTTGATACGAACCGGTTAAAATTCCTTGTGCGTTGTATTCGCTATCCGGTGAGAAGTATGTTTTATCAGGATTGTCTAGTGTTATTACAGGATCGTGATAGGCGTAAATCGGCCGCGTCACCTCTTCCTGCTTTTCTTCATCGAACATCGGCGACCCATCAGAATTCATAACGTTCTCATAACCGCTAATCTCTATCTTGTAATCTTGGCTACTTGTTACGTTGCCAACGAGCAGGAACCACCAGCCCGATTCTTCGAGGAAGCCGTCAAGATCAAGTTTCTGGTAGAAGTATTTGTAAATCGCCTGTACAAGGTCGGCTTTCCCTTCATCCTGCGCACCGCTTCCAGTAAATAACAGCTCCGGTGACTTCTCGAACGTTCCAGCGAGCATTGATTCATGGGTCGAGTAGATGTATGGTATCCGGAATTCATAGCGCTTTTTAGACAAATGTCTGTCGGTGACGGTATTGTCACGATTCTGTACAATTGAGTCTTCTATTTCGTAATCTTCCACGCAGCGCTTCACTTCTTTTATGTACGGTTCTGTGTAGTTTTTTGCTATCTGATAGCGTGTGTTCCCGATTTCAAGTAACGATAATTGTTGCAATGGCATAGTTAAGATTATGGTTTTAATGCTCCATTGTTCACGATTTCGTAATCACGCTTGATCTTCTCTCGCAACCTTCTTAATCGCATGGATATAGCTGTTTTGCCCATGCCGGTAACTTCGCAAATGGTTTTTTGTTTCACATTGAAAAAGTAATGAGAAATAAAAATCAACTTGTTCAATGGGTTCTTAATTCGTTTTGTCGCAATCTCAAGCTCTATCTCCTCAGTTGAATACGTCGTATCAAAAATCGGCTCGCAATAGATATTATTTCTTAACATGTTTTTTTGATTTTTTAATTCTTTTAAAAGTTTCTTTTACGATCTTTTCTTCCGGAGTCGTCTCAGGCATGGCATTCAGCTTGTCATCTTCATACTTTTTATGGTCTCTCAATTTCTGTTTTTCGATCTCGTATAGTTCTTTATTCCAGTAGATTTTTCTCTCTTCGTAGGATTTCAACAATCCTTTTAGTACGTTATAGTAAGCAACTTCGAGCCCCTCGCTACGTTTTACCCAACACAAAAATTCACCATCAAAATGTACTTGATAAACATAATCACCAGTCTTAGTCTGAAGCCATATCTCCTCATTTTCTCCGGAACGGTACATCGCAACCTCCGGGGCTATGTGAAGCCTGTCAACGAGTGAAAAATTAAAATCCTTTTGCAATTTGCTAAATAAATCACGAACGGGAGCAAAAGCGGAAAGTGGGGCAGTGCCAACGTCCAGAATAATCTTATTTTTGTCTAACATAATTAGTAGTTATCTCCCGATGAGTCATACTTCATGTCTTCCAGTTGTTTCAAAATGAAAGCGCCAGAATTGAACTCAGGTGTAATTTTTAATTTTGCGGGCATTCTGTTATATTGAGTATTAACACACCAGTACTCATATGCGCGTGCTCCATGGCTCCATTCGTCATGCAGTGGCACTTCATTGCTCTGGTCTCGCAGGTTACTGTTGGATTCTGGATAACGGTAGTTGAGGAGAATGTCCCTAAAGCGCTCGGCTCTGGTCTTGTCGATATAGAGCGCTGGCATTGTGGCATGGGCAAGTCTGATCTGATCTGTTATTCTCACGCCATCGGTCACTCGCACGTGAATATCACGATTAGAGAGAGCGTCAATTACAGAGGTTCCAGTTACGAGATTTCGGGCTTTCCCGGCTGGATCGCCGGTGTACATATCAGCACGGCGGTATGGCTTGGAGTTAATAACAGAAATGAAGTGTTCAATGTTTGCGTCCGTTGCTTCGTAGTAATCTATAACTCGGATCTCTCCTTGGCGTTCATTGGGCTGTAACCAGATTACAGACGTGGGATCATTAACGCCCCAATCGAATGTGATGTGAAGCGGTAAATGCGGGTCGTAAGGGATATCTATATAGTGTGTCTCTTCGTTCCATTCACGGTACACAACCCCCACCGGCTTGACGTACTCGGCCATTATCTCTTGTCTGAAGTAGTCTTCTCCAAGTGTTCGGTATTCCTTCTCTAGCGCGCGCAACTCTTCCGGGTCTATGTCGGGGTTATCATAGCTTGTATAATGAAATTCCTTAAAGTCGGGGTTCTGAGACAGTTTCCAGATATGGCGCTTGCCTTTTGGTGTTCCCATAAGAAGCGCCCCAGCCTTGTTTGGGATCAAATTAGGGCGGATGATCTGCTCCCATACTCCGGATCGCCAGTCGTCAACCTCATCGCCGACAACGTAACCCCAGTTCGATATTGAGCGTAACGCAACATTGTTTTCAGAGCCTACTAATTTGAACCGCGCGCCGTTCGGGTGTGTTACAGACATCTCAACCTCATTTGCTTTAACCGGGTAGTTTTTTTTAGCGGCTTCATCAAGAAAGCGTTGTACATGATCCTTCCATATCGAATCACGGGCTTGCGTCTGGAATGGGAGAATGAAGGGATATGTGAGCTTACGAGTACAGAGTGCGGCGTTCTCCATCTGGATTGAAACACCGAGGGAGGACTTACGCCATTTTCTCCCTGCGCGTAAAACTTTAAACCGCGAGTTGTCATGCAATACCTCAAGTTGTCCTTTATGGGGATTTGAGGGGGCGAACACGTTAACACTACTCATAGCGAGCGAGGCTCTAGAGGAGACCTCACCCGCTCGCTATGCTCTAGATAATGACTTGCGTTATATTTTTTCCATTACTGAAATTATGAAATCCTCATACTTCAGCTCAGTTGTGCTATATTTAACTTCCCTCAGCTCTTCTGTAATTTTTTCTTTGATTGATTTTAATTGTTGGCTTGCTCCATACTTCATCTCTGCAGCGCTAATTATATAATCAATCTGCTCAGGAATGAATACGGAGTATTCTTGTTCAGACAACTTAAAACGCTTTAAGTTCATCTCGCGCTTCCCAATACTTCGAATAAACTCTTTTACGTCTTGCCCACTTATTACAGGCTCATTGTCTTCTACTACTTCCGTAACATATAATGCTTCAATCGATTTATTATCTTTCATATTTTTATAAAATTAGTAACGGGTAACTCTTAATTCTTTTTTCTTTTTTAATTTCTTCAATAATCTCAATTTTCATCTCTTCTTCTATAGAAGCTAAATTATAGAAATTAAATTGTGCATATTCATCATCTACATAAAACTTTTTAGCAGTATTAATAACCTCTTTTGTTTGCTCAACAGTAAAATAATTACCTCTTATACAATTGCAGGTTCTACAACATGGTAAAACGTTTAATTTAATATGGCCTTGTCTATTATCTATTCTATCTAACCCTAGGACAACCCTCCTCTCACAGTAAAAACATTTGTTATTATGCAGTTTATCAATCATCCATGCTAAAGAAAAATCTATTTCTACGCCATACTTTTTTCGATCTCCTGAACTATAGCTACGATACTTATTTCTGTAAATAATAAAAAAAAGCTTTTTACTGCTTTCTAAATTGGCTAAATAGACGCTCATCATAGTTCTACGAATTCCTTTGTTCATTTTGTGATTGTAGATCTATATAACTTCACCTGCGCCTGTTCTGTCAATCCGGTCTTTTTTTCGTCTTTCATAGTTATAGGATAAATAATAATTATTTCTTCTCTTCTTCGCCGCGGGTTATCGTAAACTGCAACGGCGAACCGTCTGGATTGCCCAGCTTCTTAAGCTCGGCAAAGTCATCTTTGAACATTCTTTCTAACTGGAATTCTGGTTTTGTTTTTTTCGCAGTTCTTCCAACGAATTCCGCTTTAGCCGCTTCACACCGGATTGAAAAGTCAACGTCTGTTTCCCGCCAGATTCTTGTACAATCTTCAGTGCGTCCGATCGACATAGAGGCAAACTTATACATTGGTACAGCAGATAGATATTTAATGAACTCATCTTTAAGACGGGCTATTTTTTCGACTTGTGTTTCTTTTTTCATAAATGGCGTGTGTTTTTTTTTCATTTTTCTTCGTCAACAGTAACTTTAAAGGTAGTGTCTGAGGGCATCTTAGCTAAGTCTATAACCTCGTTGTCATCTGTGATAAATTTAAGGGAGTACACATTGTCAAGAGAGGCTGCTTTGTATTGCTTAGTCTCTTTAAGTTCAGCTAAAAATATAACTGGTTTCACAATTCATAATATACCGCATATTTCCCGATTTGCAAGAGATAACCGTAGATTAACCGCAACTTGTCACGCTTTAACGATCCGGCTTGCCGCTAGATTCTTTAAAACCTTTTTGATTCTCTTCGGTAATCTAAAATCATCATCAGAATAGAAGTAGATTGTAGAAGGCGTAATTGAAGACGTGAGAACTGGCATTCCTCTGTATTCAAGTGTGACGACAGGCGCTTGTTTTACTATTTTTAGCCACGCTTTTCTTGCTTTCTCATTTTTAGTTGCCATGACCTTATTATACCAATACAAAAAATCTCCAAGAGCGGTACTTAAATACACATCCGATGTGTAGTAAGTCGTAAATGCCTATTGACATCTTACCCCCCAGTATGATATAATCTTAATAGTCGAGAAAGAGAACCTTAACATTACAGGGGCCAACATAAAAAGCGGTACACACCCCGCTTTAAAGAGAAGTCAAAAACATTATAAAAACATTATAAAAATATATGTACAACTACAGTAGAGAAGAATTAATAACAGAAGATCAAATTATTGAGGGCTTAACTGAAGTTTATGGCTTCGATAAAGAGGAGGCCACGGATATGGTTGAAAGTAATGGAAGTTATATTATAGATGAATACCCTGAGATTCTGGAATATTGGAACAAATAACAACAACAGCCCTAAGCAAGGCTCAAAAAGGCTCACATTATAAAAACATTTAAAAAAATATGAACACAAAAAAGACAGTAAAAAAGTATGATGCTACAACTGTTGCGAATTTAATTTTAGAGATTAATAAACAGATGAGGCTCACACCCGCGAAGCGTTCCCACATTCCACTCAACTTAAAAGAGAATAATATAATAAAAGCAATAAACCCCGTCTATTCACACAGCTTGACTGGAGGCTGGAATGGCTACGGATACGAGCAACTGGGGAAGCACCTTCTAATTGGCAACTTCAGTAAAGTAAAGCATGCTATCAAGAAGCTCCAGACCGTGGAAGTAGTTGCTAAGCCTAGAATGGCCGACACAATGACCGAAACAGCCAAATGGGCAACACGGATTGTCAAGCTTACCGGTATAACTATCGAACAGGCGGAATTAATAGTTGAAGAAAAGATACAATACAAAAACGACTGTATCGAAGCTATGGAAGACCGACAAAAAGAAAACTACAGCTCTAAAAGACAGACAATTATAAACAAAATGGAACGCGCAAACCCATTACGCCGCATAAAAGACGCCGACCATGCACAAGCAATACTAGCAGCTTCTGATCGTCATACAAATACAGACTATGACGTAAAGCTGGAGGAAGCGCGTGAACTTGTCACGATCGGAGAATTAGACCATAGCGAGGTGAAAGCTTATGCCCGTGAGAATATGGCGTAACACACACCCCCGCCCCCGGCGGGATATCCGGGGCTTACATTTATAAAAACATTAAAAAACACATGCTATTCAAACTTTATTTTTACAAAAAAAACAGTAAAACATTAGACGGCTTTGACATATTCAATACATTCGAGGAAGCCCGGGAGGCTCAAAGAAAAGAGAGCCTTTCCGTCTCATTTATTGAGTTGATAACAGATACAGACACGGATCACGTCATTGAGACATACTACGTAGAAGTCCCAGGAGACACTAAAATCACTGATCTATACACCAAGAGTCAGATTGCCTACTTCACCCAGCAAGGTAAAAAAGGAGGCGCATCCGGAGGA
>Ga0163144_10021385_pt1 | contig 12863 bp, 11 predicted proteins | sample OliLak19BULKMAT1_FD_123175 | JGI IMG/M metagenome (GOLD analysis project Ga0163144, IMG submission 123175) | Freshwater microbial mat bacterial communities from Lake Vanda, McMurdo Dry Valleys, Antarctica - Oligotrophic Lake LV.19.BULKMAT1 | ecosystem: Environmental > Aquatic > Freshwater >...
CTCCTGAAGAAATCGCCTTCGCTCGGTTTCCGGCGGGCCAAGCCCCCCGGAAACCCGCTCGGCGGGCGGCCCCTACGGGTCCGCGCTTCGCGCCTGGGAAGGAATCTTCGATTCCTTCCCAGGCTCTCAGCGCGTCCAGACGTTGCGCAGGTCGTCCGCGCGGCGGCGGAGTTCCTGCTCCTGCGGCGTCAATGACGGAGGCGTCGCGGCGCCGAGGTCGCGGGCGAGCGTGTCGAGCGTGGAGAGGAGCGACGCGCGGGAGGCCTGCGGGATCGCCGCGCCCTCGAAGCCCTGCGTCCGTGCCTGACCCGTGCCGGTGCGGAGCCCGTGGGCCGCGCTCGCGAGGCGACTGGCGGCCGCCGTCAGCGCGGCGTCGCGCGCGCGCAAGAGTTCGACGTCGGCCCGCAGCGAGGCCACCTGCTCCTGGAGCAGGCGGACCTGCGCGGAAACGTCGACGCCGTCGTCCTGGGCGCGCGCGGAAACCGCGAGGACGCCCAGCAGGGACGCCAGGACCACCGACAGGACCACCGACAGGACCACGGACAGGGCGACGACGGGGGACAGGCGCATGGACGACTCCGGGGACCGAGGGACGGTACGGGCACGACGGCCCGCCCCCACCGGGCGATCCTACCCCCGGGACGGACGCGCGACACCGGGGGAAGCGTCGGCACGGTAGAAGGATCCCTCCGCCGGGAATCGCCCCGCGGCTCCGCCCGTATACCCGGTCCCTTCCGGCCCCTCCCGCGGTCCCTTCCGGTCGCCCCATGTCCCTCCCCGCCGTCCTCCGTCGCCTCCTCCCCGCGGTCGTCGTCCTCGGCGCCGTGGGCGCGCTCGTGGTCCCGCCGATGCTGCGGGGCGGCGCCGCGTACCGCCGCGAGACCCAAGCGCTCGAAGCGCGCCTCTGCGTCCCGTCCGAGCGCGAGGCGCTGCTGCAGGACGTCCGGGCGTTCGTCGACCGCCATCGGTCCGACCCCGAGGCCGTGTGGTACGCCATCCGGCTGTGCGCACGGGCGCAGGCCGTCCAGGCCGCGGTCGCCCTGTGGTCCGACGACGACGCGCGACGAGCGGACGCGGCGTCCGTGAAGCGACTGGCGCGGACCCTCCTCGAAGCGCTGGCGACGGAGGCGTGCGGCGAGCCGGGGCGGCCGACGTCGCTCTTCCCGCGATGTGTGCAGGCGCGGATCGACGTAGGCGACCCGGCTGCCATCGAGGCCCTCGACGCCGTCGTCGCGCAACTCTCGCCCCTCGGCGTGTTGTCGCTCTACGCCCCGATCCACCGGACACCGAGCCCGGCGCAGGACCGTCTGGCCCGCGCCCTCGCGCGGCGGACCGACACCCCCGAGATCCACGCGGCCGGCACGGTGCTCCTCGCACGGCCGGGGGACACGACCCACGCCGCGGCGCTCCGGAGCTGGATCGCGTCGGAGTGGCGGCTGACCCGGCCGTTCTTCTTCCAGCACCTCGCCCGCGCCCTCGGCACCATCGGCGGCGACGAGGTCCGGCGGTTCCTCGCGGAGCGTCGGGCCTGGGAGGCGATCCAAGGCAGCGACCAGGAAGGCCGCCGCCAGCTTGCGCTCGACGTGGGCCTCGTCCTGGCCGGCGACCCGTCCGCCGGCGACCGCATCTTCGCCGCCGTCGCCGAGAATCGCGGGAACGTCTGGGCCGTCCATCGGTGGGCGCTCGGGCTGGGGGTGGCGCTCGCAAACGGCCGCCGCGACGTCGTCCCGACCCTGACGATGTTGTGGGACCGCGTCGACGACCCGGAGACGCGCCTCCAGATCGCGACGTCCGTGTTCCTCGCCGACCCCGCGCCGCCCGACGACCTACCGCTGGACGCATGGGCCGCCGACCTCGAGCGCCAGCCGTCCCGCGTCGCGCGCGCGGTCGCCCATGCCTGGGCGCTGCGCCGCGGACGGCCCGACGCCGTCCAGCGCCTGGTGCAGGACGTGCTCGACGCGGTCCGCACCCACGACGTCGCGAAGCCCGAGGCCTTCGACGACGACGCGACCGCTGCGTTCGTCGAGGCGCTCCGCGCGCTCCTCCGCTGGAGTTGACCCGCGCGGCCGGAGGCGGCGGTACCCTCGGGCGCCCCCCCCCCTCCTCCCCCGGAGGCCCGTCGTGCGCCGCATCCAGATCGCCCCGCTGTTCGCCCTGCTCGCCCTGTTCGCGTCGCTCGTCGGCGCCCCGCGCGCGGCGTCGGCCGACGCGCCCGACCTCGCCGACGTCACGATGAGGCTGGAGCGCGAGATCCGCCGCCGCATGGCGACGGACCGCCTGCCGTCGGTCTCGGTGGCGCTCGTCCGCGACGGCGCGGTGGCGTGGAAGGCGGCGTACGGCCACGCGAACGTGTGGGCGAAAACGCCCGCGACGCCGGACACGCTCTACTCGACCGGCTCCACGTTCAAGCCTCTCAACGCGACCACGGTGATGCGACTCGTGGAGCAGGGCAAGCTGGCGCTCGACGACCCGATCGGGCCGCGGCTGCGCGACGACGCGCCGCGGCAGCCCGCCGGCAGCGCGCCGATCACGCTGCGCCACCTCCTCACGCACACGTCGGGGTTGCCGACGTCGGGCAACACGGTGCCGCTGTGGGAACGCGAGCTCCCGGCGGACCTCCGCACGGCCACGTCGGGCCTCGTCGCCGACGCTCCGCCCGGCCGGCGCGTCCTCTACAGCAACGTCGGGTTCGCGCTCGCCGGCCGGATCGCGGGCGAGGCCGCCGGCGTGCCGTTCGAGGATCTCGTGCGCGCCGAGGTCCTCGCGCCGCTCGGGATGACGCACACGACGTTCGCGCCCTCGGGCCCCGACGTCGAACGGCTCGCGCTCCCGTACACGCGCACGCCCGACGGCGTCGCGGCCCTGCGACAGGTGCGCTTCGACGTGTGGCCCGCAGGCGACGTCTACAGCACCGCCGAGGACCTCGCGACGTTCCTCGCGGCGCACCTTGAGGGCGGCACGCTGCGCGGCACCCGCGTGCTCAGCGAGGCGTCGTGCGCGGAGATGCACCGCCGGCAACCCGGCGGCGGGCCGGGCCCGCGCGGCTTCGGGCTCGCGTTCCTCGTCGACGAGACGCCGGGCCGGCGCGGGATCCGCCACGACGGGCTGGTGGTCGGCATGACCGCCGAGATGGCCGGCGACCTCGACCGGCGCGTCGGCGTGGTGCTGCTGAGCAACCTCTCCGAAGGCAACCGCCCCCTGGCGTCGCTCGCGCGGGTCGCGCTGACGCTCCTGCGCGGCGAGCCCTGGGTCCCGTTCGACCCCGCGCTCGCGCGCCGCGACCCCGTCCCCCCGGCGTGGGCCGACCTCGTCGGCACGTACGTCGGCGGGCCGACGGGCGCCGCGAAGGTCGCGCTCGACGACCGCGCGCTCGCGATGGACCTCGGGGGCGCGACCGGCTGGCTCGTCCCGCGCGAGGACGGCGCCTTCGACGTCCGCGGCGACGATCTGCCCGACGGGTTCGCCCTGCGGTTCCTGCGGGACGCGAAGGGCGCGGTCACGGGCGCCGAGGGCTCGGGCGGCACGAGGCTCGTGAAGGCCGCGGGCCCGGCCGCCACCGACCTGGACCTGACCCTGCCGCCCGAGGGCGACGCGGTCGGCGACTGGGAGGGCGAGCTCGTCCTCGGCACGATCCGGCTCCCGTTCGCGATCCGCGTCCGCCGCGACCCGGCGGGGCCCCTCACGGGACGCATCGACGTCCCCGCACAGGGCCTGAAGGACGGCGTCATCGACGTGCTGCTCCACCACGGCAAGCGGGTGCACCTCGAGCACGCCACCGCGCTCGGGCGCGCCCTCACCGACGCCGTGCTCGACGGCGACGAGATCCGCGGCACGGTGACGCAAGGCCCGTTGAAGGTTCCCGTCACCGCGTATCGGGCGGACAGCCCGGCCGCCCAGGCCGCGGCAGAGGCCCGTGCCGCCGCGGCCGCCGCGAAGGCGCCGCCGGCCGGGGGCGCGTCGCCGTTCGTGGGCCGCTGGGAGGGCGACCTCGACCTCGGCGTGCAGAAACTGCTCCTCCGGCTCGACGTCGCGAGCGACACGTCGGCGACGCTCGACATCCCCGCCCAGGGCCTCACCAAGGGGCCGCTCGAGCAGGTGCGCCGCGACGGCGCGAAGGTGAGGTTCGAGTTGCCCTCGGCCCTCGGCCGGGCCGTCTTCGCCGGCACGCTCGACGGCGACACGCTGCGCGGCGCGCTCGTGCAGGCTGGCGACACGCACCCGTTCGTGTTGACGCGCCGACGCTGACCGGTGCTGACCGGTGCTGACCGGTGCTGACCGGTGCTGACCGGCGCCCCGGACCGCCCGACCGCCCGACCGCCCTACCGGCCCCACTTCGCCGACCAGCCCCCCCACTTCGCCGACCAGCCCGACGCGGCCGATCCGCCCTACTCGGCCTCGGCGTCCTTCGCGTCGCGCTTCCACTCCTGCTTGCGGTCGGCCTGAAAGCCGCGCGCGGCCATCTCGGCCAGGGCCTTCGGGTTGCGCGCCGTCATCACGGCCTCGACCGTCGCGGGCGCGACGTTCAGCCCCTCGAGCAGGGTGCGGGCCCGCTTCCAGAGCGCCTCGCGCTTCTTGTCGGTGGTCGCGAGGTAGAGGTCGGTCACCAGGTCGGCCAGGGACTGCTCCCGGAGCTGGTCCTGGTTCTGGTAGTAGCGCCGGATGACGCCTTGCTGGTAGCGGGTCAGGTCGCGCTTCTCGGGCATGCCCCCACCCTACCGCACGGACGCGGCTACTCGGAGCGCAAGACCTCGAGCGGGCGCAGGGACGCCTGCCGGACGGCCGGGAGCAGCGCGGCGACGAAGCCGATGGCGACCGCGCCCACGACCCCCGCGATCACGGTCCCGGAATCGACCATGAAGACCGGCAGGATCTCGGCGAAGAGCCCGCGCAGCGCGCCGACCGCCGCCCGGGCGCCGCCGGCCCCGAGGACGCCGCCGACGCCGGTCAGGAGCATGGATTCGGCGACCACGAGGAACGCCACGCGGCGGGCCGGGAAGCCCAGCGACATCAGGATGCCCGACTCGCGCCCCCGCTCGGCGGCCGCCATGGCCATGGCGTTGCCCGCGGAGAGCACGACGGCGAACAGCACGGCGGCCCCGATCCAGCCGAGGAAGCCCGCGACGTTCCCGAGCGCCGCGATGCGCGACGCGCGGAACGCGGCCTCCGTCTGGCTCAGGGTGCGCGTGGGGCCGGTGGCGTAGCGCGCGTCGATGGCGGCCATCACCGCCTGCGCGTCGAAGCCGTCGCGGACCTTCACCCAGAACAGGCTCACCCGGGACCCGACGATCGCCGCGTCCGGCGACGCGCGCCGCACCTCGTCCACGAGGTCCCACGAGAGGAACATCACCTTCGCGTTGAACACCGCGTCGGGGGCCACGTCGTAGATCCCGCGGACGTTGAAGTCCCATGCCGACCCGTCGGCCTTCGGGTAGTTCGTCCCCATGAGGGGGATGGCGTCGCCGACCTTGAAGCCGTACTGGTCGGCGAGCCCCCGCCCGACGAGGCAGCCCCGGCGGTCCTCGAGCAGGGCCCGCTGCTGGTCCGCCGGCACCAGGAGCTCGGGGTACTGCGCGAACAGCAGGTCGAAGTCGACGGCCATGCGGGGGAAGAAGTTCTTCCCGTCGCGGTACGTCCCGCCGAACCACGTCCAGCGGTTCACCGACTCCACGCCCGGGAGCTGGGCGATCGTCTCGCGGTACGCCGCGGGGAGCTCGGCGAAGAGGCTCACCGCGCTCTGGACGGTGATGCGATTCGTGGAGGCCTGCGTCACGGCCGCGTCGAGCGTCGTGACCACCGAGCGCAGGAAACACCCGAGGAACACGGACAGCGCCGTGAAGAGGACGAGGAGCGACGACCGGAGCGGGTGCCGGAACGCATTCCGGACCACGAGCCGGGCGAGGGACATCAGAGGCGTCGCAGCGCGGCCGTCGGCACGAGACGCGAGGCCCGCCACGCCGGCACCGTCCCGCCGAGGATCCCGAGGACGAGGGCCACCGAGATCGACGTCAGCACGATCTTCGGCGTCACCCGGAAGGCGAAGGCGATCTCCGTGAAGGTGTTCCAGTTCGTCGTGCTCGTCTGCAGGCCGTTGAACGGGAGGACGAGCAGCGCCCCGAGGACGCCGCCGGCGAGCCCGATGATCGCGGCCTCGACGAGGAAGCAGAAGAACACCGGGAACCGGCGGTAGCCCACGGTCATGAGGATGCCGACCTCGCGGGTGCGGGCCCCCACGGCCGCGAGCATGGTGTTCACGGCCCCGAGCACGGCGGCGGCCCCCATCAGGCTCGTGAGGATGCCCGCGAGGAACGCGAGCACCCCGCCGAGCGCGGTGGTCTGGGCGGCGAAGTAGGCCTTCTCGGTCTGCACCTTCACCGGGACCCGCTTGTCGCTCTCGAGCTCCGCGGCGATGGCGGCGACATCGGTGCCGGGCTTGAGCTTCGCGACGAGCCGCTGCCGGAACGGGCGCTCGAGGGCCGCGCAGATGCGGTCCACGTCGCCCCAGATCTCCGACGCGTAGGCCCCGTCGTTCTCGAAGATCCCCACCACCTGGAACGGCGTCACGTTGAAGGTGAGCGTCGACCCGATGGACGTGTCCTTGATCCGCGAGGTGAGCGGCCGGCCGACGACGACCTCGTTGGTGCCGGGGAGGGGCCCGCGGCCCTCGACGACGCGCCACCGCGCGCCCTGGATCGCCATGGACGTCGGGATCTCGACGCCGCGCACCGTCACGATCGTCGTGCCCGTTCCGTTGGTGCGCTCGAGCTTGAGGCCGAGGTAAGACTCCGCCGCGGCCAGGGGCGTCCCGTTCGCATCGAGCGCGACCTCGGGCCGGGTCTTGAGGATGTTCGTGTCGACGGGATAGCGGACGAGGCTCTCGCCCTCGCTCTGCGCGCCGGGCCGCAGGTAGACGGCGACGTCGTCGGTCCCGGTGTCGGCCAGGAGGGCCGAGAAGCCCTCGCGGAGCGCAAGCACGCCCCCCAGCACCGCCACCGTGAGGCCGATGCCCAGGGCGGAGAAGAGCGAGGGCGACCAGCGCACGACGAGGCTGCGGGTCGTGTAGCGGAGCGGGACGAGGCGCACGGGTCAGGCCTCCTGCCGCAGCACCGTGACGGTGCGCAGCCGCGTCAGCCGCGCGGCGGGGTACAGCCCGCCGGCGAAGCCGATGAACAGGGCGATGGCGATCCCGAGCAGCAGGGTCGGCGTGCCGACGAAGTAGTTCGGGAGGAACTGGGCGAACTGGTCGCGAAACGCGGGCGCCGCGAGCCACGCAGACACCGCCCCCGTGACGCCCCCGACGCCGACCACGGCCATCGACTCGAGGAGGAGCATCCCGCCCGCGAGCCGGTCCTTGAAGCCGAGGGCCTTGAGGATGCCGGCGTCGCGCGACCGCTCGCGCCCGGCCATGCCCGCGGTGTTCATCACCGAGAAGAAGATGGCGAAGAGGACGGCGCCGCCGATCCAGCCGAGAAAGGTCGGCACGTTGCCGAGCATCGACGCGAACTGGGCCTGGAACGCCGCCTCGGTCTGGGTGCGCGTCCGCTGGGGCCCCGCCTCGAACAGCGCGTCGATCGCCGCGATGACGGCGTCCGGGTCGAACCCGTCCTTCACCTTCGTCATCCAGACGCCGACGTCCTGGCCGCTCGCCTCGAACCCCTGGGCGCGCAGGGCCTTGCGCATCTCCTTCAGATAGTCCCAGTGGAAGAACATCGTCTTGTTGTCGATGTTGGGCTTGCGCGAGTGGTAGGTCGCGCGGAGGGTAAACTCCCACGCCTTGCCCCCCTCGACGGTGTAGATGTTCGAGAGGATCGGGATCTTGTCGCCGACCTTCCAGCCGAACTTGTCGGCCAGCTCGTCGCCGACGAGGCACCCCTGGCGGTCCGCGAGCAGCTCCGCGCGCTGCGCCGGGTCCACCTCGGCCTCGGGGTACTGGTCGAGATGCGTCGCGAGGTCCACGGCGAACTGCGCGAAGAAATTCGACGGGTCCTGGTAGTAGCCGCCAAACCACACCCACGGGCAGGTGGACTCGACGCCCGGGACCTGCTCGATCTTCGCGCGGTACGACTCCGGCATGTAGACGTAGAGGCTCGCGGCGCTCTGGACCGCGATCCGGTTCGTCGCGGAGGCCTTGGTGGCCGCGGCGAGCGTCGTCACGACCGACGTCAGGAAGACGAACAGGAACAGCGCCAGCGCCGAGAACGCGAACGTGAGGGACGTGCGGACCGGATGCCGCCAGAGGTTCCGGTGCACCAGCTTGAGCAGGCTCATGCGGGGCCCGTGGTCCCCTGCTCGACGAGCACGCCCTTCTCGAGGTGCAGCGTACGGGTGGCGCGCCGCGCGGCGGCCGGGTCGTGGGTCACCATGGCCACGGTCTTGCCGTGTTCGGCGACGAGGCGCGAGAGGATGTCGAGGACCGCGTCGGCGCTGGCCCGGTCGAGGTCGCCCGTGGGCTCGTCGGCGAGCACCATGGTCGGGTCGGTCGCGATGGCGCGGGCGATGGCCACGCGCTGCTCCTGCCCGCCCGACAGCTGCTTCGGTCGGTGGTCCATGCGGTCGGTGAGGCCCACCAGCTGGAGCGCGTACTCGGCGTGCTCGCGCCGCTGCTTCTTGCCGAGCGGCGTCAGCAGCAGGGGCAGCTCGACGTTCTCGAGCGCCGTGAGCACCGGGATCAGGTTGAACGCCTGGAACACGAAGCCGACGTGCCGCGCGCGCCACCCGGCGAGGGCGTCCGACGAGAGCTTCGTGATCTCGGTGTCGCCCACCTCGATGGTGCCGGCGTCGGGACGGTCGAGGCCACCTAGCAGGTTGAGGATCGTCGACTTGCCCGAGCCCGACGGGCCCATGAGCGCGAGGAGTTCGCCGGCCCCGACGTCGAGGTCGAGCCCGTCGAGGACGCGCACCTCCTGCCCGCCGCGGCTGTAGACCTTGGTGATGCCGCGCATGCGCGCGAGGACGTCGGGGGCGGTCGCCATGGCTACTTCTCCGCGGTGGTCGTGACGGCCGCGCCGTCGGCGAGGTCGGCCGGCGGATCGAGCACCACCTGCTCGCCGCCCGTGAGCCCGGACGCCACGTCGAACCGCCCGCCGGCCTCGGCGCCGAGGCCGACCTCGACGCGGCGCACGCGGCCGTCCGCGAGCACGAACACCGCCGCCTGCGCGCCCTTGCGGACGACGGCGCGGGCCGGGACCTTCGGCAGGCGCTTCGCCTCGGGGACGGCCGGGCCCGCCTTGCCGAGGAACGTGACCCGCGCGCCCATCTCGGGCTTCACGATGTCGGGCCACTCGAGGAACTCGATGCGCATCTCGACGGTGGCCTTCTGCCGGTCGGCGGTGGGCCACACCTGACGGATGCGGCCGGCGAACGCGCGGTCGGGGGCGGCGTCGAGGACGACGCGGGTGGCGTCGCCCTGGGCGATCGAGCCGAGTCGCGTCTCCGAGAGCTCGACCTGCACCTCGAGGGTCTTCGGGTCCACGATCGTCGCCACGCTGCCGCGCGAGTTGCCGCCCGCGCCGGTGGCGGCGACGACCTCGCCGAGCTCGGCGTCCTTGTGCACCACGAGCCCGTCGAACGGCGCCCGCACGTACGTCTTGTCGAGCAGGATCGCCGCCTGGCGGGCGGCGTCCCTCGCGCGGGCGATCTCGGCGTCGGCGGTCAGGACCGCCGCGGCGCGGCGCGCGATCTCGCCCCGCCACGACGCCTCGACCGCCGTGCTGGCCGCGACGCGCGACGCGGCGGCCGCCAGCGCGGCCTGCGCGGTCTTCTCGGCGGCCTCGAACACGCGCCAGCGGCCCTCGTCGAGGATCCGCTGCTCGTAGAGCGCGCGGTTGCGCACCACCTCGGCGGCGGCGCGCTCCGTCTCGATGCGCGCCTGGGCCTCGAGGTCGCGCATCACGGCATGGTCCTTCTGCAGCCGGTCGAGGTCGATCACGGCGGCGGCGTGGGCCCGCTCGAGTTCGACCTTGCGCGCGGTCGCCACCGCCACGTCCTGCGTCGCGGCGGCGAGGGCCGCGTCGAGGTCGTCGTGCTGGATGCGGGCCACGGTGGCCCCCGCCTTCACGTAGGTCCCCTCCTCGACGTTCAACTCGACGAGGCGGCCCGAGAGGACGGTCGACAGCGCGGCGCGCTTGCGCGCGATCACGTACCCGTTGCCGGTCACCTCGCCCTGCTTGACGACGGCGGAGCCGGGCGGCAGGACGAGCCCGGTTGCGACCCGCGGCACGCCACCCGACGGGTCGAGCGTCAGGCGGCCCGTGAGGTACGCCCACCCGACGAAGCCGAGGGCGCCCAGCAGCAAGAGCCACACGAGGGGGCTGCCCCGGCGCCGGACGGCCGGAGCCGCCTCGCGCTGGATCCGCAGGCGCGACAGGTCGGGGGCGGCGCCAACGGTCGTGGACGGACTTCCGGAGGCCATCGAGAAAGTGTACGGCTGCACCCGGGGGGGGGCCTCCCCGCGAACCGACAGAACCCGGGGGTCCCCGGGCCTCGCGTCGCCCGCGCGGCCGGCCTCGCCGCTACCCTCGGCTGCCCGCGACCGCGCGCTGGGGCGGGCGGTGCACGAGCATGCGGATCTCCTCGGGCAGCAGCGACCGCAGCTCCTCAAGTGGGCTGCCGCGCAGCATCTTCTCGAGGGCCGAGCGGCGCGAGCCGCCGACGTGCACCTCGGCCACGCCGAGCGTGACCGCGTGGTCGGCGATGACGGCCATGGGGGCCGACGTGAGTTCGTACAGCGTGCGCAGCGGGAGGTTGCGGTCCTGCGCCGCGCGGCGGGCGTGCGCGAACACGCGGGCCGCCTCGGGGTCGAGCCCGGGGTCGAGCCCCTCGCCCGGGCGCTCGTCGAACACGAACGACGCCTCGCGCAGCAGCGCGACGACGACGGACGCGCCGAGTTCGATCGCGCGATCGTACGCGCGGTCGACGACCCACGTGTCGCCGCGGGTCGCCACGAGGATCCTCGGTGCGTCGGCGGGGAACGGAGCCTTGTCCACCGGGCGCGCGACGGCGCGATAGCGGCGGAAGCCGAAGCGCAGCAGGAGGCCGATGCCGAGCACGAGGCCCGCGAACGCGAGCGCCTCCGGCTTCTCGATGCCGATGGTGACCCAGACCGCGCCCATGAAGCCCGCGACGAGGTACAGCGCGATGCGCTCGCGCCGGCGGATGCCGGTCCGGCGGCTGCGCGCGGTGGCGAAGCCGTTCAGCGCGATGGCGCCGACGACGCCGATGGCGTAGAGCGACGCGAGGCCCGTGAGGTCGTTCTGCACGAGCAGCACCGCGACGGGCGCGAGCGTGGCGGTGGCGAGCGGGAGGAGCGGCACGCCGTAACGGTTGAGGCGGGCCATGGCGCGCGGGAGTTCGCCGTCGCGGGCCATGGAGAACTGCACGCCGAGCATGCCCGTGAGCGCCGTGCTGGCCGCGGAGAGCAGGAGCAGCGCGAAGACGACCGACGCGCCCTGCGCGAAGCCGGGGCCCACGTAGTGTTCGGCGAGGGCGCGGAGCATGTCCTCTTCGCGGCCCCGGAGCTCGGCCTCGGGGATCGTCGCCGCGTTCATCGCGAGCGCGAAGACGATGTTGAGGATCACGACCTCGAGCGCGACGGGCCAGATCGTCTTGCGGGCGGTGGCCGCCACGGGCGCGACCATGATCCCGGTCATGTTCGCGACGGCCTCGACGCCCGACAGCGCGAGCACGATGTGGACGAGCCGCGTCCAGTGGACGGTGGCGGGCGCGTGCGGCACCTCGAGTTGGGCCTCGGCGAGGTGGGGCGCCGCGAAGGCGGCCACGACGAGGTAGCAGAGGAAGGCGCCGGCGGCGATCCAGAGCGCGAGGATGCCGGCGCGTTTCGGGCCGAACACGTGGACGCCGCCGAGGAGGAGCAGCGCGGCGATCGCGAACACGTCGGGGTGCGGGAGCGCGAGGTAGTGGAACGCGTCGAGGGCGGACAGCGCGGCGGTGACGGTGTAGTCGGCGAAGAGGAGGAGGCCGCCGATGACACCGAGGACGGGGGCCTGCTCGCGGGCTGCGGCGTAGACGCCGCCGCCTTCGGGATAGGCGCGACAGATGACGGTGTAGGCGCCCGCGACGACCAGCAACACGCCGGCCATGGCGAGCACGTACACGAGCGACGCGTGCCCGGTCGCGGCGAAGGCGATGCCGAGGACGTACAGCCGCGAGGTCCCCCAGTCGCCGAACAGCATGGGCCCGGCGTGGTACCAGGCGAGTTCGCGGGGGCGCTTGCCGAACGACAGCATGGCGGGGGGTGCCGGGGCGTGCGCTCGCCGGCGTCCCCGCTCGGGACGGACCGGGGGCCCGGCGGGGCCCTCCTACGGACACGCGAGGGGGCGGCGTCGCCCCGTGGGGGCGGCGGTCGCGGCTCGGCGTTACGGGTTCTTGCGGATCCGCGGCGCGTTGCGGCGCTGCGAGTGGGTCTGGCCGGCCTTGGTCTTGCCCGGCTTGAACTTGCCGCGGAACGAGCCGCCGCGGGTCGTCTTGGTGCGCTTCGTCGACATGGAGCCTCCTGCGTTCCGGGGAGTGTAGGCGGATCCGGCGATCCGCGAAGCGTGCGGGGCACACCCGGTCCGAAATCCGGTCCCTCGTCCCGTTCCTTGCCAGCCCCCCACCGCCTCCCCTACCCTCTCGCCGCGCGGTCCCGTGCCTGCATAGCTCAGCGGTTAGAGCGGCGGCTTCATAAGCCGTAGGTCCGTGGTTCAAGTCCACGTGCAGGCATTTCCACGACCCTCCAACAGAAAGAAGGGGCCGCCCGCAGGCACAGCGCCCGCTCGTCTTGAACGACGGACCTACAGGGGGTAGGCGGCCCGAGCGAGCGCAGCGAGCGAGCCAGGCCGCCGGAGGGGGCGACAGCCCCCTCACAG
>Ga0163144_10021386_pt1 | contig 12862 bp, 8 predicted proteins | sample OliLak19BULKMAT1_FD_123175 | JGI IMG/M metagenome (GOLD analysis project Ga0163144, IMG submission 123175) | Freshwater microbial mat bacterial communities from Lake Vanda, McMurdo Dry Valleys, Antarctica - Oligotrophic Lake LV.19.BULKMAT1 | ecosystem: Environmental > Aquatic > Freshwater > Lake...
ACAAAAAAATTATTTTTTATTTATAAACAGGATTGTATAAAGTGCTTTCTGGTACAGCTACTTCCGGCTTGCCTTTATACCGGTGAGAGTACATACTTATGCATCCACCCAAAATAAAAGCTACCAATAAAAACACCTGACAAAAAAAAAGAAAACGGGATGAAGAAACCCAATTGTGTGCAAAATCTTTGTGCGTATTGTCTATAATTTCTGGTTGCATATTTGTAATTTTCGAATGCAAAAATAAGGCTTGACCGGGTAAAAAAGTTATTTAACATTAATAATTTCTGAAAATTTCGTTTTCTTTTTAACAAAGTGCTGCCATACTGCAGAACCATTGTACCAACCACTTACTACACCCTTTTTATTTGCAGGTGCAATAGCTTTTTTTTGATGAAAAAATAACCAGTTAAAAAAATGAAGGTGTGCCTTAAATATAGCAATGAAATAACCTCCGCTCCCACTTAGTAATCCTTTCCAGGCTGCAATAGCATCAAGCGTCATCCTTACAGGTATTTTCCAGATAGCAGTAACAAGCGTGAAGTTTTTTGCCACCATTATCAGGTTATTCCTGAAGTTTAAAAAAACTTTTAGATTGTTTTCTTTTGGCAAGGTACCGCCACCTATATGATATACTACAGAGGCAGGGTGTACATAAACTTTGTAACCAGCCAATTGCAAACGCCAGCAAAAATCAATTTCTTCCTGGTGGGCAAAAAAGTATTCATCAAAGCCGCCAAGCTCATGATAAACCGAAGCTTTTACAAATAAGGCAGCGCCACTAGCCCAAAAGCATGGTTGCACTTCATTGTACTGTCCATTATCAACTTCCAGGTAATCAAATATTCTACCCCGTGAAAAAGGGTACCCAAATCCATCAAGCCAGCCACCACTTGCGCCGGCATATTCAAACTGTTGTTTATTATTGTAATCGAGTATTTTAGGTTGGCAGGCTGCAATTGAGGCATCTTGCAGCATTAAGGTAATTATAGGTTCTATCCAGCCTGCTGTTACTTCTACATCACTGTTTAAAAGTACAAAATAGTCTGCTGTAATTTGTTTTAGTGCAGTATTGTAGCCTTTTGCAAAACCTTCATTAACTGCATTGTAAATAATTTGTACTAAAGGATAATGTTGTTGCAAAAATTCAACCGACCCATCTGTACTGGCATTATCAGCTACAATTATTTTTTTATTGGCATAACTGCTTGCTACTAATGCCGGGAGAAATTGCTGTAAAAAACCTTTACCATTCCAGTTTAAAATAACTACAGCTACTAATGGCAAAGGCTCATAGGCCTCATTGCTGTTTAAAATTAAACCTACTGTATTTTGTGTTGAAGCTACTGCCATTAATTAAAAAAGTAAACCAATTTTGAAATGCTACAAACATACTTCTTTTCTTTTGGTGCTATGTTTTTTTAAGCATTAAATTGGCTTTTACTACTGATACTTTTTTACCATTTTTATGTTGCCATTATTTTTGTTTATTTTGAAGCATGTTTACAAATTTATTTAACTGGCGTACAGCATTGGGGATAGTTGCCATTGCTATAGTTTCCGGCACCATATTTTACTCCAATTATCTGGCAAAAAAAATTGCACACGATGAAAGAGAGAAAGTTGATGTATGGGTACAATCATTAAAAACCAGAGCAATTACTACCGATCAGTCGTCGCTTGATCTTACCAATATAATTACCTCACACAACACAGATATCCCTATTATTGAAACAGATGAAATGGGCAACCCCTCGGGTGAGGGGCTTAATCTGGATAGTAATGCAATAAAAAATGACACCAGCTATCTTCGGCAAAAGGTACAGGAATTTAAACAATTGCACGAGGAGCTGCGGGTAGAAATAAACAGGGATCCGGTTATTATTAACAAGTATTATTATGGCGATTCAAAACTGCTAAAAGAAGTAAGGTATTACCCTTTGATTCAATTATTTATTGTTGCCCTCTTTATTATAATTACTCTTATCACTATTTCTACCCGTAACAAATCTACCCAAAACCAGGTATGGGCAGGTATGGCTAAAGAAACAGCTCACCAATTGGGCACACCTTTATCATCTTTACAAGGCTGGATAGAACTGCTGAAAGAAAAAAATAGTAATGAAAAAATTATCAACGAAATGGCGAAGGATGTTGACCGCCTCAAATTAGTAAGCGACCGGTTTGGAAAAATTGGCAGTACACCCCAACTTGAGGCAATAAACATAACAGCTCAAATTGAATCGATGGTAGCTTATATAAAAAGAAGAGCACCAGAGAAAGTAAATTTTTCTGTAGTAAAAGCAGAAAATGATGTTACAGCAATGATAAATGGACCGCTGTTTGATTGGGTAATTGAAAACTTGTTAAAAAATGCACTTGATGCAATGGAAGGAAAAGGTAACATTGATGTATCTGTAAAAAATGAAGTATCCCAAATTATTATTGATATTGCAGATACTGGAAAAGGAATTAATAAGCAACAAATTAGCAGGGTATTTAAACCAGGCTTTACTACCAAAAAACGTGGCTGGGGCTTAGGCCTTAGTCTGTCTAAAAGAATAATAGAACATTACCACAAAGGCGAAATTTTTGTAAAAAACTCCGAACCAGGTAAAGGCACTACGTTTAGGATTGTGCTAAGGAAATAAATCTTTATTTTGGTGGCAGCTTTTTAAAATAGTTAGATGAACAGGCAATTATTGCAATTTCATTATATACAAAACCTTTACTTTTGCAGCACCTCAAAATATATTTGAATGATTTTTATTACTGCGGCGATGGCGAAATTGGTAGACGCACTACTTTGAGGTGGTAGCGCCCGAAAGGGTGTGGGAGTTCGAATCTCCTTTGCCGCACAAACAAAACCTGCACTTAAAGGCAGGTTTTGTTATGTACACCAATTAATTTTTCTAAATAAATTATTACTTTTTAGTTACGTGCTTTTTTATTCTTTGATAAAAATCATCTGGATTAAAGGGCTTAGTAATATAATCATTCATACCACATTCTTTACACCTGTCTGTTACATTGGTTGTAGCAGAGGCCGTTAAAGCAACAATTGGCACAGTTGTATTAAAAGTTCTAATTTGTGCGGTAGCTGTAAAACCATCCATAAGCGGCATTTGTAAATCCATCAACACAATATCATATTCGTTTGCCTGCGCTTTTTCAACTGCAATTAAACCATTTTCAGCAACATCCACAACAGCATTCCATCTGTGTAGCAATTGAGTTGCGTACAAAACATTAAATGCTGTATCTTCTACCAATAAAATTTTGCATCCGTCCAAATCAAAATCGCTAATGGTGTAACTGGTTTTTTCAACTATTAACTCAACACCTTTTTTAAGCCGTACAACAAAATAAAAAGTAGAGCCCTTACCTTCTTCGGATATTACCTGAATTTCACTGTTCATCAACTTGAGTAGTTTTCTGGTAATAGCAAGCCCAAGCCCTGTACCGCCATATTGCCTTGTAATAGTGGAAGATGCCTGTGTAAAGGAATGAAATATTTTCTCCATGTTTTCCGGCGCTATTCCTACACCGCTGTCTGTTACGGAAAAGTAAATGTCCAGTTCTTCATTTTCATAATGCTTATCAAGTTTTACTTCAATTTTTATAATACCATTTTTAGTAAATTTAATGGCGTTTGATACCAGGTTTGTTAAAATTTGTCCCAGCCTAACTGTATCACCTCTCAGCACATCGGGCAAATCACTATCTAACATTAATTTGATATCATTGCTTCGTTCCTGTGCTTTTACTGAGTTAGCCAGTTTAATATCAGACACAAGATTTTTGATATTAAAATCAATTTCTTCCAAATCTATTTTGCCAGCTTCTATTTTACTAAAATCTAAAATATCATTTATTAAAACCAATAAATTATCAGAGGCAGTGCGTAATACTTTCATGTTTTGCAATTGCTCTGGTCGTGGATTATCCTTTATTAGCAGGTGCCCCATTCCAATAATTACATGCAATGGTGTTCTTATTTCATGGCTCATTACAGATAAAAATTCTGACTTAGAGATGTTTGCAACTTCAGCTTCTTCTTTAGCCTGCTGCATTTCTTTCTCAGCTATTTTACGTACAGCGATTTGCTTTTCCAGGTAATTAACAATTTCCAGTAAATTATTTTCGCTGGCATGTAAACTAATACCTTCATCTGTTTCAATGCTTTTAATAGCAAACTTCAATTTATCAATAGATAATTTTCTTACATTGATTTCATTTTTAAGCTTTTCATTAATCTCTGTGTATTCCTGCTCGCTCAAAGAATAGGCATGGGTTGATAATTCCTTATCCTTTTCAAATGCATTGTAAGATGAACTAATCGCCTCCAGAAATTGCAAAAAATCCGGGTTTTTAATTAATGAATCGTAATTCATTTTTTTAAGCTGCCTTTCTAATAATTTGTGATAAGCCATGTTTATATACCTTAATTTTCGTCAAATGTTGTTATTGTCATGGTTTGGTTATGCAACTGGCAAGATGTGTTTGCAGTAAACGGTGATATTTCGCCATAAGAATAAAAACCCGTTAGCAAAGTACCAGATCCAAATGCTTCACTTACAGCCAATACTTCTTCTTCTATTCTATTATCTAATATTAATTTTCGGCCAACACAGCTTATTAATAAAGCTAATTTAGGCGTTTCTTTCAGGTTCATAGTAAATGCAATATTACTTGCCTGTGCCGCTGCATCTACCAGTTTATCAAAGTTGGCTTTCATAAACCTTACTTTAGCGCCCACAGGTACATCGCCTGCAAATACCATTGCTTTATGCTCGGTATCAATGCTAAGGATAGTTCTTACTACCGGCTCATTGCTACCCGGCAATGTTACAGATAATGGAAACAATAATGCCGAACCAGGCAGTTCATCTGCGTATTTACCCAAGTATGTTTTGTATAATTCAATGGCATCTTTATCGTCAATTTCATATACCGTATTGGCGGTAGATTTTGTGATAGACCGTTCTGGCCCAAACATATCCCACCCACCCATAGAGCCATGAGATATTTTTAGATTATTTCCATATAAACCAATACCTACTATTTTACCCGAAACTGCAGGGCCATCCAGCCCTACCAGGGTTGATTGAAAACGGGCTGCATCGCCTGCAAGGCCACCAGTAATGGGAACTTTATTTTGCACCACCGTATTAACACCTCGTACCAACTCACTTCCATTAACTTTAGCACCATCTGATATTATCATAATGTAAGCCAAACCATCTGTAGGTAATTGTTTTACTAACGCCTCTCCTGCCTCAAAACTATTGGCAAAATCATCAATATTAACCGATACAGACTTTACTGTTGTTTTTTCAAATTCAATGGCAGCTATTGATACCGTATTGTCTTGCACAGTATCGTTATAAATTTCGCCAGATGTTGAGCATAAAACAATAGCCGCCTGGCTATACGTAGTTTTCAACATCTGATATATATTCTCATTTGCCAAAATACTTTTTTCACCAAAACCCAATACTAAAGTAGCTTTTGAAGGATGTAAAAAATCACTTTTTTCGCTATTGTACATTTGTCCGTTTTTATACAATGATAAGGAGGCTTTCATGCTTTTTAATTTTTTATAATTTAAAATTTAACCATACTGTTTATACTAAAACCAAAAGTTTTTACAATTATTCAGGTATACTTTTTACGCCAACTGATAATCATTTTTTATTGCATTAATGGCAGATGAGATATCCGTTTCTACTTTTTGCATCAGCATAGGCAGGCTGCCATTATCTTGTCCGCTTTTACCAATTTTTTCTATCTCCCTGATAGTAGATTTTAAAGATGCTATCCCCATATTATCAATGGTAGGTTTTATGCGATGGGCTATTTCCCCAACGCCTATAAATTCATTGGCAGTAAACTTTGCCTTCATTTCGGAAATGTTTGCCGGCACCTGCTCAATAAACATTTTTAGCATCTTTTTTACAAATTCATCATTACCCCTGCTAATTGTTTTTATTTCAGAAATATCATAATAACAAATGGGGGTGGCATTATTTTCTTTTGCTGCTGCTTCAGCATTTGTAACAGTTATAAAAAGTAGTTTAGCTATTTTTTTAAGTAAGTCTTCTTCTTTAAATGGTTTAGATAAATAATCATTCATGCCGGCTTTAAGGCATTTTTCATTATCACCTTTTATAGCATTAGCAGTTAGGGCAATAATAGGTAAATGTTTATTGATGTGCCGCCTGATTAAATCGGTGGCTTCAAGGCCATTCATCACCGGCATTTGCACATCCATCAGTACTAAATCTACCTTGTTATGAGTTAAATAATCTAAAGATTCTTTACCATTGGCAGATTCAAAAGTTTCTGCACCATAATTATTTAAAATAGTTGTAGCTACCAGGCGGTTCATTTCATTATCATCTACTACTAATATTTTTTTTCCTGTTAGCATAGTTTCATTTACAATAAAAGTATCTTTAGAAGGTAAATCAGATATTGCGCCTTTAGGGAAAGTAACTTCAAAATAAATTACGCTTCCAACACCTTTCTTACTGGTAGCATTTATGGTTCCGCCCATTAACTCAATCAATTCTTTACAAATACTCATACCTAAACCAGTACCGCCGTATTGCCTTGTAACTGATGCGTCTTCCTGCGAAAATTTTTCGAATAAATTTTCAACAAAAAGATCATCCATACCAATACCTGTATCAGCAACAGAAAATCTTATCAACTGACTTTCTTTGGCATCTGTTAGCATTTCTAAAGAAATATCTATACCACCTTTTTCTGTAAATTTTATTGCATTGGTAATTACGTTAAGCATTACCTGGTTTAGGCGATATGGGTCGCCCATTAGTACGGGTGATACGTTATTATCAAAAAGATTGTTAGTAAGCACAAGCCCTTTTTCTTCTGCTTTGTGAGATAGTACCTGCATAGCTCTTTTAACTACCGCCTGTGGCTCAAAGGCTATTTTTTCAAGGCTAAGTTTTCCTGCTTCTATCTTTGATAAATCTAAAATATCATTGATGATGACCAACAGGTTTTCTGAAGCTGAATTAATAGTGTCTAAATAAAATAACTGCTTTGTATTTAATTGGGTTTTTGCCAATTGATTACTCATACCCAAAATTGCATTCATTGGGGTTCTAATTTCGTGGCTCATGTTGGCTAAAAATACCTCTTTACTTTGTGTACTTTGTTCGGCCTGTTCTCTTGCTATAGTCAATTCATATTCGAGCTCTTTTTGTTCGGTAATATCCAGGTGAATACCGATGGTACCTAACAATTCGCCATTTTCATCAAACCTTGGAGCACCACTTACCAGCCACCACCTTACCTGCCCCCGCTTATTTTTTACAACTATTTCATAAGCTCCGGCTGTGCCTTTTTTGCGTTCCTCATTTTTACGCTCCATCAATTCAATATTAGCACCTTTTATAAATATTTGTGCCGCCCTTCGTCCTATTAATTCCTCTAAGTCGTAACCACACATATCACAAAAGCATTGGTTTGCAAACATGATGTTTTCATCAGTATCAACTTCCAGCAAACCCAGGTTCATGTTGGCAATAATACTACGGTACTTTTCTTCACTTATCCTTAAAGAATTTACTACATTTTTTTCGGCAGTAACATCCGTAAATTTCCATAAATGACCTTTGTATAAATTGTTATTGTAGATGGGAATAAAATCACGACTAAAAATACGTCCGTCTTTTAATTCCAAAATATCATCTACCACCAATTGCTGAAATTCCAACAGGCTTACAATTCGCTCACTATAAAATTCAGGATCTTTAAATAACTCTTTTGTTTGCTCAACAATGACTGCACAGTCTAAATTTTTAATTTCTTCCGGCACACAATCAAGATCAAACATTGTGCAATACAATTCATTTGTTAAAACCAACTGCCTGTTTTCATCCTCTACCAAAATACCCGTTTGCAAATTTGCAATAAGAGATGCCAGCCTGCTTTCAGATTCATTTAGTTTTTCATCTGCCTTTTTCTTTTCAGATATATCAAGCATTAAGCCTGTAAAAACTTTTGCTCCCGATTCGGAAAAATAAGAAAAAGAGCAACTTATGGAACGCCATATTACACCACGGCCAGGTAAAATCAACCTCGATTCCAGGTAAAAAGTGGCTAATGTTTCAGCAGCTTGCGAAAGAGTAGCTTCCATCTCACACAAATCGTCTGGATGTATAAACTGGGTAAGCTTAAAAATATTTGCAGGCTTTATTCCAAATATTTTTTCCATAGCCGGGCTTAGGTACCGGTACATGTATGATCCATCCTGGCTGCATTCATACTCAAAAATTACACCAGGTATATTGCCTGAAAGTCCTTTAAACTTGTGTATTTTTTTTGCTAATATAATTTTTTCCTGACTAATATAATCTATTGCTTCATTAATTCCGTTAGCAGCTAAAGATGATGTAAAATTATTTTTGGCATCATCATCTGCTGCCTTTTTCAACAATAAATCACTATCATTTTCATCTGTAATACCATACCAGGGAGTGCCGGTAAAAAGTAGTTGACCTTCTGCCTGCAGCCACTCAATATTACCCCGGAGTGTTATTTTATTTTCTGTTGAAGATCGAATAATAATTACCTGATTATTGAATTGCTTTAGTAAATGTAGAGTAGGTACTTCTGCCAATGGCCGTACCATTGTAAACAGGGAATTAAACGGCGGAGTTGTACCCTCTATTGAAAATGCTTTTGCAGCAGACTTACCAAAAGAAATTATACGCAACTGCTCATTGAGCAATAAATAAAAAGGAAAAATTCTTTCGAATTGCAGGGTGCTGAAAGTAAATTTTTTTTTGCTCATTTTGTAAAACCTTACATGATAGATTTAATGTTATGTGCTTATTATAGCTAATCTGCAAACAAATATTTTTATGATGGCTATGCTTGCAAACAATGGAATTATTTACAATTCAATACCAGTTAAAAGCTTTTAAATAACTATTTCTTTTTGCTGAATCATTTTGTAAATAGTAGATTTTCCAATGTCTAATTTTTCAGCCACCATCAACACATCATCATCATATTTTTTTAAAAAATGTTTGATTATATCACAGGTATATTGTCGTAATGTTTTTTGCTGTAAAGAAAATAGTTCATCTTCCCTGGTAGATGTATAAGAAATATCTTCTGCCCTTATTTCATTATCGTTACTCATTACACAAGCCAGGTCCATCATGGCTTTCAGCTCACGTATATTACCCGGAAAATGATACTGCATCAACTTATCTTTTGCATTTATTGCAATAGTAAAAGCGGGTAACTTGTTATCTTTTGCAAATTCATCAACAAAAAACTTTGCCAGTATTAATACATCACTACCTCTATCTCTAAGCGGTGGCAGTTCAATTGGCAAACCTATAATACGGTAATACAAATCCTCTCTAAAATTGCCCTTCTTTACTTCATCGGCCAGGTTGCGGTGAGTAGCTACTATCAGGCGCATATCTATTTTTACCCGTTCATTTCCACCTACCCTTACTATTTCTCTCTCCTGTAATACCCGTAAAATTTTACTTTGCAGGCTAAGGTCGAGTTCAGCTATTTCATCTAAAAAAATAGTACCTCCATTGGCTTCTTCAAACTTGCCGGCTTTTCTGGCTACAGCGCCGGTAAAAGCTCCCTTTTCGTGACCAAACAATTCGCTCTCAATTAATTCTTTTGGTATAGCAGCCATATTTACCGCTACAAAAGGCTTTTTCTTTCTGTCGCTATTGTAATGAATGGCCTTTGATACTACTTCTTTACCTGTACCAGTTTCGCCGGTGATAGATACATTAATATTGGTTTTAGTAGCCTTTTCCATTAAAGCAAATATTTTTTGCAATGCCGGACTTTGGCCTTTGATGCTTTTTTCGTATGAAAATTTTTGCCCAAGTTCTTCTTTCAGGTGCTCTACTTCTTTTTTAAGACTACCCATTTTCCTTATCCTCATTACTGCATTCCAAAGCATATCCTTTGTATTCTCATCTTTAATCAGGTAATCTGTAACACCCATTTTTAGTAAGTTTACAACCACTGCAATTTCTTCCTGCCCGCTAATTACTATTACAGGAATGCTATCATCCGTTTCTTTAATTTTTTGATACAGCTTATCGCCTTTGTAGTCTGGCAGAGAAAAATCTATGGAAATGAGATCTGGTTTTTTATACAAATTAGCCAGGCATTCCTTACCCGTTTCAAAGCGGGTAATCACATAATCTTCATTTAGGGAAAGGTGGTATTCTAAAATTTCTCCATACCAAGGGTCATCTTCTATAATAAATATTTTATACGCTCCCATAAATAAACAAATAAAATTGATATTGAATAATATATAGATAACGATTGACAATCGCTTAAATTGTCCAATTACTGGATTTGTTTCCAACATTTAATAGAGAATTTTTATTGGGGAAAAATTCTCTTTAATTTGATAAGACAGGTAGCTATAGACTGAAACTGTCAGCAAACAGCGTATATTTTTATTCCTGCTTTAGCAGCATTTCTTTGGAAATTATTATATCGTATTAAGAATTCTAATTAAAGTAGTACATGCTTTGGTAATTTCAGCTTCGGTAATTACCAATGGAGGCACAATACGCAGGCAATTACTGGCAAATAAAAACCAATCTGTAAAAACGCCTTCTTCAATGAGTTGATCTATAATTTTTTTATTTGTATCATAGTTTTCAAACTCAACTGCCAGCATTAACCCGGCGCTTCTTACTGCTTTTATATGAGGGTGTATAAGCAATGAAATAAAAAGTTTTTCTTTTGCAGGAATTGAAGCCATTAAATTCTCATCCAATAAAACACCTATTGCAGCAAGGCAGGCTGTGCAACAAACCGGGTGGCCTCCAAAAGTATTGATGTGCCCTAATACGGGATGATGACTCAATGAATCCATCAATTTTTTATCTGCAACAAAAGCACCAAGCGGCATACCACCACCCAACGCTTTGCCCAATAAAAGTACATCCGGCACTACGCCAAATTGTTGAAAAGCCCACAAAGTTCCATTGCGGCCAAAGCCACATTGTATTTCGTCAAGTACTAATAAAGTACCTGTTTCGGTACAGCGGTTTCTTAGTGCAAGCAACCAATTATTTTGGGGTTTTAAAACACCTGCTTCTGCCTGTATGGTTTCTGCAACTACGCAAGCAGTTTGCGTTGTAATGTGCTGTAAATCAGTAAATGAATTGTAATTAAGTTGCGTTGTACCTGGCAATAATGGTCTAAAGGCATTGCGCCAGTACTCATCGCCCATAATACTTAAAGCACCCTGTGTGCTGCCATGGTAGCTATTTTTAAAAGAAACAATTTGTGTTCGTCCTGTAAATCTTTTAGCCAATTTCATAGCGCCTTCTGTAGCTTCGCTGCCACTTGCAGTAAAAAATACAGCGTTAAGGGTTGAGGGTAAAAGGTCAGTCAACTTTTTTGCATATTGCACCTGCGGACTTTCTACCAACTCGCCATAAACCATAATATGGAGGTAATTATCCAGTTGATTTTTGATGGCTTCAGTAACCTTGGGATGACAATGGCCTATATTGCATACGCTAATACCGGCAATTAAATCTATATATTCTTTTCCATCTGCACCATACATTTTACTACCCTGCGCTTTTACAATTTCTAATGCTAAAGGAGCCTCGGAGGTTTGGCCTACATGGTTAAGGAATAATTGGCGGTTAGTCATGAAAAATTACTTACTGTAAAAAGTTATTAATGAACAATTATAAAAACTGGTGTAAAATTACTATTAAATTAGGGTTAGATTCTTTAAGTGTTTAATGAGTTTTTGTATATTGAAGCGAAGATGATTAAACATAGATGAATGAAAAACCTACAGTAAAACTAAGAATCAACGTATAAACGATACACTAAACTTTGTAGCGCCCGATTTTGGCCGGTGGGTACACTTACAGAGACTACGGCGTGGTTGGTGACCTTACCAATTGTTTGGCGCTTGGTCAAATGTAATTCACCCAAATAAAAACGAAACACTAAACTTTAATAATAATTTCTAAAAACAAAACAAATTATGCCAGTAATTCTTCCGGTAAAAGGAATTCATCCACAATGGGGAGCCAATTGTTTCATAGCGCCCAATGCTACCATTGTAGGAGATGTAAAAATGGGTAACGATTGTAGTGTATGGTTTAATGCTGTAATAAGGGGCGATGTTAACAGCATACAACTCGGCAACAAGGTAAATGTACAGGATGGGGCTGTTATTCATTGTACTTACCAGAAAACAAAAACCATTATTGGAAATAATGTTAGCATTGGACACAATGCAATAGTACATGGATGCGTTATAGAGAACGACGTGCTAATAGGAATGGGTGCAATTGTGATGGATAATGTAAGAGTTGGCAGTAATTGTATTATTGCAGCAGGTGCAGTAGTGCTGGAAAATACAGTAATAGAGGCAGGTTGTATTTATGCAGGTGTACCTGCAAAAAAAGTAAAAGATATTTCACAGGAATTGATCAATGGAGAAATAAACAGAATAGCCAATAACTATCTTATGTATAGTGGATGGTTTGCTCCATCCAATCTTTAAAGGAGGGTGAATAAATTATTTTTGAGGATAAAAAAAATTTGACAAAGGGGATAATGAATACAGCAGGTGATTGTTTTACCTCTTTTTAGGAAAAGGAGGATTTACATTTAATTAAAAATTTATCTTTAACAGATGAAAAAAATATTTGCTGTAACTATTGTTTTTTTTATGCTTAGTTCCTGTTCGCTTTTTAAAAAAAGTGAAAAATACGGATGCCCAACCAATGGTAGAAATGTAGGTGCAGAAAAACTGGCAGCAGGAGATGAAAAGGCAATGAAGGCAAGTGCA
>Ga0163144_10021387_pt1 | contig 12862 bp, 9 predicted proteins | sample OliLak19BULKMAT1_FD_123175 | JGI IMG/M metagenome (GOLD analysis project Ga0163144, IMG submission 123175) | Freshwater microbial mat bacterial communities from Lake Vanda, McMurdo Dry Valleys, Antarctica - Oligotrophic Lake LV.19.BULKMAT1 | ecosystem: Environmental > Aquatic > Freshwater > Lake...
ATTCCAAGCGCGTTGCCTGTTCCTGTCTGCTTAGTTTTATCATTTCCAATACCGCTTTTATATTATCTTCTACCGATAGTTTTCGGAAGATAGAAGCTTCTTGCGGTAGGTAGCCGATACCTCGCTTGGAACGCTTGTACATAGGCAGGTTGGTGATATCCTCCTCGTCCAAAAACACCTTGCCACTGTTGGGCTGAACGAAGCCTACGGTCATATAAAAAGTGGTGGTCTTGCCAGCACCATTAGGCCCTAAAAGTCCGACAATTTCACCCTGTTTTACCTGAATAGATACCCCACGAACTACATTGCGGCGACCATAGGTTTTGAAAAGGTTTTCTGCGCGTAAAATCATTAAAATGGATTGAGAATTTTGAAATAAAAAATGAAGACTACGCAGTAGCGCCTATGGGAATAAAAAATCCTGCTACAAAAAAAGTCCTACTATTTGATACCTATTACCTGCTGCAAATCTGAACGGCGTAGCGCTTCGCGCAGCGACAATTAAAACTTCACCTTAGCACTAAAGTCATTGAAAAGCTTCTCAGTTGGGCAAGCCCCCTTGTAGCGCAGCGCGATATTGGCAATATATTTATTATTGATAACCATATTGAGCGAATAGCCGCAAAGTTCATTTTCTCTTACTTTTGACAACACTGCATCATAGCCCTTAAATTTTACATTTTTACGTTCCAGTGCCTTGAAAGCCAACACTTCTTCGTTTAAAAACTTTTGCCAAGCAGCAGCATCTTTCAAGCCCTTATGGGTGATGATGTTGATACTATAAGTGACTGAATCTTTTTCGGCCAAATGTTCAAAAAATGTAACTTCTGCATTATAAGCAATTGTTTTGGGTGCTGGGCGTTTGGGAAAAGCAGCTTTTATACCCTGCGCAAGCTCAAAAACCTCCCATTTTTCGACAGATTTTTCAATTTTCAGCCAGTCCTTTCCTTTGTTTTTGCTACATCCTGTCATAAAAACCAACAATGATAGCACCATTAAACTACAAATATTTTTCATGAACATTATTCAAATTAATAAACCATTATTTAATGACTGAGTATTGCGTTCAATGCTTTTTGATAATCGTTGGGAAATGCTTTTTTCAAATGCTGTTGCACAATTGCTCCTTCCTGTATTGAAATGCTCATAGCCCTTTTCAAAGCTATTCTGCAACTATTTTTTATGAAAAAATACTGCGCAAAGATATGCGTTGTCATCCATTTATAATAACGTGAAATATCTTTTTTGCTATAGCTAAGATCCGATAAAGTACTCAGCGCTTGTCCCCTACTTTGGTCAGAAGGTAAATTTTCGATAAAACTGAGCAGTTCGTCAGGCTGATGATAATAATGATGCAGCAATGCCGCGCCAATCAATTTTTCATTTTGATAGGGTTCCATCGTTTCAAAGATACTTGTCAGTACAGCAAGACATGAAGCCATTGAAATGCCTTTTGCTGCTATATCTGACAATGTTTGAATGGCTATTGTCGCCATTCTCTTAAACGGGTGATTTATCAAATCGGTAAAATAAGGCACCCAAATATTCAATCCATGTTGCTCTTTCACAAGACTAAAAAATAGATAACAGAATTCTTCACTTAAATTTGTTTCTGGCAATTTTAAAAATTCCATCAATTGTTTTATCCCAGCTTCATCAATTTTCTTGTTTCTAGTTAGTGAATTCAAAAGCAAAGAACTGTAGTATCTCAATTTTTCTATCTTCAAACAAGCAATAACTCGCCCCATCAATTCTTCGTTAAAAGCTGGCAATTCGGCTATCCTTGTATTGAGTTGTAACAAAGAAAATTGCAATTTTTTTTCATCACTTTCGGTCTCCAAAATTTTCATTATCGAAAAAATTGAATTTTCTGGAGCTTTATAATTGTACTTTGGCAATATATTATTGACAATCCATTGTACTTCATCGGGTGATTTTAATCCACAAAGATAAACGGTATGCAAAATCTCATTAGAAGGAGTATAATGCCCAGAAGGATAAGCTATTACTAATAATACACCTTTTACTACATTTACATTTTCACTATTCAACATAGAAAGTAATCCCTCATCAGCCCCTTCAAAAATATATTGCAACCCAACTATTTCTGCGACAAGCTGACCACAACCGTCAGCGTCAACAAATGATAAAATATCATTGGCGCTAAGCAGGGATTTCTTATGAAAATTGATACAGTACTTGTACTTTTCCAGCACAATTTTCAGTGAAAATTTACAGCAGTTTTTCATCAGACGCAATAGCAATTCTGACTCATTTTTGTTCAAAAAATCCATTGCCAAAAAGCCTGCAGCTGGTTCTCGTAAAAATTCCAAGGGTGAATAAAAATCCGCAGCAGCCTTATTTAGGTCTTTTTCGTAATTTTTATTTATCTCTTCGTCAACTTCTTTACCCAACTTATAATTCAGTAATTGAGCAGAATTTGTTTTAGTCAAACTTTCGTCCCTATGTACAGAATTTACATCGTATTCTTCAAAATAATACTCCTCATATTGTTGCCCACAGGCTTTACACTTTTGATAAGAAGTATTTTCTGAAATATTACTGATTGACTCTAAATATTTATCCATTTCAGAAGGAAAACTGCTGTGAGTATATGGTTGAATTTTGCAAAAATCGCAACAACGCTCTTTCCCTCCCGTAAAATAAGTTATCAGACCATTTACATAATCATTATCCTTTATTTTACTTATTCTAAGTGCGTCAAGTAATTGTTCCTTATTAGGAATTGAAAAAGAAGCATATAGACATAATAATCCAAGGCAAATGCTACGAAATTGTTGATTTTCGAGTTTTTTAATGATAATATTTAACTGCGCAGAATTTATTTGCAAGCCTTTGTCGATTAGCTCCTTGAAAGCAAACCCTTTAATGGTTTTGTAATTTTCATTTTCCAGCAATTTAACAAAAGCGTCAAGGTATTTTTTTCGACTTTCTGGATTACTTACACTCAGAACACCCAATTGTGTTCTGCCTTTTTCGGCTAAATATTCGTCTTGCTGATTTAATAACTCTTCCAACAAGGAATCATCATCATTATAATAGGCCCAACGCAATAGAAAATCGTTTGCCGTATATTGCTTTCCCTCATCCAACCTCTTATCTTTAATCAAAGAAATGGCATCTTTTATTAAATGATTATAGGCTGGAATATAGTATTCTAATGATTTAATGGCATTGACCGTATAGTTTTTATCTGGAAGCAATCCAAGCTGAACATTGATATCTTCCTCTGGGAAGTCATTAATAAGAAGACCATGTATCAGTCCGCAAAGATCCTGAAAAGGAATTTTTTCAGCTACTATTTGTTTGGCAATGTTCAGCTTCAATAACTTTCGTTGTTCTTTATGTTTTTTATGATCAAAATAATTAAAAAAAATGCCTGGCAAACCATATCCGTATTTGTCAGACATCGCATACAAAACAGGGAAAAGCGTTAAAATCTCCTTTCCTTGCTGTGCATACTGGCCAATAACTTTTGATAGGGTATAATAACCCGAACTCCCTTTTGTAAGTTTTATAATTTCTTCAATTCTTTCCTTATTGAGTGGCATTTGCAAAAACAACTCCGCAGCCGACTCCTGTATGTAGACATCAGATACTTGTGCATATATTTTGACCAAATAAGGGAAGAGCTCCTCATAAATGTCCGCGTGTTTTTGGCGTTCATTAAAATAAGCCAAAGCAGCTTTTATTTTATCCAAAACATAGTAATTGCCATCTTCTACCCGCAGGTCTTTGAAATGCTTTTCGTACAAATCATCCATAAAATAGGTATTTTAGAGATCGGTCATCATAAGCAGTTCTATATCTGTAAACTTCAAGCCAAATCGCTCGCTCATATACTTATTAGTCAGACAGCCCTTGTACATATAGACCCCATTGCGGAATCCGTTTGAATTGCGGATAAGTGCCTCTATACCCTCGGTACCACCAGCACCCAAAAAGAAAGGCGTGAGTACATTGCTAATAGCCATTGAACTTGTGCGCGGAAAGCGCGATACAATATTGGGGACACCGTAGTGAATAACATCGTATTTTCTGAAAGTTGGATTATTGTGTGTAGTAATGCGCGAGGTAGCAAAACAGCCACCTTGGTCGATACTCACGTCTATAATAACTGAGCCAGATTTCATATTTCTAACCATATCGTCGCTAACGATACAAGGCGTGCGGCCCGATTCGGCATGAATAGCTCCGATTGCCACATCGGCGGTATAAAGTTCCTGCTCCATTTCGGGTGTATTGAAGGTTCCCGTATAAATCCGAACACCCAAGTCGCTTTGTAGGCGCATCAACTTGCGGATACTATTGTCGAAAATGCGCACCTCAGCGCCATAGCCCAAGGCTACGCGTGCAGCCACCTCGGCTACTACACCCGACCCCAAGATAACAACCTTGGCAGGCGGTACGCCCGATATGCCACCCAGCAACACCCCACGCCCCCCGGCTGTTGCCGAAAGTAGCTCGGCGGCTGTCTGCATAGCACTGATACCTGCAATTTCGGACATCATGCGCACAAAGGGAAAAATTCCCGAATTGTCTTTCATGTACTCCATTGCCAAGGCCGTGATGCGTTTATTTTTGAGGCGATAAAGATATTCCTCTTGCATATTGGGCAGGTGTATGGGCGAGATGATGATTTGCCCCGAATGCCCCATGTCTATTTCCTCCAAAGCAGGGGGAGCTACTTTTAGAATAACATTGGCCTTGAAGACTTGCTCTTGGCTATAGGCAATTTCGGCACCAGCCTCGGAGTAGTCATAGTCCGAAAAATTGGAACGCTCGCCAGCCTCTTTTTCCACAATAATATGATGCCCAGCCTTGACCAAAGTGCGTACCGATGCGGGGGTAAGTGCGACGCGATTTTCGGGAAAGGCAGTCTCTTTGGGTATCCCGATAGATACTTTGCGTTTTTTTTGCTGTGGCTCCAATGTTTCCTCCTGTGGTGTGAGGATATGCTCCGTCAGACTTTTGGGGATACTTATTTTAGGTTTTTCCATATCCAGTTGCTTGTAAGGTCTCTGTGTAGTTAGCTAGATAAACTTTGGACGTTTATGTTACAATAATTAAACGTAAGGGTTGACTGTTCGGCAAAAACTGCCTTTTTTGTAGGCATTTCATATTGTTGCTCTTTAGGAACGGGTGCATCGTTTTTTTCTGCAAGAAAAAAAAGAAAAGCCATCGGCAGCAAGCCTGTTAATAATAAAAGAATTAAAAGAAAAAATTCTCTCGTACTTATACCCCAAAATGATGATTCCATGATCGTGTAAGTTATTATTGAGTAATCAAAAAAAATCTCAACCTAAGTTTGGTTGAGATGAAGATAGGCATTTATGCGGAGAATATCACAGTTGGCCAAAAGTTGTTATCAGGATTTTTTAAATGCGGCCAAAACAAAGGTACTTTTAGCTTTATTCCAACGCAATTCTACGGTATTATATTTAATCGAAGACCTGATGCTGCAATTTTCATCATCGGGTTTTATTTGCATACAATAGAAAGTAAGTTGTTCGCTCAATAGGTAAGCTTTGATAGTTGTTCCTTTTTTGGGTAGTTCAAAATGTACTGGCAACTGCTCTACCAAATCGACATTTAGTTTATGCACCTCGCGGCCACCGTCCAAATAATCTAAATAAGAAAGCTCTGGCGCGACTTTTCTAGCAATGTTGAACCATTTCCCGCCGCGTTTTTCCCAAAAACCAACTTCTGTAATCCATCTATCGTTTTGGTATTTCTTTTTTGAAATAGCAACTAGGGGATTATCTTTTTTGCGTGGATATATAACAAACTGAAAGGTAGCAGCCTTGTCTAGGCTATCCTTTGCAGGGTCTGTGATAAAGATATAACCCTTGCGATAATCTACGTCGGCCTCTAGTTCATAATCGGCCACAGATACGGTCATCCATTTATTATCCTTCAATTCGAGTGGGTAGCTAATAAGGTCACCGTCGGCAGAGGCCATTTCCCAATAATAATCGACAACATCCTTTTTGAGTTTATACTCAGGCTCTGTTTGCGCAAAGCAGCAGGGAATACATGCCAATAATAGGAATAAGTTAAGCGACATTCTATTTTTCATATTATAGGGAATCTAAAATTTGCACTTGTCAACAACAGCAGGGAGTCAAAAATACTATTTTTTGTGTACATTGCAAAAGATGTATCATATTTTTTAATGGCAAGCGGCGAGGCCTTTCGTAAAAGGCTTCGCCGCGCAATAAATTGTAAAAAGTAAAGAGCAAAAGGCACGGTTATTTTACTTTGTCAGCTTTGCAAAGTGGCTCAGCCTCTACCCTTCTATTAGATTCCCCACCTTTTTCTGCACCTTTTAGTGGTTGGCGACCTCCATAGAAGAAAATTTCTATACGGTCGCGGTCAATCCCCATTTTTACTAGTTCCAACTTTACGGCTAAAGCCCGTTCTCTCGAAAGTTCAAGGTTTTGATAATCATTACCAAAAATATCGGTATGTCCATGTAGGCGCAAAGTAGCCTGTGGGTAAGCCAAGAGATAATCGTACAATATTTTTATATCCTGTATGGCCTTCACCCTCCCCGAAAATTTCACCTCATTGTCTTTGAAGGTAATAGAGGGCAAAACCACACGTGTATTGCAAGCAAGGTCTGTCATTGTTATCATCGCTCCTGGCCTATAATCTATAGGTTTTGACTCAGAGCCTTTTGTATCAACCACTTCTTTATAAGGCTCGGTTTTCGTCGTTTTGGCTACGGCCTCCTGCTGTTTTTGTTTTTCAAGTTCGGCTGCCGAAAGCAGCGTATTTTTCGATTTTGGTTTTACAAAAGGGAAAGACTGTTCAAAACGTTCTGTGCCCTGTTCTGCCCCACCCACATCACCCAACAGTGGACTCTCATGGGTTTTTATCATGATGTCGAAACAATTGAGTTTATTTTGGTCCAACTCGCCATCTTTGCCCTGTATAAGGTCTAACATCCTGATATAGTTTGGGATGCGCACAAAGTGCATTTGGCAGGTAATGACATCGCCACGTTTTATGTCGTAGTCCACCTCGGGCACACTTGTGAGTGCCTCCATTTTTTGCTCGGCATTGATACGAATATCTTTTATTTCTAGTAGTTTAAATTGCACCTCAATACCACGCATGCGGGGTGGCGTGCGCAGATACCAACAATTGGGATGAGCCCCATTGAAAAAGGAAAAAGAGCCATCGGCCTGTACGACAAAACGAAAATAGATGATAGTGCGTTTATCGCGATACTCAATTTTATCAATCTGATAATGCGATTTGAATTTTCTATATTTGGGCAGATAGTCGAAGTAATTTACTTCGTCATTGGCACAAAGCATACTGCTCATCAATAGCAAAATGCCAGAGATGAGGTATAGTTGTCGAAAAATATTTGTAGCCCCTTTCATATAGTATTTGATTTTGTCCCCAGTATGATTACACGTTAGCAGTAGTAATTGTTTCAAAAAATAAGAAAAAAAATTATAAATTATTCTATTTGCACAAATTAACTGAATTTTTGCCTAACAAAAAAAGACAATGAAGGCTATAAGTTAAGAGTTTTAACGACGGTTATCTTCTACTCAACAACATTTTATTGCCGCCAATAGTCAAAAAATTAGCCTTGGGAAAAGTTGTTTGAAATTGATGTTTGAAGAAGTCTTCCGTTTTTTTCAACGCCTCGTCGCTCAATGCCATCCGATTGTACATCAATAGGCCGTTTTCATGGAGCAAATTTTTCAAATTTACCAAAAATTCATTTCTTTCAAATTCTGAAGGCACGACATCGTCAATGAATAAATCGACAATGACAAGGTCATAGCGCACAGTTTCTTTTTTCACAAACTCAAAGGCATCTGCACAACACATTTCTATTGGGGAAGAGAGGAGGGGAAGTCCATATTTTTTTGCCAATCGTATAATTTCAGGGTCTATATCGACAGCACAATAACTATATTTTTTTTGAAAAATTTTCTCTAAAATGATGGGAACACTGCAAAGTCCAACACCAAGCAAAAGAACATTTTTGATATTAAATTTATCAAGTTCTATCTGTTGAAAGCTTTCTCTAAAGTTGAGGTATAAATCTTCATAAGAATACATTGCGTTTTCGGTACAGAGTGAATAACGCCCTTGGCTATAAATAATTTCGAGGGTTTTGCTGTACTGACTATCGACTTTTTCTATTGAAAAGGTTGTAAAATTACTCAAAAAACGTTTCCACCAAGGCTGTTTCACAACAAATTAATTTAGTAATAAAATAAACAAAATTTAAACAAAACAACTTTTGGTTAGGGAAATAAAAATAGGGTATAATGTCGAAAATTCAAAATTTTTGAAAGATTAATCTTCAGACTTATTGCTTTTTTCCCAATCTCTGAAAGGTAAGCTTTGTTGATAGACGGCGCAGATAATTTGTTCGTCTTCCTCGGTTAGTTCTACTTTGCGCCGTTGCATCATACGCTCGGCAGCCTCTACGGCCTCTTCGAGCTGATAAGTCGTCATGGCCTCTGCCCCACCCCAAGCAAAAGAAGGGATAAATTTTGAGGGGAAGCCCGCGCCAAAAACATTGGACGAAACGCCTACGACTGTTCCTGTATTGAACATAGTATTAATGCCACATTTGGAATGGTCACCCATAAAAAGGCCACAAAATTGTAGTTTGCTGTCTTCGTAGCTTCGCGAAGCATAGTTCCAAACCTTTACAAAGCCATAGTTATTTTTCAGATTAGAATTGTTGGTATCTGCTCCCAAATTGCACCATTCGCCAATGACCGAATTGCCTAAAAATCCGTCGTGCCCTTTATTTGAATAGCCAATCATGACGGAATTATTAATTTCGCCTCCCACCTTACAATGTGGTCCAAGGGTAGTTGCACCATAAATTTTGGTGCCCATCTTGGTCGCCGAATGCTCACACATCGCCAAAGGGCCCCGCAACATACAACCTTCCAATACCTCTGCTTCTTTGCCAATGTAAATAGGCCCTGTTTTGGTATTTAAAATAGAACATATTACCGAAGCACCTTCTTCTATAAAAAGTAGTGCGTCATCGCCCAAAAGGCGGTTGTCATCGGGAAGTGGCTGCGATTTTCGTCCCTTAGTCAGCGTTTGGAAATCGCGTTTAATTTCGGCATCATTCATCGAAAAAATATCCCAAACATGCTGCACTTGTGCGTATGCAAGTCCCCACTCGCTACCTGATAAGGGTTCTATCAGCTGTCCACCAAGGTACTGACGCGCATTTGTGGCATCCAATTTCAGTGCAATAACAGTATCTTGGTGCACCAAGGCATGGTGAATGGGCAAATTCAATATGCGCTCGCAGAGCGCGGCATCGGGCAATAGGGAGGCATTGACCAAAAGGTTGACAGCGGCATAGCGACTAGGAAATTTACCCGAGAGATGAAACTGTGTGTGGTAAGAGGCTTCGAGCCCCAAGGCTTTTTCCCATTTTTCTTTGATGGTGAGTATGCCTATGCGCAATTCGCTGATAGGGCGTGTATAGGTAAAGGGTTTGAGCTGGTCGATAATGGCCAAATCATCAAAAAGAATAAGATTTTCCATGACTTTTGAACTTTTGGTGCAGTAGCAAATCTACAAAAAATATTGAAAGAATGAACATTCGTCTTATCTTTGGGGATATTAATTTTTATGGTGCTTGTTGCTGCGTCTATTAGGAACGAATTAAAAATATAATGGCTGCGACAATACCTAACCCGTATTTTATTTCAATTTATTATGCTGACACTTTGGCTAATGCCCGATAACGATACTTATCTAAAAATCAGTCAACTGATTGAGGATTTAAGCAGCGTACATGATACGCCCCGTTTCGAACCGCATGTGACGCTGCTCAGCGGAATTACTGACGCGCCAAAGGTTGCTTTAGAAAAAACACGCCTTTTGGCCGAGCGTACAAACCCGCTCCGTGGGGCACTTACGGGTGTTGAGTATTTGGAATATTTTTATCGCTGTCTTTTTTTTCGCACCAACGAAAGTGAAGATATTTTTAACCTGCGCCATGAGGCGGAGGATTTGTTTGAACATTCGGGCGTAAACCCTTTTATTCCGCATGTAAGTTTTTTGTACGGTTCTTTGCCTGTTTTCAAAAAAGAGGCGATTGTATCGGCTTTGGGTGACCGTTTTTTGGGTGATTTTTATTTGCAAAAATTGCGCTTGGTACGAACAGAACTCACGCCCGAACATTGGGAATTTTTGGGGGAATTTGAATTATTGTGCGAATGATGAACAAAATCGGTGGATTTATCCTCAATTTTACTGCACCGAAGGATTAGGAAGGTTTTAACCTCCGCCTTAATTAATGTGTGAACCGAGCGTAGCAAGCTCTATAATGTTGTCATTTTGGGGGGGAATCTGCTCATTAAAAACGCCTTATCTCCGCTGTCTCAAGCCCTGCATAGCCCACCAGCCAACGGCCAACATACCCAAAATAGGCAACAGATACCACCAAATATAACTGATAGGCTCGCTTACTGCTACATTTCTAAAATCGCCAACTTGTCGAAACTGCCCCCAATACAAGGGAAACTGTTTATCCTCAGGCATTTTTTCTAAATATTCAAGACGTGCCCGACGTAGTGCCTCCTCTTTCGATAAGCCTTTTTGAAGGTATTCATAAAAATAATTGAACAACTCTACCGAGGCCGTTTCATTTTCTACATCCCAAAGACTTGAGATGAGCGAGCCAGCACCAGCATGCAAAAATTCAAGTTCTACATTGAAAACATCGGGTACCGAAAGGTGCGGAAGCAAGACCAAAGCAGCATCCAATTTTGTTGCTTCCCATTCTGCCTCAGATAGGCTTTCATTGGCCCCAAGCAAAAGTCCATTTTTATTGGCATTATAGCCCAAATGAATAAACCCATAGCGCGGAACTTGTTCCAACAATACCATTTTTTTTGCAGCAACACCTTTGTAAGTAGTTGCACTAAAGCGTTTTAATAAATAATCGGACTGCAAATTGCGCAAACTGTCGGAGGAAGGCGACATTGTCATAATATAATAACTTACAGGGTTGATATTTTCTCTTGCCGCGTCGAACCAAGAAGCAACACTATATTGGTAAGAAACCCGCTGTTTGCAAAAAAGATAAGGCAAGGTTTTATAATTGGCCTTGGCTTTCGGAACTTCGGTACAGAGTATATCGAAGGGAATTCCCATTAGTTGCCCCGAAGGGATAATCAATAAACGTTTATTTTCTCCTTTCAATGCAGAAGCCAATAGTTTTTTGTACAAATGATTAGCTTTATCGGCAAAATTGGCAGCTTTGCCTTTCAATTTTATAGCCTCCAAAAAAGCGTTCAAGGTTGGTTCATCTATGGGCTCTATGGCAAATAGTTCAGCTTTTTTGGCCGTTATAGATAATAAATAACATTTATTGGCTTGATAAAAATAAGACAAAACCTGTATATCAGGTTCTAATTTAGACTGCAATTCATTCAATTTTGGTATCGCTGAACCAAATTTGAGTGTTAGGTAATTTTTTTGTTTTTTTAACAATTGAGTATGCAGCTCATCTCGCTCTTTTTTTACATCTTTCAATTTTTGTTCAAAAGAAGCACTAAAAGACTCATTATTAAATAATTGCAAATAATTGCACTGAAATGTCCAAAAACTTTGGTCAATAGCAAGACTTTGTTCCAATGCTTGTAAAGAGTCTGAAGCAACCGTATTTTGTTGTTTTTTTAACTTTAACCAAATTTCATGTGCCTTATTGCGTTCTGACAGAAAAAACAACTCCTGTAAATTTTGCTTATTGGCATTCAATGCATTAGTCATTAATTTTGAATAAACTCTAGCATTTGCAGCAGCCCAGTAACTACGATTATCGCTTTTGTACACATGATTTTGCATAATAGCTGCCAAGCCCGCAAAACTGAGAAGCGTTTGCTCAGATAAAGCGCCACTTGAGTCAATTTTGAGCAAAATATCGGCTCTTGCACTCAAGCTGCGCAAGGATAAAAAATCGGGCAAAAAATGCGCTGCATCGGGGCATAAACTACTATCAATTGAGGGTTGAAAGCCCAAACTAAGTATTTTGATAGTAAGGTTTGAATATTTTAATTTTTGTTCCGTTGTTGCCGAAAACATTTCCGAAGCACGAACATAAAGTTCACAAAGTACCCGCTTTGCCTCCTCCTGAAAAGGGCTATTTTGTAATTTTTCACTAGCTTTTTGCAAAAGTGGTTCGGCTAGCAGCAAATTATTGTCATTCATAGCTAAAGTAGCTAGCAAGAGCCATTCGTACTCTTTTCGGCTATTAGGAATTTTGCGCAAAGCCGCCAAGTAGCTAGGAAGCGACTCTTTGAAACTAAGGGGGCCGGCACCGCGCAAATAATTGAGTGCGCCCAAAAAAACGGCATCTGCCGCAAAGTCAGAAATTGGTTTTCTGCCGAGGTCGATAATTGGTTTCAACAACAATTCAATCCCCTTTACATCATTCAGGTAAGCTTGACGACAGTAGCTTTTTGCCAAACCATACCTTGCAGCATCTTGCTGCCACTTGGCTGTATCGTTCTTTTCAAAAGACCGAAGTGCCAATTGATAAAAGGCTGCGCTGAGGGTATTATCCATGCTATTTTTGAGCTGCGCCAACTGTGCTTTGCGCAGGTTTACAGCTGCTTCCAAAGCTGCATCTTTGCGATAACCCGCATCGCGACCCGATTCTACACAGAGTCTTTCATAGTTTACCCAATCGCCTATTTGTTCAAAGCGAGCTGTTTGCAGATAAAAAGAATCGACACGAATAGCTGGCCTCACTGGCGAAATAGGCGACTGCTGTGGATTTTGGAAACTGAGACTCAATAAACAAAGCAAGGAAATTGCGCTGCCA
>Ga0163144_10021388_pt1 | contig 12862 bp, 6 predicted proteins | sample OliLak19BULKMAT1_FD_123175 | JGI IMG/M metagenome (GOLD analysis project Ga0163144, IMG submission 123175) | Freshwater microbial mat bacterial communities from Lake Vanda, McMurdo Dry Valleys, Antarctica - Oligotrophic Lake LV.19.BULKMAT1 | ecosystem: Environmental > Aquatic > Freshwater > Lake...
CGCGTTGCCGGAGAGCGACACATAGTCGTTCTTCGATGGGTCAGGCACTGGTCGAACAACGTCCCTCTGTCTCCGGGCCGGGTGATCCGATCGGCGACTGCCGGCGCGGGTGAGCTTCGTCATGTCGTCTCCGGCCGCGTCACATCCGATTCGCAGACGAACGCTATCAGCGGCCCCTCGGGAGATCAACGGCGCTCATCCGCGACGCCGCCGACGTACGAGCGCTCCGAGCGCCGCGACCAACGCTGAGAACGCCCACGCGCTGCCGCGCGCGCCGTGGCCGACCGAGCAGCCGCCGTCGTCGGGGCGCACGGTGCCGCCGCCGCCCGCGTCGATGCGCGGCGTGACGCCCGCGTCGATGCGCGGCGTGGCGCCCGCGTCTACGAGCGGCGTGATGCCGGAGTCCACGCGCGTCCCCGCATCGATCGGTGTCGTGCCGCCATCGAGCCCCAGAGTGCCAGCGTCATCCGGTGCGCCACCATCCAGGCAGCTGCACGAACCGCCGCTGCACACTGCCGGACCAGCGACCGTCGTACCCTCGCACACGGCGAGACACGCGTTGGCGTACGCCAGACCGTCGGCGCCGCACACCGCGGCGATGCCCGCGTCGTCGCACTCGAAGCAGTAGTCCGGCTGAACGCGCGTCGCCTCGGCGAGCGACATCCCGTTCGCGATGAGCCATCCGCCGAGCGCTGCGTGCGTGATCTCCGGCACGCGCGCGTAGTTCTGTGTCGCTGCGATCTCGCGCGCGACGCTCTCCGCGCCTGACTCGATCACCAGCTGCCCCATCGCGCACGCGCGTCCATCGGCGTCGATGAACGTTGGCACTCTCTGGCCCGGCTGCGCGGCGTTGCCATGCGGAAACTCGCCGCGCACGCGATACGCGACGAGCCGCTCGATGTTCGTGGCGCGCGCGTCGCGCTGCGCATCGCTCAGCTGCGACACATCGGCCGCGCGTAGCTCCTCGATGACGCGCTCGAGGTGCGCGCGAATGCGGATCCGGTCCGCCTCGACGGCGTGGAGCGGCGGCTGCTGCGCAGATGCGCGAGCCACGACGAGGACGATGAGAGCGGTGAAGAGCGAGCGAAGTAGATTGCGCATAGCGCCCAAAATGCACTCATCATGCCTACGCAAGAAACACGCGCTGGCGACGCCCCCACGTCGCAGCGCAGCCTCGATGTGCGCCATCGTGGCGCGCTCACGTGCCGAGCTGTGCCGCACGCGCCGTGTCCCGAGTAGACGGTGCTGCAGTCGGTGCTCCGTACGCGCTGGCCTGCGTTTCTCGAGCGGGCAGAGGAAGGGTGCGTGCTGCCTCGTCGTCGTTTTCTCCCAAGCTGATAGCGTACGTCTGTGTATCGAGTGTCCTTCGCGCCGACAGGAATTACGTGACTACCGATACCTACGTCCACGAATCCGAGATGCCCGCGAGCGCCGCAGAGGCATTCTTTTGGCACGAGCGCCCCGGTGCATTCGAGCGGCTCAATCCGCCGTGGGATCCGGTGAAGGTGCTGCAGCGCGATCCGTCGCTCGCGGTCGGCGCGAAGACTGTCATTCAATTGAACATCGCCGGGGTGCCGGTGAAGTGGACCGCAGAGCACACTGCCTACGAGGCGGGCGTCATGTTCCGCGACGAACAGACTGGCGGTCCGTTCTCGAAGTGGGTCCACACCCACCGCTTCGTGCCAGTGGACGAACAGCGCTGTCGGCTCGTCGACGAGATCGAATTTGCGCCGCCGCTCGGCGCGCTCGGACAGGTGTTTGCGGGCGGACCGATCCGCGCGCAGCTCGCGCAGATGTTCGGATATCGCCATGCGCTGCTGCGTGCCGACCTCGAGCGGCATCGGCGCTTTGCGAGCGCGCCGCGCCAGACCATCGCAGTGACCGGCGCGAGCGGTCTGCTCGGCACGGCGTTGTCCGCGTTCCTCACGACCGGCGGGCACACGGTGCGGGCGGTGAAGCGCGGGGATTTCTCCGCGATCGACGGCGCGGATGCGATCGTACATCTCGCGGGCGCGCCGATCGGCGTGCGCTGGACCGACCGGGTACGCCGCGCGATGGTCGAGAGTCGGGTCGACTACACACGAGCGCTCGTCGCTGCGATCGGCGCCGCCACGGCTCGACCACGCGTGCTGCTCGGCGGCTCGGCGATTGGCATCTATGGGGATCGCGGCGACGAAGAGCTCGACGAGTCTTCGGCGTTGGGTGCGCGCGGCGAGCGCGGCGCGGCCATGCTCGCCGGGCTGTGCGCCGACTGGGAGGCCGAGTCACTTCGCGCAAAGGAGCTCGGGCTGCGCGTCGCGCTGTTGCGCACCGGCGTCGTGCTCACGCCGAACGGTGGTGCGCTGTCACAGCTGCTCGGGCCGTTCTCGGCGGGCATCGGCGGCCGCGCGGGATCGGGCCGACAGTGGATGAGCTGGATCGGTCTCGAAGACACGATCGGCGCGATCCACCACGCGCTGATGACCGACATCGACGGGCCGGTGAACCTCACCGCAGAGAGCCCGGTGACCAATCGCGACTTCGCGCGGACGCTCGGTCATGTGCTGCGTCGGCCGTCGTTCATGCCGGCACCGACGTTCGCGCTCGAGGCGATGTTCGGTGAGATGGCCGAAGCGACGCTGCTCGCGAGTCAGCGAGTGCTACCGCGCGCCCTGCAGAGCGCGCGATTCGAGCCGCTGCATCCGAAGCTCGAGGACGCGCTGCGGTTTTGTCTGGGGCGCTGAGCTACTCGACATCGACCATCTTCTCTCGAGTTGCGTCCGAAAGCGCTAGCGTCTGTGACGACGCGCGGAGCTCTCGAAAGATCAGCCCCGCGCATGTCGCTCGCGCCAGAACGCGATCACGCCGTCGAGATCGAGCGTCTCGCGCGGGGTGAAGCCGAGCAGCCGGCGCGCGCGCGTGATGTCGGCGACGGAGCTGCGCAGCTCTTCGGCGCGCGGCGGTGCGTGTATTGGCAGCAACTCTGGCGCGATCTTGCTGCACATGAGCGCGGCGATCTCGCTGACGGTGGTGGCGCGGCCGGTGCCGATGTTGATCGTCTCGCCGTCGACTGGCGCGTCGAGCGCGGTGACGGTCGCCGCGACGATGTCGTCGACGTGGACGAAGTCGCGGCGTTGGGCGCCGTCACCGAGGATCGTCGGGCGCTGACCGCGCAGCAGCTGGTCGATGAAGATGGTGGCGACACCGACATACGGGCTCACCGCTTGTCCGGGTCCGTAGGTGTTGAAGTAGCGCAGGTTCACGTGGCTGACGCCGAACATGCCAGTGACGATGCGCGTGTAGTGCTCGGCGGCGAGCTTCGACGCGCCATATGGTGAGAGCGGGCGCGTCGTATGGTCCTCTGCGATGAACGCGTCGGCAGAGGAATCTGCGTAGACGGCCATCGAGGAGATGTTGACGAAGCGCGAGACGCGCGCGCCGCGCAGCGCCTCGAGCAGCGTGAGCGTGCCGCCGAGGTTCACGTCGAAGTCGTCGCGCAGCCGCTCCACCGAGCCGCGAATGCTGACGCGCGCGGCGAGGTGAAACACGACGTCGATGCCGACTAGCGCGCGCGCAACGAGCGACGCGTCGCGCACGTCGCCAACGAGCAGCTCGACGTCGTTTGGCAGCGCCTCGCGGACGCCGACGGAGAGGTCGTCGAGGACGCGCACTTGCACGCCACGGCCGACGAGCGCGCGCACCAAGTGCCGGCCGATGAAGCCTGCGCCACCGGTCACGAGGGCGCGGCGCGGTGTGCTCATTCGGCCTCCGCGAACTCGAGCTGCGCGTCCGGCGTCACGAGGGCGCGGAGCGCGTCGCGCTCGACGAGGGCGCCGGGAAATACGACGGAGTCGACGACGCGCACACCTGCGGCGAGCTGCGCGCCCGCGCCGATGATCGAGCGGAGCACCTCCGCTCCGTCTCCGAGCTCCGCGCCGTCGGCGACGAAGCTGTCGCGGCCCGAGCGTGCGAGCGCGCGGCGGTTCGCCAGCCAGAGATCGCGCGGCACCGTGAGGTTGATGTCCCAGTCGATGACGTCGGCGATCCCGACGCGGCGACCGTCGTCGATGAAGATCTGAATCGCGTCGGTGAGCTCGTATTCGTCGCGCAGCGTGGTGCGCGGGGTGCGACGAATCGCGTCGAAGATCGACGGCTCGAACAGATACACGCCGCAGCCCTTCAGCGCGGTCTCCGGAGGGCTCGGCTTCTCGATGACCCGCCGCACCAAGCCGCGCTCGCCGAGCACGACGGTGAAGTTCCGGCGAATGGCGTTCTCGTCGAGCTCTTGCTTCACCGCGAGGACACCGGCGAGGCCACTCTGCGTGCGGGCGCTCGCCATCTGCGCGAGTCCGTCAGCCGCGCGGCCTTCGAAGTAGATGTCACCGAGCGTCAGTAGGAAGGGACGATCGACGTGCGGCTCGCACTTGCTGAGCGCGTGCGCGATGCCGAGCGGCGCGCCCTGCTCGACGTAGCTGAGGCGAACGCCGAGCGCCGCGCCGTCGCCGAGGGTCTCGCTGATCGCCGAGCCGAGGTGCCCAACGACGACCACCACGTCGCGAATCCCGAGCGCGGTCATCTGCGCGATCTGATGGGCGATGACTGGCCGATCGAAGATCGGCAGCAGCGGCTTTGGGTAGCGCGCGGAGAACGGCTCCATCCGCGCGCCGCGGCCGCCTGCGAGGATTACCCCGACGAGCCCTTGCGTCGTCATCGCTTTGGACCGTACACGGCGCGCCGCCCGATGCGCCGCCTAAGTGCGACGAGGAAGCGCAGCGTATCGACGCTGGTGCGCACGATCTCGAGCTTCGATTCGCCGCCCGCGCGCTCGAGGTGCGCGACTGGGATCTCGGCGACGGCGAGCCCGTCGTGCTCGGCGCAGAGCACCATTTCCGTCGGCGTGGCGAAGCCGGTGGCGCGCAGATCAGCCGACGCGAGCCAGGCGCGACGCACCAGCTTGATCGCGCAGTTGGTGTCGCGCAGCGAGGTGCCGAACAGCGCGCGCACGGTGAGGTTCAGGCCGCGATCGGCGGCGACGCGCAGCGGCGTGTCGTTCTTCTTGCGGCGCCCGTTGACGAAGTCGACCCGCTCCGCGCGAAGCCGCGCGAGCATCCGCGGGATATCGTTCGGATCGAACTGTCCGTCGGAGTCTATGGTCGCGACGAGCTCACCGCGCGCGGCCGTGATCGCAGCGCGGAGCGCGCGGCCATAGCCGTTGTTGCCGCCGAGCGTCACGGTGCGCACGCGCGCATCTTGCTCGGCGAGCGCCGCGAGGATCGCGCCGGTGCGGTCGCGACTTCCGTCGTTGGCGACGACGATCTCGCCGTCGAGCGCGTTGGCGTCGAACATCGCGAGCCAGGAGCGCACGGTGGCGTCGATGCACTCCTCTTCGTCGTAGGCGGGAGCGCAGATCGACAAGAGCGGAGAGTGTGGAGTCATCGGTGTACCCGGGAGAGTGTTACTTCGACGCTATGTTCGGCATAGCCGAGCTCTGCCATGCTCTCACGCGCCGGCAGATGGGCAGTGCGGACTGGCGACATCCGATAGGTGCGCTCGAGATCGTCGCAGTAAGCGCGCGTGTCGGCCGCCGCGCAGAGGGACGAGCGGTAGTAATAGATGTGCCGCGCATCGAGCGCCGTGAGGTTCGGCGCTGGATGCGCGACGTCGAGCTGCCGCGCGAACGGCGTACCCGCGGCGAACGCCCCGTGCATCGGGACGAACAAGCGCCGCCGACCGCTCACACCGACGAACACGAAGGTCGCGTCCGGCGGCAGCTGCTCACGCCACGCGCGCAGATGTGCGAGTTCGCGCGCATCGGTCGGCAGCGCGACGAGCGCAGGCGCGCGCACGATCGCGGCGACTAGCGCGAGCAACACGATGACTGCGGGCAGCGCGAAAGCGGGTACTGCGAGCCGCGTAATCGCGAGCGCGCGTGGCGGCGCGATGCCGGCGAGACCCGACGCTGTCGCCGCTGCGATCGGCGCGATGAACAGCGAGAGATAGCCGAACTCGATGATCGGCAGCACATCGCCGAGCACATAGGTCGCGGCGCTGACGACGAGCGCGACGCCGAGCGCAGCGGCCCGCCACGCCGCGCGCTGCCGTCGCCGCGCGCGCGCGAGGAAGAGCGCGGCGAATACCACGCTGACGGCGAGCGCACTGCCGACGCGCCCTTGCTCGATGCGCGCGGTGATGCCCGGCAGCCACGCGCTGCCGAGCTCGCCGCGGGTCACACCGCCGAGCGCCGCGAGCAGCCCACTGAGCGCGAGCGCGCCGATGCCTGCTGTCGCGACCGCGGTGACGCGCAGCCGCGCGCGCAGCGAGCCGGGGCCGACGAGCGCGATCAGCGGCAGACACGCACACGACGCCGCGGCGATCGGATGGATGCGCACGGCGAGCGCGGCGAGCAGACCGGCGGAACTGAGGCCGACCGCAAAGTCGACGCTGCGAATACGCGCGCGCCGGGCGCCGGTAGCGAGCGCTGCGGCCGCGAGCAAGAGCAACGAGCCGATGGCGGCGAAGTAGCTCTCGCTGCCGCTGAGCCGCGCGAGACCAGGCTCGATCGCGAGCGCCAGCGCGAGCGCCCAAGTGAGCGACGCCCGCGCACCGACGCGACGCGCGAGGAGCCAGAGCAGCAGCGGCCCGAGTGCGGCGAGCAGCGCCTGCGCGACGAACACGGCGCCATCGGGATCGGCGCTGCTACGCGCAACGACGCCGAACAGCTCGGCGTAGCCGGGGCCGTAGGTCGACGGCGCGCCGAGCGCGTAGTCGATCCACAGCGGGCCCTGACCGTTCTGGTGCGCGAACGCGAATGGCACGAGCCGCTGCCGCGCGAAGTACGTCGCGACGGTGAGCGCGACGAGCGCAGCCGCGGTCGACAGCGCTCGCCGACGCCGCTGCGCGCTGCGTGCTCGCGCTGGAGCGCGGAGCAGCGCTGTCGTACGACTGAGCAGATCGCGTCCCAGAACGACGAGCGCAGCGAGCACGCCGAGCGCCACGAGCCATGCGCCCGCACCGTCGCTCGGCCCTGCGTCGCGGACCTCGTTGACTGAACTCGGGGCGAACGTGCCGGCAGCGACGACCAAGCCGGGGTCAGCGCGCACGCACGCGACGACGCGATCAAAGCCCACGCGCACCGACTCGGGCGCCGCGTTCCAGTCGGGATATTTGGCGATCGGCGAGATGCCGAGCTCGCCGACGCGACGGAACGCATCGCGTCGCCCGCGCGTGATCTCGACGCGTACCGGCTCGCCGTCACCGACGCGCGCGCTCAGCACCAAGCCGCCCGCTGGACAGAAGAGCACGTCGACGTCGACGTCCTGCGCCGCGCCGCACGCTGCCGCCCAGCGCTCGGCGCCGACGCACGACTGCGCGCGCGTCACCGAGGCGCGGGTGCCGACGCAGAGCAAGAAGACGCAGAGGACGAAGACGCTGCGCACGAAGACGCTGCGCACGAAGACGCTGCGCACGAAGACGCTGCGCACGAAGACGCTGCGCACGAAGACGCAGAGCGTCGGCGACAGCGCTCGAAGCACTCAGTTCCCGGACAAGCGCGCGACCTGACGCTCGACGTCTTCTCTATCGATCGCGCCCGGCGACGCGATCTCGAGGTAGCGGCGCAGGTGCTCGAGCGCGCCCGCGCGTTCGCCGCCGAGCCGCATGGTCTCGGCGAGCAGGCGATGCGAGTCCGGGAGCCAGCCGGGACGCGCGTCCATCGCCTCGCCGAGCAGCACGGCGCGATTGAGCGACGCGCGCGCCTCCGCGGAGCGGTCGTCGTCGAGCTGCAGGCGGCCGATGCGGTACCACCACGCGCCGTTGTCGTCGTCGCCCTGCAGCGCGTTCGCGTATGCGCGAATCGCATCGCCGCGACGGCGCAGCTGGTCGTAACACTCGGCGACGCCCGCCCACGCCTCGTGGCGGCCGGGCTTGAGCGAGAGCGCCTTCTCGAAGTCGTCGAGCGCGTCCTGCACGGCGCCCGAGCGCAGCCGCACCTCGCCGCGGATCCAATACGCATCGCCGAGGCTCGGGTCGCGCGCGATCGCCGCGTCGACCTGCTCGAGCGCCTTGCCGAAGTTGCCGCTCTCGAGCGCCGCCCAGCCTGAGTACAGATGAAACTCACCGCGCGTTCCGTCGAGCGAGACCGCGCGATCGAAGTGCTGCTGCGCGCCCTGCGTATTGCCGCGCGCGAACGCGACGCGTCCCATGAAGTGCTCGGCCTCGGGACTGTTCGGACGCGCGTTCGCGACGCGCGCGAGCGTCTGCTCGGCAGCGTCGATCTGGCCCGCTGCGACCTGGGACGCGCCGAGGCGAAGCAGCAGATCGGGATCGTCCGGGCGACCGCGCAGCGCTGCCTCGTACATGCGCGTGGCGCGATCGGCCTGACCCTGTGCCTCGTAGACGATGCCGCGCTCGAGCGAGAGCCCTGGGTACTCCGCGTCGCGCTGCGCGAGCGAATCGAAGTTCGCCGCCGCCTCGACCAGCGCGCCCGAGCGGCGCTGCGCGACACCGAGGCCGAACGTCGCTCCGTCGTCGGTCGGCGCGAGCGCGAGCGCGGCGCGGAAGTGCGCGATCGCCTCCGGAATGCGGTTCTGCTCGAGCTCGGACTCACCGAGCAAGCGCCGCACCTCGGCCGTCTGGGGCACGCGGCGCGCGGCCTCTTCGAGGAACGCAGTGGCGTCGCTGGTGCGGCCCGTCTTGGTGAACAGCCGCGCCAGCGCCAGGTAGCCCTCGAAGCGCTCCGGCGCGGCGGTGACGGCCTCGCGGAAGTGGTGCTCGGCCGCCGCCTGATCTTCGAGCGTGACCTCGGCGCGACCGAGCGCGAGGAGCACATCGGGATCAGTCGGCAGCTCTTGCAGCAGCGCGAGCAGCGTGGCCTTCGCGTCTTGCGCGCGCTCGAGCTGCAGCAGCGCGCGGCCCGCGCCGAGCTTCGCTTCCTGCGCGATCGAGCGCTTGCCAGCGATCGCAGGCGGATGCGGCGTCACGGCGAGCGCGGCCTCGAAGCGCGCGAGCGCGTCGGCGTAGCGCTGCTGCCCGAGCAGCACGCGACCCGCGCCGATGAGCGACTCGAGCTGCTGCGGCGCGAGACGCAGCGCCGCTTCGTAGGCGTCGCTCGCCTCGCGCAGATGTGCGCGACGCTCTTGCACGGCGCCGAGCAGTCTCAGCGCATCGACCCGCTCGCTGCTCGAGCCGCGCAGGCGCGCGGTGCCGACCAGCGCGAGGCCCGCGGCCTCACGCGTGAGGCGAATCGCCGTGTCTGCGTCGCCCGCTGCGTCGGCGATGCGCGCCTTCGCGACGCGCGCGCCGATGTGCGCCGGGCTCGCCGCGAGCGTCGCGTCGATCGCAGCAGCGGCATCCGCTGACTCGCCGGCGAGCAGGGCGCGCGCGAGGCCCCACTGCGCGCGCGCACCGCCCGCGTGGGTGAGCGCGGCACGAAACGCGGTGACCGCTTCCGGCGCTGCGCCGCGAGCGAGCGCGATCTCGCCGGCGAGGATCTCGGCGAAGCCGTCGTTGGACGCGCCTGCCGCAGCGAGCTTTGCCTGCGCCGCGCCGGGCTCACCGCGCATCAGTGCGTCCGCCGCGCGCGCGAGCGGCACGCCATCGCCCGTCACGCCGCGCTCGTCGAGGCGCGCGAAGATGGTCGAGACGCGCGAGCTCGAGGCCGAATCGACGCCGTAGCGCTGCTGGTAGAGCGCCTCGTGCAAGGCGCTGCGGGCGAGGAGCGGGCGATTGAGCCCCATCTCGCGCCGCGCCGAGGCGAGCTTGCCGAGGCCCGCGCGGGCGTCGGTGTACGTGTCAGTTGCCGCCAGCCGCTCCGCCGCGGTGATCGCCGCGCGTGCACGTGCCGCATTGCCCGCCGCCGGCAAGAAGCGCTCGAGCGCGTAGATCCCGAAGAAGCCGTAAGGTGTCGCGCCGAGCGCAGCGCCAGCGCCAGCGAGCAGCACGAGGAAGCCGACCGCGACGGCGAGACCGCGGCCGCGCGGCTTCGGCGCTCCGTCGGCGTCTTTCTTCTTCTTCTTGGCATCTTGGCGCGCCCGCTCGGCCGGTACTTCGCCGACGCCGATCGACGCGCCGGCCGTTGCAGCGGAGCCCGCCGGAGCCTGCGGCAGATCGCCGAACTCCATGCCCTCGTCGAAGCCGCCGCCGCCCGCATCGAGGTCGAGCTCGCCGAACGCTGCGCCACCGACACCGCGCTTGCCGTCGCGCGAGCGGAGCGCATCGGCGGCTTCGGCGCTGCCGCCGAAGTCGAGTTCGTCGCCGATGCCCGGAGAGAGCGAGTCGCGCGATCGCCGTGTCTGTGGTGCGGGAAGGTCGAGCCCACCGCGGACCGCGGGGAGATCGCTGCCGATCACCGGTGTCGGCAGATCGATGAGGTCGAGCGAGCCGCCGATCCGCGGCGCGGGGAGGTCCGCGCTGCCGCGCGCGATCGGGAGATCGAGATCGCCAAAGCCCGCGATCGTGCCGGCCCCGGCGGGCTTGTGCGCCGGCAGATCGAAGTTCGACTTCAGCGCGGGGAGATCGGCGCTCACTCGCGGCGTCGGCAGATCGAGCTCACCAAATGGGCTCGCGCTCTTGATCTGCGGCAGATCGACGCTGCCCGACCGCACTTGCGGCAGATCGGTGAGGCTGTTGTGCACCTCCGGCAGATCGAGATCGCCGAACGGCTGCGGCGCCTTCCTCAGCGCGACGTCGGTGCCCGCGGAGCGCGACGGCATGGGCAGATCGAGATCGCCGAACGCCGACTCCGCAGCGCGCAGCACCTCGCCCGTCTTGCGCTGCAATAGGAGTTCGTCGTCGGCGCTGTCGGGCCGCGCTGCGGCGCCACGCGGTGCTGGCAGATCGAGATCGAGCGCGCCCGAAGAGAGCGACGGCGGTGGGCGCAGCGGACGCGACGGATCACGCGGCGCAGGCAGGTCGAGATCGAGCGCGCTCGACGCAGGTGGCTTGCCCGCGACGCGCGGCAGATCGAGATCGAGCGCGCCCGAAGAGAGCGACGGCGGCGGCGCGAGCGGTCTCGACGCGCCGCGCGGTGCGGGCAAGTCGAGGTCGTCGGACAGACCTGCCGCCGGTCGTGCAGGCGCGGCCGGCGCAGCCGTGACCGGCGCAGCCGCTGGGCCACGCAGCGCCGGAAGATCGAAGTCGAATTCGTCGCTCGGCTCGTCACCGAGAGGCGCCGGTGTCGGCGCCCTGGGCGCGGCAGGCTGTGCCGGCGCTGCGACGCGCGCCTTCGCCGGTACGGTGACGAGCGGCGACGCGGCGACCGGCTTTGCAAACGCGCGCGCGGCCGCAGGCGCAGGGAGGTCGAGATCGTCGTGCGCCGCGATGGGCGGAGCGATCGGCGCACGAATCGGCACCGCAGACGCGGGCTTCGCGGCAGCGCGCGGCGCTGGCAAGTCGAGATCGAGATCGTCGCTCGGCGTCGCGCGCGACGGCGCAGGAGCCGTCGCGGCATGACCGAGGCCGATGTTCGCGCTGCGCGGCGCCGGCAGATCGATGTCGAGCTCGTCGCTCGATGGCGGCGGCGGCTTTGGCGCGTACGGCGTCGGCGCGGTCTTCGGCGCAGCCGGTGGCGCGGGCGGGCGGGCGCCTGCCGGCACCGGCGGAGCGGGCGGGCGCGCAGGTGCAGCGACGGGCGGGGCAGCGACGGGCGGGGCGAGCGGCTTTGCCGCGCCAGCTGACGGCGCAAGCAGCGCACGACGCGCAGCCGGCGCGGGAAGATCGGCGTCCGGATCGGCGGCGGGCATGGCACGCGGCGCGGCGACCGGCAGCTGTACGGCCGCCGCACCAAGCAGCGTGCGCTTCGGCACCCTGGCGGCAGCGGGCCCACCGAGCGGCGGCGCGGCCTGAGGCGCAGGGACCTCGGGCGCACCGCCGGGATACACCATGAAAGACGAGCCGCACTTGGTGCAGCGCATCTTGATGCCCGCCGCGGGCAGGCGACGCTCATCGAGCTGATAGGACGCGTTGCAGGACTCGCACTCGACCGAGATCATTCGGCGCGCAGAGTACCACGGGTGTTCTTGACGCGAGAGGATCTGCGCCAGTACGCTCGCGCCAACGTGTCTGCCGACAAGCGTACCGTCACGCTGGACCTCGCGGGTGCGAAGTACCGGATGACCTCCGATGCCGACGAGGGCCACCTCGAGCGGCTCGCGCAGCTCATCAACGAGCGCATCGCCGCGCTTGGCCCGAAGGCCGTGCGCACCGCGACCCCGGCGCAGCTGCTCGCGATCGTCGCGCTCGGCCTCGCCGATGATCTCGTCGCCGCGGAGAAGCGCGCGCGCGCCGTCGAGGACACGACGCGCAAAGCCGTCGCCAGCGCCCTCGAGCGCATCGACCGCCGCCTCGCCGAAGACGTCCGCGAATAGCTGCCGGCGTACGCCCGCACGTCGCGCACACGCGCGCGGCGGAGCAACTGCGCTGGCGGTGCGCGCATCGCGGCTTATGCTCGCGCCGTGGTCGAACGCCCGCTGATGCCTCCCGAGTACGAGCTGCAGGTGCGCTTCAGCGTGAAGACCGAGCTGCGCAAGCGGATGCGCGCCGTACGTGGTGCCGTGCCCGCCGCCTCTCGCGCCGAGCGCTCGCGCGCGATCGTCGAGCGCCTTCAAGCGCTGCCGAGCTTTCGCGATGCGCGCACCGTCGCGGCGTTCGTCGCGATGCGCGGTGAGGTCGACGTCGGTCCGCTGCTCGTTCTTGCGCGCGCCGCCGGCAAGACCGTGCTGCTCCCGCGCGTCGACGCTGAGCGCGGCGCGCTCGACCTGCACGTCTTCGCCGAGGGCGATCCGCTCGAGCCGAGCGGCTTCGGCGTGCCGGAGCCGCGCGCCGATGCCGCCGTGGTCGCGCCGCACGACGTCGACTTCGTGATCGTGCCCGGCTTGGTGTTCGACGA
>Ga0163144_10021389_pt1 | contig 12862 bp, 12 predicted proteins | sample OliLak19BULKMAT1_FD_123175 | JGI IMG/M metagenome (GOLD analysis project Ga0163144, IMG submission 123175) | Freshwater microbial mat bacterial communities from Lake Vanda, McMurdo Dry Valleys, Antarctica - Oligotrophic Lake LV.19.BULKMAT1 | ecosystem: Environmental > Aquatic > Freshwater >...
CCAACTCCAGACGTCGATGGAACGTCTATCGAGTGGCTTCAGGATTAACAAGTCGTCGGACGACGTAGCCGGACTCGCAATTTCTGAAAAGATGCGGGGACAAATTCGTGGTCTAGGACAAGCACAACGAAACGCACAGGACGGTATTTCATTCGTCCAAGTTGCAGAGGGTGCTTTGAGTGAAACTTCAAACATTCTTATCCGTGTTCGAGAGCTGGCAACGCAAGCAGCCTCCGATACAGTCGGCGAAACGGAACGAGGATTTATTAACGTAGAGGTGGGCCAGCTGCTAACGGAGCTAGACCGTATCTCATCAACAACAGAGTATTCAGGAACAAAACTGCTCGATGGTTCGGGCGGAAGTCTTGACTTCCATGTGGGTACGAGTGGATCCAAGGACAACGTGATTTCGTTCAACGCTGGTGAAGCCAACGCGACATCCTCTGCCTTGGGGGTGAGTGGAATGTCGGTAGGTTCTAAAGATGATGCACGATCCACGCTAGATAATATTGACCAAGCACTGACTAAGGTAGGGACGATTCGAGCAAACTTTGGTGCGATCCAAAGTCGAATGGGTTCAACGATTAACAACCTAGCGGTGTACCAAGAGAACTTAGAAGCTGCGAATAGTCGTATTCGTGATTCGGACATGGCCCAAGAAGCTGCTAACCTTGCGAAGAATTCAATTATTCAGCAAGCCAGTGTGGCAACTTTGTCCCAAGCGAACAACAACACCGCTTTAGCACTTAAGCTTCTCTAATGACTTAGACCAAGACGGACTTTGAGCGGGGGGTTGACCGGAGTGTCCTTACCTCATCCTTAGGTTGAGGAACCTCCCTTCTGATAACTTAACGACCGAAGGTCGGGGCTCTGCCACAACCTTCTGCTCACTTCACCGCGATTTGGACGCAGGCCCCACCTGCTCCAGATCGCGGGATTTTTTTTGGGCTTTTACAATCTCACTTCAACACCTAGAATAACGAGAATGAGAAGACTTCTTCAGATTCTTTCGTTTCTTGCTTTAGTTTTGACCACTCCCCTTCAGGCACAAAACTATCCTTACGATGATTCTAATACTTCAAACTCTGGTGAAACGGTTGATGGTCTTCCTGTAGAGACACCTCTTGATGGAGACGCTTCTTCTGTCAAACGCAAACAAGCTTCTAAGCCCACGGCACTTTTTCGGATGGGGCTAAAGGCTGGAGCTAACTTCACTTCGTTTCAAGATCGCGTTTGTCAGGCGGCAACCACTGCGGGTTGCCAAACTTATTTGAATCGAAGCTTCAATGGAGTTGGTTTTGAAGGTCGCGTTGGCTTTGGCTGGGACTTGGCTTATCAGCCCATTTATTTGGAAACGGAATTTGGGTATCTCCACAAGATGATCAACTTGGATTCGCCTTTGAAGGTGGTGCAAGTGCAACAGGGTGTTTTTTATCGCCAGAGAACTGGAAAAGATTCCCTTTGGAAGAACGGATTCCTTTTGGCGTTGGATACTCGCATTGCTAAAGGTGTAGATGGTGATCTGAGCTTTGCGGTTTTACCTGCTATTGGTTTATCTACTTTGGTGGAGTGGGGTGCTTTTCTGATTCAGCTGAATGTTTATCTGAGTCAGATTCGTGAATCGAACAATCATTGGAGCACTTCGTTCATTACTGGCCTGCGCTTTTGAAATAGAAAAGAGGTCCGAGGGATTAGCCTCGGACCTCTTGGTTAAAAGGTTAGTGTTCTAGTTTAGCTTATTGAAGCAAACGAAGAGCCATGCTTGTGTTCTGGTTGGCTTGAGCCAAGACAGATGTAGAAGCTTGAGTCTTCACGGTGTCACGAGCCAAGTCAGCAGTCACTTCAGCAAAGTCAGTGTCTTTGATACGAGATACCGCAGCAGAGAAGTTCTCGATAGAAACTTCAGTGTTGTTGATGGTTGATTGCAATCTGTTTTGCAAAGCACCCAAGTTAGAGCGGTTCGAGTTCAAGACGATGAGTGAGGAGTCCAATGATTCCAATCCGTTTTGGGCACCCTCTTTTGATGAAACGTCAATCCCTGACAATCCAAGTGAATCAAGAGTCACGTTGGTTTCGCCGGGGCTGTAGCTGATACGGTCAAGGAACTCATTGTTCTTAGTACCAATTTGGAAATCAAGCTTTTCGCCAGATCCGTTCAACAGGTTTGTTCCGTTGTACTCAGTACTTTGTGCAATACGTTCTACTTCTAGTTTTAATTGCTGTGCTTCACGGTCAAGGTATCCACGTTCTTTTTGTCCGATTGTGTCGGAAGCAGCTTGAACTGAAAGTTCGCGAAGACGGATAATCATGTTACCCACTTCGTTCATTCCACCTTCAGCTACCTGAACGAATGAAATACCGTCTTGAGCGTTTCGGCCAGCTTGTTTTAAGCTTCGGATGTTCCCGTTCAAGTTCTCACTGATCGCTAGACCAGCTGCATCGTCTGCAGACTTGTTGATACGTGAACCCGACGCGAGTTTTGCGTTTGAAGAGGCTAGAGTGCCTTGAGTATTTCTCAAGTTACGCTGAGCATTCACAGAAAGCATGTTTGTATTAATTCTCATTCCCATTTGTTAATCTCCTTCAAGTTTCAATAGTCACCTCCTTGGTAATTACCGTTTCATCAAGATTGCCGTCCGATGAAGGGTCTGGCCGTATTCCGTGGCCAATATTTGTTTTTTGTTTTTAGGTCGTTAGTTAAAAGTTAAAGTTATGGTTTTTTTGACTGCTATCATTTCAGGGTCTTGTTGGCCCCCTGAATGGAGCGTCCATCCCTAGTTGTCGAACTCAGTTGTTCGTTATGTCGTCCTGTCCTCCTTTCACTTTCACTTGTGCGACCCGGGAACATTTCTCGGGACCCGCTGCTTTCTATGTGCTAGCGGTAACACGTAGATCTGATCGGAATTTTGACGCCGCACTTTAGAAGAATCTTCAACAATTCCCGTAAGTTGCGGTGTGTCATGAAAATGCGGTGCGTAAAGTAATGGAAAATAAACAGCTTCATCACACTCCAGTGCTTCTTAAAGAGTTTGTTAAGGCGGCTCCAGAAGGCCGAAAAGAGGGTCTTTACCTCGACGTTACGGCTGGAGGTGGGGGTCATCTCACGGCGTTTTTGGTGGCAAATTTGGCGTGGAAAGCCGAAGCATGGGATCGTGACCCAGACGCAAAAGATCGTGTGCTTTCCGCATTGTCCGCAGCACCGTCCTCGGCACCGTCCTCGGCACCGTGTTCAGAGCGTTGTGAATTTGTTGCTCGCGATTTCGGTGCAGGCCCACGGAATACGGAAATTTTTTACGATTACATTCTCGCTGACCTAGGCGTTTCCTCTTTTCAACTCGACGACATGTCGCGAGGGATGAGTCTTCACTCCGAAGAAGCCCTCGATTTCAGAATGGACCCCACGAGTGGCCTCCCCTTCATAGATTGGCTGCAATCACTCGAAGAAAGAAAGCTCGCAGAAATTTTCTACCGTTACGGCGAAGAACCCAAGGCACAAGCTCTCGCAAAACACATGAAACAATGGGGCGCCGAAGCCTTCGTCAATGCAAAAGTTTTCGCCGACACCATCGCCCGCGGCCTCCGCTACAAAGAACCCAGCCGCCGTCACCCAGCCACCCGAGTCTTCCAATCCCTCCGCATCGCCATCAACGACGAAATGGGACAGCTAGAAAGCCTCCTAAACTGGGCCCCCAAACAACTCACCCCAGGCGGAAGACTAGCCATCATGACCTTCCACTCCCTAGAAGACCGAAGGGTCAAACACGTCTTCCAAGACTTATCCAAAACCGGCGAATACCAATTGATCACAAAAAAACCCATAGGCCCCACGGCTGAAGAAGAGACTCTTAATCCCCGCTGCCGAAGCTCCAAGCTCCGAGTCTTGCAGAAGCTATAGAGCGACTCCCTCTCTCACACACACGAGACAAGGCTGGTTCTACTGATATGGTTTGGCGGGGTTTAGAACTCACAGGAGAAAAGAGAAGCTCGACTCTATGAGCTTATCTACAACAACAGCACGCCATCCCAGAAAAAGGAGAGATTCTCTTTTCTCCTGTGAGTTCTAAACCCCGCCAAAACCCTTTCGTTCAACACATTGCACGAGAGTTAAATGGAGCATAAAATAATCATGTGGGGAAACACAGCAATCCAAAGTCCGACGGGCTCTTAAAACTCGTGCTCGTCATGGTGCTAGGCACTCTGAGTTTCCTACTCCACACATGGTTGCGCACCTCTGTTGTAACAACGAGTTTCGAGATCGGCGAATCACGCAAAATTTTGGGCCGTCTCGAAAACGATTTAGTAGCTCTCCAGTCGCTTCGTGAGAGAAAGATGAATCCGCAGCGTTTGCTTAGCCTTCGCGAAAAGTGGGCCGACCAAGGTGAGTTCTTTGTTGAGGCTCGTCCAGAACAAATTATGTTTTTACAAGAACCCGAAAGTGAGGAGCACCGTTAATGGGTTCTAAGTTTCGATTGATGTTTTTATTTGCGGGTTTCGCTCTCTGCTCGGCGCTTTTGATTTTCAGGGCGTTTCAGCTTCAGGTGGTTCCCAGTAAAAACGTTGAGCGCCTTGCTCAGAAACAGCTGAAAAAGACTATCGAGATTGTGGGCCGACGTGGAGCTATCCGAGACCGTCGAGGCCGTGACTTGGCCGTTTCGGTGAACACCTCTTCTATTTATGTGAATCCACATTTGGTTAAGAACATTCATTCGGCATCGAAGCAGTTGGCACAAATCACGGGAATGCCCCAAGGAAAAATTGCACAAAAAATTAAGGCTGCCCGCCGAAGAAAGTTTATCTGGTTAGATCGGCAGTTGGATCATGCTCAGCTTCAGCGCTTAAAGGCGATTGATTTAAAAAACATGGATGGGGTGGGTGTGTTGCCCGAGTATCGTAGGGACTATCCCAACTCCAGCATGGCGGCTCAGGTTTTGGGCTATGTTTCTATCGACGCAAAGGGATTGGCGGGTCTTGAATATTATTACGATGAACGGATGAGTGGTTCTAAAAAAACCTTAGAAGTTCAGCGAGACGCAAAAGGGCGTCCGATTTTTTCTCATCTGGATCAAATTCGTTTGGATGATATGAGGGGCGACGACCTTAACCTGACGATCGATGCGGCTCTTCAGTCGCGTGTGGAGCAATCGCTAGAGATGGCGGTTCAAAAACATGAAGCTGATTCTGCGCTCGCTATAGTGATGAACCCCAAGACCGGTGAAATTCTGAGCTTGGCGCATTTCCCTACTTTTGATCCCAACAAGGCTGGAAACTATTCTCTCTTTTCTCGAAGAAATCGTTCGGTTACTGACCCTGTCGAGCCAGGAAGTGTGTTGAAGCCTTTTGTTGTGGCTACGGCCATTGATAAAAAAATAGTGACTCCACGATCTCGCATTTCAGGTGGCGGTGGAAAAATTAAGATCGGGCGAAAAACAATCACTGAGTCAGACAAGAAACATTATTTCCAAACAATGACGATCCGAGATTTAATTCGTCATTCGAGCAACGTGGGTACGGTTAATCTCCAGAGGAAGATGGGATTCGAGGCCATCGCCGAGCGTTTCTTGAAGTTGGGGTTTAAAGAAGGAACGGGCATCGATTTACCTGCTGAATCGAGAGGTATTTTTCACATTCCATCTAAAAAACAAGAACTCGAAAGAGCAACAATTAGCTACGGCCATGGAATTGCTCTTACGCCCATGCAGATTGTAAGAGCTTGGTCTGTTTTTGGAAATGATGGATATTTGGTGACTCCAAAAATCATTAAGGGACCTACGGAGGAACCTGCCAAAGAACGCATTTTCTCTTCTTCAACAGTGAATCAAATGGTGAGCATGTTGGAAGATGTGGTTGCTGAGGGTGGCACGGGTGTGGAAGCAAGTGTGGATGGATATAAGGTCGCGGGAAAAACGGGCACCTCGTTGAAGCTTTCTGAAACCGGTGGTTATCAATCGGGGGCCTACTGGTCCGCTTTCGCGGGACTCTTTCCTTCGCGCAATCCAGAAATTGTCGTATACGTCGCTGTAGACAATCCGCGGAAAGAAGGAAAATATGCTGGTTCGGTGGCAGCTCCTTTGTTCTCGGATATTGCGAAAGCCTATTTGGGAGTTGGTTTGTCGCGCTTGAGCCCTGTTCGTGAAATTGCTTCAAAAGAATCTACCAAGCCTTCCTCCACTCGGGTGGCCGACAATGTTGGGCAGGCCTATGCCTCGATACAGAAAAAACTCATGCCTCAACTCGAGGGTCTCTCCTTAACTCAAGCGCTTCGTCTCCTGGAACAAGAATCCATGAAGGTTGAAGTGGAGTCAGTCGGACGCATTGTTGAGGACCAAATTCCTGAAGCAGGGTCATTGCTTAAAGACACCCAACGAGTGCTTTTAAAGTTAAAGGACTGAGCCGTGTTAGAAAATCTTGAGTTTGTTCGATTCCCTGAACTTTATTTGAAGAAAGATTTGAATCAGAAAAGATTGATCTGGGACACTCGTCAGTATGTCGATGAAGGGGCCGAAAGAGTTTATATCAACCCCTCATTGAGTGAGGAACTAAAAGAAGAGTTGAGAAAGCGTTCTCAATCCAAAGGGGGCGAAGTTGTTGAAACACCCGACGCCTTGTTTCAGTTAGGTCAAGATGTCTCGGAGTCGTTAAACTTTCCCTCTCTTAAACTCCGAGTTGTGGGAGTCACAGGCACCAATGGAAAAACTAGCACAGTAGAGGGATTGTCATGGCTGTATTCATCATTGGGGAAAAAGGTCCTTCAGATTGGCACACTCGGAATTTCTGTTTGGGACAAGGGTGATTCATTTGGAATGAGAAAGAGCTCGTTGCAGTCCGGATTCACAACCCCCGAGGCACCCTCTCTTCATCAAATTTTTTCGGACGCTGCGGCCAACGGCGTCGATGTTGTTGTTATGGAAGTGAGCAGCCATGCTTTGGAATTGGGACGAGTTGCGGGAATTGAGTTTGATGCCGCTATTTTTACGAATTTGTCGCAGGATCATTTGGATTTTCATGGAACTATGAAGGCTTATTCTGAGGCGAAGCAAAAACTTTTCAAAGTTTGTTTGCAGGAATCGAAGAAGACCAAGAAATTCGCAGTTTGTGCTGTTCCCGACGAGCTGAGTGCAGAATTTGCGAAGGCCTTAACTGAAACACTTGCGGCAATTCCTCATGTTATGGTGGAGCTCAACAAAAGTCTGAAAATAATTACTAATTCTATCGAAGGACTCTGTTTCGAGTGGAACGGGAAGACCTATCGGTCTCGTTTGTTGGGCATTCACAATGCTTGGAATTTGAGTTTGGCACTGGCTCTCTTGGAGCACGAGGGTTATGGCGTTGAATTGATGCAAAAGATGCTTCCGTTTTTTCCGGGTCCTGTGGGACGCTTGGAGCGGGTTGCAGGCAATTGTTTCGTGGATTTCGCACACACTCCCGACGCGTTGGAAAACGTTTTAAAGACGATCAAGGGATTTGCGGGTTCTTCGGGAAGAATTTTTTGTGTGATGGGATGTGGTGGCAATAGGGATCGAACAAAACGCCCGCTCATGGGGGCCATCGCAACAAAATTTTCGGATCGTGTGTGGATAACTAATGACAATCCACGTTTTGAAGATCCTGAGTTTATTGCCTCGGAAATTATTGGCGGCGTGCCAGAGTCTGAAAGATCAAAAGTTAAAATTGTTTTGGGTCGAAGCGAGGCCATTGTAGATGCCATAGGGAATATGGGGGAGAGCGACATTCTCCTCGTGGCGGGCAAAGGGCATGAGACCTATCAAATTGTTAAGGATGAGAAGAAACATTTCTCTGATCAAGAAGAAATTCTAAAGGTCTTAAAAACTCAATAAAACTTTATCTGCGGCTTTTGTGAATTGAGCTTTTGGTTTTTGAGGATTTAAAATGTTCCCCGCGATGACGAACTCATATTTCATTAAGAACGCTTCGGTCATTTTCCTAACAGGAAAAGTGGATAGTGCATAATCTCGAATTTGAGAAGCTTTGTAAAAATTGCCTTTGTGACGAATGGCCTCAGAGAATTCATTGTAGTCGCGACAGAGCGTGCCTACGCCTGAATCCTTGATGAGTTCTGGAGATGATCCATGAACTGAAGCAAGCACGGGCAAGCCCCGACTCATGGCAACGATGGGGGCGAGTCCAAAAGGTTCTGGCCAGAGGACGGGCCACAAAAAGGCATCGGTTTTGTCGTAGAGGGTGCAGCTCTCGGAATCTGTAAGCAATCCCATCCAATGGATTCTAGGATTGAAGGTGAACTTCCAGCCACCTCCAATGTAGAGATGGGCTTTCGCCTTTTGAGTGGCCTTGATGCATGATTTTAAGTTTTTAATTTTCCAAGAGGCTTTAGCGAGAAAGGAAAAACGATTCCATGTCTCGCTTTTAGGCGGTAGGGGAAGGGGGTAGTCATCATAGTCAATTCCATGATGTACGAAACACTTCGATCCGTGATTGCTGGCATGCGACTGAGATGAGAAGACTGAGTTTAAGGGAAGATCTTCGTTGGGTTGGGCGTTTCCCGCGATGTAACAAATATGAGGAACGGGTAGATCGTGAAGGTAGGGATAGAAAAGGTGAACAATGTCGGCATCCTCGGGAATGAGACTTCTCCATTCATCTGAATTGGCTGGGATGACCTTGATTCCGAATTCTGCCAAATGGCTATCGGGATGACCAAGTAGGGTCACCGTATGACCTAGTTTCACTAGATCCTTCATGAGCCAGACAATAAGACGTTCAATTCCGCCATATCTAGGGACTGGCAGCACTTTGTCGTGCTGAAAAACGATATGCATAAGTTCCTCATCATATCTTAACTTTTGAGTCGGATCTGCCGATATTACAATGAGATGAGTATGTTCAAGAGCAAGGCTACGCCTAGGCTTCTAGCTTTACGGATGCTGTCCCTGCTTTTGCTCGTCCTCGGAGGCTGCAAAGGCAGTGCTTTGGGCGAGAAGTTTTTTGATGGAGCACGTCACCAAGACGGTTTGGACACGGGAGTGGTTTATCTTTGGAAGCGCTCTCCTGCTGAAGATTCGGGCAATCCTTCTATCCTTTCTACCGAATATCTCGACAATCGGGTTCCCAAGACGGCGCTTCAGTTTTCAAATATTTTAGACACACGCGCTCCGATTCGTAGCAGTGATTTTATTGTTCAGTATGGCGATTTCAATGCGGCTGCTCCGATGTTTTTTACATGGGCGGGCACGCGTGTTCCTTGGGTCAACAAGACTCGAGAGTTTCGTGCCCTCTTTGCCTACTACCACACCAATCGGTTGATAAATTATGTGGATGGTTTGATCGCACAAGACTACTTGCCCTCTGATACAGCCAACGGATCGTACACTCTAGAAAATACCATCGCTTGGCGTTCCTCCGTATGTTCGGGCGGGGCGACTCAAACCAGCTCGGGACGTTCGTGCTCGGATCTCAATGAGCTTACGGGCGGCCCCGTTTTACCATTCTATGTTTCGGTAGATAACAAGAATCTTGCGAGCGGGGAATCTTCTTTGGCCACTGACACAGGATATTGTTCGATGTTCAACGTCGATTATCGCAGCAACGGAGAGCCTTATTGCTTAGCGCGTGACACCACGGCAACTTGGCCGACTCTTTGGAATCAGGGCTCTCTCACTCGCATGCTTTCCTTTTATAGAGACCGAGACGCCAATACGTTTAACTTCGTTGACGATTCGGATGTGATTGCTCATGAGATTGGGCATTTGCTCCAAGGAGCGGTGAATCCTGCTTTATTGGAAACTTCAGGCGGGACCAACCGTCAATTGGATGGAATCATTGAAGGCATGTCGGACTATTTTTCGGCGGCTTATCATCGCTCCAACCGTCTCACTCGCTACACGGTGAACAATTTGTATCCGCTATCGCCCGAATCTTATACGGGAGAGTTGCGTGGAGCTGAGCGAGATCCCTCTAATACTTTGTATTTTCCAAATGCCTACATTCCGAGCGCCCATTTACTTGGGCGAGTTCTGTCTGGAGCCTTTAATGACATTCGACAATTAGGTGTTCATTCTGGAACGGGAGTGAGGCGACTTCCCGGAGGAGCTTGCGAGAAAGTTGTCGGATGTGCGCTAGCTGATTTTGTCGATAGAGATGAAGATCCTTCGGAAAGAATCCCTTATGGAAGTGTGGCGGTTTCTGAGGAAACATCTTGGGACTTGTCGATGGCGCTTTTCTACCGAGCTTTTTATGCTTTGAGACAAGAATCATCGAGTGACGCTTTGGGCATCACCTTGCATGCCTTTGCTGCTGTCGTGGTTGAGCAGTGCGCGGCTTGGGCCACTTGTGAGTCCACCTTTGGAAGCGCGAATGTAGAAAGCATTATGAAAGATCGCGGCCTCTTGTCGACTCGACTTTTTAATCCTTCGATTCCAGCAACGGAGCAAGATGTGAAAGATGTGAATGTTGCGTCCGTGAAACACTTGGCTGATTTTGGCATCGTTGGAGTTACGGGCAACGAAGATTCTGCTCAAGACAATATCACGAGACGGTGGGGGATTACCGCTGATACAGAATTGGCGTGGATTCCTTATACCCCCGGTGGCTCTCTTCAGTTTGCAAACAATGATGGCATTCCAAGTCCTTGTGAAGTGGTGATTGTGTTTCCGAACATCACCAATAATTCAAATTTAAGAGAGTGGGGAGAGGCTCCTCCTGCTTTGCCTGGAGCAGGATGGCCTGCTTATCCAGGAGCTATTGGAAGTTGGATTCCGGGAGGAAACCCCGCGAACTACGTGGCTAAAAATAGAGGCGTAGACATTGCTGAGCTTTTTTATAAGATGGCCGCCACTCCCTCTAACTTTGAAAACTTTCAGCATCCCACAGTGGGCTTCATTGAACCTTTTCAGGGGGCAGACTCCGCCGATTGGAAAAGCATTCCTTATCTACAGGCGGGCGAGAACACTCAGCAACTTGCTAGCAATGCGTCTAGCCGTATCTATGGAACTTATCAGGAGCGTTTCTTTGATAAGAGCCAAAACGCTAAACCTGTATCGACAACTGTTTCAAAAGCATCGTTACGCTCTCAGGTAGGGTACATTTTGCGATTGCCTGATGAGGTGGAAGTGAAAGCCGGCATGACCTTCCAAATCAATTACCGAGTGGCTAACACCAAGGGCACTTATCGTGTCACTGAGGTGAACTTCGTTGATCACACTGATGAGGATAAGCCCATCTCTCAGAGCTCGATCTTCACGCAGCTTCTTGAAACCCAAGCGGGTGGAGCTGACTATTGTGAGTAGAGCTCTGGCTGCTTCTGACAATACTTAACGATAACTTAACTCGGTTAATCGATCTCATTTCGATATTCTAGGGTTACGGCGCTTAAGAAAGGGTCGCGGGCTGCCGATAAAGCCTTGAGATGAGAGGGAGTCTTAAAATGCAAACTCAGAAAAATATGCAAACTCAAAAGAAGAAGTTAAAAAAGGGTCAAACATCGGTGGAATATATTCTAATCGTGGGTCTACTTGTAGGCATCGTGATGATGTTTGGAACTCAGTTCAAGAAACGAATCAGTGGTGTAGTTGGCAACTTGTTTGGAAATATCGAATCCGGTATATCCGAGGCCAGCAAGCCGAGTAACTAAAATTAGCTGTTAGTTTTCGCTTTATACATTTTACGGGGGGCGTATGTGGAGATTTAGAAATAATTCTAAACTCGCCCCGGGTAAAAAGGGGCAAGCAGTCATAGAGTATGTGCTCTTGCTGATTTGTCTTAGTATTTTGTCTGCCGGCTTCACCAAGTTCGTGGGTGAAAATCTATTTTCTGCCGGACTTCAAAAAGATCGACTACCTAAAAAAGTATCAAACTGTCTTTCCCATGGAAAGGGTTTGCAATGTCAATAGATGCAAAAAAGGGCCAAACCTCGGTTGAGTATCTTTTACTCGTGGCACTCGTCGTGGGTGTTTCGTTGGTTGTGTCTAAAGTCTTCGCTCCTGGTTTTATGGGAGCAGTTCAGCAAATCGTAACATCGATACAGGACGAGGCTTGGACGGGTGGAGAAAAGTCGGCCAATGATGCGCGTCCCTATCAAAATTACTATTCGAACAACAAGGGAATTTGTATGCACACTGATAAGGCGGGCTCATGCAATTGAAGAGTCGGCGTGGCCAGAGTGTGGTGGAATTTGTTTTCGTTGTGATCATTTTTCTCAATCTTTTGGTTGTCACCTTCAACGCGGTTATGGGCTTTGCTGTTCAGCAGTACATTTCTTACGCCACCTTCATGGCTGCGCGAGCTTACCAAGCGTCGCAAGCAACTCCGGAACTACAGGCCGATTTCGCGAAAGCTACACTCGATAGTTATTTGTATTTTGGTGGATCCTCGGAAGGCACTTTTCGTTTTCCTGGTTACAACAAAGTTTTAGCTCGAAACATCACGATTGCTTTTCCCGGAACAGGGGGCAATCTTCCTCCTTACGGACAAACCCAGCCCAAAGAGGGGACAAAAATTGAGGTGAACTTCAAAGTCCCGCTGTTTCAAATGCCACTTCCTGGCCTAACGGCAGAGTTGATGTGGGTTCCTTTGAAGGCGACAAGTTATTTGGGTAGAGAGCCCACTCGAGAAGAATGCAAAATCTTTTTTCAAAATTTCTACAATTACTACAAGCGAGGGGGGGGTGATTTATCAGCCGGTATGTACGACAACAACTGTTAAAAAAAGTGTCAAATCACTCCAAGAAGCGCGGACAGGCTATCGTGGAGATCTTGCCGGCCGTGATGATCTTCGTGGTTGTGCTGATGGCAGGCCTTGCTTACTTTCGAGTTATGAGAGCGGCTGTTTTGCGGCAAGAGATTGTTCGCAATGCCATGTTTGCCACTATTCACAACAGTGGAACTCTCAC
>Ga0163144_10021390_pt1 | contig 12862 bp, 9 predicted proteins | sample OliLak19BULKMAT1_FD_123175 | JGI IMG/M metagenome (GOLD analysis project Ga0163144, IMG submission 123175) | Freshwater microbial mat bacterial communities from Lake Vanda, McMurdo Dry Valleys, Antarctica - Oligotrophic Lake LV.19.BULKMAT1 | ecosystem: Environmental > Aquatic > Freshwater > Lake...
CTCAATGTCGCTGATCAAGTGAGTCTGGCGCTTCGCACTGAAACCGACGCGCAAAAACACGTTCATGCCATCACAGACCGTGCTACCCATCACGCACATTTCAGTGCTGATGACACCCGTGCCGCGCACGAAGCCACTCTCATCGAGCCTGTTTTCATGGAAGCCAACTTAGGTGCTGAACGCCGCAACTACATTGAGTTGATTCAATACATCTATGCGCAAGGCATGACAGTGGGAATTCGTCCCATCATGCTCGTCGATTACAGGGCTCGTGAAAAAGACCCAAGCGTGTGGCATGGCAACATTCGTCCACGCAACGTCCAAGCTTGGTTCGATTCCATGCGCACTTACCTCGACTTTTACGTCGGAGTTATCCGCGCCGTGAACCGCCAAAATATGATTGTCACAGAATTCACCGTAGCTGCAGAACTTTACAGCATGACTGTTGGAACTGAGTTGATCTGGCCCGAACAGCCCTACGGCTTTCCTCGTGAGTGGACAATCCTTATTACTGACATCAAAGAAAAGCTAAAGCGTTCGGCTGGCGATCAAGTGCGTGTGATGTATGACATCAACTACACCGACGCGAGTGAAAACGACGACGGAACTGGCGCTTCCGGTGGTGAGTTGGAACGTTGGAGATACCGCCTTGTCGATCTAGGGCCTGGCTCTGACCTTTACGAAACCAAACCAGAAGTGAGAACCGCTTGGACTCAGTTGAAAGACTTGTGGGATGCCGTCGACGTGGTTGGAATCGACAATTACCGTTCTTTATCTCCACGTAACTCCTCTTACCCCTCTGATTTCAACGGCTTGGTTTCTCATTTGGGACGCTTGGCTGACCAGCACGCCCGCGATATCGACAACACACTTTTTGATATCGAAACCGCTGTGGGTTACCCCAAACAAGTTATTCTCAAAGAGATCGGCTACAAATCTTGCACCGGTTGTTTCACCGACCCTTTCTCCTATGACGATCCCCGCCTTGAAGTGAACATCATGCACCAAGCGGCAGCCTACCAAGCAGTTTTCAACGCTTTCGTGAAACCCAAATGGTCTTGGTTTATGGGCATCTCTTTCTGGGACGTCGGAACCAATCCCTTGAGAACGGGAGCTAACGATCCAGGATTCGCTCCTATCGGAAAAACTCTCACTGAAGATGTGATTCGCGCAGGTTGGGAAAACTAATTTGATGAAATATTTTTCTTTCTTATTATTGGCTCTTTTTGCTACCAATGCATTTGCGCTGGCTCCGGCTGCTCGTGAACACATTTGGTTTGTCGACTCTTGTACCCAAGAGCCCACATCTATGGTTTTGCGTGATTGGATGGAGTCGACTCAAGAAAGAGTGATTGGAGGCTCTCCAGGCTCAGGTCCGAACTATCGTACTGTTCTCCCTCGAGTGTCTTTAAAAATTCAACTCACTGATCTCGATGCTTCTGAAAAATTCTATTTGAAAGTCGAACTTCTTCAACAGGATGAAAACGACATTCAAGAAAGAGTGATCAAAAAACTTGTCGAGAAAACAAAAAAAGCCAACTCAAAAGGTGAGTATTCAGACCTTCTGAACAATTGGTCTTTGCCTTTGACTCTATCCACTCCTGCAGGTCGTTTGATTGCTCGGGTGACGTGGGCTCAAAATGGCCGAGGCGGAGTTCGTAGCACTTCACTCCTTTGGAGAGACAATCCTGAAGATGTGGTTCAAATTGATCCTAAAGCCTCGTGCTTCTGGCAAGGCCCCGTTCTTTTCCGTTCAGGTTACCGCAGTAACAACAACGCTGGACTTATGACTATTACTGAACGTCAGTATCTCTATAGAAACTATGGCGACAGAGCGGGAATTGACCTCGGATTCAATGCCGAAGAATTTGGTTCCTATTATCAGCTCAATCGAGATAGCCTTTCAGAAAACGACATCAACGCTCTCAAAATGGATCGACCTTTCCAAGGTCTGCTCCCCGGTGGTGTGGGTGCTTGGTTTACAGCAAGTACACGTTTTGAAGAAACCCGCCAAGACACTTTAAGTCTCTTTAGAACTTATCTTCTCTCAGCAGGGGAGGGCGGCTTTTACGTGGGACGTGAAGTTTTTGCTCGATTCACTGCGCGACGCTATTGCCTCTCCAAGGTGCGTGCTTCGCGACGTTCTTGTCAGGTTTGGCGCTTGTGTGAAGAGGGTGAGGCCGACATTGGTTTCATGGACAAAGGTTTTACGATTGTTCCTCCAGATATGGTGAATGATCCTGTTGCGACCCGCAACTTTGTTGAAGCATGGCAAAGCCTTCAAGAAACATGCGTAGAGAGCCCTCTAAACACTACGAACTTCAAACGTATTTCCCAGCCCAATCTGGACCCACAAAACAATGAACTCCCTGTGATCTATTTCAGGGGTCGATAAAAAAGGATGAAAATGATGTTTAAATTTCAAACCCTATCTCTAATTTGTGTTCTTTCTCTTTGTGCTCAAGGCGCTTTTGCTAAAGGCGGAGAGGCTCCGGGGGGTTCCAACCCAAACCCGTCTCCTTCAAATGGCACTCTTCGCACAGTGCTCACTCCCTCTGAAGTGGAAGTGAGCAAGTCCAACCGTATGGCGGGCTATAATGATTCGTCTTACAAATGTGAAAATCTAAAAGGCACACACGCTGGAAACAAAGTTACTTTCAAGGTTGATGCTTCTGGCGGTGCAGGTGGATACAAACATCTTTTGAGTTATCAGTTGAGCAGTGACTTCGCTTTCCAAGAAGAAGCTGTTGGACCTGTTCAAAAAGAAGAATCACGTTTTGGTAATGGTACAATCACCATCACCCTTCCTGAGCTTGATGCCCAAGTTCCTTTTGTTGATGTGTCTTTCTTTCTCTACACTCAGGACAAGAATGGAAATACTGTTACTGACTTGAAACAGGTTCGAGTTTCAAGAACAGTTCTCCTCACTAGAAGTAACAATGGCATTCAAAAGGCTAAATCGTGCTACGAGCGTTATGAGGCCTACTTGGCTTCTCCCGGACTTGTTTCCAACGGTTCTTCCAACACCAGTCGTCTTGAAATTCGCCAAGGTGTTGATCAAATCTGGTCGAGCAACAAGGGCTGGCAGTTCGGTGTCTATGTTTCTCCCTTTAGCTGGGTAGGTCTCGGCAGTCTCTTGGCCCTGAACTATTCCTACTTCCAAAACAAATCTAAACAGGTCACAGAAAGCACTTATGTGTCTGCTAACTATGATCTCGATCCGGGCGATTACCTTCAGGTTTATGTTCAGCCCACTCGCTATGTAACGGCCTATGACGCTGAAGTGGTGTCTCCTTGTGGCGACGTTAAAAAGATGGAAGGTGCTTACTTGTTCCAGTGGTGGGCATTCTCCTACCATGTTTACCCTGTGAACCCATTTGTCGACGAAAACCAACCCGACACACGTCTGGTAGGGGCTCCTCCCGCTAACACTTGCGAAGAAGCGGTCGATGGCGCACGTTTCACTCGTACGAACTGAGTTAAATATGAAAATTTTCAAACATTTTTTTGTTCTATCGGCAGTCACGTTAGGTTTGGGTTTTGAAGCTCAGGCTTCTCAACTGAGTGCGTCTGTGTATGAGCGTTTTTATACTCCCTCTTCCTATTCGTTTGGAAGTGATGGGGCTTCTCGCATGCGCCGTGACCTATATGATCGTGGCTTTCAACGCTTTACGGCTAATTTGCGTTTGGGTTATTCAGAAAATCATCAACAGTTCTTCTTGCCTAAACCACGCACGAGTCGCTCAGGGGTCGAAGACCTTTTGATCGGAGCCGTTCATGATGAAATGACAGTGGTTCTTCGTCCCGTAGTCGTTGAAGACACTTCCTCAGAGGTTTTGAAGCCCAGAATGGATGCCATCGAAACAAATGGCGAGATCGATCGTTTGGTTGATAGCTTGGGTCGGTATTTTGCGGTTTACGCAGGGATTTTACGTAAACATGATTTAGAAGAGTTTGTAATTCCCTCTCAATTGGGATTTCTACTCACTCCCGAAGGTCTGCCTAGTTTAAATTCATTGGCTCGCTCGATCCGAATGCGATCAGGGTTCACTCGATTTCATTTGAGTTTGGAGCTGAGTACCGACGATGTGTTGGTTTTGATGCAAACACGCGATCTTGTCGGTGAGTCCGAGTTCGAAGGACTCCTTAAACCGTTTTCACGATTGCGTCTCTTTCTGCCCGATTCGATGGGTATCCAGTCTGAGCGGGGCTATTCGGCGCTCGAATATAGAATTCGTTCAACTCGTGCTTCGCTCGAAGCCTTGCTTCCTAATCGCGAATATGTGCTTTCAAGTGTGACTCTTCCTTCTTGTGAATCGTTTGAAGTGAAGTCCGAAGGACGCGTTGATTGTTTGGGAAATTCACGAACTCTCGATTCTGAATTGCAAGCTCGAAGACTCAACGACTACCTCACTTTACAAAAAAGTCTGAGTTCTGATTTGGCGTGGGCTTACTTTGAAGTGAATTACGGATTAACTGATGTGGAACCCGAGTCGTGGAGTCCCTTTTCTGAATTCATGTTTTGGAACCTCTCAACTCGAAAAATTCTTGAAGATTTTTTGAAAGACGAATTTCCCAAAAATGAAAATGGATCTGTGGGAGAACTTCCTTGAATCGATTCCTAAAAATTTCGAGTTTTTCATTGCTTTGGACTTGCTTGGTTTCGCTCAACGCACACGGTTTTGTAAAAAATCGTGCGTGCGTGATCTATGACCAAGCCAATGCCAATGATCTTGTTGGGAACATTCATGCTCACATGCTCGAGAATCTTTTGGGAGCTTTCCCGGAGTGGTCGGTCGTAAAGATCAAAGCTCAGGACGAATCCTTCAAGAGTCAAATTCCCAGCTGTGCTGTGGTGTTTTATTTGGGAACTCACTTCAATGAAAAATTTGCCTCTGATGATGTGACCAAAACTTTGGTTGAATTCAGTCAGAAACGACCTTTGGTTTGGTTCCATTACAAAGCGGACCAGTATGCAGTGGCTTATCAGGAATTGTATCCTAATAAAGCATTGGGCTTTGGAGTGGGCGGCATTCTGCAAATGGATGCAGCACCTTCACCTAAAGAGCCGGACGGTGGTTTCTTCCGTTACTTTGAATACAAAGGGGAAGAATTTCAGAAAAATATCCGATGGGATCGGGCTCAAGCTCGTATCACAGCGAATCCTGAGATTGCTGATATTCAACTTCAGTCGCCCACACCTTCATTTCTAAAAATTCATTCTTATGCCCGTCATTCTAAGAATCCCGAACTCCGCAAGCCCTACGTCGTAGAAAGAACTTTCGAAGAGGGCGGTGCCTTTTGGTTATTTTCTGACTCGCCATTCTCTTTTGTCGACTATGGCGATCGTTATTTTATTTTCTGTGATTTGTTGTGGGATATCCTGCGTATTCCCAATCCACCCTCAGGCCCACTAGGCGCACTGGTGCGCTTAGAAGATATCAACCCCAGTATGAATCAGTCTCATGTCCGATGGGCGGTGGATTATTTGGCGGGCGAGAATGTTCCTTTTTCTGTGGCAGTGATTCCTTATTTTAGTAGTCCGACGGGACGCTATAGTCCTGACAAGAGACCACTTTATAAACCAGCTGATGATTTCCCTCAGTTCAAAGGAACTTTGCGCTACCTCAAGGCTCGCAAGGCTGACTTTATTATGCACGGAGTGGCCCATCAGGTTGGCCGTATCATCAGTGGTTATGACGGAATTTCTGGATCCGATTATGAGTTCTGGCTTTATCCTGAAAACACTCCTCTTCCGATGGACTCTTCGGATTGGGTCCTCGATCGCCTAGAGCAGGGCGAGGCCGTGTTTGATCGTTTGAATGTGAAGCCCGTTGCTTGGGAAATTCCTCACTACGCTGCAAGCGTTTTGGACTATCATCTGTTCGGAAAACTTTTTGAATGGAACTTTCACCGCCCCATCACCTTCATCAACGAAGTGGTTCGTGAAAGTGAGCTCAAGCCTGAACATCGTTTATTCGAATGTAAATCTGACAAGTGTCGTAAAGAGCGTCGTATCGCCGCTTCTAAATTGAGTGTTGAGGCCGATTATCGCGCCTTCGGCGGACAGATTATCCCTTACCGAGTGTTCAAGGACAACTATGGGCAAGGAATCATTCCTGAAACTTTAGGAATGATCGATTACCTCATGTACCCCGGATACACTTGGCGCCCCGTCGGTCGACCTGCGGATTTGATTCGTCGAGCGAAACAGCTTCGAGCTGTCAGAGGATCGTTTGCTTCATTTTTCTGGCACCCGTCGCTGTTAGATCCCAAGGCTCGTTATTACGAAGAGAACCCCGGTTCCTATAAAGAAACCGACGGCGGAAAGAACACTCTTCGCGAGACCATTGAGGGCATCAAGGCACTTGGGTATGAATTCAAAAGCATTTCCGATTGTAAGCTCTTCCCGCGAGCCGATTGCTCTAAGTAGTCGCTCAAACAAAAGGAACTTAAATCTTAGAGACCCACGTAGAGCCAGAGAAGAACTCTGAAATCTTCGATGCGCCCTTTGGGGTCTTGTAGGGGCCATCGGTAGACATACTGAGGCTCAATGTTGATTCCCACATTTTTGGAAAACGGAATTTGCACGCGCAATCCGGGTTTGATGTCGAAGTAGCGGGCGCCTGCAAAGTCTTCGGCATCATATGAAAGATTAGCACTCACAAGAGGGAATATTCGAAAATTGCCTGTTTCAAACAATAGGTAGCGCAAACGGTTTTGAATGTTGAAGAAGGTGTTTTCGTGGCGATGAATGTAGAGAAGTTCGGAGTAAATTTCGTTGATGAGTCGGTGGGCTACTGGAATTTCGTGGTAGGTGATTGTTCCGAATTGCATGTCAAAGCCGGAACGGTCGATGTTCTCGACCAGATCCCATGAGTAACCCGCCGAAAGAGTGAGACGCACTCCGGGGAATAGGGATACGAGGTCAACGCCGGGGCCAACGAAGACGTAGTTGTCGTTGTAAATGTTTGTTCCGCTTTCGAGAAGCGTGCGCGAGTCGGCACCGATGCGGCTGGTGAGGTAGAGTTCGGTTGAGGGAACGGCATTGTGTCTCATTCCAGCGCGAGCTTTGAGGCTTTGGGCCCAAGTCTCTGCTTCCTTGAGATAGACGGATTCTCCGTAGACATCATAGAAGGGTGACCACTCTGCTTTTGCAGGAGTGCTCAAAGCAGCGGTGAGAGTGATTAAAGATAGAGGAAGAATTCGAGAGAAGACTTTCATGGAAACTGTTTTCATAGTTAGTTGTTTATCAAATGAATGGGAGAGAATCATCAAATGAATCAAAATGAAGTGGCGGCGCTTAAGGACAAGACTCTCTGGATCATGTTGGGCACACGTCCTGAGGCCATCAAGCAGATTCCTCTCTATCAAGAAGCCGTGAAACGTTGGGGCAAAGAGCGTGTGGCTCTTGTGAACTCCGGGCAGCACCGTGACCTTTTACAGCAGGTGCTCGACACTTTTGAGGTTGAGCCTGATGTGGATTTGCAAATTTTCAAGGGAGGACAATCTTTAGCCGAGATGTCGGCTTCATTGCTTCTCCGTTGTCGTGAGTTGTTTCAATCTGTAAAACCCAAAACTCTTATTGTTCAGGGAGACACCACAACGGCGGCTCTCTTGGGGATGGCTGCTTTTTACGAGGGAGACATTCAGATCTGTCACAACGAGGCAGGGCTTCGCACGGGTCAGATACGCAACCCTTTCCCTGAAGAATTCAATCGTCAGGTCTTAGGACGTATTGCCACTTATCATTTTGCACCTACGGAAAAGGCCAAAGAGCGTCTTTTGAGTGAAGGTGTCGATGCTTCCTCTGTTTTTACGACAGGCAACACGGGCATTGATGCTTTGTTGAAAGTGCAAGACATGGGGGCTCCCCACTCTTTGGAAACCCTTTTGGCTGACAAGAAGCCAGAGCAGGGACTTGTTCTTATGACGGCACATCGTCGAGAAAATCAGGGCGCAAGTTTTGATGAATGGTTTGGTGCTTGGGCTGAGTTTTTGAAATCTCATCCTGATGTGTATGTTTTGTATCCTCAGCATCCCAATGATTTGGCGAAGGGCGCGGCTGAAAAGTATTTGAAGTCTTTGCCCAACGTGAAGCTGTGTTCTCCTACAGATTACAAAACAACATGCCACTTGTTGAAGCAATGTGCGTTTGTTGTGACAGATTCGGGCGGATTGCAGGAAGAGGGATCGAGTCTCGGAATTCCTGTTGTGGTTTGCCGTCAGACGAGTGAGCGCATGGAAGCGGTTGAGGCGGGGTATTCTCGTCTGGCTGGAAGTGAAACTAAACGCATTCTCGAAGCTTGCGAGTGGGCTTATGGTGAGTGGAAGGCTAACCTAGGAAAAGAACGAGTCCTAAGCTGGCCTTTTGGGCGCGGCGATGCCTCGGTCAAAATTTGTAACGAGATCGAACGACTCAAGCTTGTTTGAAGATTCAGCTAACTAGACCTCTCAATTTGTTCGCAGTTTTGACGATAAGAGTCTTATGGACTCTTATTTTCCTTGGATCATGGTGGGCGTGAGCGGCTTGGGACTTTACACCGAGCACCTTCTTCGAGAGCTTCATGCCCGCTGGCAGGAAGCTGTTCAAAACGGTCATCCTCGTGCCCAAAACTATCCATCTGAGCTTCTCGAGGCGTTCTGTGAGCGTATGGCTTCCAAAAAAATGCACCTCTGGGTCTTTGTGATTGTGGGAACCTGCTGGGGTTTGATCGACCTTCTCTAATCCGTTTGGTGGCTTTGAGCCGCCGCATCAAAAAAAGTTAAACGACTCTCATGCAGTTTTTCGTGTTGTCTATAAGTATGTATCCATATGCCAACTCGACAAAAGCTCCGAACTCTTTGCCTCACCGGTGGTCCGGGAGCAGGCAAGACCGCTGTAGCGGATGTTATCAAACATGAGTTTCAAAGCAAAATTTACGTTCTCCCTGAGACGGCTTCGTTGCTTTACAACGGAGGATTTCCTCGTGCTGAGAACGACGAAGAGTTGAAACGAGTCCAGGCGGCTATCTATCACGTGCAACGTCACGCCGAAGCTTTGGCGAAAGTGAAACAAAACAAAGCGCGCATTCTTGTGTGTGATCGTGGAACTATTGATAGTGCAGCTTATTTCCCTGGAGGCCTTTCTAAGTTCTTGAAGTCGGTCGAAACTAACCTCGAAAAAGAACTGGGTCGTTATGACATTGTTCTTCACATGGAAACACCTCCCGCAAATATGGGCTACGATTTTTCGAACCCTGTGCGTACAGAGAGCTCTAAAGAAGCTCTTGAACTAGATCAAAAAATTCAAAGCGTGTGGAAGTCACACCCCAATCGAATAGTAATTCGAAGCCGAGAGTCCTTTTTAAATAAAGTGACCGAGGTGGTAGAAATCATTCGTAGAGAACTGGAAGAGTAGGTAGATCGTATGGGCATCAAGCTAGTTATTGTCGAGTCCCCAACAAAAGGTAAAACGATTAAAAAGTTTTTGCCGAAGGAATATGTGGTTGAAGCAAGTTTTGGTCACGTGCGTGACTTGCCCCAGTCGGCTGCCGACATTCCCGCTAAACTCAAATCGGAAGAGTGGACTAAGCTCGGCGTGAACGTCGAAGCCGATTTTGATCCGCTCTACATTATTCCTAAAGACAAAGCCAAACGCATTCGCGAACTCAAAGAGCTTGCAAAAGATGCGGATATTATTTACCTAGCGACGGACGAAGACCGCGAGGGAGAATCGATTTCGTGGCACCTTCTTGAGGTGTTGAAGCCCAAAGTGCCCGTGAAAAGAATGGTGTTCCATGAGATCACCAAGTCGGCCATCGAAGCCGCTTTGAAAAACACGCGCGATCTCGATTTGAAACTGGTTCGTGCTCAAGAAACCCGTCGTATTATGGACCGTTTGGTGGGTTACACACTTTCTCCACTCATTTGGAAAAAGATTGCTTATGGGTTGTCGGCAGGGCGCGTTCAATCAGTAGCTCTCAAACAAATCGTTGATCGTGAACGCGAACGCATGCGTTTCGTGAAGGCTGAATACTGGGACTTGAAAAGTGAATTCTCTAAATCTAGTGAATCCTTTGAAGCGCGCCTCGTGAGTGTTGGTGGCAAGCGTGTGGCCAGTGGTAAAGATTTTGAGGAGACCACGGGCAAACTGAAAAAAGACAAAGACGTTCTTGTTTTGAACGAAGCTGAAGCTAAAAAGCTCGTTGAAAAAGTTAAGACTGCTGTTTTTGCGGTGACTTCGATTGATGAGAAGCCTCTCACTAGCCGTCCTTCTCCTCCTTACATCACTTCGACACTTCAACAGGAAGCCAACCGTAAACTAGGTTGGGGTTCTCGCGATACCATGCGCACGGCGCAGCAGCTTTATGAACAAGGTTTCATCACCTATATGCGTACCGATTCTCCTTCGCTTTCTAAACAAGCCTTGGATGCGGCTCGCAGTCAGGTGAAAGAACTCTTTGGAAAAGAATATCTTTCCGATGAAGTTCGCCAATACTCTGCAAAAGCGAAGGGCGCTCAAGAGGCTCACGAAGCGATTCGCCCAGCGGGCAGTGACTTTGTTCATCCTAAAGATACGGGTTTGTCGGGGCCTCAACTCAAGCTCTACGAACTTATTTGGAAGCGTACACTTGCTTCTCAAATGGCGTTGGCTCAAAAGCAATCCATGACCATCAAGCTCGAAGCCAATGGTGCCGAGTTCAGTGCTAGCGGAACGCGCATTGTGTTCCCTGGATACATGCGCGTCTATGTTGAAGGATCTGACGATCCCGACGCGGCTCTTGAAGACAAAGAGGTGATCTTGCCTCAGTTGAAAGTCAAAGAGACTGTGAAGAGTGAAAAAATCGCAATTGATGCTCACGAAACCAAAGCACCTTCTCGTTTTACAGAAGCTGCTTTGGTTCAAGTTCTTGAGAAGGAAGGAATCGGTCGTCCGTCGACTTACGCTTCTATTATCAGCACCTTGATTGATCGTAGCTACGTCAGCAAAAACGGAAATGCGCTCACTCCTACCTTCACAGGACTCGCAGTGACTCAGCTTCTTGAAAAACATTTTGGAGAACTCGTTGATGCGGGCTTCACTTCAAAAATGGAAGCCTCACTGGACGAGATTGCCGGTGGTGAATTGGATCACTTGCCCTATCTTAAAGGTTTCTTCTCAGGCAAGACAGGACTCATCGCTCAGGTTGAACAAAAAGAAAAGAAAATCGATGCCGACGAAAGTCGTTCTATTGATTTGGCTCACTTGAAAGGCATCGATGTGAAAGTGGGACGCTACGGCGCCTACATGATCAAAGCCGCCAAGAGTGGAAAAAAGAAAGACGAAATCCACGCGTCGATCCCTGAAGCCATGGCTCCTTCTGAGTTGTCACGGGAACAAGCCGAAGAGCTTATGCGCGTTGCTGAAGAAGGCCCCAAACCTTTCGGAACCGATCCTAAGAGTGGTAAATTTGTTTATCTCTTAACGGGTCGTTATGGTCCTTACTTCCAATTGGGCGAGCAAGAAGAAGACAGTGAAGAAAAGCCTCGTCGCGCGCAGTTGCCCAAAGGGAAATCACCTTCGGACGTAACCATGGAAGATGCGTTGATGTGTTTGAGTTTGCCAAGAACACTCGGTCTTCATCCAGACACCAAGAAGCCCGTCAACGCGGGCCTCGGCCGATTCGGTCCTTTCGTAGTTCATGACGGCGATTTCCGCTCTCTCAAGAAAGACGACGACGTCTACACCGTGACCATGGCACGCGCTCTAGAGCTTCTCTCCGAAGAGAAAAAAGGTCGTGGTGGAAACAAACTCGTACGCACCGTGTGTGAGCACCCCGTTGACAAAAAACCCGTAGATATTTACGTAGGCCGCTATGGCCCCTACGTTAAACACGGAAAGATCAACGCCACCGTGCCTAAGGATCTCGACCCTGAGAAACTCACACAAGAACAAGCTCTCTCATTGTTAGCCTCTAAGGGCGGCAAGGTAGCTAAATCTGGCGGCAAGAAATCTGCTCCCAAGAAGTCTGCTCCCAAAAAAGCTGCTGCAAGCAAAGCTCCTAAAGGCAAACCCAACATGGGAACAAAAAGAGTCGTGCGTGCCAAGTCCAAAAAGTCCAAAGCCGTCACCGCCTCAAGAGCCAAGAAATAGGTCCCGAAACTTTTATAGAATGAAAAAGCCAAAGGCCGGTCTTCAAAAAAGTAACTCAGTGAGCGCATCTAGCGAAGCGCATGCCTCACTGAGTTACTTTTTTGAAGACCGGCCTTTGGCTTTTACGTATTTCAATATTTGCTGATGACGTCTTTGCCCCTTGGACTGCATATTGCATCTACTCCCATAGGCCGCCTCCGATAAGATGTTCTTCTCGACTGAGCTGGCCTTCAGAGGAGCGCACACAATGAGCAATCATTTAACCCCAGACCACAAAACACCCAAAACTACCAAGGACAAAGATAGTTGGAAAAAATTACCCGCGAGTAAAAAGAAATCTAGAAAAAATGTCTCATCGAATTTGTCCCGTAATGAATCTGAAGAGATGATTGCAAAAGTTGCTGGGAACCCACTTAAAGAAGAGGAGTATCAATATCGAGGAAGTGAAGCTGGTCTTGACGTTGATCCTCATGTTCTGCAGGCTACTTTTCAAACCTCGCGTAGCTTCACTCATGATCTAGATGAAAATGATGAGCAGCAAAGGTCCGTAGCATTTACCATTGCTGGAGTTTCCAGAGAAGAAGTAGATTCAGCTGAGAATCCCGACCTCGATCGTGAATTTGCCTTGGAGCAGGAGGCGACTCACGAAACGATATCAACTAACCACGCGCTAGAGGTTTTCAATGAGGCCAATGATGACGATCTTAAGTTGGTACCTGAGAGCATCAGCAGGGCTAGACCCGATAA
>Ga0163144_10021391_pt1 | contig 12862 bp, 7 predicted proteins | sample OliLak19BULKMAT1_FD_123175 | JGI IMG/M metagenome (GOLD analysis project Ga0163144, IMG submission 123175) | Freshwater microbial mat bacterial communities from Lake Vanda, McMurdo Dry Valleys, Antarctica - Oligotrophic Lake LV.19.BULKMAT1 | ecosystem: Environmental > Aquatic > Freshwater > Lake...
TAGCTAGCTGTTTAGTTTCTCAAAGTGTCAAAATGTCAACTCGTGAGTCGCAAATTGTCTTCTTGGTCACAAAAAGTAAGATGCCCATCAAAAACTAAGCTGAGAAAAAGCCTAGTGATCAGAGACTCAACATAAACAGCCAGGTCGTCTTTTTGCTGGAACGGGGCCACTACAACGGCCTCGGGGCTGTACGTTTCTGCATCCCCTGCAGGGGTTAGCGCTACTTCAAGGGCACGGGAACTGTTTGTCTAATCCGTAGTGTTATTTTGATCCATCCTGTACGTAAATTCCTTGGTGAGTAAGACGCGCTGACGCGATAAATGGGAGGGAAAGGTGTTTGCTACAGTCACCTCCACCATTGGCACAAGATTTTTCGCTGCCAACGATTCGTCCGGCTGTCCTGCCTGAGGATAGAAAAATCGCTTGGACTGCAGTGGCACGGATGTCGATTCAATCGCCGAATCCAGCCAACAATCGAGATACAACATGGAAACATCGATGTACGTCTTGGATGAATCCCGATTTGCGACATCTTCGGGATTGGCTCCCTGGCTTAACACTACGGAATCTGGTGACCCGTCGTCGGCTACGGCTCTCTGCAACGGCTTCCCGTATTCCAAGCAGGCATGCTTTTTCAACAACTGGAGGTCATTTCCTGCTTGCTGTCGCGCCTTCTCCAATATGCGAGGGGGGACACGACACACACAAGGCACATTCCACTCGAGAAACGATGGAATGGTCGTGCTCTGAAAGCTAGCAGGCTTGTGGCCGGAAATGGCAACCAAAACATAGAAAGGTCTAGCTTTCGATTCTTGTATCTCGGTCTCTTGGGTGGGCGATCCCGGTTCGTCCTGAACAAGCAGCAAGAGCTTTTCTGCTAGCCTTGTCATCTCCAAACTAAGACTAGCACACACCCTGCGTAGAGCGGTCTCGTCTTCAACGTGGCGTTTTCTAATTGCTACATTCTTGCCGCTGAAGCTCCGTCCATGCTCCAAGCTGAGGCTCCCGTGATCACTTAGAGCATCCATCACTGCTCTCAAAAGGTTTTCGAGCCGCGAATACGCAATTTCAGCCATGCCGTCTTCCTTGAGGTAGCAATTCACCGCATCCTTTGCGATTGCGCTCAGCTTTGTGCACATTGTGCAAAGTGTAGGTTGTTGAAGCCTCCCACTTGTCGAGCGCGCGCCTTGGGAATCTAAGATTCCGTTAGGTTCGAGGAATTCATCGGCGAATGCCATCACTGCTGAATTCCCCCTGTCTGGAAAACCCTTGTCTTCACCGACTGTCGACAACCAAGTCGATCTTCTTTGGTCTGACCACAGCAAGAAACGGGTCGGCCTCCAAACGTGCTCAAGAGGAATCCCGTACAAAATCGTCTTCGCGCAAGAGATGAGAACTTCAGCGGCTGGAAGGTAATGTAAATCACAATTTGACAAAATACGACTGGTGAGGTGGCTCAATTGTTTGCAATCAGACCCAACAGGTTTTAAGCGGTTTCAAGATGATACAAAAGGTTCTATTCAATCAGGAGCAAAATCACGCAAGGGAGGCAGCCGAATCACATCTAACGCAACAGGATTCAATTAATTTCAAGAGCACAAAACACCACTGAACGGGATCCCAGCGGCGTTCATCAGAGTTACTAGGACCAAGATGGGCCTCCACCAGTTGCTGGGCTTACCCTCCACCGGTTGGTTTTTTGCTTCATGCAAAGCTTTCAGAGACAACAGCCACCGTAATCGTTGCATCGGTGCTGTCTCGGGCATAAAAAATTCTGAGGCCTCGAATAAAGACTCCTCATCTGCATCGAATGTGTGCTTGTTCATCGGTGGTACTTCAATTTTTTTTCCTACCACAAAACACTTGTCCCCCCTTAATCTCAACTCTATAAGGACCCCATCGACAATGGCTTGTTGTGCTCTTCCAAACGCCTTGAGTGCGGGGGACAATTCTGGGTCGATTCGGTCGTCATCCAAGGGATTTGCATCTTCTATTTCAGCAAAGGATCGTCGAAGGGGCCACAGACACTGGGCGAGAGAATTAAAATTCTCTATGTGGCCGTCGACCGAGAAAAGGGCGAGTTCCCGCGCGACAACTTCCGGAAGGACAGAAGCAAAGACTAAAAGAATATCATCCACGGTCCCTTGCAAATCGAAAAGGCCTCCTAGCAACGAAAGGACAAAATCGACGGCAATAGATCGAACGGACAGAGATGTGTGATTGAGCAAGCTCTGGAGAATTCGTATCCAGTGCTGCAGATTGTCGCCCACAACATCGAGGAAAATCTCGACACCAAATTGATCCAGCGCTTGAAGTGCACCACCGACAGCTCTGAGGTGTGTTACTGAACTCTGTGGTGTCGTCAAAATGTGCAACAATAGATCCAAGACGGCATGAATCATTTTCCTTTGCTCTTTTGGGTTTGATTGCGTTAGCGCCACGCATTCTTCAACGACGATATTTGCACTAGCGCAGATTGTGTTGAAGCTTTCCTGTAGTAGCCATGGGGAGATAGTCGCGTCGATTTCGTTTGGGAAAGTGCTATGCCGGGGCTGATCGACAAAGCTCTGAAAGGTTGAGCTAGCCAACCGAAGAAGCCGTATAAAACGGTGGATAAGCATGTCCTTCGCATAGTCATAAGCCAGAATAGAGAAAATGGAGTTAGTGCATGGTAAAGGGAACTACATGGCTATCAATTATGGTCGATGCACTGTACCTCTGGATCGCAGTATGATCTGACCAAATGCCGAATCAAGACTTCTGGTGCTTCTTGCAAGATGTAAATGAGACACAGCATCCAAACGCTTCTAACTTTATGAGTGGATTCCATTCGCGAAAGCCACCTTACACTTTGAAGCGACATGGTAAACAATGTGTCGGTAAACAGTGCCGCGATTCGTCCTCTCAAAACATCTGTTTGAAAGCGTGTGTCCATTGCATGGCGCCGAAAGAGCAATTCATAGACAACTGTGATGGCATGAATAGCTAAAGATTGAAATGCCAGGAGGTCGGCTCGTGCGAGTTGCAAGCTAGTTTGCTGCTTCGTGGATTTTGAGCTATCATCTTTTACCTGATTTTTATCACTTGATTCGATTTGAGCCATCGCTTGGGCTACGACAGCTTCACAAGAGAGGGAACAGACAGATAAGCCCTCTTGCGTCAGAAGTCTGGCGAGCCAACCACTTCCGGGTCGTCTGCTATCACCGCTTGCGTAGCCGTAAGATTGGTTGATAAGTTTTGGACAAATATCGTCAGTGGTATTTTCAATATACTGCATCTTCCAGGTTGGCTTTACCAAGGATCCTGATTGAGATGTTGCTGGACGGTCTGCAAATTTAAGTGGGAAATTGAGCGAAAGGAATGCGGGGAGCACGGAAAGCTTCTCCACTGCAGAAACATGAGGATATGATGAGTTTTGAGAGAATTGTTCATTCCAGATATTTCAGCACAAATAAAGCACTCAAGATGATTCAAGAGGATCAACAGCATTCAAGAAGATTGCCCAGGCTAGTGGAAGAAACGAGCATTTTTTGAGGCACTTACCAGCTCGAAGTCTCAGCTGCCTTGAACATTTCACTCTACGGATGCTCTCTTCGGTCCAGTGAAACTCGAGCATACCATTGCTATTCTCCTTCGTATGTTCTTCACAATCACGGAGTGTTTTAAAGTATTTTTCCAGCAGAGATCGCAGATGCTCCGGATGTAGGAGAGCAAAGAGTCCCACAAAAAAGTCAAGAATCAGCTCCGAGGACGCCAGCGCTTGCAATAAACTGCAGTTTCTTTTGCCAATACTGGGGCTCTTTGATTGGGACAAAGCCTGACCCATCAGACTACGAGCGAGAATCTCCACGAGCTGCTTGAGCGCCGACATGTGTTGGCAGTCCAAAATGGCCTTAGTATATGCGTTATCATCAGAGGGTTCTTGAACTTCAACGCTATGTCGGAAGGAGAACGACTTTAGGAAGAGCGGAAGTAAGAGTTGGGAATGCTCAAAGAATTGAACAAGGGTGCAGCTATCCGATTCAAAATTGGGAAAATCTCCGGGATTTTTGTCAATGAATTCAGACCATGCTTGCAACCACAAAAACAAGATAGATTCGTACACATACTTCCCCCCTGTTATAGAACTGTCGTTTTTATTCAAACGGGGGGAAAACTCTAAAATAGGGTCGCCCTGAAATCCGCGAAAAGCAGAGTATCTCGTAGGTACAGCATTAGTATCATTCTCATCATCGGACCCAGGCAAAAAAAAAGAAGTCTAAAGTGTCAATAAATGGAAGACAAGAAAGGAATGAAGGCTGCTTGTGAGACAAACTTGAACTGAGCAAACATGATAAAACAACTTCGTTTGGTGTGTCTTTTACCTCTTCGTTGGTTTCCTTCGGTGTTTTTTCATCGGGCAGTTGGGCCTTTTTCGCCGTGTTGTTGCTATCACTGGCGGAGGAGTTCCTTCTTTCTCTCGACGATCTGCCGCAATCCACGCTAAGCCTTCTTGGGCTTACAGCCGAGTCGGACTTGCTTCCGACGCAAGGTGCAAGCATAACTTTCGCTACACTTTTAACCCTTGTAGCAAAACCATCGTCAGCTTGCTTTGCGTCTGATTTGGCCTGTTTCTCACTGGCACGAGATGCTGCAGTTGTCGCAGCTCGGACACTGCCGTCCGCCTCTACGGTATTCTTTTGCCCACTGGCCAATGCCTTTTCATTTTGCTCACTTTCGAGAGCCGCGGCTTTCTGCCTTTGCTTCCGATCTTGAATATTGTACAGAGCTGTTCCAGATGTTCCAATTGTTTCGTCGTCATCATAGAGATGAGAATATCTCTCGCTACTTTGGTTGTAATACATTTCTGCCTCAATTTTCATCCGGTCTGTCTTGCTAGCACCAAAGGCCACCCGGGAAAGTGAAGAGCTAGCTTTGAAACCAACACCGGCAGACTTCCTCCTGATCAAGCGCTTCTCAATCCCAGTCCGAAGCGAGTCTTTGTGGCGTACGCGCACTGCACCATCATCTAATAAATCATCGTCGATGGCTTCTCCATCCACTGAGCTGCCCTCAAATGCACCTGAGCCGATGTTGGATTCGTCCAAGCCCGCCTCTGACCCCAAATCAGAAGCCTGTTCCTCCTCATCTCGATTACTGGAGTCGCCCGAAGATAAAAGCAGCTCCTCATATTCATCAATAACCTTCTTCAAGAAACTGTCAAGTCTAGCTCTGCTGCTCATCTGGTTTTCAGGGTTTAGACGACTTTTGACTTTTTGAAAAATTGCAAACAGGCTTTCCAGGTTTCCCATCATAATCTCCGCGCTCAGCGGAACGCTTCTGAGTAAATTGCCAAGATGAATGTACAGCAAAATTGGAAAATGACACACAAGCGTTCCGTCCGATGCATTTGCGAACAGAGCTGGAAATCGAATGGCTGTGTCTGGTGGACTTATAACTCCGTTGTCGTTTCCTAGCCTGGCTAAGCTGGAAACGCAGGAAGAATCCAGTTGCCCGGCGTCGTTCGCTCTACTGTTAACAGGAAAATCTCGCACGGCAGCAGCCAGTGCGGCATCACCAATGTGAACAGAACTCAACAGGCGGCTTTCTACATAAAACCTAAAGTCACCAAGAGCAATGCGATGCGTTCCATTCGGGATAACGGTTTGAACTTTGATCCCACCAGTAGAATCACGCACAGATGAGCTACTCAGCGGAATGCTACTCTCACCAATAGCTCGGTAGCTAACACTGCCGCCATTGCCGTCGTCAGCAGGCTCAATTGCATACAACGTAAATTGCAAGAAAAAACTCGGGTCGATGATTGGAGGGAGGTGTAGTTTAAACTCGTCCCTCATGTGTTGTTCTACCTTTCCACCTTTGCTTTGTTTTGTGCAAGGCTGGTCCACCGGTACTTTTGTGTACACTTCTTTAACCAGAGGCGATCCTGTCCACGGGGAAGGGCTGTGGAAGGCGCCCAGAGTTGTGTTCGAAGATGCGACGTTGCCGGCACCGCCAACTTCCAAAGAGCTCTGAACAAGGCGAATCCGTACGCAGTACCTATTTGCAGTTCGAGGATCGCGCTTTTTCTGCTTTTTGCCAGATTCATTTTCGGACGACGACCGCAGAAGTCGAGGGTACAAGTACAACAAGTTTACGAGGGAACGGTAGGAGGGAGGAACGTCAAGATCGTACTGCTTATCAGGTCTTGCAGGCAAAAATTGCACTTCCCGAATTTCAGCAGGCCCACTGTAACCTGCGCGTTGTTGATGCGCTGGCAGTCGAGATAGGTTTGAACGTTTTTTGCTTGTACCTCTGTCCTCAAGCATGACGGCAAAATCCCCCGAAACATCGCATAATAGTTTGGGTACAGATGAGTTGAAGGTCGGTTGAGGGTGCGGAAAGAGCTTGAATCCTTCCATATCAGTAGGATCTGAGAGCATAGATTGGAGCCAATCCGTTTTCAGCGTCGAAGAGAAGATACTAACTGTTGCCGCCAAAGCGCAATTGTTGGAGCTGCTGTTTCCTTTTGTGTTGTCTCCACCTGTCGAAGTAATTTTTGATCGTGACGAACTTTGTGTAGCGTTTGATGACGATGATGAGCACGTTAAGGATCGGGTAGCTTTCACAGGCGACAACCATATCCGTTTTGCCATGCTTTTTTTCTTTCGCGCAACAAGAGGCGAATAGGATGGCTTGTTTTCAATCGATTTCGATATGGTTTGGCTGTCCGATGTTGAAGCAGATGCAGAATGGTTTATAAGATTCAAAGGACGATCCGAAACGGTGGATGTTACAGGTGACATATCAAAGGCGCCCGATCCTTCTTCAGAGAGCGACTGCAGATAATCGGACGAAGAAGGAATACCATTCGCTTGGCCTTTGCTCAAAGTGATTGAACTAACAAGATCGGAAAGTCGATGCACAAACTGCTCTTGGGATTCCATCGACGACTTAAACATAGCCATTTCTCGAACTGCCCCTCTCGGATAATCCATATTCTTAGGCGAATCGGAAGCACTTGGAATTGCCGATTGGATTCCAAATCCAAGTGGCGTCATCAAATTTGTTCCATGCTTTTCGAAGAATTGATTGGCGTGCATTCGTGCACCGTTGGCTGCCTCTTGTGATTGCTGAAGACAGCTATCACTGCGTTGTTTTACAGGTGATTTGCCTTTAAATAGTTTTGTGACGCTCTTGCTTCGTTTGCCACCCTGATTGTTTCCACCCTTCGTAATGGAATCATAAATGGCAGCTGAGTCGTCAACTGCCACCCTAAAAACTTGCAGGACCCAAAAGAGTGATTCCGCGCCTCCTCTGATTGCCAAAGGGTCATACGAGAAAATCGCCTTTTGTTTGCGCTTCCAAAAGGACTCGAAATCCTTCTCCTCGATTGGCGTTGTCATACTACTGTTGTTGTTACTGCTGTTGTTTATATTCTTGGTGGAGGGAATCCTGAACAAGGAAGGATGCACTTCCACCTTGCCATCCCAGTCTCCAGCAGGGAACCAAAACTCTTCGCTGATTTTCCCGTAGACAATATTATTATTGCTACCACCGTTGGGGACAGAATTACCGTCAGTCTTAGAAGAATTATTTGGCAAATTGTAGAGAGCAAGAGAACATAGCAGTGGCTCCATATTTCCACTCTGAAAGGATACGTCCAGTGGCCAACACAATAGATACTTCATTCCCGCTGGACGATCATGAAATGGCCTGGGCCGCCACCCCAGCGTTTTGCTAAAACTAGCATCTAGCGGCGGAGCTAGAACTGAGGTTCGGTTGGGTTCCAATAAGCGCATTTTCACCGCCGTCGCGTTGTCGTGGTTCTCACTCGCATCGTCGAAGTTGGCATCACTGGACGTCTTCGCCAGTAAAGAAGGCCTTTTATTGGTTAGAATGGACGCTTTGCGGGAAAAGTGCAGTGCATTGAGCTCTTTGGCGCGTAACAAATCTCGCCCGGCCCAGGGCATGTTTTGCAGTCCCCCACCGTTCCATTCCCAATGCGCCGGCGTGATAGCTGCAACATCTTCGTCTTGGACTGCAGTACCCAAATCATCACTAGTCACCAAAACAATTATACGAGGACTGGCTTCTTCCCAGACGCTTTCTTGATTGATTTCGGCTTGTTTTTGTAGTATTTCGGCTTCCGTAGGATTGGGGAATCCCACATCGGAACGCATCGGTAAGCGCAGCTTTTTGTTGGACAATGCCGGGGGCACTTGTGGCAATGCTGAGAGAGTGGCCTGGACGGGATGAATGGAACGGTACCGACCATCTCGTAGTTCGCCTGCCATATTGCTTACGCGTCGTTTGAGCGTTGGCTGCGATCCTGCTGGCGATTGTTCTTGCTGATCATCCCTAGCAGCCCCATTAGATTCTACTTGCTGTAGGTACTCCCACCAAGGAACGAATACGTCACTGTCAAGTCCTACACTGGGACTAAAGGCCAATTGTCGAATTGTAGTCATCGATTGCATGGCTTGCAAGAGCCTCAGATGCTGTAACGAAGGAGAAAGTTTCTTCTGGGCCGCGCTCAAACTGGCATGGCTACTACTATTCAAGGAGCCAGAACTTGTTGCCTGGGCTTTCTGTTCGAGCCGCTTGGCCATAATCTGCCACTCATGTACCGAAGCAACGTTTGCCAATTCGAAGGCGGATCGTTGGGCAATATTGACAGGGCGCACTGCGACAGTCATGCAATCTTCTTTTTGTTGAAAATCTCCCTGCGGTTTCCTTCGTTTTCTCGTGTTCCTGGCAGTTTTGGAACGTTCTTTCTCCGTAGCGCTAGCACCTGTACGTGTATTTTTATTGGTTGTAGCTTGATTGCCATTCGCCTTGTCATTTTTCTGGGGAGAGTGCGCAGCATGATGATAGTCATAATGTTTTTGATTAAAGCTGAAGGGCGACTGAACTGTACTTGGTGTAAAGGAAACAAGGTGTCTAGTGACTCCCGACTCGTCGTCGTAGTAGAGTCGCTCTTTATTGTTGTCTTTGTCGTTGAGGTTGGGGTGCTGACGCAAAAAGAGACTCGCGTCGTCCAACGTGTCAAGAGTTGGGGCTGCATAAAGGACGGCTTCGTCAGCATTGTGATGATCGTTGGTATTGTTGGGGGAGGGTGTTGCTGTTACCGGGGACGATGGTTCTGTCATTGGTTCGTATAATTCCGATAAACAACAAGAGTTGCAGCTAGCCATGTATATAAGAGAGAAGGGACGTGTGCTTCTTTCAACAAAGAAATTGCAAGCTACTATTAAGCCAGAACACAGAAGAGACAAAGATCTGGCTAGTCTACCAAGCAACTAATAACAACTCAATAAATTATGTCGGGGGTGAATTCTATTGTCATTCGGTTCGGCCAGTACCGGTAGGTACTAGAGTACTGGTAATGAAAATAATAGCAATCGAAGTAGTAATACTGATAGCTACTACTAGCTAGCTACTAATGATCAATGTTCGTACAGTTGAGTACGTACTAGTACCGTGCTCTTGGTACAGTTGAGTACAGCGTACCGTACGCACGACGTACTAGCTAGTAGTGCTCGCCTTGCTGCCTTGATTTTGCTTTCATTGGATATGGGCGTTACGTAGCGGTTTTCTGAAGGATAAATCAAGTGAGCGTCTTCTTGTTTGGGTTACTGTGTTTGACACACTCCTGCTGACACTCTACTGTATGTGCTACATTGCACAGTAGCTGTTGTGCTACATTGCTGGTCAGCACAGTGCTCCTTGCTGCTAACTGGTAAATCAGTGATCATATGATTCACCGAACATATGTTTTTGGGTCCCAGGAAATGAGCTACCTCAGTTTGCAGTCAGCCAGTGTGACATTTCGTGTTTTCAAAATGCATTTGTCTCTTCATGACCCTTGGTTTTCAAGTGGGCTGATGTCACATGTCTCTTCTTTTTCCTGTGCTGGATGGATCTTCCTTCCACCGACATGTGCCTTTCAGTCTGAAAAATGTTGGTTGCTCTCCTTAAGAATTAAAAATTACAGTCATCAGCATCATTGATGATCCCAAAATTCTCTGCTGTGCTTGAGGGTCATGTGTGCACGATATTCCCAATGTTTGACAGCTATGCTTGCTTAGCTTGTTCTCAACAAAAATCATGATTTTGATAACAGGAGGGATGTCAATCATCTGATTTTTTTAAGTCTGTTGCAAACGTTTCATTCCTTTTTGCTGTGAAAACTCCAAAATGTGCATTGAAGCTCTGACCTGTGCCAAGGATGACATCTAAGTTTTATGGTGTGTCATGTCATCATCAATGTAGCCCAGTCAATGTTGTGCTAAAAACCAACAAACTCACCAAACTTGAAAGTGATTATAAACAACAAACAGTGACAGATTTGCAAACTAGATCATTATAGTTGTTCTAACTTCTAAGGCTACTGCTTTGAGAATGATAGAAAATAATACTTTTATTGTTGGTCCTGCAGTCCCTCCAGTTAGAAATCAGCTAGGCAAATGTTGCACCTATGGGCCAGCACTGTTGCAAAGCATTTGTACAACAGTAAAACAGCACCAACAGGCCTATCTTTTATGGTAGGGATAAGGATAAAACACAACGCACCACAGACTGGCTACTATTACACGTCGTTGCTACGACGTAGGAGTACAATACGGCTGTTACTGTAGCTAGCTACTAGCTAGTAGACTAGCTAGACTACTTGCCGGGTACCAGGCGACAAACGAATTCTATTTTAACACTCGTACGACTGTTAAAGTGCCGGAGACACTGCTTGAAGCCACACCAATAGGTGAATGGGTGTACGAGGCATACGAGAATGTGCGGTCTACGTCCATCGAAACGGGCAAAGGCAAAACGGCGGTGCAAGTGTTGAGGTTCTTCATGGACTTGAATGAGGTGTTCTTGCAGGATGCTGCAGCCCTTTTTGTGCTTGATGCTGATCGTCATACTCACCCTCTCTTCGCTCAGCTTCCGGTGTTCCAAAAGGCAGAATTCAAACAGTACACAGAAGATATGAGAAGCGCAATTCAACACGAAAGCAATCCAATGGATGCCGACTTAGAGAAAGTTCTCCCTGGTGTTCATCGATGGCACCAAGCAAACAACCAGGAGATGCAAACGTTGTCCACGACAGTTACCGACTTCATTCAAGAGGTTCGAACGGCGGTCAAGGCGATACACGAAGACTCGTCGCAAAGGAATCGAGAAGCTGGAAGGCAATTGGCCTCTTCTTTTCTTCAGGTTGCCAAATCTTTGGTGTCAAATGAACGAGAACACCCAAATGATCCAGTTACTCTGGACGACTTTGAATTTGAATCTTTTCTACCAAGAACACCTACGAATGATTCGCCAACGGATTTCTCGTCGAACAAGCCAGCCACCTACAACATGGTACACCAACACAAGACGCTGGCTGACATGTGGGACGAATGGCATGGCATCGGCAAATTCCATGACTCTTACGGTGGTATTCAGGGTCGAGAGAATGTCCATAAGAGCAAGTGGCGGAAACACATTAACAGCGCCTTCTTTTGTCGTACGAAGCAGTGCATATTTGCAATCAAGGTGTACGCCGATGAAAAAGAGATCGAAATAAAAGCGGCTTTGGAATTGCTGCAGAAAGAATACACCAATTGTGGTTGCAGTGTTGCCAACATGTACAGGAGATTTCAAACCATGGGCATCTTAGAAAAGAAAAATTCAAGAGGAAGAACCAAATTAAATAATTAAATATGTTAACGCTTATCCCAACCTCTCTACCTTTAACTGTAGCTTCTTTAGGCTGTCACTCAAACACGAAATTTCCTCCAAGAGAGAGACATATTCTTGCTTTGTTAACACCACATCATCTCCATCATCATCATCATCAGCTGCCCAATCTTTCATTACTGGTCTGATGGAAGATAACCTTAGATTCCTTTTCTCTCTAGTATCCCCAATCACTTTAACACTAGCACTCAGTAGTCCAGACGGTCCCAGATAGGTTCCTCGTGCATGTTTCTTGTAGATGCCAGCTACGATTTCAATTTGATCTCCTGGAACGTATCGATGCTTCATTATTCTGTTGGTAGTAGTAGTAGTATGAGAGCGACTGATGGATAAGACATCAGTTTGATCAGGTGTCGCCACTGACTGGAACATGGAATTTTGAATTCAGTGCCGGTTCGTTAGTTGGCGTGCGCCGATTAACGGCCGATCTTTTTGGCCGAGATCACCGACACGGCTGGCGTTTGACCACGTTTTTCGTTACGTGCGTCAGTCTTTCGCATGTAGTTTTTGTACTAGAAAAGTGATATTTGGCCTCAGTCAAACAGCCCGTGATCTCCGTCAAAAAAGATGGTCAGCATGCAGTCCCATCTAGCGTTCGCGAGTCAAACAGAATGAATCCCGGTTCCATAGGAGAATAAATAACAGGATATTATTTTGTTAGCTGCTGTTGAGTTATTCGCTGTTAGATATCGCTGTAATAGTACGCTGCAATAATAAATTGCCCCCAACTATAAGCTAGTGAGTCAAGTGGGGTCTATCCAAATTTAATGCCCCCAACATAGTCAAGTGGGGTCTATCCAAATTTTATTGACAAAAGGGATTCAAAAGTGACTGAAAATGGCGTGGTTGTGTGCATGTGTGTATGTGTGTATGTCACATAAGGGAAGGTGCCCCTGGGACAGTGTTGAATTTAAAAAAGGTGCCAGTGAGACAGTGCTCACATATGAAAAGGTGCCAGTGAGACAGTGATTAAATGTGGAAAGGTGTCATTCATGAGTGAGACATCAGTTCTAAAAATGTTGGGGACTAACCACATCAGTGGCATTCAGGTGACGAAAAGGGACGAAAAGGGACGAAAATGTGTGTATGTGTGTATGTCACATAAGGGAAGGTGCCCCTGGGACAGTGTTGATTTTAAAAA
>Ga0163144_10021395_pt1 | contig 12860 bp, 8 predicted proteins | sample OliLak19BULKMAT1_FD_123175 | JGI IMG/M metagenome (GOLD analysis project Ga0163144, IMG submission 123175) | Freshwater microbial mat bacterial communities from Lake Vanda, McMurdo Dry Valleys, Antarctica - Oligotrophic Lake LV.19.BULKMAT1 | ecosystem: Environmental > Aquatic > Freshwater > Lake...
ACCTTCAGCTGGGAGTTGTTCGAATTGTTCGACAGAAACACGCGTATCGGAAAGCACTTTGGTGACGTCTCGTAAAGCTCCTTCGCGATAATCCATTTCCATTTTCATGCGGATTGCTTTTTGAATTCCGTCTGGCATTGACCATGAAACTTGGATTTGTTTTTCTTTGTGCACTATATTTGCAACGTTTTGGCAGACTGCGCTATGCACCGACACTACTTGGTCACCGGTCACAAATCCGATTATTTCTTCACCTGGTAATGGATTGCAGCACCTTGCAAGTCTTGTTGCGACTCCGCCCAAGCCGTGGACTTTGACGACCGCTCTTTTTGTCACTGGGCGTCTATTGAATTTGTTTTTGAATGCAGATTGTGCCTTTTTGACTATTGAAAAAGGATTTATGAAATATTTTGATCCAGGAATAGCCACAGGAAAATTGGACGGCCTTTTGGCGGATGGTGATTGATCCGTGGAATCCTCATCTTCTTCTTGGATGATTTGGATTGTTTGATGGTCAGGGATATTCATCAATTTTTGAATATGTTTTCTGGCGGTGTTTGTAACTACAAACTGAAGCCAGTCGGGTGATGGTTTTCTTTTGTCTCGCGAAGTCAATATTTCAATTATTTCACCGCTCCTGAGCTGATAGTTTAAGGGAACCATATGGCCATTTATTTTTGCGCCTACGGCCTTATCACCAATTTCAGAATGAATGCTATAGGCTAAATCGATTGGAGTTGATCCGTAAGGCAGATCTTTAACATCGCCTTTGGGAGTGTAGACAAATATACGATCTTTGAATATATCTCGTTTTAATCCTTTGAGAAACCCTTCACTGTCGGGCTCTTCTTTTTGCCAGCTTGTGAGCTGTCTAATCCATTCGAGCTGTTCTTTGCTGGCTTTGAATCCTTCTGAGATTTGTTTGTCGGTTACTCCGTTTTGAGTTTTTTCCTGCTCATAAACTATGTGTGACGCGATACCGAATTCTGCTTGTTCGTGCATACTGCGAGTTCTGATTTGTACTTCCATTATTTTGCCTTTTTCGACAAAAACTTTTGTGTGCAGACTTCTATATCCATTTGCCTTTGGTGTTGCGATATAGTCGCTGATTCTTCCGGCGACCGGTGTCCACATTTGATGAACTAAACCGAGAGTGATGTAGCATTCTTCGATGCTTTCGTGTTCAAGAATAATTCTTATCGCTATAAGGTCTGGGATTTTGGTTATATCGTTGTCAAATTCTGGGCGTTGGAGTTTTTTGTATAGTGAATAAAGATGTTTTGTTCTTCCTTCCACAACTGCGTTAATTTTTTCCTTTTTTAAATTATCGGTAATTTGTCTTTTTACAATCGATATAAATCTGTCGCCTTCTTTAAACAATACATGTGTTTTTTCTTTTACGCTGTCGAACTCTTTGGGATAAACCCACTGGAAAGCTAAGTCTTCGAGTTCGCCTCTTATTTGTCCCATTCCTAGTCTTGATGCTAGAGGCGCGTATATTTCGAGTGTTTCTTTCGATTTTCTGATTCGTTTTTCTGGGATTAGATATTTCATAGTGCGCATGTTGTGAAGTCTGTCTGCGAGTTTAATCAAAATTACTCTCATGTCTTTTGCCATTGCCATGAACATTTTTCTTAGGTTTTCTACTTGGTATTCGTCTTTTTCTGATATGAATTTGAGGTGTCCGAGGTTTGTTTCTCCCGCTACGAGTGCTGCTACTTCTTTTCCGAAGGTCATCTCAATTTCTTCGATTGGCAAAGATGTGTCTTCTACAACGTCGTGGAGTAGTCCGGCTATAATTGATGCGTCGTCTAAGCCCATTTCGGCGATAATGTAAGCAACTTCTGTTGGGTGCATAAAGTATGGCTCGCCAGATTTCCTTTTTTGCCCCTCGTGGGCCTTTTTTGAGAATTCGTAGGCTCGAGCTATTTTTGCGTGGTCGACTTTTTTTCTTTTCTGTGTGGCTTTGTCTAATATTTCTTGGATTGATTTCATTTGAGGATATTATACTATTTTTTGGTTGCTTCGGCGGTTTTAAGTTATTTAACTTTTATGTCCCGGACTTTGAGCTGGATTTTTTTGTTGCCGTTCCATTCGTTTAAGTCTATGTGAAAGGCTAAGTCGATTGGATTACCCGGGCGGATTTTTGATGAGTATTCACCAAATCCGAATGCAATTGCTTCTATTGGTTTTTTGGTTTGGCTATTTAATATTTTTAGCTTTAAGTGCTTGTTTTCGGCTCCAAGTCTTTGAACGTCAATTACTTGAATATTTTTCAGGCAAAAAATCGGTTCTTCTGCTTGGGTTCCAAATGGTTTGAGTTTTTGAATTTGGTCGAAGAGTTCTTCTGTGGCGAAAGAAAGCGGGAGGCTGCAATCGATATCGATACTTTGGACTAACATTTCTGGAATTATTGAGTGTTTTGATTGAGACCTGATATCCTGTGTAAAATTATTTAGTGATTGAGGAGAAATGGAAAAACCAGCAGCCATTGGGTGGCCTCCATAGCTAATCAGATTTGATGAGGCGTTTGCAATTGCATCGATTATATTAAAGCCTTTTATTGATCTTGCTGAGGCTTTGTAGATATCTGGTGATTCTGCTGATGAACCCCAAACGATAGTTGGTTTGTAGTATTCCTCAACCATTTTTGAAGCAACGAGTCCGATTATCCCAGGATTCCATGTTGAATCGCCTATAATCAAAAAATCGTGTTGTTTTTGGAAGTCGGCTTGTTTTTTGGCTTGGTCTATCAATGCAAAGGTTAGTTCTTTGCGATCACTGTTAATGTCGTTAACTTTTTGAGCTAAACTGTCTGCACGTTTTTGATCTTTTGTACATAAAAGTCTTAGTGAGTCTATGGCGTGTTCGAGTCTTCCTGTTGCGTTGATTCTTGGTCCAATAATATATCCAATATGATATGTTTGTGCATCATTTAAATTTAGTGCTGCGTTTTTCGCAAGGGCTTTTATTCCAGGACGAGTTGAATTTCTTAGTTGTTCGAGTCCGTAGCAAACGAGTGTTCTAGCTTCACTTTTTAATGGGATTAAGTCGCATACTGTACCAATAGCGACGAGTTCGAGAAGTTGGAGACTTAATTCGGGGAGGACATGAGATCCCGGGTCGCGTTTGTCTATGCTCACGCTTTCGGGATGAGATAATACTGATGAAGATTGATATGATTTTAATAGCTTTGTAGCTACTTTCCATGCAACTCCAGCACCAGAGACGTTTGAGTCGTGGACAATTAGACAATTTTCAGGGAGTTCATTTGGTTTATGATGATGATCTGTGATAATTACTTCAATATTTTTTGACTGAGCGTAAGCTATTTGTTTTTTGCAGCTAATTCCTTGATCGACTGTGATTATTAATGAAGCATTTTCGCTTTCAATTATCTTGTCTATGCCTGTGATTGACATTCCATAGCCTTCTTTTTCTCTATGTGGAATATATGGTTTTGCATTTGCGCCAAGAGAATGGAGAGTTTCCCAAAGAATTGCGGTTGCAGTTACTCCATCTGCGTCGTAGTCGCCGTAGACAATGATTTTTTCTTTTGTTTCTATCGCTTTTTTTAATCTTAGAACAACTTTATCAATATCACCGATTTCAAAATCGATATTATTTAAAGTTGGATTTAAGAATGAATTGATATCTTCTGATTTTGTCAGTGAGCGATTTTTGTATATAATATTTAGTATCTCTGAAATTGATTTAATTTCTGAAGTTTGATTTATGATATTCCAAGATTTATCTTTCATGGCGCTTTTTCAAAGATGTAATATTGATTTTTAATTTCGTTGATATTACTATGCAGATATGAATGATATACAAGTTCGCAATATTGTTAAAGAAGAGATAGTTGCAGCTTTTGATAAATTTGAAGCGAAGATAATGTATTATTTTGATAGAGTTTTTCAAGATATAGGAACTGTTGAAGGTAAAGTTGAAGGTTTTGACGGTAAATTCAATAGCCTTCAAAATGAAATGAATGGTATTCAAGGCAAGATGAAAAATCTTGAAACAAAAGTTGATTCTATCTATGAAGAACAACTAACTCAAAAATTGTCGATTGTGAATATAGAGAATACCTTAAATGGCTACGGTGATATGTATACATTGAATAATGAAAAAATTGAGAAATTGAACGAAAGAGTATATAAAATTGAAAAGAAGTCTGGTCAAATGATTTTGCATGATAAGTAGGATTGAAACGGCGTGATGTGTTAAACTCCTAGCATATGTCCCACGATATTTTAGTTCCAAGTTTTGTAATTGATGTTTATAAACGAATGGACTCTGCTGGATATGAAGTATATCTAGTTGGTGGCGGTGTTCGTGATGCTTTGATGGGGAGAATTCCAAACGATTGGGATATTGCGACTAGTGCTACTCCTGAGCAGATTCAAGAAGTATTTGGTGAAGATTGTTTTTATGATAATTCTTTCGGGACGGTTGGAGTGGTGTTTAAAGGGGTTAGGGGACAGGGTGAACAGGGTGTAGGGAATAGTGAGGAAATTAATGATATTGTTCATATAACGACTTATCGAAGTGAAGGTAAATACTCTGACTTTAGACGTCCGGATAATGTTGAGTGGGGTAAAACGATTCGAGATGATTTAGAACGTAGAGATTTTACTATTAATGCTATTGCGATGAAGATTAGCGGAGAAGGGGTTAGGGAACAGGGTGTAGGGGATAGAGGACAGGTGATTAGGTTGGGGGTCAATGATTTTGTTTTGGTTGATCCTTACGGAGGACTAGTCGACTTGCATCAAAAAGTAATAAAAGCGGTTGGTGATCCGAATGAACGATTTGAAGAGGATGCTTTGCGGATGCTTCGGGCTGCTCGTTTTTATTCACAATTAAATTTTGAAATTGCGCTTGATACTGTTGAAGCAATTCATCAAAAAGCTAAAAATATTTCATATATATCTGGTGAACGGATTCGTGATGAGCTTTGGAAAATATTGAGTTCGGACCGAGCATATGAAGGGGTGAGGTTGCTTGATGATCTTGAATTGTTGCAATATATATTACCTGAAGTGGTAGCTGGGAGAGGATTGGATCAACGAGGTCATCATATTTATGATGTTTTTGAACATAGTATGAATGCTTTGAAGTTTTGTCCTTCGACAAATCCTTTGGTCCGACTTGCAGCTCTGCTTCACGATATTGGAAAGCCTGTTACTCACGAGGTTCGTGACGGGATTAATACTTTTTATAATCATGATATTGTCGGCGCAAAGCTGGTAAATAGTATTTCGTATAGATTGCATTTGTCAAAAAAAGATCGTTCGAAATTGCACACTTTAGTGAGATTTCATATGTTTAATGTCGATACAATTTTGACTGATGCCGCGATCAGAAGATTTATTGCAAAGGTAGGCGTTGATAATATTTCGGATATGATGGATCTTCGGATCGGGGATCGACTCGGATCTGGAACAAAGGAAGCTGAAGGTTGGAGGTTGAAGGAATACAAAAAAAGAATAGAGCAGCTTTTGATGCCGACATTTACTGTCAAAGATTTGGTGATTGATGGGAATGACGTAATGCGTTTACTTGATATTAAACCAGGGCGAAAGATCGGCGAGACTTTGAGTCTATTGTTTGAGGAAGTGCTTGATGATCCTGAGAGGAATAATAAAGAGTACTTAGAAAAGCGTGTGCTAGAATTAAAAGGAGAATAATGGTATCAGGTAATATAGTCTTCTTATAAACCTTTATTATTTTTCATAATATCTTGGTAATCAAGATCGTATAATCGTTTCCATCTTGCATGTAGCTCTAGGGTCCTTAGGTTTTTTTCTTCAGCTGATGTGATTTCAGGTAACATTAAACGTAATGGGGAAATATTATAATTCACTGTAACTTTCTGACCGCTTGGATCGACCTTGTCAACATTCTGTGGCGGGCTCATTAAACGTCTAACTTCAGTTTCTGTATGTGCTTCACCAAGTTTATATTGGCTATTTATATATCCCTCAACATCTAAGATTATTATTTCTATGTCGAGTCCCTCTAGTTCTGGAAGTCCATTGATTTTTGCATTAAATTTGTATGCGCGCCAATCCTGAGATGAACCGTGATTTCCTTCCCCGTTTGTTTTTCCATTTCGAAAATCTTTTTCTCTATAAAACTCGACAGTTCCTCCGAGTAGTTCGACAATTTTCTGTAAACGGTTTTTGAAAAGAGGTGCATCATTTAAGTTAATAGTGACCCATGTTAATCGAGTTAAATCTTCTGCCGCCTTTTCTGGTTTTTCATCTTTCCGTCTAGCCTTTATCCCAATTTGTTCTGCTGCTTTATTGTTTTCAAATTGCATTGCAAATTTTGTTTCCCCGGATATATTTACCTGTCTCATTCTTAGTTGAGTTGCTTTATGCCACCTAGCTAATTTTGTAGGTCTATCGATATGTGTAATGATCGCAGGTTTGTTGTTCCTTTGTGCTACTGCATATTTAGTTTTCTCATGTTCACTAATGGCGTAATATGTATTTAATTTTGTTCCATGGTCCCAGAACATGATTGTTAATATTCCTAAAAATTTGTTGAACTTGTCTTGTTTTAAATGAAGTTCTTTTTGGGTGAGCATGGCATCTTCAAGCATATATATTACGTTGCGCGCATCAATTCTAGCTTTGTCATCGTAAAGCGGTGTGCCATCTGGTTTTGTCGCAAAGATTATATATGCGAGAGTTTCTGGATGCGCGGCAGTTCGAATATCACCTGCGATATTATATTGGTCTGCTTCAGTTCCTAACATTTTCCTACCTTCATCGATTTGACCAATAGCTGTTGCCATTCCTTTGTGTAATTCTCTTTCAACGCTTTCTTCTGAAATACCTAGTTTTTGGGAATAGTATTTGTTTATACTACTTTGAACAGATCTTCTTGCTGTAAGCATTTCAACTACGCTGGCGTGATCGCCATTTTGTTTTAGACCGTTCACTTTTTCTGAGTAGAATCTGTTTATAGATTTTATTGACCTAAAGCCAGTTGCTTTTAGAAACTCTGATGTGTCTCGTCTTGCTTTTGTAAGAACATCATGAGGTAATAATCTAAGTTCGTCGACTAAAATTTGTTGATTTGTGCAGGCGTGTATTGTTACTGCTGGATCAGGACCCATCAATGGATAACGGTCAAAATAGCGTTTTTGTTCAGCTTCTTTGTTCATAATTCCTCTTAAACACTAAAAAACCCCTCTTGTGGAGGGGTTTTAATTTAAATTTTTGTCTTAATTGACCTTACTGACCCCTCCAAATGCTCGCTTGACCGAGCGCAAAAATACGAACCCAAATATGGTTGAGGGAATAGCAAGAAGTTGAAATTTTCTGCGCTTTATTTAATTTCATAACTTAAGTAATTTACTCTAAAAACAACTCGATGTCAAGGATAGTTATAACTATAAATTTATTTGATATTAATATTATCATATTTAATGACTGGTTATTTTAATGAAATATCTGTATAATTGCGAAAATTATAGGATAGTTTATGACATTAGTAGAATTGCCAGTTAGATCTGCAGAGTTGGAAGGGTTAAGTGTCTCTCCTTCGGAAAAAATTAGGTTGGCTTTCCCAGAACAATTTCGAGGTAATGAATATTATTTAGCCCATAGGTACTCATATCTAGTTCAAAATTCATCAATGAGTATTGATGAGAAAAAGAGTATCCAAGAGTTGAGTGTGGATTTACTTACAACATTTGATGGTAAAAAAAGAGATAGCGGTGTACCGGCGGCGTTACATTTTTTTGAAGTTGCATTACAAAATTTTGGAGAATATTATCCAAAAGCTTTAACTAAAGAATTTTTACCCATAGATGATTTAACAGTTGAACATCCATCACTTAAGCCTGAAAAATTTTGCGAATATCTTTCAGAAGTGTTTGGAATTGAAAATGATCAGGATTTTAAAGTTCTTGTTGAGACAGTTTATTTACCTGGATTTGAAAGATTGAAAAAATCACCGGGACGAGATAATTTTGAAGCTCATTGTGGTGAACTTATGCATGATCGAATCGAAGATGACTTTAGCGTAAAAGTCCTAGGAGCAGATCCTGAAGTCGTAAGGCATGAACTTGAGGATAGATTTGGAAAAGTTACTGCTGAAGATGTTTCTAAATTATCGTTTTTGAAGTCAAAATATAGTGGTAAAGAGGGCTATATTTTTGAACTCTATAAATCTTTATCAGAACGGCAAATCATTCTTTTTATTAAGGCGCGAGACTTGCTTTCAAACATACTGACTCTAAATGAATTACAGGGGCGCACTAAAGATGGAGTATATAAATCAAAGTTAGTTAGGATACGAGAAAAGGCAAAAGAATACAGCGCTTATTTGCCGCTATTACTTGAAGTTCGTGATCCTATGTCGGAATTAATCGCTGACTTGCTTTTTTTTCTTACCAAACCGGAACTATTTTCAAAAGAATATCAGGCTTCAAAATATTATAGAAGGAATTCAAGTAAAGAATTACCAGAAATCGAAAAAAAGTTTAGTAATTATTTGACTGAAAACTTTCCTAGTGCTAATTATAGGATTGAAAATCCGGGAATATATAGATCATGGCGGAGGAAAGTTTCTCGTAATTTGAATTCGAAAGCTGCATGTTCTTTGCAGTTTATAGTTAACTGCGGAGATGTCGATGTTTTAAAAAATTTCTCGGAAAAATTATCCAAATATTCATTTGATAAAGGTGAGGTTCAAGACAATTATACTCAAAGCGATCTGAAAATAAGAAATGATTTTGTAGAGTTTACTGCCACAATGGCAGGACAATATAAGATTTGTTGTGTTGCGCTATCTGAAAAATATGAATGGATATTTTCGAGATTTGAGAATGATGTTTTTGGAAATGAAATAGCCGATCATACAAATAGGCAAAATCTTATTGATCGCACTAAGCAATATTTAAGTACATTTACTGGGAATAATAAAGCAGATTTGAAGAGATTAATTGAGGAGGCTGGTCGAAATCTTATTAAAATATTTATTGATGATACTCCTTTCTGGTTGCCAGAGGACTCATCGGCCTTAGACGTAGTTTTGCGCTACTCTAAGGTATTTAGATTTAATGAGTTTTCTGCTTTACCAAAGTTATCCTTGGGTAATAAGTGTTTGAGTCCAGAAGAATCTGTTTTTGGTGAGAATCGTTACAATATTAATAGGGATAATATGATGTTTTTGAATCGTAAATCAATTGAAGAAGCTTTAAAGCATGACGTATTTAAGACTTCAGATGGCAAAAAATTTGCTAGATTATTTTTGAAAAAGCTTTTTAGAAGATTGGATTGAGAATTTATCATCATCCTGTTATAATCTTTTTGCTTTGATCCTGCGACTCAGGGGAGTATGAGGGAAGAAAGTTTGAGATCGCGCAATTAATGCGCGATGACAGATTAGTAGAGTCTTCCGGCTTGAGCCCGATATAGCTCGAATATAAGGTTTTTTAACTAGATTCTTCACACGCATTACTTTCGTAAAGCGGTTCAGAATGACAGGTTCAACGTTAAAAAATGAAGTAAGGTGGCACCGCGCAAAAACAAGCGCCCTTACCTAAAGATTAGTATTATGCTGATTTTTTGGGTGAGGGTTTTTTTATATTTTATTTTTCTTAGATCGCGGAACTAGTCCGCGATGACTGAAGAAAGGGGTAATTTATGGAACGCACACTTGTGAAAGAGATTGTTGGGAAAGTTGGAGAAAAGGTTTGCCTCAAAGGCTGGGTTTCGACCAAGAGGGATCATGGGAAACTGACATTTATCGATATTCGAGACCGGTCAGGGAAAGCACAACTGGTCGGATATCAAAAAATGTCTGAACTATCAAATGAGGATGTGATTGAAATAATTGGAACTGTTAAGGAGCGCTCCGAGAAACAAATTAATTTGGAAATTGCAACAGGAAAAGTCGAAGTAGATGTTGAAGAGTATAAAGTTTTGGCAAAGTCTGCGACGCTTCCTTTTGATATGAGTAAGGACGAGCTGGATTTGGAGTTGCCAACTTTGCTTGATCATCGCGCACTGACACTTCGGCACCCTCGTACCCAAGCAATTTTTAAAGTTCAGGCTGTGATAATTGATTCATTTCGTGAATATATGAAATCACAAGACTTTTTTGAATTCCAGGCTCCGGCTATTGCCCCCGCTGTTGCTGAGGGTGGTGCTGAAGTTTTTGAAGTTAAGTATTTTGAACATAAAGCATTTTTGAGTCAGAGTCCTCAATTGTATAAACAGATTGTAATGAGTGCTTTTGAAAGAGTATTTTCTGTTAATAAAGTTTTTCGTGCTGAGCCAAGTGTAACTACTCGCCATTTGACTGAAATTGTTTCACTTGACGCTGAAATGGGATTTATTGACTCGTGGACTGATGTTCGTGACATGGCTGAGAATGTTGTTAAATATGTTTTTAAACAAGTTTCTGAAAAATGTGCTGATGAATTGAAATTGTATGGAGTGACGGTTCCTTCGACTATTGATAAAACTCCAACTATTTCATTGCGTGAGGCTCAACAAAAAATATTTGAAAAAACTGGCAGTGATGTTCGTCAAGAGAAAGACTTGAATCCTGAGGATGAGAGGGAGATTTGTAAAATTATCAAAGATGAAACTGGTTCAGAAATAGTATTTGTCTATGGATATCCGACTCGAAAAAAACCATTTTATGTTTATCCAAATCCAGAGAATCCTGAATTTAATGAAGGGATGGATTTACTCTGTCGTGGTGTTGAATGGCTTTCTGGTGGAAGGCGTGTGAATGATTTTGATCAATTGTCCAAACATGTTGAAGCGTGGAAAATGGACCCTAAGACAATTAAATTGTTTCTTGATGCTTTTAAGTACGGAGTTCCTCCAGAGGGTGGTTTTGCTTTTGGCGCTGAGCGTATGACTATGCAGATTTTGCAGCTTCCTAATATTCGTATGGCTAATATGTTTCCAAGGGATATGGAGCGGGTTGATTTTAGATTGAAGCAGAAAGAAAATGATAATTAATTGACTGCTGAAAATTATAATTTAAAAATCTCCCTTGCATGCCTTTTTGGCTGTGGCCCGTTAGTCCTCGCTGCAAAAGGCATATTTCGGCGGTTTTTAAATGTTTGGTGCTTTGAACGGATATTCATATTATATATTTAAATTTATTGTTATAATCTAATATATGCGATTATTGCGGATGCCTTCGGTTTATTTTTTGTTAGCGGTTTTTTTTGCTTTGTGTTTTGTTCCGGGGTATTCGATTTATAGATCTTTATCGTTTAAAGATGTACCGCCTTCATATCGCGATTTGCCTGATTATTTTGAAAATATTGATCATGCTCTTTATCCAGAAAAGATTGGAAAGGATTTTGAGGCTTCTCTTTCTGCTGAGGGAGTCTTTGTTATTGACGTGGATTCGGCTGTTCCACTTTATGAAAAAAATGTTAATGAGAGATTATATCCTGCTTCAACGACCAAAATGATGACGGCTCTTTTGTCCATTGAAAATTATGATTTGAAAGATGTAGTTGAAGTTCCACAAGCTAGTTTTTCTGGTTCTTTGATGAAATTAGTGCTTGGTGAGAAAATTACTGTTGAAAATCTTTTGTATGGGCTTTTGATTAATTCTGGAAATGATGCGGCTGATGTTTTGGCTTCTATTTATCCTAGTGGAAGAGAAGCTTTTGTACTGAGGATGAATCAAAGGGCAAAAGAGCTTGGTTTAAAGTCTACACACTTTGTTAACCCTTCAGGACTTCCGAATGATGACCACTTTTCTAGTGCTTGGGATCTGGGTCATTTGGCGGCGTATATAATGCGGGATGAGAGAATCAGATCAATCGTGCGGATTCGAGAGAAAACTGTTTTTGGAGTGAGTGGTGAGCGACATGTTTTGAAAACTACTAATCAGCTTTTGGGTGCGATTCCTGGACTGGACGGTGTTAAGACTGGATATACTGATGAAGCAGGTGAAGTTTTGGTATCGAGTGTAATTAGAAATGAGCATCGCGTGATTATTGTTTTGCTTAAAAGTAATGATAGATTTGGCGAAACAACAAAAGTAGTTAACTGGGTATTTGAATCTCACGAATGGAAAAAGTTTTAATCTTCTACATACCCTTGGATTGTAGCTGGCACAATTGCTCTAAAATTAAAGTTTGAATCGTTGACTTTATCGCCATCAAATACCCAAACGGGTTGTAAATATTCAGGCTGATCAATTGGTTCAAAATATGCCATATATATTCGTCTGACGTTGTATATTTCGTTTGGTGCAATTTGGTTCAAGATGTGCCCTTTGCCTTGCTGTAATGTAGCCCAGGCGGCTTCTGCAGTTCGGATTGGATAGACCACTGGACGTTGGGTTGTAGTATCTAAGGGCCAGTAAATTATTCTGGCTTTGAGAAGTCTGATTCCGTTTGATCCAGTTAGTTGACTTGCAGTTAAACCCGTATATACAAACGAAATATTTGATTCGGTCGTCGATTCGTTTATGATTGGAAATTTCCCGAGCAGATTTCTTGAAACATTCACTTTTGTTATATTTGCTAATCCTTGAATTGTTACTTCTGATACTTCTCTAGTTGAGGGATTTACGTAAGAGTAGACTCCGTTTATCGGAGTAGTCGAATTTGTAGTAAGTAATGAGCTTACTAAATCTGGTCTGGATCTGTTGATGAATTGTGAAGCGTTTTGTCTTGCTGAATCAATTGAAGGAGCAGACCCTTGTTCGAGCGATATGTACCCAAATATATCGTTGTACTCGATTTTTAAATTATCATAATGAAGTTGTAAAATAGTTTTTTGCCTGGAATATTTCGGTCATTGAAAATATATGAGACGTTGCTGTCTCTGACTGGGTTTGGGTCGGTGATATCC